>Ga0209012_1000009_pt1 | contig 343206 bp, 325 predicted proteins | sample RS3BMetagenome_FD_184735 | JGI IMG/M metagenome (GOLD analysis project Ga0209012, IMG submission 184735) | Ferric oxide microbial mat and aquatic microbial communities from Rainbow Spring, Yellowstone National Park, USA - RS3B (SPAdes) (version 3) ... | reverse complement strand
CCTCGCGGCGATCGAACAAACGGGTAGCACGTGGCGTGATACCAATTCCCTGTGATTATGCCGCATAAGCAAGGGACGGTTGTTCGAGAGCCTCATTGATCCAGTTCCAGCCGGCGAGAGAGCGGATGAGGTCGGGATTGGCGTCGAGGGAGGCATAGACGACGCCTTCGACTGCGCGGCGCAACTCCTCGAAGATGCGCTCGGCGGGATTCAACTCCGGGCTGTAGGGAGGCAAGGAAACCAAAGGCATCCCGAGTTTGCGGACCGACTGATCGGTATGAGCAGGCGCGCGATCCCAGACCACTCCCGCCAGGTCGCTCGCCTTTTGCAGCCCCCGAATCACCCCACGGGTTTCCAAGGCATTGAGGGCGGGCATCCAGCACCAAAACAAGCGTCCCTGTTGGCCATCGACGACGAGGAACAGGTAGCGCCACTCGTAGACGATTTGCCGTCGTTGACGCACTTTCGCGCCCCGTCGTCCCCACACCCGACGCACCATCCCGTGCAAGCCCACTCGCATCTCGTCGCCAAAGGCGATCGGTCCTTTCCTCTCCAGACCCTGCTTTACCAGCGCCTGCTTTAGGCCCCCTTTTTCCAGGTCTCCTGTTGCTGCTGATCGGTACGCGCATGCACCGGACGGGGAACCTTCGGAGCGCAACGCAAGCGGGCCAAGAGGTTGTAGACGCTCCCGACCCGATAGTGGGTTCCGTAGGTCTGGTTGATCCACGCCGTGATCTCCTGTCCAGTCCGAAACCGCCCCGTTCCCACTTCCCGCGCCACTTCGTCTTGGGCTTGGGCACTCAGGAAAGGCGTTTGGCCCACGCCGCCCTTTTGCCGACTGCGGATCACGGCCAGTCCCCCGTGGCGATACCACGCCACCCAGCGTTGGACCGAGCGGTAATGCACCCCCAACGCCGCCGTCACGTCGCCTAAGCTGCGTCCCTCGCTCAGCAGCCAGAGTGCTTGCAAGCGGCTCCGGATTACCCCGTCGCGCTCGCCCAGGTACGCCCCCTTCAGGGCTTCGGCTGTATCTCCTTCCCGCCACTCCACCTCAAAGGGTCTCCCTCGCCGCATATCTCCCCCTCATTCTGTCTACCTATATTTTACGGTATTTTCAGAGTGAAAGGGTATGAGACAACTTCCGAGGTCTTTGCCGATGTCGCAGCCGCGCTGGACAAGCAGATTGCACTCCCGGGCAATCTCTATCAACCTGTCGAGGGATTTGCGATTTACGTGCCCGACACCAACGCTCTTCTCGCGAATTTGAGCTTAGAGACCTGGCGCTTTCCCGACTCGCCGAAGTTCACCATCGTTCTGACGCCAACGGTTCTAGCCGAGCTCGATCAACTAAAGGTGAACCACCGTGTCGAGCAGGTACGCGCCAAGGCGGAAGGTTTAATCACCCGGATTAAGGGCTATCGGGCGCGAGGCCGGCTGACCGACGGGGTCCCGTTGGTTTCTAAGGTCAGCACGCTGCTCGCCCTTGCCTATGAACCCAACGTCGCTGAGACGCTGCCCTGGCTCGATCCGGCGAACAACGACGATCGGATTCTGGCCAGCTTCGTCGAGGTGATGCGTCGATTCACTCGGTCGCCGGTCTTACTTGTCACGAGAGACGTAAACCTCCAGAATAAGGCAGAGTTCGCTCGGCTGCCGTTCGTGGAACCGCCGACGTAGGTCCCTGACCAAGGTTGGCGCAGACACGGCTCGTGTATTGACGGTTGGTAATTTGCACGAAGGTTGGCATTGTTTTCCCGCTCACGTGTTGTTGGAGATGGTTTTCGGTGTCCTTACGGTAACCCCGAAACACGCAGCGTGTCGCCTGGTGGCGTCCAGCGTCCACTGATCCGCATCCAGCCGAGACGGCGGATCGCGCCGCGCATCGTCGACGGATTCAGCATGGTCCCCTGCGACCCACCCACGGCCTCGCCTGGGAGGGGATCGTGGCTACTGGAGTTGCCTCCAGTTGCGCCCACAACGGGCCATGCTGCTCCACCCGGATACGCCACGGACGCCCCACCGGACCCTTCGGTACACTTGGTCGTCGCCCCAGCACCTTCCGAACCAGCGTCAAGCTCATCCTAATGGTCTGCTCAAGCTGCTGCTAGGTCATCCCTCGCGCTATCCGGCCTTTGCGCTGTGGGGTTTCACTTTCCGACGGAAGGGGCCCAAACACCGCGAGCTTTTAGCGAATTCTTAGCATTGCTTTAGCGTTCACTCATCGCCGTGCTGCAAACTTGAGGATGCTACGGCAGCGCCACTTCCAGCGTCCAACCGACCATTGCAGCCATCCAGATGCCGAGCGGTAGGTGGGAGCAGGTTTACCGGCGCACACTGTATCATGACTGACGTGGCGCTCGGTCGCCACGACCCACCCGTGGTCCGCGTTGATCTTGACAGGATGCGGAAAAGCTTGGGTGAGACGGTCCGCGACCCAGCACGCAGGAGAAAGGATGAGCGACGCTTCCCCACGCCCGGGGGCAGGAGAAACCGCTAGCAACCCGACCGACTCCGGATCGGGAAGCCCTCACGTGCTGGTGATCGACGACGAGCCCAGCATCATCGACGCGATTCGGATCGGATTGCGCCTGCAAGGCTTCACGGTTGACGGCGCACGCACTGGCGTGACCGGTCTGGAACTGGCCCAGCGCCTGCGCCCGGACGTCATCGTGCTGGACGTGATGCTTCCTGAGCTCGACGGCCTCGCGGTGTGTCGTCGTCTGCGTGCCGTATCCGACGTGCCGATCATCATGCTCACGGCGCGGGACGAGATCGATGACCGCATCCTCGGGCTGGACAGCGGCGCCGACGATTATCTGATCAAGCCCTTCAGCGTTGGCGAGCTGGCAGCCCGCGTGCGAGCAGTGCTCCGGCGACGCCAACCGCTGAGTGGCGACGTGCTGCGGATGGGTGACCTCACTCTGGATCATGCCGCGCGTGAGGTGCGCGTCGGCGGACGCCCGGTCACCCTCACCCCGCGCGAATACGAGCTCTTGCACCTGTTCCTGCGCCACCCCCGGCAGGTTCTGACCCGGGAGGCGATCCTGGCCGGGGTGTGGGACTACGACTATCCGGGCGACGACAATATCGTCGACGTCTACGTCCGGTCCCTGCGGATCAAGCTCGGCGATCAACCGCCGCGGCGCATTCAAACCGTGCGCGGCGTCGGCTACGTCCTCAAGGAGTGACCACGCGGCCATGATCCCGCTCCTCGATCGGTCTCGACACCTCTGGATGGCGCTGGGCCTGCGCGGCCGGCTCGTCGCTGGCTATACGGTTCTGTTCGCCGTGCTCCTGCTCGGCATTGCCTTCGGCGAGACCACGGTAGTGCGCCAGGTCTTGATCGACGACCGTCAGGCGGCGCTCCCGGGTGCCATGAGTGACCTGGCCGCGTCGATGGGTCGGCCGACCGGATCGCAGGGCATCCCGCTAGGGATTGTTCGCAACGGCCAGGCGAGCGACAGCTCCACCGCGGAGGCCACGGGCTCGGGCCTGGTCGCGCTCAAAGGCCGGATTCCCGTGGTCGCCGGCGATCGCGACCTGATCCTGGCCCTCCTCGCACCGAACGGATCGGTGCTCTCGCAGACCGCGGGCTCGGACGTGCGGGGCGTTGACCCTCGACAATTGCTGGAGCCGAGCGATGTCGCGCGCGATGCCGGTGGACCGACGACCTACCAGCGGACGGTGGGGACGACGACGTATCTCGTGCAAGTTCAGACCGTCTCGATGGCGGTGCAGCTTCAGCCGGACTCCACTCAGCTCAAGGTCGATTCATCGTCGACGGCTGGAGGCGCCACCCTCACGTCGGTGACCGTGCTCGTGGCGGAATCGTTGCGCGCGGTGGACGATACGGTGCATACCCTCTTGCTGATCACGTTAACGGCCAGCGCCCTCGGGCTGGCCCTGGCGGCGCTGGTCGGTCTGGTCGTGGCCCGGCGGGCGTTGAGTCCTCTGGAGCGCATGACCGCCACTGCCCAGGCGATCGCCACTGGAGGCGACGGCGCGCTCGACCGGCGGTTGCGCCTCCCTGACGACCGCGACGAGGTGGGCCGGTTGGCGCGGACGTTCGATCAGATGCTCGATCGAATCCAGGCGACCATCGCCGAGCGAATCCGCTCGGAAAACCGCCTGCGCCGCTTCGCCGCCGACGCCTCCCACGAGCTGCGCACCCCCCTCGCGGCGGTGAGCGGCTACACCGAGGCCCTTTTGCTGGGCGGCAAAGACGACCCGGAGACCGCCGCGCACGCCTTGCGTCAGATGAGCGGTGAGATGGCCCGGATGAATCGCCTGGTCGGGGACCTCCTCACGCTTGCCCGCATCGACGCCGGCCTGCCGCTGCACGTCCAGGCGTTACCCGTCGTGCCGCTGCTGGAGGGGCTAGTCGAGGAGACGCGGCTGCTGGCCGCCCGCTCGGGGCGCGACCTCGCGGTTGTTGCGCCAAGGATCCAAGAGGGGGGCGAACTCGCGGTGCTGGCGGACTCCGATCGCCTGCACCAGATCCTGCTCAACCTGCTGCACAACGCCGTCAAGTTCACCCCGGACGGCGGATCCATCACCGTCGCCGCGGCACGACAGAACTGTCGGGTTGCCCTCTCGGTCACGGACACCGGTCCGGGGATCGCCGCCGCGGAGCTGCCGTTCCTCTTCGAGCGCTTCTACCGAGGCGATAAGGCCCGCGCCCGCGCCGAGCACCAGGCGGGCGGCGCTGGTCTGGGCCTGGCGATCGCGCAGGGACTGGCCCAGGCGCAGGGTGGTCGTGTCGACGTCGCCAGTACCCCGGGTGCCGGCAGCACCTTCACGGTGATTCTGCCAGCCGCGCCCGACGTCGACTGATCGCTTCCTCGGTCAGTACCACTGCTCCTGTCGCGGGTGCGTGTCCAAGGGCGCGTGGACGCGACCGACTCGGCGCGGGAACTCAAGGAAGGACTTTTAGCGATTGCTTAGCGTATTTTTTTCGTCGCCTCAGAAACGACCTGCATACTTGCATGTGAAGGGAGGACACCGAGGTGGATGATACCCTCTCCACGATCATGCTGCATGCGTTCACGAGAACCACGATTTTGGAAAGGAGCAAATCATGGACAGACGACGTGCACTGGCAATCCTGCTCGCTGGGGGCATTGTCGCTGGGACAGGAGCCCTGACGGCTTCGGCCCCAGCGACGAAACCGATTACTGCGGTGACGAAACCGATTGCCGGCGCAACCGGCGGCGTTGGTGGCAAGGTCAGCGCCGCAAATGGCTCGACGTATACTATCGACGGTCCCAACGGGGCGTCGGTGACGATCAATACCACGATCAGCACGACCTACCTCGCCAATGGCTCACCGACCAACGCCTCCGCGGTAAAGGTGGGCGACTTCGTCAAGGCGGCGGGGACCTTCTCCAATGATGGCAAGACGTTCACCGCCAAGCTCATCGCGGTCGGTCCGCCTCCGCCTGGTGGCTCCGGTAAGCAAAGCGGTGGCTAGTGCAGTTTCAGGGGAGTGTAGTTAGCACCGCATCACACACCCCGCAAGTTGAGATTTCAGGAGGTAGGAAGCAGCCCTTCTCGACGAGCGTGCCTGCGAATAGGGAGCAGGCAGCTGGAGGAGGGCTGCTTTTCGTGGAGAAGGGGAGCGAAGAGGTGGACACGGGCTAGGGGAGGTGGCGCGACGGAGGCGGATGCTGGCGAGGTCGACAGCCAGTCGCCCCTGGGCAGTAGCGTCGGCGACAAGCGTCCACGCCGCCGCCTTGACCACGGCTGCCGACAAGCGCTCTGCCAATTGCCGCATGATCTCCGCGATGGATAGATCCTGCGCCTGCCACACCGCCGCGACATGACCGGCAATGTCGGTGAACGCAAGGAAGTCCTGCCGACGCGCGTGGAGGAAGACCAGATTCTGCTGTCGGAGTCGTGAGAGGTTCTCCTCCGTGCCGATCCGGAGTGCCCCACCTTTCAGTTCCGCCAAGTGCCGTGTTGCCTCCAGTTTGGCACGCGCGCGTTCCGGGCTCTTCTCCTCGACTTGCCCGGCCTTGGCAATGAGCAAACCGCCGTCAGCAAGTGTGCCGACGTAGTCGGGGAGGTACACATGGGACGCGTTCTCAAACGCGTAGGAATTCGCGTAGTGAGTTCCCAGCGGAAGGTCCAGCTTGTGGGAATGGGCGAAGCTGGGGCTGAGGTCGCCGCGTTGATAGGAGACGACCAGGGGATGAAACCCCAGATACGGGCCGAAGGCAAACTCAAGCTGGGTGGAGGGTTGTCGGCCATCGGGCGTCTTGGCGATCGGATACCGACCGGGGATTAAGACAGTTGCAATCTTGAATGGGTCCGGTCCACGAGACGTCGCTGAGGATGTGTCGGTCATCCTCTCCCCTCCGCAGCCGGCGACCACCGATCCGCGAGCTGCGGAAAGGCGACTGTGTGTAATCCTTCACGCAAAAACCGTGCGAGCCTTCGCGCAAATTATCAAGCGGTAATTACCAACCAGTGACGTAAGAGTAGATCCTATAGAGCCGCGCGAGTTTCACGAGGTTTCTGGCGATTTGACGGGCGAAACCGGCGAATCGCCCTTCCGGGACGCGGGTGTCATTTTCCCCTGACCGACCGCTTTCGGTCCGATCGATGTCTCCAGCCTATCCCTTCGGGAAAGTCCCGGGAAAGGCTCGAGTCGCGGTGGATCTGGCTCCTCCTTCAGGCGTCGCTCCGTCCGGCCGCCACGGCGGAGAGACTCGCAACCGTCGCGAAAAAATTCGTGCGCACGCACTCACGAGGAAAGTCTCGGGAAAGAGTCGGGAAATGGTGTCCGCGTACGCTGATCGTGTGTAATGAGGTTTGGTCGGCTTGCTCCCGAAAAGCCGATGGGGATGGTCCCTTCCCCGAATCCGCTGGGATGTGGTCGAAGCGCCCGACTCGCGAGCGTGCTCTCCCACGCTGGATCCGAAGGGACGAACGGTACGGCTCGGCCGCGCGGGTGCTGGATCGGAAACGAGCGTGCTCTCCAGCGCCGACGAACCGGGCCAAAGAACAGAGGAATCGCCGGAGGTGAAACGCCAGAGACACGAGAACCGAACGCCAGTCAGATCAGACGATTCCGCTTGCGCAGCGCCACGGGCCACTGACCGGCCTCGATGGCCGATCACCGAACCCGACTCGCCATCCGACGGTCGCCGTCGGAGTGAGAGAAAGGACAATGTATGTGATCGATTTCTGGGCCATTGGCCCGACAGCGGCTGGACAGTACCTGCGCGCCGCTGGCTTTTCGCCCCGGGAGGCCGAGCGCCTCGTCGCGCTCAAGCTGCGGTATCTCCGCGGGGATTTCCGCGAATTGACCAACACCCAAGCACGGCTTCTCTTTGCCCGCTGGCTGGTCGCACATCACTATCTCAGCGACTGGCCACGATCAGCGCGGGCATTGATGGAAAGGAGGATGGCGTGACTGTTCAGATACCCGGCCAGAATGGGACGAGACCGCCTCCCGACCCAATCCAGGAGCAGGTTTTCCGGGACCGCTATGCTCTCAAAGATAGCCAGGGCCAGCTCTTGGAACAGACCCCCGAGGCGATGTGGCGTCGGGTGGCCCGAGCCATCGCCGCGGCAGAACGCACGGCAGAGCTCCAACGGCTCTGGGCCCAGCGTTTCGAGGATGCGCTACGCGGCTTTCGATTCGTACCGGGGGGCCGCATCCTCGCTGGCGCGGGGAGCGGTCACGACGTGACCCTCTTCAACTGCTACGTTCTGCCAGCACCGGAGGATAGCCGAGCTGGCATTCTCGAAAACCTGAAGCTCGCCGTGGAAATCATGGCCCACGGCGGCGGCTTCGGTGTGAACCTGTCGTCCCTCCGTCCGCGCGGAAGCTACATCCGCAGCGTCAATGGTACGAGCTCCGGACCGGTCGCCTGGGCCGAGCTGTACAGTGTCGCCACGGGCGAGGTGATTCAGCAGGGCGGGAGTCGCCGCGGCGCGGCCATGCTGATGCTCAACGACTCGCACCCGGACATCGAGGAGTTCATCACCGCCAAGACCGATCTGGGGCACCTGCACCACGCCAATCTCTCGGTCTGCATCTCGGATGCGTTCATGGCCTCTGTACGCGCGGACACCGACTGGCCCCTGGTCTGGCAAGGGGAGGTCAAGCAGGTCATCCGGGCGCGGACGTTGTGGGACAAAATCTGCGCTGCCGCCTGGCAGAGCGCCGAGCCCGGCCTCGTCTTCATCGACCGGGTGAACGCGCAGAACAATCTTGGCTACCATGAGACAATCGACTGTTGCAATCCCTGCGGCGAGGAGCCCTTGGCGCCGTGGAACGTCTGCAACCTCGGGGCGCTCAACCTCGCGGCCTTCCTGCGCGATGACACGCTCGATCTGGAGGGGATCGCTGCCCACGCGCGGGTCGCGGTGCGTTTCCTCGATGACGTCATCGACGTCACGCCGTACTTCTTCTCGGAGAACCAGGCGGCACAAAAGGCGGTGCGGCGCATTGGCCTTGGGACGATGGGCCTTGCCGACGTCCTGATCGCGCTTCGGGTCCGCTACGGCTCCGAGGAATCCCTCACGGTCATCGCCGAGATTTACCGCGCGATTCGCGATGCTGCCTACGACGCCGCGGCGGATCTCGCCACCGAGAAGGGAGCCTTCCCCGAGTTCGATCGCGAACGCTACCTCGAGCGGCCCTTCATTCGGCGGTTGCCCGAGCCAATCCGGGCGAAGATCGCCGCTCACGGCATGCGCAACGGCGTTCTGCTCTGCCAGGCGCCGACCGGGACGACGAGCCTCCTCGCCGGCACATCCTCGGGCATCGAGCCGGTCTTCGACTTCCGACTGATCCGGCGCGACCGCCTGGGAGAGCACGTCATGGTGCATCCGGCCTTTCGGGCGTGGCAGCAGGCACACGCCGATTCCCCGCTTCCCGATTACTTCGTGACGGCGGGTCAACTCTCTCCGGAAGAGCACGTCCGGGTGCAGGCGACGATCCAGGAGTTCACCGATGCCGCCATCTCGAAGACCGTCAACGCGCCCCGGACCCACTCCGTCGCGGAGGTCCAACGGCTCTACCTTCTCGCCTACGAGCTCGGCTGTAAGGGGATCACCTACTATCGGGAAGGCTCGCGCGAGGCGGTGCTCTCCTCGGTCGGGGAGGCGAACGCCGACGGTCTCGTGCCCCGCCCGCGGGTCCTGACCGGGACGACTTATCGCACCGAGACTCCCCTCGGGACGGCGTTCGTCACGGTGAACAGCCGCGCGGGAAGTGAGGATCCGGAGCCCTTCGAGGTCTTCCTCAACGTCGGCAAGGCCGGTTCGGACGTCGCCGCACTGGCCGAGGCGATCGGTCGACTCTGCTCGCTCTGCCTGCGCCTGTCGGGACACCTCTCGGCACGCGAACGGGTGTCGGCGATCGTCGATCAGCTCCGGGGCATAGGCGGGGGACACGCGCTGGGGTTCGGTCCGGGACGGGTGCGCTCGCTCCCCGACGCCGTGGCCCGCGTGCTCGCCGAGGTGACGTTCCGCGAGAGCGATGCACAGTCGCCGGACGCCACGGCGGCCAACACCGGTGATCTCTGTCCCTCCTGCGGCGAGGCCACGCTCATGCAACGCGAAGGCTGTCGGACCTGCCCGTGCGGCTACAGCGAGTGCTGACCGCCACTGACGTCGTCCGCCCGACCGGCCGCAGCTACCTGGCGCGCTACGATGTCCCCTTCGCCCAACGCGGCGGCACGGAGAAGCGGATGCCATAGAACCACCCCGCACAACCGACGAACCGGAGAACGAAGGCCCAGTGTGAACGCTGGGCCTTCGTGCATTCCAGAAGGGAGCTGCCGATGTCCCGCGCACCCCGAGCATCACGGCGCTCATCACGCGCGATCACGACTACGTCGAAGCCGAGCTCAACGCTCGGCTTCGTCATCTCTGGAAAAGGGGAGAACGTCCATGGCCAAGCGTCACCACAATCGACTCGCTCGATACCATCGCTGCCTCGCCGTGGTCGGCAGGCGCTGCACGGCCGTGCTTCGCCACGGCTGGCAATCGTTCCGCGCCTGGCGCCGATCCACGCCGGTTGAGATTCTCATCACCGATAGTGACCGGCGCCGGTCCCTAGAGCGCGAGCTTCGCTGGGGGCTCGGCAGGCTCGATCGCGCCCTCGGTGCGCCCTTCCCGGCCGGCTTCGCTGTCATCGTTCAGCAGGTCATTACTACCGACCGTCAGCTCGCCGGTTGTTACCAGCAGGGCCAGCGCTCGGACGGAAAGCCCGTCGCACTCGTACGCCTGGCGCTTCAGGTGAATGGCCGGCGCCTCGGCACCGACGAGCTGCTCGCCGCCCTCGCCGAACAGTGCATCGGCCTGGCCACCCAGCAGGGTGGCGCGACCGTGCTCGTGCCGATCGATCTCGATGCTGGTCCCCGAGATACCCCACCGGCGGAGATTGCGCGTGTCACCGCCTTGCGTCCCGATCCGCTGGCGCCCGTTTCCAACGGTACGACCCGGCGCGAGCACAGCGGCTACGTCGGGAGAGTGCCCAACCCCTAACGCACGGAAGAAATGTCGGGAGGTTTGCCATGTCCCAGTCTATCGTTTTGAAGAGCTTCGCCGAGCTCGCAACTGCCCTCGGCGTCGACGAGACACTCGAGATGCAGCCATCGGCCGCGTCCGAGGAGATTGAAGCGTCCCGGTGTGTGGAATTGACGAGCGATCTGGCCGGTCTCCTCACCAAGCTGGAGGCGGCGAGCGCCATGCTGGCGACCGTCGCCCGCCAGGATCAGGAGGCCCGGACGCTTGCGCTGCGCGACCTCGCCCAGTACGACGCGCTGGTCGCGCAGCAGCGTCAGGCCGAACAGGCCCAAGCGCGGGCGCACCAGGTCCGTTCCGAGGCCGAAGCGCTCGCCGCGGATGCCTTCGCGACGGAAGCGTGTACGGCGGCCGGCAAGGTTGCCGAGTTGGCGCGAAAGGCAGAGGATGCGGCCGCCGCGCTCGCCCAGCAGCGCCAGGTAGAGGCCGAGCATCTCGTGACGCGCCTGGATCTGGAACGATTGCTGGCAGAGCGGCGGCGCCAGGAGGAAGCCGAGAAAGCGAAAGCCGCCGAGGCCGAACGGGCCCGGCGGCTCTCCGACGCCCTCGCCCGAGCGAGATCAGCGCTCGACGCGGGGCAATGCCAGGAAGCTCGTGAATTGTTGGCGCTCGTTTGCAGCGAAAACCCCGACAATCCCGAGATCGCTTCCCTGATGAGTATCATGGCACAACGCGAGCTCACTGTCAAAGTCACCGCCGCCGAGGAGGCGCTGTGGGCCGCGCGCCGGGAATACCGGCGCGATCCCGCCGCGGCGGTGCAGCGACTCCAGTCGCTCGACGTCGCCGGCCTGCCCGACCCTCTCGCCCGCCAGATTTTCGGCGCCTGGGCCGGCGCCTGCGCGCGCCTCTGTCGCGAGAGTGAGATCGCCGCGCCGCTCCGCTACGCTCCGGAGCCGGGTCGGGGAGTGGTCATTGCCCGCGAAAGCCCCGACGGCGATTACGTCGTCGTCAGCGCCCTGGGGATGGGACGTTCGTGGCAGAACGGGACCCGGGTCAGTGCGCGTCAGGTCGAGCGGGCACGCCCACTTCGCTAACACCCCGCCGTGTGGTCATCGGCCCCCGGCGCGCGCCGGGGGCCGGTCTGGACGCAACCACGGAGGAAGACAGGACCGACGAGGAAGGAGGTGGAGCGTGGAAAACCTGAGTCGCTACGATCGGGCGACCGTCGGGCTTTGGCGCCGGAGCCACGCCGCACTTGCGCGCGAGAAAGACGCCATCTGTCTGGCTGAGGTCGCGGTCCACGCCGTTCTGGCTGGCCTGCGCCGGTGTCAGGATCCGGGGACGCTCTTCGAGCGCTACGAACGGGAGACGTCCGCCGACTTTGCCTTGATCGGCAGTCTCTTGTCGGGAGGCCCGACCAGCGATCGGTTCTGGCAGGTGCGCGATGCGGCGTTCTACCTGCGCTGGCAGGAGATCACCGACGCGGATAATCCGGCGTCATGCTCGACCTCTCCCGGCTGAGCCCGGCCCAGCGCCAGGCAGTGCTGGCGGGCGACAGGCCACTCCTGATCGTCGCCGGTCCCGGGTCGGGGAAGACGACCGTGCTCGCGGCCCGGATCGCCTATCTGGTGGCCGGTCGCGGCTGCCCACCGAGCAGTATCCTCGCGATCGCCTTTACCACCCGGGCGACGCGGGAGCTTCGGACGCGCCTGGGCGATCTTCTCGGCGCGCCGGGCCGCGCGGTCGAGGTGGCCACCTTCCACGCCTTCGGCCTGCGGATCGTGCGCCAATGGTGCGCGGAGCTCGATCTCGGACCGGGACCGCTCGCCGTCTACGGGGCTGACGAAGCGCGCGATGTCCTCCGCGACGTCGCGGCGGCGGAGGGGATCGATCTGACGCGCTGGCCGCTCGGCGACCTGGCCCGTGAGCTCGAGCGCTTCCGACTGCACGGGAGTGACAGTTCCTCCGTGCCCTTGGGCCTGCTCCGGTCGCTCGCGGCAGGGTACGAGGAGTGTCTGCGCCGGCGCGGGGCGGTGGACTATCCGGCCATGCTGGCGCTCCCGCTTCGCCTCTTCGCGACACGTCCGGAGGCCCTGCGTCTGTACCAGGGCTGCTATCGCCACGTCCTCGCCGACGAGTTCCAGGACGTCTGCGCTGCCCAGTATCTGCTCTTACGGCAGCTCGCCGCTCGGCACCGCAACCTCGTCGTCGTCGGCGACCCCTGTCAGACGCTCTACCCCTGGCGGGGAGCCGACGTGCGGTTCCTCGACGATTTCCAGCGGGATTTCCCCGAGGCGCGGGTCATCCACTTGAATCAAAACTTTCGCTCGTCCGGCCAGATCGTCGAGGTGGCGAACGCCCTAGGCGCCCGGCTCGCCGACCGCCACGATCTCTGGACCACGAACCGCCCGGGGAGCCGGCTTTCCTGCACGTCGCTCCGAGCGATCAGGATGAGGCCGCGTTCATCGCCAGACAGATCGATCGCCTCCGTTCGGAGCAGATCGTGACCAGCCTGAGCGAGGTGGCCGTGCTCTACCGCACCAACCAGCAAGCAACCGCGCTCACCCTGGCACTCCGCGAGCGACACCTGCCCTATCGCGTGCGGGGCAGCGGCGACCTTTTCGCCCGGCGCGAGGTGCGCGACCTCGTCGCCTACCTCCGCCTCGTCCACGACCCGCGTGACCCCGCGGCGCTAGCGCGGATCGTCAACGTCCCGCCTCGCCGGCTCGGACGCCTCGCCGAGACGCTCCGAAGCCACCCGATCTCACTCGACGCCTTGTGCAACCGTGCCGCCCACTCCGGTCCGGTCGTCAGCAGTGCTGCCGAGGGACTACGCGTGTTGGTCGGTGATCTCCACGCCCGGTGCGGCGAGATCTCTCCCGCCGCTTTGCTCGACCTGATCCTCGATCGAACCGGCTACCGGGCCTGGCTGGCGACCCAAACGGACGGCGTCGTCCGGCTCGGCTACGTGGCGACGCTCCGCGAGGTGCTCGTGCATGCCGACGGCGACCTGGGCGCCTGGCTCGCCGACTTCCAGCTCGGCGAGGACGGCGGACCGTTCCCGGACGATGCCGAGCGGGTGTTACTGACATCGATTCACGGGGCGAAAGGCGGCGAATGGCGCATCGTGTTCGTGGCCGGCGTCGAAGAGGGACTCCTCCCACACTACCGGACGCTGACCTCCCAGGCGAGCGATCCAGCGGGCATCGAGGAAGAGCTGCGCGTGGCCTACGTCGCCGTGACGCGCCCACGCGAGCGTCTCTACGTCACCTGCGCCCGGGCTCGGCAGCGTGCCGGGCGCTCCGAGCGTTGCACTCCGTCGCGCTTTCTCGCCGGGCTGCCGGTCGAACGAATCGACCGGACGGCCTGAATTTCGACTCCGGAGGTCGAACGTGCAAACCCGCATTGATACCGATGCGATCAAACGCGACTGTCCCCTGGAAGAGGTCGCCACCCGCTACGGCGTGGCTCTCCGCCCCGTCGGGAGAGCGCTGGTCGGGCGCTGCCCCTTTCACCGGGACGGTGGACGGCCCAACTTGTACGTCTATCCCGCGAGCCGCACCTGGTATTGCTACCGCTGCGCCATCGGCGGCGACGTGATCGGCTTCGTCGAACGGATCGAAGGCGTCGGCTTCCGCGAGGCGGTGGCGCGTCTGGTGAACGGTGAGACGACACTCCCGCGCCTCGCCGCTCAACCGCCCAAGCGGCAAAGAATCCGGACGGCACAACCACGGACGCTGGGGCCAGCCGACCGCGCCTGCCTCGCCGCCGCCGTCGAGTTCTACCACAACCAGCTCCTCGGCGACCCGAACGTCCTGGCCTACGTGACCGGGCGGGGGATCGACCGTGCGACGATCGAGCGCTGTCGGGTCGGCTACGCCCGGGACGGCGCACTCGCCGGATACCTGCGCTGGCGTCACCTTCCGGCCCAGGCCGCGGTCCGAGTCGGACTTCTTCGCAGCGATGGTCGTGACTTTCTCGCGGGACGCGTCGTCGTCCCCGAGATCCGGTCGGGACAGCCGATCTGGCTGATCGGCCGGACGACCGATCCGGCGGACGATCGTCCGAAATATCTTGGGCTGCCCGGTCCAAAGCCACTCCTCGGGTGGGAGGCCGCCGCGGGCGAACGGGCGGTCTGGCTGACCGAGGGCGTGTTCGACTGGCTTACGCTCCGGTCCTGGGACTATCCCGCGCTCGCCCTCGTCGGCACCCACGCCAGCAGCGCGGCGCTCCACGCCCTGGGGCGGTTCGAGCGCATCTACCTCGCTCTCGACGACGACGCGGCGGGACGGCGGGCGACGGCCGAACTCGTCGCGTTCCTGGGACAACGGGCAGTGTCAGTCGATCTGCACGGGGTCACCGACGTCGCGGAGCTCGCCGCGCGCCCGGGTGGTCGCGCGCTCTTCGCGCGCGTCGCACAGCGTGCCGAGCTGGAGCCCGCGGCGTGAATGCGACGAACGCGGCGCTACCGGAGGGGAATGCCTCGACGGATCCGCAAGCTCCCGAAGACTTTCCCTCGCAAACCAATGGATTGTCCGAGACGAGCCGTGCGCTCCTGACCCGGCCTCTCGATCCGCAGCTGATCGCTCGGCGAAAGGGGAGCAAAGGACACTTCGTGCCCTACCTCGAGGGGTACCAGGTCATCAATCAGGCCAACCGCATCTTCGGATACGGTCGGTGGGGCGCCGAGCTCGTCGGACCGGTGACCTATCGAGAGCTGGCACGCGTCGACAAGAAATCTGGTGAGGTCCGGACTATCGGCATGTACGCGGCGACCGTCCGGGTCCAGGTCCGGGGATGCGCGCCGCGCTCCGACGTCGGCTGCGCCTTCCCCGCCGACGATACGAACGAAGCGCACGACACGGCGATCAAGGCCGCGGTGACCGACGCGATGAAACGCGCGTTTCGCCAGTTTGGCGAGCAGTTCGGCAATTCTCTCTACGACCGAATGAACCCGGCGCGCACGGAGACCGCGCCCGCGCTTGCCGACTTGCGGGCCGCCGCACTGGCACTGGGACGTCATCTTGGACTGGACGATGCGGAAGCGCGCCGGAGCATCGCGAAGAAAGCCGGGCGCCCCTTGGCGGACCTCGAGACCGCCGACCTCGCGCCCATCCTGCGCGCGATGGTCGATGCGCTGGGACGACGCCAGAACGCCGCCTGACCTGACTGCCGATCTGAGCGTCACGCCTCACCTCGGCTGGCCTTTGTGCGCCAGCCGACGATTATTCCGACATCCCGATGGAGGATAGCGTAATGGCTTTTAGCTTGAATCGAACCGAGCTGATCGGCCGCCTCGGCCGCGATCCGGAGATGCGCTATACCGCCGAGGGGCAAGCCGTGACCCAGTTCAGCTTGGCCACCGACCGTCCGACCCGGGCGGGCAACTCCCCCGAAACCGACTGGCACAAGGTGGTCTGCTGGGGGAAGCTCGCGGAGTTCGCGGGGCAGTACCTGGCGAAAGGGCGGCTCGTCTACGTGAGCGGCCGCCTGACCTACCGCAGTTGGGAAGGACGGGACGGCCAACCGCGTCGGGCGACCGAAATCGTGGCGAGCGAGGTGATTCTCCTCGATCGCCGACCCGAGACCGTTCCCACTTCCGAGACCGAGCCGACCGACGGCAGCGCCGCGGCCGAGGCAGATGATATCCCCTTCTAACGGGCTCTCGTTGAAGCTCTGGATCCGGCGGACGCACCTGGTGTGTCTGCTCGATCGCCTGGACCGACGCCGCACGGGATCGAGGTGCACCTGGGTCCTCGTCGCCAGCCCGCGCCCGCCCCTCCTGCGGAGATTCGCGGTCTACCGGTCGCGCCCGCTCCCCACGCGTCCCCGCGACACCACGCCGGCGGCCTAGCCGACCGCACGGATCAGAGAGCAGGCGAGGCGAGACCTTCGCGGTCCTCCCTCCCCGTTTTCGATGGAGGTCTTGCACGATGATCGTTTCTGAAGCATTGACACCCACCCAGAAGCTGGAGCTGGCGGTCCAGGTCAAGAGCCCCGCCCGCCTGGCCCAAGTCTTCGCCGCGTGCTCCGGGCAATTTTACGACCGCTCCGACTTCGACGCGCTCGCCCGCCGGGCGCGCGACCTCTATGCGGCCGAGGACCCCGAACGGGCCCTCCTCTTCCGCGCCCGCCTCGATCGGCGTCTCTACGATCGCTATCGCGATCCGGTCGCCTGGGACGTCGCGTCGCCGGCGGAACAAGCTGCCTCCCCGTGTCCCCGCGCCGCGTGACCTCGACGACGGATCAGCGGCAGGTCCAGCTCCTTCCGCCGGACGCGGCGGCGCTCGTCCACCTCGTCCGGGAGAATCTCCGACTGCTCGCCGAGCTCGCCTCCCGCTACGAGATCGACCGCCTCCTTCCCGCGATCGACGGGCCCGCGATCCGGAACCCGGCCGACGTCGCGGCGTACCTCGATTCGGAGCTGAGCGACCTGGCCCAGGAGCAGCTCCGTGTCGTTTGCCTCGACACGAAGAACCGCGTGTTGGACACTCAGCTCGTTTATCAGGGTGGGCTCAACGCCACCGTGATTCGCATCGCCGACTGCTTCCGCGCGGCGGTCCGCCTGGGCGCCGCGGCGATCGTGCTGGTGCACAATCACCCCTCCGGCGACCCGACTCCGAGTCCGGAAGACGTCCGTCTCACGGCGGAGGTCGGACGAGCCGGCGATCTGCTCGGCATCGACCTGCTCGACCACGTCGTCGTGGCCCGAGGCGGACACGCGAGCCTCCGGGAAAGAGGGCTCTATGCTCCAGCGCATGTCACATCCAACGTCACGTCGCAATAGAACCCGATCCAGCGTCACCCAAGAAAACAGTCACGTTCGCCGTGGGCGGCGATTAGGAGCCGCCGCACAAGGAGGACCGCCCGCAGACACCACGAGCATCTCGCTCGTGGTGTCTGACTTTGCCAACAGCAGGAGTTGATCGTATGTACAGCCCCAAGATCCCCGAGCGGCTCATTCCGCCGCTTTACCAGATGGCTCGCACGCGACGGCAGCCGATGACCCGGGTCGTCGCCGAGATCCTCGACGCCTACCTTGCGAGCCAGGATACCTCGGCCACCGACAACCTACTCGCGGACAGTCGGCCCAACCCGACGGAGCCGGTTGGTCCGCGATCGGCCGCCTGACGCGACAAACCGGAAGCCGTCGCACACGGTTGGCCGGGCCACCGCGACGGGACAGCATTCCACCACGCTGGCTACCTTCAGGAGGTGTCATTGATGATCGACGTTTCAACCCCACGCATCGGCGAGATGACCGAACGAGAACAGGACGCCCGTGCCGAACGAGCCGCGCAGCGCACCGGTGTGGCGACCACAGACGTGGAGCGTCTTCCCTTCGATCTTTCCGCGCTGGAGGATGAAGGGGTCTTCCTCAACGTCGACGCGCGCGGCTTCGGTCTCCTCGATCGTCGCCTCGATTGGAATACCCTGGGCATTACCTTGCCCCGCGGCTCCGACGTCGCGTTCCGCCCGCCGCGCTGCGGCTTGCTCCCGGATCGCTACCGACTACCCCTCCTGCGCCCGGCCGCGCGTGCCCACGCCGCGCTGCACCGCTATTCCTACCACTTTCGATTGACCGAGACACTGTTCGAAACCCCCGCGTTTCGCTGGGTGCCATGGCGGGCGTTCGAGGCGTTCGAGCAGGAGTTCTATGCCTCGCAGGCCGCGCTCGACGCGGCCAAACGAGAGGTGCTCGACCAGTATGACGCGGTCCGGGAGGAGGTCGTCGCGATCTTCCTCCAGCTCGCGCGGGACTCGGCGCGCCGCCTGGAGGCCACCGGCCACGGGATTCCCGAGGGTTTCTCGGACGCCGTGGTGCGCGGCGTCCTCGCCGCCCTGCCGGGTCCGGACGACCTGCGCGAGACGCTGGCGCTACGCTACCAGGTGGGCGTGATTCTCCTGGGCAGCGAGATGATCGCCGAGCAGCGCAAAGCCCGCGAGGAACGTCGGAAGCTCGACGAGGCCGAGGCCGCTCTCCGCGCCGAGCAGCAGCGTCAGGCCGCTCGGGCCCGGCTCGTCCAGGAAGAACTCTGGGCCGAGGAGGAGCGGATCCGCCGCCGACTTCAGGCCGAAGAAGACGAGCGTCAGCGCGAAGTCGCGGTCAAAGAGCGGTTGCGCCAGCTCCGTTTGGAGGCCGCGAAAGAGAAGCTGCAGGACGCCCTCAGTCCATTGGAGGAGGGCGCGAAGCAGCTGCACGCCGCCGTCTACGAGACCGCGATGGCGCTTCGGGAATCCTTGCAGAAGCACCACTACCTGCCCGGCGCCTCGGCCAAACGAGCCCGGGCGCTCGCCCGCTGGTTCAAGCTCATGAACTGGCAGTCCGATCAGCAGCTCGAATCCCTCGTCGCCGAGCTCGAGAGTCTGGCCCACCGGCCGACCGGCAAGAGCAAGCGTGACCCCGGTCCGATCGACCAGGTCCTCGGCGACATCATCGAGCTCTGCTACGCCGACGCGCGCGCGCTGGCCGAGCCCAATCGGATGGGCGCCCTCGAACTCTAGCGATTCGTTTGGGGCGGTGGTCCGCCTGACGCGGGCCACCGCCCCGTTCATCCCAGGAGGTCTTTCATGCAACTCTCATCCCAGACTCCCGGCCTGGACGCGCTCGTCCGCGAGCTCGACGTCCTGATCCGGGCACGCTATCCCTTGATCGCGGTCAGCACCTTCGAGGAACTCCGCTTCCGCCAACTCATGCTGGCCGTGGCTCAATCCGACCGCCATCGGACGAAGGGCTTGTTCTGGTGGAGCCGGACCAAGGGACTGCGCCAGCTCGCCGGTCCCGGCGCCGGTCCGAGCGAGCGCACCATCCCGGACACCGACGATCCCCTCTCGATCCTCGAACACGTGGCTCAGGCCGAGCGCGGGCTTTACGTCCTCGCCGACTACGGCCCCTACCTGGCGCCCTTTGGCCAGGAAGAGCCCCAGCTCGTCCGTCGCCTGCGCGAGCTCGCCTGGGCGATCAAGACGCGCCCGGTCACGGTCTTCCTCGTCGGACCAAGCTTCCCGGAGATCCCGGCCTTGGAGAAGGAGGTCAAGGAGGTCGATCTGCCGCTTCCCGACGAGCGCGATGTCGGCCGTCTCCTCTCGGTGGAACTGGAGCGGCTGGCGGACAATCCGGACGTCCAGCTCCAGGTCGACGATCAGATCAGCGAGCAACTCGTCCAGGCGCTGCTCGGACTCACCGAAAGCGAGATCGAGAACGCCCTCGCCAAGGCGGCAATCACCTACCGAGGAGTCGGACCGGAGGCAATCCCCCTGATCCTCGACGAGAAGCGCAGCGTCATCCGCCAGAGTGGCGCCCTCACCTACAGCCATCCCGAGCCGGCCGCGCACCTGGGCGGCTACGCCAACCTCCGCAAGCTGCTGCAAGAGGCGGCCGTCACCTTCACGCCGGCAGCGCGCTCCTATGGCGTGGAACCGATGAAGGGTATCCTGCTTGTCGGTCTTCCCGGTACCGGCAAGGATTTGACGAAGAAGATTGCCTCGTCGATTCTCGGACGCCCCTTGCTCGACCTCGATTTTGGGGCGGTGATGGGCGAAGGCGGGGGCGTGATCGGCTCGGCAGCGATGAGCGTCAAACGGGCGTTGGCGATCGCGACGACACTCAAGGGGATCCTCGGCATCTCCGAGTTCGAGAAGGGGGTGGGTGGCCTGCAATCCTCGGCCCGCTCCGACGCCGGCGAGACGGCCCGCACGATCGGCGTGTTGCTCAACTGGATGCAGGACCAGCAAGACGTCTTTGTGATCGCGACCGCGAACGACGTGCGCCAGCTCGCCCCCGAACAGATCCGGCAGGGGCGCTTCTCGCAGGTTGTGTTCGTCGACCTGCCGACGCCCGAGGACCGCGCCGCGATCTTCGCGGTCCACCTCGCCAAGCGACGACGGAACCCCGAGGCGTTCGACCTCGATCAGCTTGCCCAGGCGTCGGACGGCTTCTCCGGCGCCGAGATCGAGGCGGCGGTGAAAGGTGCTCTGCTCGACGCCTTCATGGATGGCGCGCGAAACGTCAGCACCGCCGACCTACTCGCACGAGTCCGGGCGATCCGACCGACCTCCGAGGTCAAGCGCGAGGAGATCGAGGAATTACGGCGCTGGGCGCGCGAGCACCTGGCGATCGACGCCGTCCGCGGGGAGCCGGTCGCGGGTGGACGCCACATCGAGTTCTAACGAAGGGAGAAATACCGTGAGCAAGTATTTGGTGTTCGATGACGTGATCTTTCGGAATCGCGCGCTGCTCCTCGCCGCTCTCAAAGACCTCGGCTACCCGGAGGTCGAGAGTGGGGACCACCTTCCCCTTTACGGCTATCAAGGCGATCGCCGGCCTCAAACGGCCGAGCTCGTCATTCGGCGGCAGCACATCGGCCCGGCCTCGAACGATCTGGGCTTCCGCTGCACTCCCGATGGCTACCTGCCGATCGTTTCCGAATACGATGTCCGGACTCTCGCCGGTGGGCATTTCCTCGCGAAGCTGCGCACGGCATACAGCGAGCACGTCGTGCAGGAAGTGACGCGCCGCCTGCACGGCACGGCGCGCCGGACGGTCGAGGGGAGCCTGATCAAGATCACGGTGCGCTACTAACCGGAGGCAACCATGCCAGAAATTGCATTCACGATCGACCCGGCGACCGGCAAGCTGGAGCTGCACGTCAAAGGCGTCCGGGGTCCGGCCTGCGACGACGTCGCAAAGCTCGCGCGGGAGCTCCTGGGCGAACCCGGGCGCGCGCACAATACGCCCGAATACTACGCCCGGTCATGGGTGCAGCCGCGGGTCCGACCGAAGGGACGGCGATGAGCGAGATCACCTGGATTCTCGATCCGACGACCGGCGGCCTGATCGTCGAGGCCCGGTCGATGGAGAGGGCCTCGGCACGGCTCGGTGACCTTCTGGGTCCCGGTGCCGAGGTCGGCTGTGCGCGGCCACGGGTCCTGCTTCCGCCGCCCGTCACGGCAGGACCCGATAGCGCGAACACGCCGTCCTTGCGGATCGCGGGCTACTACCACGATTCGCTGGTCGAGGGCCCCGGACGCCGGAGCTCGGTCCTCGTGACTGGTTGCACGCTCGGGTGCCAAGGCTGCTGGGTCTCCGCCCTGCACCCGGTCGAGGCCGGTACCCTCGTCCCGGCGGATCGCCTGGCCGAGGCCCTGCTCGATCCCGCCTACGAGCGGGACGGCACGAGCATCCTCGGGGGCGAGCCGTTCCAGCAGCCGGAGGGCCTGCTCGGGCTGGTGCGCGCGCTCCGGGAACGGGGATGCCCGCACATCCTCTGTTACTCGGGCTACACCTACGAGGCGCTCCGGCGGTGGGCGTCGCGGCAACCGACCATTGGCGCTATTCTTGACGAGATTGAGATGCTCATCGAAGGTCCCTACGTCGAAGCGCTCGCCGCGGGGGCCGGCCCTTGGACGGGCAGTGCGAACCAGCGCGTGATCGATCTTCAAGCAAGCCGACGAGCCGGTTCCGTGATACGATGGGACGGACCGATAGCAGAATGCCAGCGCTGATCGGGCCCGGAGGCCCGATGCGCGGGAGGCAGCTGAGCGTGGCTGGCAGGCGCGCACAACGTCTCTGCCGCATCTGCAAGAAGCGGCCGCCGTGGAAATATAAGAACTGTCCGCCCGGCATCTGTAAGCGCTGCTACCATCGACACATCTGGCCGGAGCGGCCAGCGGCTCGCCGCCTGGGACCGGAGATCGACGACCCGCCTGCTGCCGAGTCCATCGAAGATCAGTGGCCAGACTAATGCAGCCGGTGGTGTTTCTGGTGGCGTCTCGGGTGGTGTATACTAGACGGGAAGGGAATGCGATCGGTAAGCCGGGAGGATACGATGAACGTCTCGCTCGAGCAGGCTGCCCATAACCTGGCGACGCGGCTGGACCTGCCGGCCCTGGTCCGCTCGCTTCAGGACGTGCTTGGCCAACGCACGGTCGCGGTGATCGCCGGGGTGAGCGATGCAAAGGCGGTGGGCAAATGGGCCCGCGGCGAGCGCACGCCCCACCCGGACGCCGAACGTCGACTCCGTGACGCGTTCCAGATCACCCAATTGCTCCTCCAGCACGAATCAGCCGAGACGGTCCGCGCCTGGTTTCTCGGGATGAATCCCGACCTCGACGACCAGGCACCGGCCCTCATGCTCGCCGAGCACCCACAAGAGGTGCTCCTGGCGGCTCGAAACTTCCTCGCGAACGGATGAGCCCGCTCCGGCACGCGCCAACTCCGCGTGCGGCGCTCTACCGGATCGCCCGCCTGCCCGACCCGTTTGCCTGGCCCCCGTGGGAGTTCGTTGGCGGTGGGCGCTTCGACGATCCGCGGGGCGCGTTTCGCGTGATGTATGCCGCCGCGCAGCGGCGCGGCGCCTTCGTCGAGACCCTCGCCGGATTCCGGCTCTCGCTGGCCACCCTCGCCGAGTGGCAACGCGCGACGGGAAGCGTAGAGCCAGTCCCCCGAGCCAGCGTTCCGGCGGATTGGTACCAGAGGCGGGCCGTGGTTCGCCTCCGACTAATAGCGCGCCAGCGCTGGCTGGATCTGCGAGCAGCGGAAACGCGCGAAACGTTGCGCCGCGAGCTCGCCCCGACCCTGTTGGCGTTGGGCCTTTCCGACCTCGATCTGAGCCGAGTGCTCGGTCCACAACGTGCGCTCACTCAGTCGATCGCGCGGTGGGCGTACGAGCGCGGCTACGCCGGACTCGTGTATTACAGCCGCTTGGACGATTCGTATAGCCTCTGGGCGATCTTCGAGGGCGCGCGCTACGAACCCCTTGGGCTTCCCGAGCCGATCGTGCCGGACGACCCGGACCTCGCCGCCACCGCGGGCCTTTTCGGTCTCGTCGTCTAACCCGACGACGACCGGCGCAAACGGGAAGCTGCCGGCGGGACTCTCGTCGGTAGCCAGACTCCCGATCCTCTTGGTTGGGCCATGAGGCAGCCGCCGGGTTCAGTAATCCCGAACTCTCCCCTTTCCGAGGATGCTTCTCTGCACTCCGGCCGACTGGACCGCGCCCGGAGGACGAGGAAGCGGAGCTTTTGGCCCGCGCGTTCTATCTCGCCGACGAGAACTTTCCGGGAAATCAGCGTTTCGACACGCAACGCGTGGCGGACGTCCACGGGCCAGGCGAGATCCGCTACCGCGTCGTCTTGCACCCGCTGCTCCCACGCCAAAGCTGACCGCAGCAGGCGAGGCCACTCGCCACCCGGCCAACGTCGCTGCGACTGGTCGCCTGGCGACTCCACTCAAAGAGGTTAGACAGTGAAATTGACCATCGATCAATCGACGCTCCATCGCGCCTTGCGCGCAGTTGGACGCGTCGCGCCAACGCGCACGACCTTGCCGATTCTCCAGGCAACGTTGCTGACCGCCAACGCGGGTCGACTCACGCTGAACGCCACGGATACAGAGATGGCGCTCACGACGAGCGTCGCCGCCGACGTCGTCGCCTCCGGGAGCGCCGCGGTCTCCGCCCGCCTCCTAAGTGACTACGTTGCGCAGCTCCCGCCCGAGCCCGTCCGGCTCACTTTGGATGACCCGAGCCACCGGGTGCGGGTGAGCTGCGGGCGCTTCACCGCGAACCTGGCGACGCTGGATCCGGCCGATTTCCCCACCTTTCCCGCCCTGGATGCCAGCCGAGCCCTTGACCTCGGCGCGCGAGCGTTGCGCGAAGCCATCGGGCGGGTCGCGTTCGCCGCGGCGCACGACGACACCCGGCCGGTCCTGACGGGCGTCCTCTTCGACTTCACCGCGACCGGCCTGAAGCTCGTCGCCACCGACGGCTTTCGCCTGGCGCGCGCGCTGGTACCGGGGGGCGTCGGCTCCGAGCAGCAGCTCCTGGTTCCCGCCCGTGCGGTCGCCGAGTTCGGGCGCTTACTCGCCGATGCGGACAGCGCTCGGCTCGTCCTGACCGCGGAGAACCGAGGCGTCCATCTGGTCGTCAAGGACACGACCCTCTACACCCGCCTGATCGAAGGCCGCTTCCCCGACGTCGATCGCGTGATTCCCCGGGCGTGTCAAACGAGCGTCGTGGTCGAGACGGCCGAATTCCGTCAGGCCGTTCTCGTCGCGGGTCTGTTTGGCGGGAGCGGGGATGCCCGTCCGGTGGTGCTCGATGCCGCGCCGGGCCGCGTGCAGCTGCGGGCGCGGGGCGACGAGACGGGTGACGCCGAGAGCGAGCTTCCCGCGACGGTCCACGGCAAAGAACAGACGATCGTGCTCAACACCCGTCTCCTCGCCGACGTTCTGGACGTGACGACGAGCGCCCGGATCGAGATTGCCTGGGACAGCCCGCAGACGCCGGTAATCCTGCGCGAGCCGAACCAATCGGATGTGACGGACCTGAGTCTCATTATGCCGCTCCACGACGCCGCACTCGCCCGGCCGGCGCAAAAAGCAGCCTGACGTGATGGCGTCATCAATCTGGCTCGCGAGCATGTCGCCCGCCGCGGCGACGAACGGAGCACCTGATGGACGATAAAGCGATGGCCCGGCCGACGCCGAGCGACACACGGTCCGATCCGACCGCTGGTGGGTGCGGCTGCGTGCCGATGAGCGCACCACCGGCCGATGTCCTGAAGAACGCCGATGGTGGGTCCAGATCGGAGGCATCGCTTCCACCGGAGAAGTCGGCAGAAGAGGATGCCTCTCCCGCGACGGCCCTTCCGCGGCGTGCGCTGAAGATTGTGGTCACATCCCGGCTCCTCGAGGACGCACGGCTCGGCGTCGTCCTGGCGGTCGGGAGCGACGGCTGCGACCCACTGTTTCGAACGATCGACGTCGAGCGTCTGGAGGAGGCCCTGGCAGCGGTGCCGGCCCTGGTGGCCACTGCCGAGACCCGCTGGCAGAGTCAGCCGCGTCATCCTTCCAGCGCCCGAGTGCCCCGGGCGAAGGCGTCCGTTCCGACTGACCAGCCGGCGCTGTCACCGGCCGCGAACGAAACCGGCGATCCGTCGAGCGCTGCGACGGCGACGGCCGAACCGGCGTCGAAACCGGCGGAGAATTGCCCTTCCCCGACAAAGGGCCCGACCCCGCAGCTCCCGCTCTTCGGCTAATCCTTTCTCCCTGATTGGAGGATCTCGATGCCACGCATCTTCGTCTACGACGCCCGTGAATTCCCGGATCCCGACCTCCGGCTCTCGGTCGAGGAGGTCCGCCGCCAGCTCGCCGAGTTCTTTCCCGAGCTCACCAACGCCGACACCCGCGAGGAGAAGCGCGGCGACGACACGGTCTATACCTTCGCCAAGCGCATCGGCACCAAGGGGTGTCCCGTGCGCAAAGCGCCGAACGTGATCGCGATCCTTCGTCGCGTCCCGGAAAAACGTCTACGCATCTTCGAGCTCGCCGCCGAGCTTCTCGATGAGCACGGCGACGTTGACGCGGACGCCGCCGCGCTCCGCCAGCCGGAGGTGAATCTGGCCGTCGCCGAGGTCGAGACCTACGCCCGGACAACCCGGCAGGCGTCGGAGGCGCTGCGTCAGCTTCCCCCGCGGTGATCGTGCGCCCGAGCGCGCTCGGAGGGCTCTTGCGACGGACGCCGGTACGCCCGACGTCCGTCGCCACCCTCTTGGGCAACCACGAGGCGTACCTCGCCTTCCGCCGTATACTGCACGACATCTTTCCGGACGCCGAGAATGAGATTCTCGACGCCCGCTCCGAGGGTGGCAACCGCGAGAACGCGCGGGTCTGGGCTTTCGACCATCGGATCGAGGAAGAGTACTTTCCGCTGTACGAGGCCGACGAATTTGAGCAGCTCGTCTGCGGCATTCCCTTCGTCCGCAACGCCTGGACGTGGGAGCGCTTCCACGAGGTCGACCTCGGCACGGGCGAGCTGCTGCTCTTCGCCCTCTGCTCCCAGCCCTACGCCGACGGCGAGGACACCCGGGTCGCCCTGCTTGACACTGGCGAGGGACACGTTCCTCGGGAGCTCCTCGGGGAAATCCCGGCCGGTGGCTTCACCCCGGCCGAGCTGCACGCGCGCCTCGACGACACGACGTTCGCGGCGGCAGCCCAGTTCGCCGACTGGCTCTGGGCCGATACCGGCCTGGCATTTCTCGACGTGTCTGACGAGGAAGTGGTCGACGTCGAGTGGACCCGCGAGAACGTCCTCGCTCTCGCCGAGCAGTGGACGCGCGCGCGGGCGATCCTCGACCGGATCACCGCTCTAGAATCCTGGCTCGAGGCCGAACCGGTGGCCCACTTCGCCCGGCTCCTCGACGCGGCGCTGGGCCGCGACGCCCACCTGAACTACAAACGTGAACGGAGACTGTATGCATGCGAGATCACGCCGGACGGCCTCGTCTCGATCCGCCCCGACGCCGAGCCCGTCTCCCTACCGCTGGATGCTACCGGGTGAAGCGGAGGTCGACGACGATCCGCTCCGCCTGCGTCTTGACTTCCACGAGGAAAGCGTCATTCTCCACGACTACGCCGGCGGGCTCACCCGACCCAAGCTCATCTCGGCCCTCGACGTCGCCCACGCGCTCGCCCGTGAGCTCGATTTGACGACCGGTCTTCTCCCACCGGACACGCTCTGGTGGGCGCGAACGTCCAGCGGGACCCGGATTGCCGTCTGGCGGGAGCCCTGCGTCTGGACCGTCCGGCTCCGCACCTCCTACGACGCGCCGGCCCGGCGGCTGCGCCTGCCGATGCCGGGTCTCGTGTTCGTCTGCTTGCCGGGGCGACAAGCCCCCTACGTCTTCGCCGCGCTGGACCGGCCGCGCTCGCCTGACGATCAGCTCTATCACTGTCCAACGTACAATGTGTTCGATTCGGCACGGGTTTGTCCGGGCAGCCACCTGTTTCCGTCCGACCCGGCGAAGATCCCCGAGGCGTTTTTTGAAAGCTTCTTTTCGGCGACGGGCGATACGGCCCGCAATAAGTCGCGCAGTCATCCTGAGGACGTCGGCGAGCTTTGGGCCGAGCTCCACGGGGCGAAGACCTACCCCACCGACGACCTCGTCCCTCAGTGTCGGGTGTGCGACGCCTTTCGGATCGGAGACTGAGGATGGTCCTCGTCGATTATCTCGTCGCCCGGATTGGTGTCCCGCCGCGGAGTGGCGCCGCCTACGATTACGTCGTCGCGGGCGATGGGCTCTACCTGGTCTCGGAAAATGATCTCCTCGCCGTCCGTGTGCCGGTTGCGCGCTGTACGGTCCGAGGTCTCCCGCCCCTCTATCCCGCCTGCGAGCTGAAGCGCGGTCGATTGGCCTTGGTGCTCTGGGAACAGATAGTGGCGCTGGGGCGAGCCTTCGCCGACCACGAATGCGAAGTGCTATGCGCCGTGACCTTCGACCCGAATGCCGGCTATCGTCTCGTCGTGCCACGCCAGGTCGTGCGCCGCGACAGCGTCTCCTACCAGCCACCGGCCAACGTGGTGCTCGAGATCCATTCGCACCATCGCTATCCGGCGTGCTTCAGCCCGACCGACGACGCCGACGAACAGCGCCTCTGTCTGTACGGCATCATCGGGCGTCTCGATTCACCCCGGCCGGAGGTAGCGCTCCGGGTTGGCGCCTACGGGTACTGCCTCCCGATTCCCTGGGAGGCGGTGTTCGAGGGGAACCGTAGTGTCTTTCGGGACGTCTTCCTTGAACCAGAAAGGGTGGAATCAGACGATGACCTATCGGATTGATCCCGGACCAATTCCACATGGAGGATACGCCCGGCGGTTCGACCAGGAGGCGACAATCGTCCTCGTCGGCTGCGGCGGGACGGGTGGGTTCCTGGCGGAGGCGATCTGCCGCCTGCTGATCGGCCGATCGGCACAGCTTCATCTCGTCGACCTGGACCGGGTCGAGACGCACAACGTCGCACGGCAAGCCTTCGATCGCACGGAGATCGGCCAGTTTAAGGCTGAGGTGCTGGCCGAGCGCCTTGCGCGTCACTTCGGGCGGGTGATCGGCTACTCCGTCCTGCCCTACGATCGGAACCTGCACGCCCAGGTGTTCAGCCATCCGTCGAGCCAGCTGAATCTCCTGATTGGTTGCGTCGATAACGCGGCGGCCCGGCGCCAGATCGCGGCAACGCTCGACGGGCATTCTTCGAGTTACGGTTATCCGCCCGTCCTCCAATCCGTCCTCTGGCTGGACTGTGGTAACGGCCGCAACGCCGGCCAGATCCTCCTCGGCAACGCGACTCGAGCGGAAGCACTGCGCGGGGCTTTTCTCACCCAGCGCGGCATCTGTCGGGCGTTACCCGCGCCCAACCTGCAACGGCCGGACTTACTCGACGCCCCGCCGGAGTCACCGGCTCCGGTCGATTGCGCCGAGGCGGTCGCAACCGGCGATCAAGGTTCGACAATCAACCAGGTCGTCGCCGCGATCGCGGCGTCCTTCGTTGAAAAATTGCTCAACGGAACGTGCCAGTGGATGGCGAGCTATTTCGACCTCGACGACGGAACCTTGCGCTGCGTCCCGGCCGACCCGAAGACCGTCGCGAGCATCGCCGGGCTCCACGTCAACGCTATTGCTCCACCGGCCCGCGCGGCGTGATCTTCGATCGCCGCCATCCAAGCTCTCTCGCGAGCATTGAGACCTGACGGAACAATTTCCAACGCGGCTGAGGAGGTATGCCATGCATCCGAACGAAGAACCCGACCGAATCGCAACGGCTCCGGGCGAAATGACGAAAGACCGCTCCCTGCCGTTGGTGCACGCCGGCGGCTTCACCGTGTCCGCCGACGCTTTCGTCTGGGAGTCCGACTCGGATCCGTCCGATGGCCGCATGCGGCTTTGGTTTCTCTCGCTCCTCGGGCCGCACCAGGCTCTCAAAGCGACTTGGGCGCGGCTCGTGAAGGGCGAGCTCGTCACCTTTAGCCGTGAGGCGCTGGGCCAGGTGCGTTTCTGCACCCTGGCGCCGGAGGGACCGAAGAGCTGGCGCTCCTACAGTGCCAACCTTCCGGGCGCCGCCGGGCATCAACTGGTGCTACTTCCCGAGGTCGCGCGCCACGCCGCGGCGAGAGATGATTTTCTTCTCCTGCCACGGTCTGACGACGATTCGCCGTCGGTCCACTTCCGGTTCCTTGATCGTCGCGTAGATCTCCCGCTTCACCCGAGCTGGCGCGATTGGCTCTGGGAGCGGGCCCTCCGGTCCGGCGAGGCGGTCCCTCTTGAAGCGGAGGGTATCGTGGCCTATCGCTGTCTGCCGAACCCGGACGCGCTCGCCGACGACCTCTCGGTAGCCATTCGGGAGCGAACGCTGACGGTCCCGAATCAAACGGTGCGGTCGAGCAATGGCGCGACTCGCTAGCCAGGCCGTCGCCGGCTTCTTTCCGACCCCTCCACGCGTCGTCTCAGCCCTGTGCAGGCGCATCGTTCCTGCGAACGACAGCAGCAAAAGAGTGATCCGGGTGCTGGATCCCTGTGCCGGCACCGGTGAGCCGTTGGCCGCGCTCGCGCGAGCGCTTGGCGCGGAGAGCTACGGCATTGAGATCAACGAGGAGCGCGCTGAACAGTGTCGGACGCGATTGGATCACGTGCTCGCGACGAGCGCCTTCACGGTCCGCCTCGCTAATGGCGCATTTTCGCTGTTAGCATTAAACCCTCCATACGCCTTAGACGACGAGAAGCGCCGCCTCGAGCATGCTTTCCTGACCAGCCTCTCCCGGGCACTCAGGCCGGGTGGTGTCCTTCTGTTCCTGATTCCCCAGCGGCGTCTGACCGTCTCGGCGCGTTATCTCGCGGCGCACTACACCGGCTTCCGGGCGTACCGATTCCCCGACCCGGAGTACGCGGCGTTCCAGCAAATCGTGGTGCTCGCCACGAAGAAGGCGCAGCCGACGCTCGACCCCGAGACGCAGGCCCGCCTGGAGGCATGTAGCAGCGCCGACCTCCCGCCACTGCCGGACGAACCGGAAGGCGCGCCACTCGGCGTGCCCGCGCTTCCCCGCGGCGAGATTCTCTTCGCGCCACTCACTTTCGATCCAACGGTTGCCGCGCGGGAAGCCCAGCGACATGGCGTCTGGACCCAGGCGGCATTCGCCGAGCAGCTCTGGCCACCAGACGAGCAGCCCGTTCGGCCCCTGATGCCGCTGCGGCGCGGCCATCTCGCCCTGCTGATCGCCGCCGGCCTGCTCAACAACGTCGTGCTAAGACAGGACGATCGACGCGTCCTCGTAAAGGGACGAACCCGAAAAGAAATGGTGCCGGTGGAAAGTGACGACGAGGATACCGAGATCCAGCGCGAGAGACTGCGCACATCGATCGTCGTTATGGATCTCGACTCGGGGGCAATCGAGATTGTCGAGCACCGTGATGCCACGGAGGTGACGCCGCCCAACGAGGAGAACATCGCGTGAACCTTGTGCAATTCCTCGACACGTATGCCGGTGCGATTAGGAGCGCCGTGGTCCAAACCTACCCGCCGCTCTACGACGGCGAGATGCGCCGGACATGCGGCTTCGACCTCCACCGTCTCCTGCGCCGGCCGCTCGGAGCGCAAGCGGATGCCATCCGTGCCGCCGCTCTCTCAATTCAGCGGCAGCCCGGCACGGTCATCGTCGGCGAGATGGGATCGGGGAAATCGTTCATCGCGGCGGCAGCGGCCTATCTTGCGGGGTGTCGGCGGGTGTTCGTGATGAGCCCGCCCCATTTGGTCCGGAAGTGGCGTCGGGAGATCGAGCGCACGGTTCCCGGCGCCCAAGTCGCCATCGTCCACACGATCGGCGACCTGGAGCGCGCCCGCTGCGCGGGTGGTTCGATCCAATTCGTCATCTGCTCGCGGGAGTACGCGAAGCTCGGCTACCGCTGGCGTCCCGCCACGGTGAACCGGCTTGTGCGCGGTGCCGACGGTCAGATAGTCCGCGACGACACGGGCGCGCTCGTCCGCGCGTGCTGCTGCCCGACGTGCTTCACGCCGATCATCGATGACGAGGGTGTGCCCCTCACCCGTGCCGATCTCGCGGAGAAGAAGCACCGCTGCGCCGCGTGTGGTGGTCCCTTGTGGGAGGCCGACCGCACCGGCCCGCGCCGGGTGCCGCTCGCCGATTACGTGCTCCGTCGAATGCGGCGTTGCTTCGATTTGTGCGTGGTCGATGAAGTCCATGAACTGAAGAGTCGGGGCACGGCACAAGGTCTAGCGGGTGCGGCCCTCGCTGAAGCCTGCGCGAAGACGCTGGTGCTCACCGGCACCTTGCTGGGTGGCTGTGCGCGGCGTCACGCGATGACGTGATTCCTATCTGAGATAGGAGGGGTTCGAGAGAACTGACCCCTGGGTCACCTGGTTTACCCGAAAGCGAAAGCGGACGGGGACAATAGCACGCCAGGAACGCGGGAGGTGCCGGAAGGCGTTGAAGGCACGGGCCCGCAAGACCCGCGTGATATGGAGAAGGCTACACTGCCTGAAGCTCAGTTTCCAGCGATGCAAGAGAACATCCCCTGCTCACAACGCCTAGACCGCAGGGTCGCCAGGTGACCGGCCTCGTAACCGCAACCGGGAACTCTCGACTGGCGAGCCGTGGGACGTGATCCCACTCAAGGAAACGAACAAGGCTCCTACGTCACGCTCGATACGTCCGTCATCGTGGAACGTCGGATCGCCTACGGGGCGCGAGCCCTAGGGCGACGGAGTCCCCATAGTAGTCGCCGGAGTCACGACCGGCCTTGGCGCACGGGAAAGCCGTGTACAGGGCGAAGGGGGACAGGTGTTTCGAGACTCAGGAAAGTGAGGTGCGCGAGATGCGTAACGCCGAAACGATTCTGGGAATCATCCGCGAACGTGGCAGGCGGGGCCTGCCCATCAACGACCTCTATCGCCAACTCTGGAACCCGGACCTCTACGTCCTGGCTTATGGACGCATCGCCCGCAACGGCGGTGCTCTCACCCCAGGTGCCACCCCGGAGACCGCGGACGGCATGTCGCTGGAGAAGATCGACACCCTTATCGAAGCGCTCCGCTTCGAGCGGTATCGGTGGACTCCAGTCCGGCGGGTCTACATCGAGAAGAAGAACTCGACGAAGCTCCGCCCGCTCGGCATCCCGACCTGGAGCGACAAAGTTCTGCAGGAAGTCCTGCGCCTCATCCTGGAGGCGTACTACGAGCCGCAGTTCCGCGCCAGCTCCCATGGTTTCCGACCGGCGCGTGGGTGCCACACGGCGCTCACGACGATCAAGCGCACCTGGACCGGGACGGTGTGGTTTATCGAGGGGGATATCAAAGGGTGTTTCGACAACATTGACCACGCGGTCTTGCTGTCGATCCTCGGCGAGAAGATCACTGATCGGCGCTTCCTGCGACTCATCGACCAACTCCTCCAGGCTGGATACCTGGAGAACTGGCGGTGGCACGCCACCTACAGTGGCACGCCGCAAGGCGGCATCATCAGTCCCCTCCTGGCCAACATCTACCTGGACCGGCTCGACAGGTTCGTGGAGGACGTGCTGATCCCCACGCACACCGAGGGAGTGGAACGTCGGCCCAACCCGGAGTACACCAAGATCGCTTGTCGGAGGAACTACCTCAGGCGGACGGGACGCCCGGCGCAAGCCAAGGCGTTGCGATCGCTGTTGCGGTCCCTGCCATTCAACGATACGCAGGACCCGCACTACCGGCGCTTGCGGTACCTCCGGTACGCCGACGATTTCCTGCTCGGGTTCACGGGGCCCAAGGGCGAGGCCGAGGCGATCAAGCAGAAGGTGGGCGAGTTCCTGCGCGACACCCTCAAGCTCGAACTCTCCGCCACCAAGACGCTCGTGACCCACGGCCGCACCGAGGCAGCACGCTTCCTGGGCTATGAGGTTATCGTCCAGCAGAGCGACACGAAGATCGACGCCCGAGGCCGACGCTCGGTCAACGGCATCATCGGACTGCGCGTCCCTGCGGACGTCATCCGCGCCAAGAAGATGTCCTACATGCGTGGCGGGAAGCCGAATCACCGAGGGATCTTGTTCCACGACTCGCCGTTCAGCATCGTGAGCCAGTATCAGTCGGCGTTTCGCGGCATCGCCAACTACTACCAGTTCGCCTGCAATCGCGGCACCTTGCAAAGCCTGCGCTGGGTGATGGAAATGTCGCTCGCCAAGACACTCGCGGGCAAGCTGAAGATCAGCACGGCCCAGGTGTTCAAGCGGTACAAGACGACGATCCAGACCGAACGTGGCCCGCAGAAAGTGCTGCTGGTGCAGGTGGAACGCGAGGGGCGCCAGCCCCTGGTAGCCGTGTGGGGTGGAATCTCCTTGGCACGGGCCGAGATGGGCCCAGCCCTCGCCGACAAGCTACCCCCGATTCCCAGCGGTCGGACGGAACTCGAACAGCGCCTCTTGGCCGACGCGTGCGAACTCTGCGGTTCCACGGTGGACATCGAGGTGCATCATATTCGAGCCCTCAAAGACCTGAATCGGCCAGGACGGGAACGCAAGTCCGCCTGGGTAGCCGCCATGGCGGCGCGCCAGCGTAAGACGCTGGTCACCTGCCACCGTTGTCATCAGGATATCCATGCTGGACGTCCAACCCGACAACGGGCCTCTCGCGGTTCGTAAACACTGGAGAGCCGGATGCGCGTAAACGTGCACGTCCGGTTCGGCGGGGGGCCGACGGAAAAGGCTCGGACACCCGAGACCTCGCCGGCGGCCTACCCGACACGCGTCAAACCTCTTTCACCTTCTCTACCGGTTCAGTCCCGCCATTCGGACCGAGTTTGCCCACGACGACGAGGCGAAATGGGTCGCCCGGTATGGCTACCTCGAGCGCGTCACCAAACGCGATCCGAATGCGTACACCGACGATGGGCGACAGTCCAAACGGCGCACCTACGTAACGCGGATCGTCGAAAGACCGGGCGTCACCCCGCCAATCCTCTTTCATCTGATCGGAAGCGCGGTCTTCCTCCGATTACGGGACGTGGCCCATCACCTTCCCGCCTACGACGAGCGGGTTCTCCTGGTTCCGCTGGAGGAAGGGCCCAATTCGGATGAGCCGTCCCAGGCAAGCGCGTATCGACGGCTTGCTGGCGACTTGCGCCAGGCGGTCCAGCAAGCACTCCGGGCCGGGTCGAAGCGATTACTCGGGGCCTACCTCCAGGCGCTCCTGTCCTACCCCGACGCCTGCACCCGCGAGGAAACGGTCCTCGATCCCCGCACGAACGCGGTGCTCGGCCACGCTCCCGCGCTTCCCGAGGACCGGCTCTATCCGAAGGAACGGGCCCTGATCGAATTAGTCCAACGGGAGCGCGAGCGTGGCCGGCGGGTGCTCGTTTACGTCACGCATACAAACTTGCGCGACTTGACCCCGCGCCTCTCCAGCATCCTCGACCGGACGGGCTTCCGGGTCGCCGTGCTGAAGGCCGACACCGTATCGGCGGAGCGACGAGAGGAGTGGGTCACCGCGCGGGTGCGGAGCGGTCTGGACGTGCTGATCACGAATCCCCGTTTGGTGCAAACTGGCCTCGATCTGGTCGATTTCCCCAGCATCGCCTGGGCCGAGGTCGACTATTCCACCTACGTGCTCCGTCAGGCGAGCCGCCGAAGCTGGCGGATCGGGCAGCGCCAGCCGGTCGAAGTCACCTTTCTGGCGTATGAGGGAACACTCCAGGCCGAGGCGCTGGGGCTGGTCGCCGCCAAGACCCGGGCCTCCCTGATGGTCGAGGGAGAGCTCCCCGAGGAGGGGTTAGCCGCGCTCGGCGGGGATGGTGGCGATGTCTTTCTCGCGCTGGCTCGCTGGTTGGCCGAGCCTGGACCTGCCGAAGACCAGCGGCAGTCACTTGAGGCACTGTTCGCCGAGGCACGGCGCAATGAGGCCGAGGCGGACGATCTCCTGATTGAGGATGGCTACGACATTGAAGCGGAGCCAGACCACGAGCAAATGCTAGTTCCGGTTCACGCCCTGCCGGAAACCGTTGGATCGTTCGGTGAGCTGCCGCTGTTCGCGTCCTCAGCTATACCCACATCAGACGCGACAACTCCTTCGGTGGGAAAAGTCGTGACCTTTGACGAATTGGCCCACCTGCTCCGCCGACCGAAATCGAGGCGAAAAGCAGTGCCGGAAGGCCAGTTGGCGCTATTTGGCGCGTAGATTACCCGGAAAAACTGGCTCATCGGGGAGACGCTGGACCTGCGCTCCCTGAATGAGCCGGTTCTTTTCTTTGCCGCACTAATCGGTTGACTGTCTATTCCTTCACTGTTAAAGCGTCTTGGACTCAAATCTCTGGTCCCGTGACATTCAGTTGGAACAAAGGTAGAGATCCCACCTTTTCAAGATAACCCGCTTTTGCCCATTTGGGGTCATAAGTACGAAGGAATAACCGACGCTCGTGTTTTGAGTTGGGATTGTAAGCGAGGCCATACACCGTTGATCCCCCATCGTGGTCGATGCGTACAAGTCCTACGTCTCGGGGCCCTTGACTGTCGACTTCGTGGAGCATCGGCGTCCGGATGGTCAAGTCGTCTGCAAAGAACGTGAACCCTGGCGTCATCGGGCTCCAGTGGCTGATACCACCAGATGATATAACCAAGCGTACGACCTTAATCTCGTCCTTTTCTTCTATCCAGTGCCACTCAGTTTCAATTGTAGGAACCAGCGTGGAGCGCCAACCGACTCCGACGGTGATGACCGCGAAGGAGGCTGTCGCAGAGGAAGGATTGAAAATCCGGAACTGGGTGCGCAAGTCCACGAATCTCTCCTGGATGTTAGGCGTCACGTCCCGGACGCTGACTAACAGTTCGAGGCTGGGACGGAGAACTCGTGCGGCAACGTCAGCGATTTGCTGTGCGCTCATTCTACTCAACCCCTGAGCGTCTCGCCGCCAATGGAGGTAATCATCCGTTTGACGGGCGTACCCACGCGCTTGGGGCACAATGATGACAAGAGCACAGCGTGGCTGGGACTCGTTCTCGGGATTGAGACGGACATCGTAAGCCTCCAACTCGGTCAGAGGAGGCTGAATATGATCGCGCATAAGCTGCAAGAACCGATCGCGCGAGACGTCATGCTCAGACGCAAACCCATCTTCGATTGCCCGCGCTCGCCTCCAAGGCCCGCTGCCGACTTCGTCGATTCCGTAAAGAATCACTCCGCCTTGCTCGTTCGCCATTCCAGCGACGTCTCTTGCAGCCTCAGCAATTCGCTCAGCTTTGTTCTTCTTGTCGGTTGGAACCAACGCTTTGAAACTCTTGAATTCAACCTTAAGCGATTCCGTCGTATCAATGTACGTCTCAAGCCGCGCACGGTCCCATCGTTCTTGCTCCACCATTTCCTCCCCGTTGTTGTGTGCCGCCGAGTGCAGTCACCAGCTTAGGCCTTGTTTTGGAGACTTCCGGTAGGGATCGAGTTTGACCTACACTCACTCCAACTTCCATTTCCGGCTGACCTTGCCCAGCAATTCGTTCAGCGCCGCTATTGTCTCGCCTGAGGGTTTCGGACCCTCGGCCGCGATGCTGATCCGGAATGCGAAGGCAATCTCCGGGGCGGTTCGGATGAGATCCTGCACGAGATCCGCGAAGTCTTGGATTGCGCGCGGATTAAGCTGTGCCTCGGCGAACAAGGTGATATCCGGAAGTCGGACCCGGGTACTCAACGTAACGGCATCAGCTCTTCCATCCTCGGCCAGCGCGATGATGCCGCGGTTCAGAGCCGCCTGAGCCGCACGCTCGAAGGCTTCGTCGTTGAGAGTTGTCCCTCGATATGCTTCGATCGCTTCCTTGATCGCGCGGAGCGTGGTCGCACTGTTGGTCCAGATGTCCTGGAGTTGGTCGCTGACCAGCTCCTTCGGATCGACGTAGGGCGTATCCGGTGGCGGCTCTGGTCGGGCCGGAAGCCGGAGGCGAATTGTCGACGCACCGGCCGCGGTCGCTGGCCAGGGATCGCTGCCAGGCGCCAGCTCAACAGAGCGGGTCGAGAGTGCTTCGGTGAGAGCGTCGCGAACGACCGCCCAAGGGATCGGAGACCCACGCCGCCGGTTCAGGCTCTCCCAGATCGCCGTAGCCGTAGTCGCTCCATCAGACCACGCTTCTGGCAGGCCGCTCGGGCTGATCTCTGCGCTGCGGAGCGCCGGCGGTGGCGGGAGCAACAGAAGATCATCATTGGTTACCCCCATTGGTAGATCTTCACGCAGGTAGCTTGCTTGGCCATCGCGCGCCAAGACCAGCCCGCGCTGCACAGCCTGCCGGACGGCGTTTCTGAGGATGTCATCGCTGGCCAGGCGCGGCGCACGTTGGCCGTCGAAGTAGGTGCGGACGTCGCCGAGACGGAGAGGATCCATTCCGACCGACCATAGGCTATCGAGTTCTCCCGGTGCGAGAAGCTCTGGCGGAACACTCGCCAACTCCGCCGATCCCACCGGGACGACTTCCAGATCCGGCCGCGCCAGGATCTCGGCCTCCGGTTCGTTGCGCCACCAGGTCTGGGCCGAGCCATCGGGGCGCCGCAGACGGAGCACGATCTGCCCTTCGCGGACCGCACGTGCCAAGGTAGCGAGCAGAGCCCGGGGCCGAAGCAAACGCGGGAGGCGGGGAAATTGGGCGAAAGCGCTCATTAGATCGCGCACGCGTTTCGACGTCTCGTCCTTCCCCCAGAGCTCGAGATAGCTTCCCGGCAGGAGCAGCTCCGGATCGAGTGTGTCGGTCAGCAGGCGCTCGCTCTCGGCGAGTAGCTTCTTGATTCGCTCGAATGGAGAACCCAGCCCAGAGGGGATCGACTTCGCCTCGACCCGTCCGCGCTCGTCGACGGCAAGGAGGACGCTATAGGTGGCGAGGACAGCTTCCGGTAGGCCGTTTTGCGCTTCCAGCTTTCGGCGAGTCAACTCCTTTCGCTGCAAATCCGAGAGCAATCGCTGCTCCTCGCCACCTTCGATGGCCCGCCAGCCAAGGTACCGCCGGACTCGCTCGCGTAAGCCGGCGAGCCGGGCAAGATCCGGGGCAAGGACGATGATGCTGTTGCGATAGGTCCGACGGTTTTCGGGTCCGGTGATCAGGTCGAAGTAGTTTTCCACGTTCGCCGGCACGGGCTTGCCCGGCTCGACCGCGCATTCGGGGCCGAGCACGACGTAGTGCAGGTCGACGGAATCGCCAACGTCGCGCGGACTCTGCGGCAACCGGTGAACCTGGACCCCGTCGTCCGCCATGGCAAGCTCGCGGGCGTTCTGAATGCGAGTCCGGAGCTCGTCGTCGATCGACTCCTCGGACAAACGCTCCATGGCACGAACGTGCATGTGGGTGAGATTGGGATTCGTCCCGAGCTGCCAGGCATCGAGATCTTCGGACAGGAACCAGGAAATCTCGCGCCACTTCTTGAGGCCTTCGCCGAGAGCCGCCGGATCGACGTCGGGATGGGCCAGGAGAGCATACAACTCCGGTGGATCGGCTTTCTGCCCAGTCGGCTGGGAGTGAAGGAAGGTCGCGACTACGGCCTGCTCGACCTCGCGCTGCTTCAGGCTGGGAAAACCCCGTTGAACGTCGCGCGCTTTCTCCAGCTCGCCGCTCAGGATTGGCGTCCAGACCTGCTGGTCTTCCGAGGCATTGATCAGCTCGCCCAGTGCTGACGAGAGCACCTCGGTTCGGCTCAGCAGCGCATGGGGTCCAATCAATGGCGAGGGATCGACTCCCTCCTGCTCGCGCAGCGCCTGCGCCATCAACCGTAAGGCGCCCCGGGTCCGATGAAAGCTCGGCAGTTGGGTCCATTTCTGGTAGAGCACGTCGAGCAGGTCGGGATGAAACGGAAAGGTCGTCAACAGACGATCGTAAGAATACTGGTCTTTCTGGGTGTCGCGCAGCGGGAGCCGCTGCATGCGGGCCAGCATCGCGTCAATCACCGGCCGCCGCTCGGACTCGCCGGCCACCGACTCGAACATGCGGCGCCGCAACACCTCGGCCACGTCACCTCGACCGACCGGCTCGGTGACCTCTTCCATCCGGCGGAAGACGTCTTCGAGGGCGCGCAAGCACTCGGTCCCGGTCTGGTCGCTGGCTTCGACCTGAGAGGCAATCAGCGAGGCGACGAGCGCGGCGTTCGGAACGCGACCAACCGCCTGAAGTAGAACCTGGAAGAAGTCTTTGAGTAATCCGAGGCGCCGGGGCTCGGCGTTGACGACGCCCCGATAGTACCAGACCGTCTCGTCCATCAAGATCAGGGGCGCTCGTCCGTCAACTTGCGGTGCTCGGAGCAAGTCGACCAGGAGTGGTTCCGCCGGCGCGACGTAGTCTCGTTCGTGTTCGGCTACCCGAGCGAAGCCGGCGTCGCCGGCCAACTGGTAGGCAAGTGCCCCCCAGGGAGTTTTGACCCGTCGGGTGCGTCCATCGGGGCCGTAGACGACGAGACCATCCTTGACGTCGAACTTATCCAAGGGAAGTAGCGCGACCCGCGCCTTCGGCACTTCGCGTAGATCCGCAAAGTCGATGAACTCTCGCACAGCCGGCACGTGCCTCAATTCACCGCCGTGTTCGGCCAGATGCAGCAGTGCGATCTCACTATGGGTCTTTCCGCCTCCGTAGGCGACCTGGATCCGAATGACCGGCTTCCCGCCAACTCCCGCCAGTCGCTGCAAGACGTCCCGAACGAGTACCTTCATGTTGAACGTGGGATATGTTCGGGCGAAAAACTCCGTGGGGTCACGGTAGACCGAAGGGGCGTCGCCGGTCCGCACGGCGTTGAGATCCGCGGCGAACTCGGCCAGCGTCAGCGTTCCGGAGCGAACGTCCTCTCGGACCTGATTGAGCGCGTGCCACGCGAGAATGCTCATTAGCCCTTCACCTCCGCGATCAGCGAGAGGTGAATCGGTCTGGAAAGCACCTTGTCAGAACCAACGACGCGACCATGGGCTGGGGCAACGTGGCCCCGGTAAGTCCAGCCAGCCATCCGGAGATACTCCACGCCTCTTCGAGGCATCCCACCAGGCAACAGTATAGCGTGTTCATTCAGGAGTGCGAAGACCTAACGGACAGGCAGGGAATCATGACACTGAGATTCACTTGACCAAACTTAGCAATTTTGCTAAGCTTACCACAAAATGAAACTCATCCGTGCGAGGTGACCGAGACCAGGATGCCTCTACCGTCGTTCACACCGGAAGGACTTTTGCCGGTGGCCCTATTACTGAGACTCTAGCGGACAGAGGGAGCAGTAGGTGATTCGCAACGAGGCGAAATATCGGGAGGCTTTGCGACGGCTGGAGCAGGATCAAGACGTCGCCGCGCGACAACGCGAAGCGCTCGCCGCCGCCGGCCTTAACCCTGAGGAGATCGAGCGGGCGATGCAACCGCTGCGATCGTTCCGCGCGCAGCTCGAGGACGAGATCGCCTGGTACGAAGCGGTCCGCCGGGGCAATCTACCGACGATCCACCAGATGAGCGACGTTGGGCGGCTGCTGATCGCATTACGAATCTTCAAGGGAATGAGTCAACGGGATCTCGCGGAGCGTTTGGGAGTGAGCGAATCCGTCGTTTCGCGTGACGAGCGCAATGAATACCACGGCATAAGCGTCGATCGCGTTCAGAAGATTCTCAATGCCTTGGGGGCAGCGATTGTGATGTCGGTGGACCAATCCTACTGCTTCCCAATCGTCGATTCCGAGCATACCCCGCAGACGACGCACGTTGGATCCACATAGCCCGAAACAGAGCTCCGCGAGGAGGATAGCGAAGATGGCCAGTCAGCCCCGCGATACATTCAAGTACCGGTTCAAAGTTGGAAAGCGAACTGTCCACGGCGGAATCACGAACGATTTGGAGCGCCGCGAGCGGGAGCACCAACGCCGGTGGCAAAGCGGCCACATCACGAAGGTGGGCCGACGAACGACCCGGGACGGGGCCCGTCGCTGGGAAAAGCAGAACGGATTCGCCTAACCACACGGCGACCGCGGAAATGACCGTGCGTACCAAACTCGCCACCCGTAGCGGAGAAGTACCAGTACGCGCGGCACAAAGCAGCCGACGCGAGTGGCTTGTGTCTTGTCAACAATCGGTCGTCGGTACAAGGCGGAGAGGGAACACAGGCACGGGCAACCTTCAGGTTGGCGGGTAATCCTGAACGGAAGTTTGGCCAGTGATCTCTAACTCCCGCAATCGCTGGTCTGCCTCTCCCCACGTCTCGAAGTCCCCGACCACATCTCCCGGCGGAGGCTCACTTGACGTCCACTGCCCATCCCGATGCAGTATTCCCCAGCCCTCGATGTACCAATAGTCCTCTTCCGTTGGGCGGTCGGTGCTTACGATTTCCCAGCGAGTGCCGGGAATGTCGTGCTGGGACGAATCGAGGTGTCGGAACTGGCTCGGGGATCGGCGGCGTTCATATCCAGTGTTGCCGTGCCGAACAACAAAGATGCGGTCCTTCCACGCTGGCATGGCAAGGAGGTTTCCAGCCGCCTCGAAGTCTTCCCAAGCCACAACCACATCCTCCCACGAGTCACCTTCCCAGATCACAAGAGTCGGATATAGCGTTAGCTCATAGTCTGGATGCCAGTAGAGGAGATTGTGAGCATCTTGTTCCGCTGCTTGAAGGAGAATCCAATGCCCGGCGCGTCGGTCCTCGGTCGTGTCTCGGAGGCTCGTCGCTGGGGTCACCATTCGTGAAGAACCATCCGGAGATTTCCATAGGCCGAACAATGCCATTGTCGGTGGCTGGTTGGCCGTTACGCGATCGTGAGGAGGATAACCCCAGAGCTGGTTGATGATGTTGAACGCGCTCTTGATTGCTCCGGCGGAGTCAGGCGGCATAACGATAGTTGTTCCGGTGGGATGAGCGGCGACATTACGGAGATTACGAATGGCCTCCAATGTCCCTTCCACGTGGCGACCGCGTAATGCGCCCACTTGAACGACCCACTTCATCAGGCTGTTGAGAGACCCGTCGAAATCCGGATGCCCCTTCAAATCCCAGCCCTTCTTGCTTTCCATACCGAAATGGCGGTAACGACGGAACGGCTCCTTTCCGAAGTCCTGTTCGAACTGATCGTAGTTGGCGACGGTCAAGGTATCGATAGCGCCCGTGGTCCGATTCGTGAGGGGAATCTGGGAGTTATACTCTTGAAGAAAGCGCACCTTCAGCGCTAACTCAACCGCGAAGTACGCTCGGAATGACGCTTCAGTAAAAAATTCGTAGACGAAGTATCCATAGGTGTGCAGCTTCCGGGACAATTCGAAGTACGCGCGGACAGTCTCCGGCACATCCGGGCCGAGATCGTAGGTTGCGATCATCGTCTGAAGCCACTGAAGCGACGCCTCGGGCTTCAGAATCCAGTTGACGGAGAAACCCAGCGGACCGAAGTGTCTAACCCGCTCATTCTGTCGGATCAATTCCTCAAGGGACTGGATCTCCACGGCGCTCAGGACCTCCAGAGAGGCTGCTGGTATGAGTTCTCCTCCCGCCCTCTTCCCCAGGCTACCAGCGCTTCCAGCACCGTGCGCTCCTTCGTCGGTGGTTCGGCCTGCTCCACGAGTGCTTGGGCAACCGCCCAGAACAGGTCGTTCTGCCCCAGTCCATGCTCGGCGACGTAAGACGCGAGTCGTTCGGTATCGCCGTTGTTCCAGAGCTGCATCAGATGGTGCAGCATGTCGATCATCGGCAAGCCGCCCGTCGGGTGTGGACGCCCCAAATCCTCGCGCTTGCGTTCGTCGAAGCCGAGCAGTCTCAGGTCGTTTCCCGATCCACCCGTGATCGCGCCATCTTCGTCGGCGAGATCGCTTCCTTCGTCGTCAGCTCGACCGTTCAGCCCGCGCGTACCTTTGCCTTTGGTCAGGATACCTCGCGGTCCTCGGAGGTCGTTCAGGTCCAGGCCATACCCCTGAGCGTAAAGAATGCACTCACCGACTGGCGCCGCTCCGATCCCAAAACTGGAGCGGTGCATCAGATAATAGCGCGTCCACTCGTCCAATCCCTCGGTGCTCGCACCATGAAGTATCTGACCCAGGGCAAAATCGGTGACCAGACGGCGCACGTCGCGGAGAAACTCGCCAACGGTGTAGGGAGTACCGTCGATCCGACGCACCTCGCGGTAGCTCGAATAGCTTTCAAGGGCGGGACCTACCGCCGCCCAGACGAAGTCGGGGCCGGAGATGCCCTGGTCCCAGAAGTAGCGTAGCCGCTCGGTGATGCGCTCCTGCATCTGGCGCTTCACCTCGGCATAGCGGCCGATGCCTGCGGTTTCCGGACGCTTTCGACACACGAGCCAGACTGATGTTGCAAGGTAGGCTGCCTTACCGGAGCCAACCTTGGCGGTTCGCTCGGTATCAATCGGCCAGGACGCGGTCACCGTGAAGCCGGCGGCGATAATTGTAGAGACCAGTGTTTCCCACGCGTCAGGCTGCTTGTTTGCGAAGACGATCACCATGATGCCGCCGGGTGTGAGAGCGATCGCGGCGTGGCTGAAGGCGGCGATCATGCGTTCCTCGTAGCGGTGACGTGCTCGATCATGATTGCCTTCGGCGTATGCTGCGTGCTGGACCAGTTCCTCGTCCCGCGGGGTCAATGGGGTTGCCAGTTCTGTCGGGTAGCGATCCCAGGCGTAACGGCGGAGCCAGACGTAGAAGAAATCCGAAAGATCGGCGTAGGGGATGGCACCATAATATGGAGGGTCAGTAATGATTGCGTCAGCAACTCCGACACCCAATGACTCTGTGGCGCTTTGAAGGCGCACTTCGGCGATCCCTACCGCCGCCTCCGTGAGGTGCTCAACTGCTGCTGAAACCCACTCGAGAGCTTGGCTGTAGCCACCGGACGCACTCGAAGACGGATGAATCTCACAAAAGTCCCAGGTCATTGGGAACGCGTAACGCATGAAGGTGTTATGCACTTTCTCTGGCCCGGTTTGCCATGTACACACGGAGCTGTCTCGATCGGCAACGCGCGCCAACGCGCAGTAGAGGTAGGCTCCAACGGCACCTGCCAAGTCTTGGGCTCCCATCGCGGCAATGTGCATCTGAGCACGGCGCGACCACTTGGCAATCGATGAGAGGACGAGTTGCTGGCGCGGAGTGAATACCTGGCCATATGTCAGAATCCCAAATCGGGTTAGCGACGATACGCCTCGGGTGTTCGGCGCTGGCCGCACCTCGCATAGCGGCTCGTTCAGCGGACCGAGCGGCAACGCATCCATTATTGAGGGTAGGTCTTCACTTGCCCTCGCCGCAGCGGTGATCTCCTCAGGGGAGGGCTCCCGATACTCCTTGCCTCCCGCACCTTCGACAACAACCGCGGTGAGTTGGGCTCCCATTAGTCCTTGTTTTCCGCCCTCTTTGATGTAATCGTCAGTGAGGATTAGTGGTCGTTCGTGGAACGGGCAAAAGGCCTTCCCTCCAGCGACCGTCGGCGAGCCAACCTCCGCTGAGTCGCCTGGCGCGATCACCCGAAACTTAACCGCGCGCCGCTCGTGGTCAAGCTCCAGCTTTAGGGCCCTCTCACGTCCACGCTTGGTCGATAGCCACAACGTTTTCAGAAGTGGCACGGTAGCCCGACAGCTTGGATCCTGGCAGGGAACGGTGCGCGTCCAGAAATAGGCGATCGGCTGCTTGCTGTCCGGAGTAGGAAAGTACGACGCCACATCGTGCGCGACGTGAGAGAGCACCCACTTACCCCATAGTCGCACCTGGCCCGCGAGGTCCAGACCGCCTCCGCCGTCTGTAAGGAGACGGAGTTGACCTGGCGAAGTCGGTGTGTCTGCATCGGCTGGCGGTCGAATGCTCCATCGCCGCCCCTTCAGTCGTCCCGGGTATTCGAGTGTGCACTTCAGAATGAACCATGCGACCGGATTGTAATCGACAGCGACCGCGTCACAGCCGAGGCGAACGGCTTCCAACGGAATGGCCCCACCGCCGGCGAATAGATCCAGCACCTGGGGCGCGCCTTGCTGTGCTTTTGCCAAAAGGGAACGGAAAGATGCAAGCTCGGCCTCATCGACCGCACCCCAGCGGGTCACGCGCTCGATACGCTTGACGAGATCCTCTCGTTGCCGAACGGGATCCGACGTTCCCGCGAGACGCTCATATTCATGTTTAATCTCACCGGTGGCGGCGAGTGGGTCAGGCAAGAGCGCGGCAATAATTGCCGCCCGGCACGCTGCTAGCGGTCGACGGGCTGGCCAGATGTGCAAGGTGGAGATGTGTCCGCTACGTCCAGCCGACTTTTCGTGACGGGAGTCTTCGGAGACACGCCGAAGGGGAAACGCCTCCTCAATGAGCCGCCGGGTCACTGCTCCACCCCCTTGAGGTTCAGAATCGTCGCAGCGTCGATCGTCACCCCACCTTTCGGTTTTCCGATCCCTTTGCCAGCCGGGTCAGGAATACGCTGCAAGGTTGGGGTCGTCGTATCGCAATTGAAGACGACGTAGAGCCAGTAGCGGTCACGGTGATTATTCGCCTGGCTCCATTCATTTTCGGTCAGCTCCACCTCGCCAATCCGGGCCCGACCCTTCACCTCGATGTAGCGCACCGAGCCATCCGGGCGGGTTGATCGGAGGTCGAACCCCATCGCCAATCGCGGATCGCTGACGTCTTCCACGATTGCCCCCAGCGCCTCCTCATAGGCGCGCGCTTCACGGACCCCGATCGTTTCAATGCGGTCGTCGCGCCGTCGGCCAGTCGGGTCGGCTGGCATCGGCAGGATGATCGCCCGGGCGTAGATCGTCACTGGTCCCAGCGCCAGCCGATCGATCTCGCTGATCAAGGCTGCTTCCGCCGCGGCCCTACGGTGGTCGATCGCGTCCAACTCCTCCTCACAGCGGCCGAGCTTCGTCCGCGCCGCGGGCTCCGCTTTGGCGACTGCCTCCTTCAAGCGGCGCCGCTGATCGAGGAGCTCGGCCTGGCGCAGACCGTAGGCCGCCTGGACCTGCTTGCGTCGCTCCGGCAGCCGCGCCTCGGCTTCCTGGCGCAAACGCTCCAATGCTGGCGTTCCCTGCGTCTCGTAGACGAACGTCTCGACCGGAGCAACGTCGTCGGCGATCGCCAGCAGCGCGGTCGGTTTCTCGACGTCGTCGTGTGAATCCACCGGTGTCAGGTCCAACAACAGGTGGGCGGGGGTAATCTCACAGCGGTTGTCCGCGAAGCGGCGCACGCCCAGCATGGTCTCGGCAAGCACTTGGGTCTCGTCAGATTGTACGTGACTGTCGCTCGCTGCCGGATTCACCGACGGCTCGCGGATGACCGGCACCTTCGCCAGGTAGAACAGGTAGGGCTCCGCCGCGACGTCATCGAGGAAGATTCCTCCCCGCTCGCCCTCGTCGCCATACTGGCCGAGGAAGAGGGTCACGACTGATTCGAACACGGCCTCGCCCGGATGCAGGTAGATCGCCTCGGGGCTGAGCGTCTCAGCCGGCATCGCCAATTCTCGTGAGAAGGTGAGACGGTCCTGGAGCGAAGGGGGATAGGTGTCCAGGGCGCGGTGTACCGACTCGGGGCAGGCAGCAGTCTGAAAGATCGACTGGATGTCGCCGGCGATTTGGACACCCACGAGCGGCGCGGCCTGCTCGAAAAAGCGGCGGACGTAGGCCGGCAGCATGCGCCGGAGGGAGGCGGTCTCCCGCTGCTGCTTCAGGGCCTCCAGCAGCGCCCGCACCTCGGAGACCTCGACGCGTCGGGCTTGCTCGTTCAACTGAGCTTGGACCTTTTCCGCGGTCAGAGTCGTCTCGATCGTTCGCTCGGCCGCCGTGACCTCTCCCTCGACCACCGCCTTGAAGATGAGCTCGGCCAGCGAGATCCCTCCAAATTGCTGGCCGATCACGTCGAAGACTTTATCGGTGCCCAGCTCCTTCCGGATTCGCTCCAATTTGTCGAGCAGGACCTTCAAGACGCGGCCCTCCCGCGTGCCCTCCGAGACCAGGTTGAGTAAGAGCACGTCGTGGCGCTGCTTGTAGCGATGAACTCGTCCCATCCGCTGCTCGATGCGCGCGGGGTTCCAAGGGATGTCGTAGTTGACCAGGAGCCAGCAGAACTGCAGGTTGATGCCTTCGCCCGCCGCATCAGTGGCGACGAGATACTGCGCCCCGCCCTCCGTGGCTGGCCGTCGGAAGAACTCGACCTGCGCCTCTCGTTGTTGATAGTCCATCGCGCCGTGGATCGTCGCGATCTTGCCGGCCAGACCAAGCCCTTCCAACCGGCCAACCAGAAACTGGAGGGTGTCTCGATGTTCGGTAAAGATCAATACCTTCGTGTCGGGATGCTCTTGGAGCGCTTCCCGGAGACGCTCGAACTTGCTTTCTTGCTGGCGGGCATAGACGGCGCGCGCAAGTTCCACGAGGCCGCGGACCTCGCTGGCCTCCTTGCGGAGCTCTTCGATGGTGCGCGCATCGGTCGCTCCGGCGATCTCCTGGTCCTGGTGCTCGGCTTCCTCTTCGCCATCCCAGCTTTCTTCTTCGTCGCCGGTCTTCATGTCACGCACGTCCACGACGGGGAGAGCAAGCTGTCGCGCTTCCATGTCTCCCACTGATAGGAGACCGCCCTGCATCAGACGGATATCGTCGGTCAGTTTCTGCTCCCGTCGCTCCAGCGACTTCAGCAGCGCCCAGGTCGAGCTCGCCAACCGACGCTGGAGCACGCTCATCGCGAGGCCGGCCGCCGAGCGGTTCCGTCGTTTGGCACGGTCATAATGTGTCTCGCAGTAGTGCGTTGTCCGATCGTAGAGGGACTGCTCGCCGACCTCGCCCGGGGTCAACGGGTAGCTGATGGTGACGCTGTCGCGTTTCGTGTAGAGCGGCGCACCATCAAAGGTGATCATCTGCTCTTTCATCCGCCGCAGCAGGTGCTCCTGCTTCTGCGCGTGGCTCAGCCGGTTGAATGCATCGAACGAGGCGAGAAGCTCCGGCTCCAGCAGCCGCCAGAGAAAATAGTAGGGGTCATCCTTTCCCATGTGCGGGGTCGCAGTGAGGAGAAGCAAGTTGCGACCCTGGGCAGCGATGTCCTCGGCCAGCTCGTAGCGCTTGGACTTGTCCGGCGTGAGATCCGGCGTTCGCCGCGCGGAAAGCTTGTGCGCCTCGTCGAAGATCACCAGATCGTACGGTGGTGCCTCGCTCAAGTGTCCGCGCAAACGGTCCTGGCGGAGCGTATCGAGGCTGACGATCGCCAGATCGTTACGCGGATCGAGAAACGGGTTCTCCCGCGCCGCCTCGCCGCTGTCGACGATCCGGAAGCGCAAACGGAAGAGGTTGCGCAGCTCGCGCTCCCAGTTTCCAACCAGGCCAGCCGGCGGCACGACGAGAACTCGGTGAATCAACCGGCGCAGGAGCATCTCCCGAACGTAGAGTCCAGCCATGATCGTCTTGCCGGCGCCGGCGTCGTCGGCCAGCAAAAAGCGCAATCGCGGGTAATCGATCAGGCCGTGCTGTCCCTGAGGGTGATCCTTGGTCGGGGGGATCCCGTAGACCGCGAGCAACTGGTGGGGCAGAGGATCGATCAGCGAGGTTTCGGTGGCGAACGCGGGGTTGAACAGATAGGCGTGCTCCAGGCGACGGCACTCGGCGACCAGGCGGACCAGAATGCTGTCCGCGCCGAAGGCGGCGCTGGTTCCAGCTATAACTTCAAAACGAGATTCAACCTCGGTCGCCGGGTAGATCGCCAGATCGACGACGCCGGTCTGGGGATCTTGAAGCCATAGCTTCACGACGCGACCCAGCACTTGAACGTCATGGACTAGCCGTTCCCGTCCGCGGCGCTTATCGAGGACGCGCACGCCAGGACGGAGTTCGTGAGAACCAGCCCTCACGCGATTCCCTCCGCCGATGTTGACCTGATGACCTATGCTGCCAAAGGTCTAGTGGGCTTGTGTTGAACCAGCCCGAACGTCATCATCGTCGTCGAGCGTCTGATCTCGTCGAGAGTGCTGCTTCCACCAACTCGTTCTTGGTGGCATCACGCTTGACTGCTCGGAGTATAGCAATCAGGGACCACCAACACAACACGATGCGATATATGGGCTTGTGCAGCGAACGAAAACGGGAGAGCAAGGGCAAAGGGCTGGACGGGAGAGGTGAAACGGGGTTGATGTGAGTTTTTGTTGGTGGATTGCCGATATCTGGTTTCACTACGATGCGTTCACCACCGCGCAAGAGCGTGGGGACATTCCTCCGGACGAGATCTTCGACTATACGTTGATCCTCGGACAAGGATTTGTCGAAAACGGTCGCTTCGTCGACGTGAGCTTCGAGGAGGCTGCGAAGAGGCCGGAGAAATGGCCGGAACTTATCCTCACCCGTCCTTACTTTATCTCGCAATCCGCGCGTGTCCTGATTCGACGCTGCTATGAGAAAGGTGAGTGCTCGGTTGGTTATCCGGAGCAACTCGTCTCACGGGAGCGGGTGGACACACTACGGCACTTGCCCTCGTCCGGCTTCCGAACGACTTGACGGTCGTTGGGACAGCCCGGTGCCGCTCCTTTTCCTTTCCACCGATTTCTCCGTGGGAGGTTGCTCATGAGGTCGCGGTCATCGACGCCGGGGAGAAGTTGCGTCAGTACTTTCAAGGAAAGTATCGACCCGAGTCGTACCATGCAGTGGAAGAACGTCGGGAGTGCTTTGCCCAATGGCGAAAGCTTGAGTGAATTCGACTTCTCTTGGCTCAATCGTCCGTGAACCGCAATGTCCTCAGTGAAACGTCCGTCACCTTCTGATAAAGTCTCTGCATAGCCGTGTTGTCCGTCTCGCGGAACCCCGGCTGGAGATACAGGAAGTTTTTCACACTCTGATACGCCGCGTCGTGATCCGCCAACTTTCGTACGAAAAGATCTCCAAGACGCATCTGGCCGGCTGACATTATTGGCTCAAGGATCTCTAACTCCTCGGCGGTAATGAGTTGAGGCGGGTAAATCTCTACTCGACCATGACCAGTAGAGACCGACTGAGGTCTTGGAGCATTCCCTTGACCTAAGTGCGCAAATATGGCTGGTGTTTGGGGAAAGGGCGATAGCAGAACCAGTAGTGGGAAAATTCGCCGCACTTCGCAAAGAGCCAACCCAGGGACTGCTAGTTTACCTTCCAGCACATCCGTCGCATAACTATTTACCTGGGCCAGTTTTCGCCGAAATTCCCTGATCGTTGTCTGAGCGAAGCGTTCAACATCCGCACCGGTGCGCACCGCAGCCGGAACGGTCGCGACATTTACCTCAAACACAAGTAGGTCACGTCCCTGCACGACCAAAATGTCGGGTGGGTCGCGACGCTGCTTCTTTGGGCCGTATCGTGGTAGGTCTGATTCGGTCCACAGCATGGTCTCAGGCTGCGGGCCTGATCTGTACACGCGCGTGAGAAGGTCCGAGATATATCCTTGAAACAGGTGTCCAAGGAAAGTGCGCAAGCGGCTAACGCCATCACGAGGATCCTGTCTCCTCCATCGCTCGTGCAGAATCCAATAAATGCCCTGGACCATCCTCTCGGAGAGGTAAGCCATGCTGATTGGAATGGTCGACCCATTCTCCAGACGATATAGCGGGCGCTCCTGGAACGGCAGAAAGCTTGACCGCTCCGGCTTGTCCGCGTCGTCCAAATCCCCGAATGAACGGGCGTACCATTCACGATCGCCAACGTATAGAGGCATCGCGCGCATAACTGCCGTGGCGTTGGCGCCGGCCGCAACGAACCTATCAATGGTGTCTATGAACGCCAAATGTAACGGTACGTCGGGCGGTGGTTTACTGGAAAAGGGCAGATGGAAGAGTAGTCCGGCGGCAAGGAATTGCTCCATTGTGAGCCCGGTCTCGTCCATGAACTCACCATCCAGGTCTATCGCCCCAGCCAACCCCTGTAATGAGCGTGCCCGTTTCACCAGAAGATCGTAATAGCGGCCTAAGGAGTAGCGGGTCGCCTCGCCCTGAAATAGCCCCAATCGGCGCAAGCTGACCGCCAACGGAACTCGCGTTGGCAGTTCCCGTTCGAAACTCAGGACATCGTTGATCCCGAGGAGCAATTCTGTCCCTCGGTCCACGTCCCAGGCCATCCCGCCCGCAGGTCTCCCATGCGTAAGCGCCAAGCGCGCGGCGATCAACAGCTCCTCCTCGTGGAAAACAACTTGGTAGCGCCTCGACTCGAACAAGCGAGTAATCGACTGCCAAGTTTCGGGCGAAAGGAACAACTTGACGGCACTGAGTTGGTTCTTGAGCTTCTGCTCCTCCGGAGATCGGTGGTAGACCATGATTCCCAATGCGCTGACCGCAAGGAGGACGGAATCCGTACTGAGCTGCGAGGCAACTTGCTGCAAGCGTTCTAGCGAAAGCTTGATTCGTCCTAAATCGCGCCAGGCTACCCAACGGCGGTATCCCTGGCGGTATAGGGACTGCTCTGCACGCACGTGAGCTTCGGGAAGAAGGAGCGGTCCTCGCAATACCCATCTATCCATATTTCACTCGCATCCCCAACCCAAATCACATCTGCTTCCGTTGTTATAACTCGGCAGGACAGGCGGCATACGGTTTACATCAATCCACTTGTCGGAATAGTTGTCGGTCGTACACCTAGCGCCTCCTGATCAGAGACCCCTTTGCCGTGTTTAGCTCAGTCCACAGCGCGTTAATCCAGTCGAATAGGCATCGTATCAAGGGAATCGTCAGCGCCTAGACCCTGAGCGGCGAAGCGTAGTTCCTCGCGGTGGGCGACCGTTCAAGTCGGGCAACTCGCATGTCGTGCCAATCGAGGCCCGACCAGGTTGCTTGGGTTACGAAGCTGCGCCCAAAGACATCGTCATACTCAACAACCAGTTCAGCGAATTCCGGGACGACGACTGGATCGCCACTGGCCCATTGGTGAGGCTGGCCTTGCTCGTGGGCTTCCAAGGGATCCATCCCACCTCGTTCAAGTGGAAGACCAGGATATACGCTGGGGAGAGCGACCGCGGAAGCATCAACTGCAACAGCGATATTGAGTGCCGGCCCGGCTCCAGCATTCCGAATCGTCACATAGGCTTGTCCCGCTGCCGGTTCGGGCGACCCGTAATTCCGAACCGCGAGTACAACGCGGTTCCTCTGGAATAGCTTCGGAGATACCGGTACCAGAACTGGACGGAGGAGATCGGCGGTCTTCTCTACCATCTGTGTTGACGCGGCCACAGAATCCTTTGTTGCCTCGGCGGTCATCTCGGCGGCGCTGCCCATCTGAGCGGTCAGGAAGACGTAATCCATTGTTACGACGAAGAGAAGAAGAGCAAAGAGTGCTTGAAGGAGTCCCGCTCCAGCCTGCATTGATGCCGCGTCGAGGCCAAAAAAGGCGGCTATAGGCCCGATTAGCTTGAGGGCTGCGACTGTCACGACCACTCCCGCGAGGAAGATTCCAACGAGTACAACCGAGACACTTGCCGACTTCAGCACGGTCACCGTCCGTTCTATTGGTTGATTCCAGCGTACGAACGTAGAAGAAGAGGGATCCGCCCTCAGGAAACGCAAGTACAGCGTTAGGGAGCAAGCTTGCCTATCGCTGGTTCGGTCAAAACCCTGTTCGCGATCAAGTCAAGAAGGAGATCAATCCAGGCAACGAAGCGCAAAGTATCCTCTTGGCTGTAGTCCTCAATGACCTTATGCCCGGCGGCGTTGCGAAAGAAGGCCATCACACCTACCGCAAACGAGGCAAGCAACGTCAAGGTTCCAATGCTCGTCAACCTTCACCGGTTCCTCGGGATGACACGGGAAATCGACGCGGATCATGTCGTTGGGTTCAGCGAGAGGAACTGTCACGGCCTGTGGCGGTACTTTGGCGTTGATCCGAAGAATTCCACTGCTCTCGTTGAGTGAATCAATGCTTGCGCTGAGCCGACGTAATGCCGGGGCGACCGCTGCGGCGTAGGTCTGCTTGTAGATAAATTCCAGTTGCTCCTTGGTCCACCGCGCACTCACAGCAGCACCTTCGTAGCAATAGGGACAAAAGAGATGCTCGGCGGGGGTCGGCGATGCTACGTTCTCGCCGTCCGACTGTTGCGACGTCGGTTTACACTTGAACTGCCTCTCGCAGTTTGGGCACTCGCGCCGGAGAAATCCATCATCGTCGAGGGGGAGGGTAAATGGAACCGTGACTTCGCTCCCTAGCGTGCTCCTTTGACTTACGGATTCACCTGGGTTCAATTCGAAGGAGAGAGGGTCGACATCAATGTCCGAGTCTGTACATCACGGTAAACAATGCGCGTTGTGAGTGTCGGACAACTACGAATCGCCGAATGCACCAAAATTCGCGGCAGACTCTTCGGAACTAGCTCCGCGCCCGTCCCGAGCTTTGACAATCGTTGCAGACTCCATCCCTCAAGCGTCGACGAGGAACTGAACAGAAGCAGATCCGACACTGTCCGGACTCCCAGGCTCGCCGGTCACAGGCACATTTGCCACATCGAGGACAATAGGGTTGATGGCAGTCCGAGCAAGGAAACTGGTACGTAGCACCTTGATAGCCGCAATTTGCACAAAGCACCGGGCGCGATACAGTGGGGATTCTGCTCGGGCTCGGCTGGCTCAGGTGCAGAGGTGAGATGTTCCAAAGATCAGCCGCGGCGAAGACAGCGTACACATACGAGTCGTCGGACGCGGCATCCAGGTAGTACGCTCGCTGTTCGCCGTCTGAGAATGGCCACCAGGACTCCCCACGAAATTGGCGATTGGAAGCCAACGTGCGCAGGCGATGTGCTTTCGGAAGCCGATCGCCACGCCAAGGATAGGGACGGGTGTCGGCAACTCGGCTGGCGAAGCCGACGATCTCACGGTCGGGGCCGACGAGAAGCACAAATCCTTCGCAGCCGAGACGCTCCGCGAGGGCGATCAAACAGGCTTCTCGCGAGGCGATCGAGGCATTATACAGAGCGATGGCGCTCGCGCCGGTCGGCTTCTGGCCACCCATTGCCCGATCGATTACGTCGGAGGGCAAGAGGAGACCGGCAGCAACGTAGTCGCAAACTTCCTCGATCGCTCGCGAGGGATTCTCCAGATCCGCGGCCCATTCGAGCACCTCCGGGTCGCGGGCGAGGAAATGCCCTAGTTCATGGAGAAGTGTGAAATTCTGGCGCCGAGATTCGGTAGGCACATACAGGACGAGATCTCGCTCGAAGATCGACAAGCCATCGCACTGGCCACCATATCCGCGCCGCGACGGTGCAGAGTGCGTTGCGCGAACCGTTATCTGAAAATGTTTGGCCATGGCTTGAATGGGATCAGTCGCAAGTTCTTGACGGACATCAACACGAATTGACTCGATCAGACGGTTTGCCCACGTGCGAGCGTTCATTCGTCCCACGTCTCGAACAACGTATTCAGTAGACGCTCCCACTCCTCGTCCGTCGGCATTCCCTTCGTTCGATACGCGCCTGCCATAAGCTGACCTTCCGCCCAGGTTCTAAGTCTAGGAACCTCAACACCGTGCACGTGCGCCCACCGTTCGATGGCCTGCATAAAGCGGCGAGACTTAAGAAACGATTGGAGAGGGCTTCGTCCAGGTGATGGCGCTGCTGCTTGAATCTCCGTCAGAGGAGCGTCGAGCAAGCGTGCAAGCCCAGATGCCAGACTGCTGGCAACATCGGTAACCTCTACTTGCTCCAAATTGAAGACCCATGTTGCATCAATTGTGAACCCTTGGGCGACAAGCTGATCGACAACCGCACGAAGTCCTTTGCCACTACGTTTCCGAGCGGCTTTGATAGCAGGTCCGCTGAGTGAAACAATGGCCGGAGCAGCGGCAACCAAACCAAGTTCAACCGCTAAGGGATCGAACTCCAGGGGAGGAATCTCAACAGCATCACTGCCCCAACTCGCTTCAAGTATTCGCATAATCGCGTTCACCTCGACGCGCTCGCGTTCAGGGATGTGGTACAGTGATGGTGGCGTCTTGCCGTCCGTGAGGTAGCGCAAATATTGGTTGACGATCTCGTCAACCCGATCAAAGCTTCTATCCGACATCGCTTTCGTCCTCCAGCATTCCGAGTTCGTGGGCCAGTCGGCGGGCTGCGGAACGCACGAGCTGGGAGATGCGCTGAGGCTCCACACCAATCTCCGCGGCGACATCCTTAGCCGGTCGTTGCTCGAACACGCGCCCAATCAACGCGGCACGTTGGTGGTCGGTCAAAATTGGCAGGTTCGCTCGGATACCTTCTTCTAGGATCTGCTGCTCGATAACTGCCTCGACATCCTCTTGGGCGACGATACTTTCTTCATGGCGACTGCCCAGGCGTTCATGTCGCGGCTCCTCATGCTCGTCAATCGCGTCATGATGACGCCGGATCGTCTGTCGACGGATATCATGAGATTCGTTGACCGCTGCTCTGGCGAGATAGGCACGAAGGTTGGTCACGTCGGCCGGTATGCCACTTCTCATGACCTTCTGAAAGGCGCGTTGCGCGGCATCCGGCGCCGATTCACCGGCGTAAGATCTCTCAACCTTGTCGCCCATTCCGATCACGCGGCTAGCCGCCCGGATCATCATCTCGCGATACTTGGCGTAGATCGCTCCCCAATTGGGACACCCCGCTCGAATGCTTTCGAGCAGAACGTCATCATCCAGCTCCATCCTTACGTTCCGTAGAGCCTCCTCATCCAACGTTTTCGAATCGGCGATGCGCAAGCACAACGTCCCGACTCATCCGCCTTGATTCGTCGGGTGAAGCCGCTGGGCAAGCCCGACAAGTCGAGATCCACTCGGCGATCGATGAGCGGAAGACCGATGGCTTCCTTCAAGAGTTCGGCGGCAGCCAATACGCCTCCCATCCAAGAGACATACGGCGCGCTTACTCGGATCCGCTCGCCGGAGCCAGCGGGTACGCTCGCCTGCGCATAGACTCGGCCGACCAGATCGACCAGACGGCGCCCGATCAGACTTTCCGAAGAAGCCCGGGCAAGTCGCCCTTGCCGCACCGCAGCATCAACATCAGCGGTACTAAGTGGCTCATCATTCGCGACCAAAGCGGTGACGCGCTCCACTGACAAGCCGGTCATTTGGGCCCAGAGCGGTACCTGACCCAGCGGCGGCGTCGCGTCGACATACTCGCAGTAGGGGCAGGCAAGGCCATTGCCGAGAGTCTCACGCTGAAGGTGCAACGCGAGACCGCCCACCCCGACCGATAGTGTCGTTCGTGCCAGCACGTCCGCCACCTGGAATCGTCCATCCAGCCCGTCAACCGACGAGACGACGGTGCCATCATAACCCGGATTCGGTCGACTTGCTACCCAGTCAGCTACGGACCCGAAAAATGGCCGCGTCTGCCATCCGGCTTTATCAAGCATCGACTTTAGCCACTGGACCTTTGGCCCATGTTCGTTCCCCGTGGACGCCGGATAGCGGAAGGGGTTTTTCGTTGGATCGAACGTGTCCCCATCCACCACGTCAATCGTCCCGGCCGCCGCGGGGACGCAAGTGAGAACCCCCGCCGCGCTCGAACCAACCGATCCCGCACCGAGCAGGCCAACGTTCAAGTGGATCGCAGGAGCAGAATCAACCGAAGGGGGGATGCTGTTGGTGTAGTCGATGAGGTTCCACACTAACTGACCATTGAGGGGATGGCACGGCATGCCGACCGGGCCCAGAGCAAGCTTTGCTAGTTCGGCGACGATAAGTGTTGCCGCGGCGTGAAGGCCGACGCCATGACTGGCCGTTCCAATCGATAATTCGCCCGGCCCGATACACGCTGTCCAGTCGTCTCCACCGAGGCTGAGCCACGCGTCGGTTCCTCTGCTAATACCAATCGACACATCACGAGCGGGTAACCGACTCGGCACTGGCCGGGTTCGAGCCAAGATTGCATAGACGTCTCCGACCGACGATGCTCCCCAGGGATTGGGACCGAGACGGGCCTCGCCGTCGACTGTTAGATGGGGAAACAGGCGCCCGAGCATGCTGATCAGCGCCGCTGTGGCCGTAGCCGCCGGCCCTGAAATGGCAGAGCCGATGTAGATCACGGGGCGGACCGCGTCGAGCGCGTCAATGACCCGCTCCGCACTCACTGTCGGAGTTCCATGGGCGACGGAAATTCGCGGATCGCTCATACGACCTCCACCCACCGTCGTCGCGACTCACCGAGTGGCAGTTCGACCCAGCGAGAGTTGAGGAGTACGTAGACAGCACAGGCGTCGAGACCTCGGCGAAGACCAAGGCCAAAGAATGGAACGACGATGCTGAGTGCTCCCTCATAGGTGAGAGCGGGGTTACGATCATCGGTCTCTGAGTGAAAGGCCTCGTCGGGATGGCTATGGATACGCGCGACGTATCGCTCATCGAACCCAAGCGCCGCGGCCAGTTCGAGCTTACCCTGCTGGGTCACTTCGACCCAATGTCCTGGTCGGCGTCCTGCCTGTTGCTTCGGAATGACCAGGCGGTCGGCAATTCCCTCACTGCGCTGCGCGATGAGTGCGGTTGCCTCCAGTCCCTCCGCACCGCGCGTTTCAAAGAAGGCCCGGGCCTCATCGAGAACCCGGGTGCTCAGTGAGACCAAGCTCATCGATCGCACCTCCGGACGAGATGATCAAGTAGATCGGCGAGACGGATCTTGTGGCGATAGCGCTCCCAAACGTCAGTCAAATGACTTGGATGCACGTGGTACTCGAAGGTCCCGCGAACGCAGGCGAAGGGAACCCCAAGTGACAGGTGCTGACCGTTGTAGAGCCCCTTCGGCCAAAGATGTGGCGGCTGAATTTCATCGCGATCGTTCACGACGGAGACTCGAAAGGGCTCGGCATCGTACGATCGGCCGGCCAGGCGCAGGCGGAACTCGCCCGCGCCTGGGACGACCAATCGACAGTAAACGTTGAAGTTCGCGATCGAGAGGTCAACGATCCGGTTTCCGAGACGGTCGCGCGCCACCTTGACCTCGTCGGTGAGCAACTCCTGGAGCATGTCGGCGTGCAGCACGGCTAACCATCCGCCTGGGGTTCCTTCGAAATCAGCGCCAGTACATCTCCAGCGACGACGCTGTAGTCTTCGAGCCGTGCCGAGTCGAGCATGTCGGTTGCCTTTCCGTCGCGAATCAGAGCCAGCCCGTACGGACCGGGCTCGAGCTGTTTGTGCGCCACGAAGTGGTCAACTGCTATCTTCGCTACATGTGCAACCGACTCGTCAGAGCGCACGTGGAATTCGCCGGGAATTCCGGCTGGGGTGCGAATGGTCACCGAGAAGGCTTTCTCCCGATGTTCCTGGGAAATGTCGACGTTTTGCTGAACCATAAGAAGTCCACCTCGAAATTAGTACTACTAGGTAGACGGCCGGAACGTGGCAAATGAAAGATCTGCGTAAAAGGTCTTTCACGATTTCGTGAAACGAGGACCAGTACGTAATTTCGCACGGTGTGAATATCAGCGGGTTCACCGAGACTACCTTGCCCTCGCTTTCGGTAATGTTGGCTCACGACTTTTTCGCGGAACCTGGGGTTATAGTTCCGGGTTTCGCGTTTAGTGGTTAGTTGGAGCCAGCGATGCTAGAGTGAGGTCGCCTTGCGATATGCGCCGGTCAGGCCGAACCGGTCTGACCGGCCTCTATCGACCTATCGACTTTGAGCTTTGACCCACCTGGGCAGATGCGATAAAATGAGACAAGCGGGGGCGATGAGGCCCGCCTCCCGTGAACCGTATGCGAAAGTAATTTGCCACCGTCGTGGCTGATGGCTTCTACTCGGCGCTAGCCGCCCGGTAGAAGCCATTTTTCTTCTCCTGGGCGACGCAAGTTCGTCTGAGGTGACGATGCGTGCCCAATCAACCGGCGTCGCGGGACTTTACCTTCTCCGTCCGCGTCGATCAGCCGTCGGGCGACTGTAATCGGTACGCCTTCGATCCGAACGCTCACGCGGAACGCCTTGTCGAAGTTTTGCACGTCGCCGAGCGCCGACCGGCCGATCTTGGCACGATTCCCAATACCCTGACCCCGGATGGCGAGCCGGTCCTGGTCATCCTCCTGGTCACCGTCCCCAACCAACCTGGGGCCCAGGTCGAGGCGCGCCCGATTGCGCTGCTTGCCTGGGACGGGGTGGAATCTCCTCGCGTCGTCGCTGTCCCAATTGTCGATGCAGTCTTTGCCACCGTCCTCAACCACGCGGATCTCCCTAGAGAACGGCACGCCGCGATCACGGCGATCTGTCCGTGGCGCGACCCGTTCTGGCAACCTCCTGACGCCGCGATTGCGTTCATTCGGGCGGCCCGCGAACGGGCAGCGTCGAAGGCGCGCGTCGAGGAGGAGAAGGGACGACGGTTAGACGCGGCATGGCAAGCGGATGCCCTCGCCCGCTCCGGCCGCCCGAGTGACGCCTTCTCCAACGCCGAGCACGAGCTTCGGGCCCTGCCTTATCGCTTCCAGCGTTACGTCGCCGAGTGCCTCGTTCCGAGTGAGCGCATTCTCCTTTTCGTCACCCGTCCACCAATCAGACCCAAGCTCCAGGCCAGCCTTACCTTTTGGAAACAAAGCCGAGAATCGGACGGAATTCTGATCCTGACCGATCGTCAGATTCTCTGGCTGGAGGATGCCCTGCCTCCCGACGCAACAATGGTGCACTGGGGCTACATCGCTCAATCCGGGGCGATCGAGCGGGTTCGCGCCATTGCGGTCGATCCGGGGGAGGGAGCGTCGCATCTGGCCGTTACTTTTGACTCCTCGCGCGGCGATCAGCGCGTACGGATTGTGTTCCCTTCGGACCGCCACGCCCTTCTTCAGGACCTCGTGAAGTTCGTATCGCGCTGGATCTCCGGGACCAGCACGCGCGCCATCCGTCGCGTTTACACGCCAGAGATCGATCCCTTGGGTAATGGTTCGGCGCGGAAGGACAAAAGCGTCGACTCGGATGCGTTCGGTGACGTGCGTGGTCAACTGACGAAATGCATCGAAAGCCGTTTGCGACCGTCCGAACGAATCCTGGCAAGCGCCCTCGCACTGTCTACCTCGGAACGACCGAAGTCGCTACTGGTCGCGGTGACTGGTTATCGCGTGCTTCTTGCCGAAGACCGAGGTCAAGCCTATCGCGAGTATAGGATTGACGCGTTAACGAGCGTGACATTGCGCCGTTCGCTTGTCGGCTGCCTGCTCGCGCTCGCGCATCCAGACGATGCCAGCGTCGACGCGATCCGGATCATCTTCGACTATCCCGAGAGCGATCAGTTTCTCTCGGTTTTCTCGGTTGTCCGCCAACTCCTGGGACAGCCAACTGCCCGACTGTTGCACGACAATCCGCCGGCCCCGGAGAGTGGGAGATTTGGTTATGGCTGAGCAACCCGAGCTAAACCCGTCCCACAAGGGCGCACTAACGGCGGCACTGGTCGATCTCGGTCGCGCTCTCGGTCGAATCGCCGAAGTCGTGGAATCCGAGGCGAGGTGTCCCGAGCCGGTCGAGCGGGTGGTCACGACCCTGTCGCAGAACCAGCGGCTGCGCATCCGGGATCTGGGGAGGCAGTTGCGCCACGAGATGGGCGTACTGATGGAGGAGTTTGGGCTTTCCGCTCCCACCCGGCTGGATCGACAAATTATCCTTGGGCACCTTACCGCCGCGAGCGACGGTCTCCAGGAAACGAAGGCCCAATCGCTACGAGCGTATGGCCCGCTTGAGCCAGCCCTGGGAGACCGCCTCGACGCTCGTCTCGCTCAATTCCTTGACCTGATCGCGGAAATCGAGAAGGTAGCGACGGAGGCGGACAGACGGTAAGACCAAGGAGAAGATTGCGACCAAATCAGACATTGATCTACTTGTGAGGAGAGTGGGCATGATCGGAGAGATTGGCCAAGTCGCCGAGGCGGCGACGAAGATTCGGCGGAATGTGGGGCGCGTGATCGTCGGCAAAGAGGAAGCGATTAACCTCCTGTTGGTCGCGCTGCTTTGCGAAGGCCACGTCTTGATCGAAGACGTCCCCGGGGTCGGCAAGACGACCCTGGCGAAAGCCCTGGCCCGTTCGCTGGACCTGTCCTTTCAGCGCATCCAGTTCACGCCGGACCTTCTGCCATCGGATGTCACCGGCCTCAGTTACTTCAACCAGAAAACCCAGGAGTTTCAGTTTCGTCCCGGTCCGATCTTCGCCAACCTCGTGCTTGCCGACGAGATCAACCGTGCCACCCCGCGCACCCAATCATCCCTGCTCGAGGCGATGGAAGAGCGGCAGGCGACGACCGATGGCGAAACGCGGCAACTCCCGCGTCCCTTCTTCGTTCTGGCTACCGAGAACCCCGTCGAGCTGGAAGGGACCTTCCCCCTCCCCGAGGCCCAGCTCGACCGCTTTCTCCTGCGGGTCAGCCTGGGCTACCCGGACCGCGACGAGGAACGGCAGATTGCTCGTCGCTTTCTGGAGACCAACCCGCTGGACGAATTGCGGCCGGTCATCACGACACATCAGATCGCAGAATTAGCCCGGGAGTGTCGCCAGGTCTACGTCGGCGAAGCTGTCGAGGAGTACCTGGTGGACCTCGTGCGAGCGACCCGCGAGCGGACAGACGTAACGCTGGGGGCGAGTCCGCGCGCTACGCTCGCGCTCTTCCGCGCCAGCCAGGCGCTCGCGGCAATCAGTGGTCGGGAATACGTCCTGCCGGATGACGTGAAACAGCTCGCCGGTCCGATTATCGGCCATCGGATCATCCTGGCCGCGCGGGGTCGCTTCGACGGCCGAACCGCGCGTGACGTCGTGGCCGCGGTAATTCAGCAGGTGCCGGCCCCGGTCGAGGCCGAGGCTCTGGTGGGAGGCTAGATGTTTGGACCCGGAACGCTCACCATCCTGGTGGTGCTCCTGGTGCTGAGCATCGTGGAGCGCCAGACGCCACTGTTCCTGCTCTCCCTTGCTCTCTTGCTCGCGGGGATCCTCTCGCAGCTCTGGGAGCGTTACGGGTTGGTGAGCGTGGAGTATCGCCGCCATTTCACAAAGCACCAGGCCGAGTTCGGAGAGACGATCGACCTGGAAGTTGAGATCGTAAACCGGAAACTCCTACCCCTCGCCTGGCTGGAGGTAGAAGACGAGATCCCCAAATCTCTCCACCCCACGCGTGGGAAGGTCTACGCCTCCCACAAGTACGGACGCGCGATTATCGACAGCTTGATTCCCCTCCGCCCCTACGAGCGGGTGCGGCGTCACTACCCTATTCTTTGCACCGTGCGCGGCGAGCACCTGTTTGGTCCGACCCGGCTGCGGACCGGTGACCTCTTCGGGCTGGTCACCCGCGACATGGATCTCGAATCCACCGACACCCTGGTCGTCTATCCGCGGGTCGTCCCACTCACGGCGCTCGGGTTACCGGCGCACCAGCCACTCGGGGACCAACGAATTGCCAGCTGGATCTTCGAAGATCCGAGCCGGGTCGTGGGCGTGCGGGAATACAGCCCGCGGGATAGCATCCGACGGATCCACTGGGGGGCAACTGCCCGAACCCAGCGTCTCCAGGTCAAAGTCTACGAGGCAACGACCAGTCACCGTGTGGTCGTCTTCTTGAACCTCAATACCACGTCGGAGGATTGGTGGAGCTTTGCCTTCGATCCCGACGTTCTGGAGTTGAGCATTACCACCGCCGCGTCGCTCGCGGCGTGGGCGCTGGGCGAGGGATACGCGGTGGGCCTCGTGACCAACGGGATGCATCGCCTGGGGGCCTACCGGGTTGCCGTCGAGACGACGAGCGATCCGACGCACCTTCCGCGTTTCCTCGAAGCCCTCGGCCGCCTCCAGCCGTTCGCGGTCCGACGATTCGATCAGACACTCGCCGAGGAGGCCCGACGACTGCCCTACGGGGTCACCGTAGTCGTCGTCACAGCGGGAGTTTCCGCAACGGTTGCCGCCGAGTTGCTTGCGTTGCGGCGTCGTGGTCACCCGGTCACCGTGATCCTCACCGGACGCGGCCCGACAGCCGGATCTATCGACGGCATCCTGGTGCATCGGGTGGGACCGCCGGACGTGTGGCACGAGACGCCGGCTCTGTCGTTCGTGGCGAATTAGCGGAAAGCAAGGTCGCTGATGAATGTGATGAACTTTCGGCCCCGAAACCTGCTGCGAACCGTCGAGTTGGGACTATTCCTGGCGATTGAACTGGCCTGGACCTTCGCCTGGAGCGTTGGTCTCGGCTTCTGGCTTGGCGGCACCGGTCCCCTGCTCGCCCTACCGATCGTCCTCGGCCTACTCCTTCTCGCAACCGCGATCACCCGCGGCGTCGTACGGCAAGGGACGCCCCGGTGGGTCCAAATTGGCCTTGCCACGCTCGGCGTCGTCGTAGCCGGGGTGATTGGTGCGGCCATGGTTTGGTCGGCGGTCGGGGATGGCGGATGGGCGGCGCTCGGAAATCGCTGGAGCAATACCACGTTCGGCTTCCAGGTCGTCGGCGCGGTGGCGCTGGCAGTGGTGGTCTGGTGGCGTGGCATCGCGGCGGGACGGAGCCGCTTGACGCTGGAGGACGCCGAGCAGGGCATGCGGATCGCGGTGATCGCGATTGCCCTTGCTTTCATCCTGAATAGCGTGGCGGGAGGGAGTGCCGCCCCGGTTGGGCCTCTGGTCGGGGTGACTCTTGTTATTCTCTTCGCGAGTTTGGTCAACCTCCCCTTCGCGCGAATCCTCGACCTGGGCGCGAGCCCTCGTCACCGTGAAGAGCCGGCTCTCCCGATCAATCGCCACTGGCTGGGACTGCTCCTCGGGATCGTCTCGGCGTTGCTGCTGCTCACGCTTGTCCTTTCGCTCGTCTTCACCTTCGATCGCATCGACCAACTGACCCGACCTGTGGCCAGCCTGCTGGGGACCGTCCTGTGGGATCTGTTCTACGTCATCGCCGTGCCGATAGGATTTCTCGTTCAGGGATTGATCGAGTTGATTCACGCGCTATACCATCCCGGCCAGGTGGCACCGCCTTCCCAACCGCCGAACAACGATTGGTTGAAGAACCTGCACGACCAGGCGACGTCCAACGGTGGTCTGCCACCGATTGTGAACACGCTGTTGCTCGGAATGCTGGTAGTCGTGGTGGTGGCAGTCATCCTCTCCCTCCTCGCCCGAGCGATCTTCCGCGTTGCCGACTGGTTTGTGCGGGACGACGTCGACGAGGAGCGCGATTTCATCTGGTCCTGGAAAGATCTGACGACACTGCTCGCTGGTTGGCTCCGCCGCTACTTTCGCAAGCCGCATATCGTTGCTCCCTGGTCGCGGCCGTCCGAAAAGTCGGTTGCGGCGATTGGCGGTGAACCGCGCGATCCCCGCGCGTTGTATCGTGAACTGCTTCGCCTGGGCGCGCGCCTGGGGCGGCGACGTGCAGTGAGTGAGACCCCCGGGGAGTACGAGACCGTCCTCGATGCCCTACCTACCCTTTTCGGCGAGGAAGCAGCGATTCGAATGCTGACCGAGGTGTACACTCGCGCGCGCTACGGGCGAGTGGCACCGAATTCTTTTGAGGTAGCCGCGGCTCGCGATGCCCTCGCCGTCCTCCGGCGAGCGACGGAAGATGGCGAGGGCGTCAGAGAATCGCCGCCTACGGGCGAGAAGGGCGGGCCGGCGAAGTAACCGCCGATTTTTACTGCGGGGATTTGTCCTCCTTGGGGTAAGTTTTGTCGTCCTGTAGACCGACTAGCGTCCGGAGCAAATCGGCCCGATCGGCGGCTCCCAGGAGCCGACCTTGGTCGTCCACGACCGGGAGGATCTTGCGCCGCCCCCGGAGCATTACGCCAATCGCCTCGCCCAGGGGGGTCGTGGTCGGGACCGTAGGGATCTGGTCCTCCATCAACTCCTCGGCAGTTCGTCCCATCGCGTGCTCTAAGCGATGTTGCTCCTCCGGGCTGAGGTGAATGAACGGCAAACGAGCCATCAGGATCCGCACGACGCTCGGGTGATCCTCCGGGCTGAGGCGACGGAGCAATTCGGCGTCGGTTACGATGCCGACCGGACGGCGCTCCTCGTCGACGACGATGACCCGATTGAGGCGTGTGGCGACGACGGCGTCGAGGACTTCGGCGAGAGTGGCAGACTGGCCGACGACCGGGACGTCCGTGCGCATCACCTCGCCGATTGTTTGACCCGGGTGCGGGGTAAACTCGGGCACCGGTCGGGGATAGACCTCCGCCTGCGTACGCAACAGGTCCAGGCGGCTCAGCATCCCCAACAGCGTGCCAGACGCATCGACCACCGGTAGACGCTTTAAGGAGCGGGTCACCATCAAGTGGGCGGCGTCGGCCAGGGATGCGTCCGGCTGGATTGTGATCGCCGGGGTTGTCATGATGCTCGCAACGCTCTTTTCATCTTCGACGGCGGCCAGAACGTTGGCAAGTTCTTCCGCGCTCAGCGCCCCGAGAAGTTCGATCCGCATGCGTAGGCCGCCGCGCTCGATGAAGTCGCCGTTAGTTACGATTCCGACGACGCGCTGACGCCCGTCGACGACCGGTAGCGCGCGATAGTCCTGCCCCACGAGCAAGCCAATTGCCTGTCGCAGTGACGTTTCCGGAGACACCGTGACGACCCGCGGGGTCATCACATCTTTGACCTTAAGCCGTGACGAAATGTCCGCGACGCCCCGATGGCGGTAGAAGATAACCTCCACTTCCTCGGAGGTAATCATCCCTTCGCCGACCATCGCGGCGACGTCCGGCAACAGGCGCTCAACCCGATCCGACGTGTCGATCCACTCGACAAGAATGGGTAAATCTTCCGACAGACGCAAAACGGTCGCGGTGTGGATGCGACTATGCGCCCCGAAACCGGCCACTCCCCGGAAGACGCTCGCACCCGCGGCGCCCTCTTTACGGAGTTTCTCAATCAATGCCAGATAGAGCGGCTCACTATGCCAAAGATCGCTCTCCCCGATGTAAATCCGAACGAGTTTCCCCTTCGCGTTGGTACCCATTGTCCTCATTCACCTCCTTCCTTAGATCAGTCCGCCGACGAACGTGCCCAGGGTGACCGCGACCATGCCCAGCGTGATGCTGCCCAGCAGATTCACTGCCGCAGCCAGGTAGGCGCGGGACTGAATCAAGGTCAGCGACTCGAAGGTGAAGGTCGAAAAGGTGGTGTACGCGCCAAGGAAGCCGATTGCGAAGAAGAGGCGAACACTGGGCGGGGTGACGAATCGTCCGGTGATCAGCGTCAGGAACAAGCCGATGATAAAGCTTCCACTGACGTTGATGATTAGGGTACCGTACGGAAAGCCCGCGCCGAGGAGATTGGCGGCCCACCCGCCCACCAGATAGCGGCAGTTTGCGCCGAGGAAGGCGCCTAGGCCGATCACGAGATAGGGGGTAACCATCGATAATCGCATTACTCCTTGTCGTATTTGCTATTGTGCCTTCCAAGAAAGCGAATGGCGAGACTGGTCGGTCTCGCGGCGGGGCGTAAGTATGTCCCTCTGCACGTTTGGAACGACCTCCAGCACTTTTGATCAGGTGAGGGTCAGCCACCAGTTCGGATCACAAATCGCAAGACAAGGCCAGCCTTCTCCGAGTCAAAGGCACGCCGGCGAAGCGTTCTGCTCGCTCTTTTCGGCGTACGAGCGGAAACACCTGCCATTCTGCCTAACTTGTGGTCCTACTTACTTGGGACGTCAGACACGTCGCTGAGGTGGTCTTGAGGATGGGGACATTGCTTGCATCATCGCCTCCAATCGATTTTGGGCTGACGTGGCAGAGAACTTGTCGCGCCAGTCACGTCCTCTACCGATCCAGGGGAATCAGTAGAGGCTATCAGCCACGATTGGTGGCGGTTAACGAGCGTCAGGGACGCTCCGGTGAGCCTCATCACCTTGACTTTACTATACGCGCGCGTTAGAGCCGGTGCAAGTGGCGAAATCGGTGCGCTCACGCCCACATCAGCATCCCAAGCCCCCAGACAAGCCCACATGCACCCCACACGATCGAGATTAACCCTAACACTCGCACGCCTGGAAAGAAAACGACAACGACCACACCTAACGCAACGAAGGCGATGCCCGTCACTGCGCTCGTGCGACCAACTTTCTCTCGCTCCGCCGACGTCATGGGGCCCGAGGGTGTCGACTTTCCTTTCATCGCGGCGCACCAAATGTGTCTGACGCCGGCCGCCAGGCGAGGGGCATGATGGTTGGTATGTCGAGCGCAAAGGCCAAGTGTTTTCCGATTGTCCTCGCGGTCAACGCCGCTGGCGTCTCGAAGGTCCTCATCGTCATGGAAATTCATCCTCCGATCGATCGGTTGCCACTCGATGCGCGAGAAGAGAAAGACCCCTGGCGCACGGAGTGTGCGGCAGGGGTCTTTAGTGATCGCTCACGATTCCGGCAAGCCCAGCTTGCCCGGGCGGACACCATCGCCCATTATTTTGGGGACCCGCCAGGGCCCCTCCTGGTAATCACGCTATCATGCACAATCCTATCCATCAAGTCACTGGACTTCCGGTTGGTGGGTTCCCAAGGAGTCACCTAACGCCGGGCGGCACGCGCCGTGCAGAAGATTCCCCACGCGAGTGTTCGATTCGGATCGTTGGGTAATCCCGTAGCGGATCCGCGCGTTGTACGTTGTTGTAGAGGACGCCAACCATGAATCATGCGACCAAGGTTCCCACTCTCTACGAAGCCTGTCTCGCGTACGTCCGCGCGGATGAAGCGATCGAGGACAGCATCTGCAATGGGGGGAGCTCCGCGATCATCGCGTCGTATCGTCAGGCACGCCGAGACGCAGCCTGTGCATTAGTTCACCTCGCCCGCCGTCTTTTGACCCGGGGAATCGAGCCCTCGGGCATCTGGCGTCAGTACGAGACCGCCTGCGAACAACTGATGACGTCCCATGCCGCGACTCGAGATAAGGCCGAGCGGGAATTCGAAGCCGCCGAACTCGCAATCGCGCAGGCCTTGATCTCAACGACCGTGCGCTGAGTCTCTTCGTGACTTTGTACTCGGCGGCTTGCCCTGAAACGCCGGGAGGTCACCCATGTTTGTTTTCACCGTGTTTGCGCGTGCCAAGTCGCCAGAAGATGCCCGGGCTTTGTGTTCTATCTATGGCCACCTCCTGACGCTCCGCCAGGAGCCTGGCTATCTCCGCACCGACTGTGCGATCAACGTGGACGATTCTCGGCACGTCGTCATCGTCGAGTACTGGGGAAGTATTGCGGCCTTACGTGGCTGGCTAGCCTCGGAAGAGCGCCGTCGCGCCTGGGACCAGGCTAGCCCACACCTTGAAGGGCCGGTTCAGACCGGCCTATTCGAGATTCAGTCGTAGATGGACGGGCGCCGCTACCGCCGTAGCGTTGCGATAATGCGTCGCGGTTTGATGAGAAGATCCAGGGCATCGAGAACTGAGAAGGTGACGACGTCGGCGGCTTGAATTGCCCCCACCGCCAGCCCCTCGCCTCCAACGACGGCGATTCCAATGGCGGCATCTCGCAGCATGGAGACGTCATTGGCACCATTTCCGATCGCGACGACCGACGACGCCCCGAGTTCGCGGATGTACGCTGCCTTCTGAGCCACCTCCGACTCGTCAGAACGCAAGCGTGTACCTGCCTGTCCCAGTTGACGCGAAATCTCATCCAGCCGACCGTGCGTATCGGCGCTGAGAAGGTGAATCTGTAGCAACGGCTGCAGCTCGGCTAGCCGTTGTTGCACATCCGGTAGGAGAATGCCGTCGACGGCCAGTGTTCCATTAACATCCAAGACAAGGTGGGTTAGCTGGCAGGACCGCCAGCCAGGAATCGCAATCTCGAGCATCGTCTTTCTCCAATGTACCGTATCGCGGCGGTACGCCGTTGGCGAGCAACGCCGATCGGCTCGACAAATAACCAACCGAAGGTCCACTTCCTAGCTCGAATTGACACCCTTCTCTCCCGCAAGCAGAATCGTGGCCCGCAAACTCACCCAGTCCTCTTCGCGGGTGATGAGGTCGCGACGGCGCGCATCGATCTTTACCACGTAACCACGCATGGCGCTGGACACGTCCTCGAAATGGCGCGCGCTTACGGAGACGAGGAGAGTGGCCACGTCATTTGGGAGGTTAAGCGCGAGAGCGGCGGTCAGGTGAGGAAGGCACATACCCGACGAGCCTCGATAAGCGGCGCGACTGTCCTCGGTTCCGAGGTAAGCCGCGAAGTCGCGGATAGCTTGCTCGGTGCGCCGTCGTTGAATTGTGCACAAGCTGCAGGTGCGGGAGTTGGGGAGAACGTCGCGCAATCGCTCGGCCGCGACTGCGGATGGTAAGCCAATCAGGCCGGCGACCTCGTCGGCTAGACGGTCGACCAGCAGGGGGTAACCGGTAGAGAGCCCGCGCGGCGATGCGACCGACTCCAGGGCCCAGGTATGACGTGAACAGAACCCACCCCGCGCCCGATGAGTCCTTCGGGTCGCCTCGTCCGTCGCGAGAGCGTACTGAAAGTGACGTAGGAAGTCGTAGGTGGTATCGGTCACCGCTCGACAAACCGGGCAGGTCGGCACGCGTAGGAGATTCTCGATGGACTGGTCCTGGGTTTTGCTAAACGCGTTCACGGTAGAGTCGGTCGTCTCTTCGTCGCCTTCGGTCAGAGTTTCGTTCTCGGGTTCAATCTCCGGCTTGACCGGAATCGCCGCGCGCAGCCGGCTAATCCGTTCGCGCAGATTCCGCAGTGTCTCGTTTGTATCCTCGACCGTCGTGCCCGGTGCGCTCCCGATGTGCCCGGCCACGGACGCGTTGCTTGGTTGTCCGGTCCGACCTACCTCGTCGATAAGTCGGCTGCTGCGAAGTTCGACTTGCTGGATAATGCCTTCCAGGTAATAGCGGATGGATTGCCGCAGCCGGTCGGTAAGCTGATCACAGTCAGCTTCGAAAGCTCGTCGCAAACTTCGCCGGTGGGCCCATTCCCCAAAAGGCGGGGGTAGGAACAATCGCAGGTTGTCGTCCTCGCCCATGGTCAAACCGAATTCGACTCCATGAGTGTCGACAGAAAATGGCGGGGGGGCGTCGGAGATGACCAGCCCAAGGGACGCGAACGACTCGTCGCTGTTCCGTACGTTCGCGTCCAATTCCGTGACTGCCGGATTCAGGACCTGTCTCCCGGCATCTTCCCAAACCGTCCGCTTCTCCGTTAAGAACCGTACGCCGTGCGCCGTTAGCGATTGTCGTAGTTCGCCTCGCGTCCGTGCGGCGTCCGTTCCGGCGCCTAAACCGAGGCGCACTTGCGTCGCGAACTCGCGCAGCAGGGGCTCGATGACCCCGTCGCTTGAACGCCTCATGGCGGAGCGCATGGCCTCGATAATCCGCTCGCGCTCGCGTGACAGTTCGCCGACCACGTCCGCCACGCTGGATGAACCGGTCTGGTTCCGGTTCCCGCTGGCAAGATCAACCAGATATTGCTCTTCATCGAGGATGCGCTGGGTCCGATCGAGGATCGACAACAGGAGTACCTGACCTCGCTCGGTCGCGAGAAAGTCGCCCAAAGCTTGTTCTAGCGCGGGTACGCCGCTCTGACTAAGAAGTGCGAGATCGACGCGTCTCTTCGCGGTAAGCCCGACGCGAGCAGATAGGGGAAAGATGCCGAGAAATTCGCTGCCTAAATGAACCTGGATTAACTGCTCTGCGTAGCGGATGGTTTCGTCGAGATCTTCCGGCCCAACCTGGTCAACTTTATTCAGGACCACGAACATCCGCTGAGTATACTGGCGCACGGTGTCGAGGAAAGACAGCTCGGCCTCGGTCAATGGCGACTCGACGCTGGTGACGAAGATGACCGCGTCGGCCTCGGGCAGGAAGGCGTACGTCGTGGCGGTGTTTTCCTGGTGCGCGGAGCCAACGCCTGGCGTGTCGATTAAATACAAGCCGCGTCGAAGGAACGACGAGGGTACCTCAACCTCGACCGTGCTCACCTGCTTCTCGTTGTTGGGATTGCCTTGCTCGGTCACATAGTCCGCCAGTGCCGAGACCGGTGCCGGCATCGGCGGTACTGCTCCCTCCCGACGCACCAGGATACGTTTCTCTGCGCCGTGGTGTAACGCGGTCACGATCGACGTGAGGGGGACGACCGCCGTCGGCAGTAATTCTTCGCCAATCAGCGCGTTGACCAGCGAGCTTTTACCGCGTTTGAACTGGCCAACGACGACCAGATTGAAGCGGTCCTCGGCGAGGCGGATGAGCAAACCGCGCGTGGTCTCTGCCGCGATACCGCGCCCGCGCCTTTCGAGAAACTCCTGAACCGCCCGAATAACCTCTGCCACGCCCTGCTTGTTCTGGCCGTAGGTTGTCAACGAACTTTGATCCAGCACCCTCTTCTCCCCGATTGAGGCGTTTCGCCCAGTGACCGCGGGAGAAGTCGGACAATAAAAAATGCCCCCACGGCACGTCCTCAGCGAACGCCGTAGAAGCTATCAGCCCCCAAATGAGCACAGAGCAATATTTCGCTCGGCGAGCTTCATCGCCAGCAGCAAGCTGCCGAGTTTCAGTATAGCACGACCAAGAAGTTGTGGCCAGGTATTGACAAACCAGGCGAGCGGATTTACAAATGAAGGGAGGGTTCCCGTCCGTTTCAATTGAAGACGATCTTTGGGGCGATGGGTCCCGCCCGGAGAGTGGAGAGCGCCACTCTCAAAGTGCAGCAATGCTGATGGCTCCTGAAGCTCGGCCGTGGGCCGACGTGGACAGAGAGAGGAGTCATGACTCACACTTTCGTTCCCCAAATCGTTCCCGGTTCCTTTGCTTCGGGTCTCTTCCCCTTCGAGGACTCCACTGAGGAGCAGGTCAATCGGATTCTCCAGGCCAAATACGCTCGAGACCGGCGCTGGGATCTCAATGGTCGTCTGATCGCGCGCAGCTTGCTCGCTCCGGGTTGTCCAGCCTGTCGGGCCGTCGCGGAGTTTGGCAATCGCGACCTTGGTTTTCTCCTCCACGAGCGTGTGAACGATCCGGAAAGTGTCGTCCGCTTGATCGAGGCGCGTGGCTTGTGCCGTGCCCACGCCGCGCGCTTGCGTCAACTCGACGAGGTCACCTACGGCGATCAGCTCAAGGAAGTCTTGATCTATGGCCACCTGGTCGAGGCCCTGCGCCGGCATCTCGCCAGCGGGCAACCCTTGCCTGACGCATTACGGCCGGTCCAGTCTTGTCCGATCTGTGAACTGGAGAACGCTGCCGTGACCGCCGTTCTCCCCTGGCTGGTTGACGGGGTGGCCGTGCCGGAGATCCGCGTCCACCTGGCGGACGGCGATGGGCTCTGCCTCGACCACCTTGCCGCCGCCCGTACCCATTATCTCGGCCGGGAAAGCTCGTTGTGGGAGTTTCCCCGCTTGACCCTCGTCGCCACTCGTCAGGCGATCGCGGCTGGGCGGACCATTGACGGCGACCTCGCTCGGCGCGTGAGCGTGCTTCTTGGCGGCGGTTGGCCGGGTGACGCGGCCAGTTTGCCCCGGTCGCCCACCTGCGCCGTCTGCCGTGAGGTAGCCGAGGTGGAGCGCGACGCACTGGCGCTGTTCGCTTTCGGCGCGGAAGAATCGTCCGCGATGGCTGGCGATGAATTGCCGTGTGGCGTACACGTGCGGAGTCTGCAGTCCATGCTCGCTCGGCGGCCGTGGCCGGTCGACCTCGTCGCGCGGCTTCTCTACCAGGCCGATAGGCGGCTGCACACTTCGGAGCATTCCATTCCGGACTCCGTTCTCAGCCGCCTCCCAATTCCAAGGTGGCGTGCCCGGAAGTTGACTGCACCCGCCGACGCTGTCGGGTGTCCGGTTTGTCAGGCAATCCGTTCTGCCGAGGCACGATTGCTCGCTCGCCCGGGAAAGGGGCTGGCGGAAACGACCTGTGTCCGGCATCTCCGGGGGCTCACCGAGAACGATTGGCAACGGGGAAAAGAAATGACCCCATCCCTCATGCTACGCTTGAACCACCTATCCGAACGACTGGAAGGAACAATCCACACCCTGCCGGAGTCCCGCGCAGCCTGGCGCTCGCATCTCGCCGGGTGCTCCGACGACCTGGTCAACTTTTTCGTGCCGGTTTGGGAACCACCACAAGACAATCGGCAACCGGCTTGCCCGTGACGTAATCGTCACTTCACCATTTTGATTCGCCAGGAGAAGACTGGATGCCTGAGCTGAGTGTCATCGAAAAGGTTCACGCGCGAGAGATTCTCGACTCGCGGGGCAACCCCACCCTCGCCGTCGTCGTCACCCTTGCCGATGGGACCACCGGCGAGACGTCCCTTCCGTCGGGGGCCTCGACTGGAGCGCACGAGGCCCTCGAGCTGCGCGAGAATGCCGGCCCACGGTATGGCGGGAAGGGGGTTCGCAACGCGGTCGCGAACGTCAACGACGTGATCGGCCCCTTGGTTATCGGCATGTCGGCGTTGGACCAGGCTCTGATCGATCAGCGGATGATCGAGTTGGACGGCACCCCGAACAAATCCCACCTCGGAGCAAACACTATCCTCGGCGTCTCCGTCGCCAGCGCGCACGCGGCGGCGCACTTCCAGCGCGTTCCGCTGTTCCGCTACATCGGCGGCGTTTCCGCGCACGTGCTTCCCGTGCCGATGATGAACATTCTCAATGGGGGTCGGCACGCCGTGGGCTCGACCGATTTTCAGGAGTTCCTCATCATGCCGGTGGGCGCGCCCTCCTTTCACGAAGCCTTACGGGCCGGTTCCGAAATCTTTCACGCATTGGGGAGAACACTCCAGAGTCAGGGGCTGCCGACCACCGTCGGCGACGAAGGGGGCTACGCACCACCACTCCCGTCGAATGAAGCCGCGATTGAGCTCATCCTCCGAGGTATCGAGGCGGCCGGCTATCGGCCCGGGGACGATGTCGTCCTCGCGCTGGACCCGGCGGCAACCGAGTTCTATCACGACGGCAAATACGTTCTGTCCCGTGAGGGCAAGACCTTGACGAGTGCCGAGTTGATCGACCTCTACGAGCAATGGATCACGCGATACCCGATCATCTCGCTCGAGGATGGTCTCGCCGAGGACGATTGGGCCGGCTGGAAGCTGCTGCACCAGCAACTCGACGACCGCGTCCAGTTGATTGGCGACGACATCTTCGTCACCAGCGTGCCACGGATCGAGCGGGGCATCCGGGAAGACATTGCGAACGCGGTGCTGATCAAGCTGAACCAGGTGGGGACGCTGAGCGAAACCCTTGCCGCGATGCAACTCACTAACCGGGCCTCCTGGGCGACGATCGTGTCCCATCGGTCGGGCGAGACCTGTGATACCACGATTGCTCATCTCGCGGTCGCCACCAACGCCGGGCAAATCAAGACCGGAGCCCCCTCTCGCGGTGAGCGGGTTGCCAAATACAACGAATTGCTGCTGATTGAAGACGAGCTTGGGCCTGTAGCGGTCTATCCGGGCAGACGAGCCTTCTTCAATCTGCGACCGACCGACTCGACGTAGGCAGCCGCCTTTTCTTCGTTTAGGCTTCCTGGCTTTGCAGGGCAACCAGCGTCCGTAACAGGTCCGCCCGGTCCGCGGCGCCGAGTAACTTTCCTCCCGCGTCGACAACCGGTAGGAGCTTGTGTTGGCCCTTGATCATCACCTCGATCGCCTCGCCCAGCGGGGAATCCGCCGGTACCGTCGGGACCTCGGCATCCATCAAGTCCTCGGCGGTCTTCCCGAGCGCGTGCGCGAGCGCGCTCCGCTCCCTCGGTCCAAGGTGAACGAAGGGTAGGCGACTCGTCAGGATCCGGACGAGGCTCGGGTGATCTTCCGGGCTCAACCGCCGCAAAAGCTCCGCGTCGGAGACCACGCCGACGACGTGATTTTCCTCATCCACGACGATGGCCCGATTCAGCCGGGTCGAGACGACCGCGTCGACAACCTCGGCGAGCGAGGCGGTGCGACTGACGACGGGGATGTCGGTACGCATCACCTCGCCAATCGTCCGTCCGATGCGCGGCGGCCCTTCGACAACCGGGCGAGGAAAGGCGTCGGACCTGGTGCGCAAGAGGTCGGCTCGGCTGACGATGCCCAGGAGCGTTCCCTGGTTATCAACCACTGGCACGCGCTTGAGGCGGCGGGTGACCATCAGGTGCGCCACGTCGGCGAGCTTCGCGTCGGATGGAACGGTAATGGCGGGACTGGTCATTGCGTCGGCCACGGTCTTTCCGTCCTCGACGACCGAGAGTTCGTGGGCAATCTGCTCGGCGGTCAGGATGCCGAGGAGCTCAAGGCGAACCCGAAGGCCCCCTCGCTCCACCAGGTCGCCGTTACTGACCATGCCTACGACGCGCCTATGATCGTCAACGACCGGCGCTGCCCGGTAGATTTTGCCGATGAAGAGCGCCGCTGCCCCGCGGAGGGGAGTAGTGGGTTGGACCGTCACGACGTCAGTCGTCATCACGTCCCGAACCGGGAGGTGATTGGTGAGATCGGAGACAAGGCGCGCTTGATAAAAGACCACCTCGATCTCCTCGCAGGTGATCATCCCTTCACTCAGCAGGGCCCGAACTTTGGGCAGAACCCGCGCGACCCGATCCGTCGTGTCGATCCATTCGACGACGATCGGCAGGTCCGCGGAGACGTCGAGCAGAGATGCGGTGTGAATGCGGCTATGGGCGCCGAAACCGGCGATGCCCCGTACCACGGTTGCTCCCGCGCAGCCCTCGGCACGCAGGGTATCCAGAATGACGAGGTAGAGCGGAGATCCGTGACGCTGATCACTCTCTCCGATATAAATCCGAATCCGTTTGCCCGCGCCAGCTAGGTCCATCGTCGTGCACCTCCCTTTGCCTCGACCGATCGCCGATTCGCCGCGCTTCCCTGACCCGACTGATAAATCGCCTCTCCTTTCAGCCGGAGATGCCAAAGACCCGGGGCAGGATGACGCTCAAGGCAATCGCCCCGCAAGCAAAGAACAGACACGCCGCGACTCCGGCCTGGAGCGAGCGCCAGACCAGACTCCGCGCGTCAAAGCCGTGGTGCCGATACTCCTCGTAAGTTACGAGGTAGGCCATCGCACCGGCCAGGGGAGCGAAAAAGAGCCCCACGATCAAAATGCCACTGGCCACCGCACCCTCCTTCCCGCGTCACCGGACCCCCGATTCCCCGGCGATGAGGGCCATGGCCCAACGCGGGGAGGACTGTTCCGTCCCGCGCGGCTCGCCTCGGAAGCGATAATCTTCCTTGCGGAGGTACTCGCCGAGAAGGTGATCGAGGTCGTGCCAGGTCGGTCGCATTGGCTCCAGAATGTTGGTTCTCTCTTGTTGCATCGCCCGTCGGAGATGCGGCACGCAAAGCGGAGCCGGGGCGACCGCGCAGAGCGCGTCCTCGATCAGCCCCTGGCGGGCGCAAGCGAGACAGCGCAGGGGGCTGCCCGGGGGGTCGGAAGACGGGCGGCTGAGGCCAAGACCCCGCATGGCCTGGGTTAGGCGCGAATCGGTTGCCATCAGATGCGCCGCGGCCTCCTCCCGAACCGCCGCGACTTGCCGTCGATAGATCTCCTCGACGTCCTGTCCCGCCGGCAGCCAGGCGTGGACGTTGCAGATGCCGCCTTGCCCGTTGTCGATTTCATTCCAGGACGTGAAGGTTGCGAGGTCGCTACGCACCGCGGCGCAAACCGCGCAAACGAAGGGTTGCGGGGACGGGAGGTGGACGGCGGGAGCCTGCGCTTCCCCGCCAGTCAGCGCGGCCTGGTCGACCCCAGTGGTTTGGGGCGCACCCGCGGCAAGCCGACGTAGCCGCCGGGGATCCGCCATTGGCCCGTCCCAGATTTCCATCGTCAGTTCCAAGAGCTTCGCGCGCGTTCCAACGTTCATCAATGTCGTGGCCATCCGAAAATGCGGCGCGCAGAGCCCGTCGGACGCAACGTAGGCGGCTCGGAGGTCTGCCTCGTCGATCGCTTCGGCTAGGGTGTGAATGACGTCGCCGCTCGCCTGACGCTCGACGACGCAGGCGAGACACGGGCGGCTGGCGATAACCGCGTCGGGCACCGCGGTTGCGGCGCGGTGCTGGATGGTGTGGAGCAGGTCGCGATAGATGATCGCCGCGCCAAAGGTTTCTCGCACCCGTACCATGAAGTACCAGGCGTGGCGGTTACAGAAGCCAAGTGATGTGCGTAGCTTCTCCCGGACCCCCGGATCGTTGACATTCTCATACGCTAAGTTGTCGAGGTATCGCCAGCGGGTCCGGGCGACGAGCGAGCACAGCGGGCAGCCAGGCTCCGCCAGGGCTTCGAGAAGATCGTAGAAGTGGCTGTGGCGGCTGATAGTTGACATATGCACCCCCCTTCGCATCCCGACGTGGCTTCAGGGAAGCGACGCTTCACCGAGCCAAAGGTCGGTAGAAGCTATCAGCCACACCTCGTGGCGGTTGGCGAGCGCGGGGTGCGCTCCGGCGAGCTTCATCGCCGTTAAGCCTAATATACTGCGAGCACCCAGTTTGGGGCAAGAGAATTCGCGAACAACTTTCACTGTTCCGAACCGGTCGTGGTAGACTTCGGCGTGCCGTTCAGTAGTTGCTGAAGCACCACGCGACGGTCGAGAATCCCGACCAGGCGACCTTCCGCGTCCACGACGACGAGACGCTTCACCCGATGCGCCAAAAACGCCTGGGTCGCTTCGCCGATGCTTGCATCCGCAGGCACGGTAAAGACATCCCGTTCCATGAGAGTTTCCGCCCGTGTCGGTTCTCCCGTAGACGTTGCGGTGATGGGGATGCGGCCGGCGAGTCGCGCGAGGAGCCCAGAGCGACCGCTTGGGTCACAGCGAGCGAGGAGCGCGCGATCGGTAACAATGCCAAGAACGTGTCCCTCCGTGTCGGTCACCACCACCCGCCGAAAAGGCGACGCAAGGATCGCCGCGAGCACGTCGTCGGCGGTGGCGTCCGGTGTAACCGTATTGGGTGCCGTGCTCACCAGATCGGCAATGTGCCGAGACCGTACCACGGGCAACTCGTCCTCCGGAATCGCAGGTGGCTCCGCCGCGACGGCCCGCAAGATGTCGGTGCGACTGACGATGCCGACCAGTTGGTCGTGATCGTTGACGACCGGCAGACGCTTGATCCCAGATTGGACGAGCGCGTGGATTGCCTCGTCCAGGGACGCTTCGGCACGGATGGTTTGTGGATGATCGCTCATAACGCTACGCGCGCTCAGTCCTGAGGTCACCAAGCGATTCAATTGGGCGGCCAACTCATCGGGATTGATGACGCGGTGCAGGCTGAGACGAATCTCGAGGCCCCCCCGGCGGAGCAGGTCTCCGCCGGTGATGATCCCCACGACGTGATTATCCCCATCGACGACCGGCAGCGCTTTCACTCCGCGACGGATGAGCTGATCGACCACAACGCCGAGCGGTGCTTCCGTCGTGACGGTCGACACATGGCGGGTCATCACGTCGCCCGCCCGCCGCGCGGGCAGCGGGGGACGGACGAGGAGAACCGCACGGTGCGCTTCATTAGCAACCCGACGGGCGGTCCCACCCACGGTGAGGCTCCAGGGACGCTCGTGTCCGGTGGCGCCGACCACAATGAGATCAACGTCGACTTCCTGAGCGTAGGCGACCAGTGCTTGCGCCGCGTGGCCGTGCCGCACCTCCAGCGTGAGGGTCACCCCGACGTCAGCTGCCGCGAGGCGGGCCTTCGTTTGAACGTCCGTGAGATACGCGGTCCATTCGCCGCTGGGAGCGCGATTCGATGCGGGCGTTCCTTCTTCAACTGAAAGAGCGTGCACCGATGCGTCATTCGCGCGCGCTAATTCGAGGGCTGCCGTGAGAGCGCGATTCCCGAGTGGCGAGCCGTCGAGGCCGACGACAATCTCCTTGAAGGCGTGCCCCCGAAACCGAGGTGGAACCACCAGAACGCTGGTTGGAGTGTGGGCGACCAGCTTATCCGCGGTGCTCCCCAGAAAAGCACCCCAGACTCCGGAATGGCCCACGGTTCCCAAGACCAGCAAATCGGTGTGTTGGTCCCGGGCGTAGGACAGGATAGCTCGCACTTCGTGTCCAGTTAGAATTGTCGTGCGAATTGAGACGCCGCGTTGGGCTGCCTGGACCACAGCATCGGCATGGATCGCGGCGAAGTATCGCTCAGCTTCCGAACGATCTTCCTCCTCTCTGGATTTTTGTGACACGTAATGGGGCAGTTCCTCGACGACCGAGACGACGTCAAGCGTGGCCGAGAGGCGCGCGGCGAGATCAATCGCCCGGTCCAGGGCATTGAGCGAACTCTCGGATCCGTCGACGGCCACGACCAAAGACTGGAACATCGCGGTTGCTCACTTTCCTCCTCGCCTCGTTCACGTCTCCTGGAGCGCGCATGCACCAGCGGTGCTTGAAGCATTCGTGTTTGCCGGCTTTACACGGCCCGAAGCACCAGGATGACCAGAACCATCGCGAAGATATACAGGACGTATTGGTTGACACTACCGGATTGGATGACCTTAACCTTTTCGGCAACCGTCTCGAGAGCAGTCGTGATCGGCTGGTAAAGGGGCCGTTCGAGCGGTGGCGGCACTTCCTGGCAATAAGCAATTTCACCGCTCCCGCCGCTCGCCGCTGGGGTAATCGCGACCAGTTCAGCGTGAGATCGGTAGAGACCGTTGAAGATCAGGCGGGCCGGGTTGCTGTAGGCGACTGCTCCGTACTGCATCCGCGCCGTAAACTGGGGGATCCCGCCCGCCCAGACCGGTCCAATGCGCACCGTACCGAGCCGGCGCACCGCGCGCACGCCGACGACGAGCAGCCCGAGGAAGATCAGCTCGCAGAGAACCAGGTAGGTTGGTGAGTTGATCGTCGAAAACGTCGGCGAGGGGATGATCACCAAACCGTTCACCGGCAAGCCGCGGAACACGCCGCCACCCAGGCCGACCAAAGCCGCGTAATCGCCTGGGTGATCGGTGAAGAGCGGGGGCACCACCCGATTCAGTACACTGATGCCCCAGAGCGGCGTGGCGACGCGATCGAGCACAGTCACGACAAAAGCCGGTAGAACTCCGAGGAGGACGCTGACGACCGTGAGAAAGCCCATCGCCCAACGGGCGCTTCTCGAAACTTCCCGCGCGCTCGTGGCGCCGTCGCTCCGCGGTAGAGCGAGGAAGCCGACCGCGTAGGCGCGGACGAATGTTGTTATGGCGAGCGCGGCCGTCAGCGCAATCAGGGCGCCAGATCCGGCTACGACGAGCTTGGTGGGGGTATCCGGGATCGCGAACGTCTGGAGCATCGTTTCGAGGATGCCCCACTCGCTGATGTAGCCGGCGAACGGCGCGACCGCGGCGATGGCCAGTGAGCCGACGAGGAAGAAGACTGATGTCCAGGGCATCCGATGGATCAGTCCCCCCAGGTGCTCGAGGTCACGCGTGCCGGTTGCTTGATCGATCGCCCCGGCCCCCAGGAAGAGCAGTCCCTTGTACACGGCGTGGTTGAGCAGGTGATAGAGGGCGAACAGGCCGGCGATTCCGGCGAGCACGTCGAGGTGAAACGCGCGGCAGGTGAGCGAGACGCCAATCGCGGCGACGATAATCCCATCGTTCTCGATCGTCGAGTATGCCAGGAGCCGCTTGAGATCCCGCTCCACGAAGGCGTAGAGGATGCCGATGAATGCCGTGAGGGCGCCGAGCGCCAGGACAAAGAGGCCCCACCAGGCTGGGCCCACGCCGAGAAGATCGACCAGAAAGCGAAGAATTCCATAAAGGCCCATGCCCTCGACCCCGGCGGACAGGACTGCCGCGATGTGGCTCGGCGCGCGCGCGTTCGCCCCGGGCAGCCAGAGTTGCAGCGGCAGCAAGCCAGCCTTTGCGCCAAAGCCGAAGAGCACGAAGAAGAACACCAGGTCCCTAAGGAGCGGCGACAGCGCGAGACTACCCTCCCGTAGAGCCGCGAAGCTGAAGCCTCCCCCGGCCTGGCCCAGGAACAGAATGGCGCCGATGATACCGATCGCGCCCAGCTCGCTGATCGACAGCATCTGATAACTGGCGCGAATGACCTCCGGATCCTCGTAGGCGAAGTTGACCGCGAGGTAGGTCAGAAAGGCCATCGTCTCCCAGGCCAGCAGGAAGGTAATGGCGTCAGTCGCGCTCACGATCAGGACAAGCGTGAAGAGCACCAGGTTGAACAGCGCCAGGCCCGGACCCGCTTGCCGGTGCGGGGACTCATGGGCCAGGGAGCCACTCGCGTAGACCGCGGTCGCGATCGACACGATGCCGATGATCACGAGAAACAACGCCGCGAGAGGGTCAGTTCCGATGGTCAGCGCGCCAAATGGTAGGCCGGTCGCGAATTGCCCCACTGGCCCCGGCGCTCCTGCCAGGACGGCGCCGCCGACGATAACCTCTAGGACACCGGCAAGGACGGTCCAGATCGCCGAGGCTCCGGCGTGGCGCGGAAACGCGAGCGCGAAGGCGACGCCTAACAGATAGAGAATCAACGCTAGCCAAAATGCGGTTGCGATCATGACTCCACTCCGGAGAAGCCGTTGGGGGTTGGCGATGGCGTGCCGAGGATCGCTCGGTTGTCGCCCGATGGCTGAATCTGTCCCTGACGCATCTTTTGTTCGGCTCGGCCGACGGCCAGAAGCAACCCCTGGATCAGGGCAAACGGCGTCGGCGGGCAGCCCGGGATGAGCACGTCGACCGGCAGCACTCGCGACAACCTGCCATTGGTGAGACAGCTGCGACCGAAGATGCCGCCATCGCAGGCACAGGCCCCGACGGCCACGACGAGCCGTGGATCCGGCATCGCCTCGTAGGTCCGTAAGAGCGGTGCTTCCATCGCCCGGGTGATCGGACCGGTCACCAATAGCAGGTCGGCGTGGCGCGGCGAGGTCGTAAAGAAGATTCCCAGGCGATGCAGGTCGTAGTAGGGGCTGGTGAGTTGCTTGATCTCTGACTCACAGGCGTTACAGGATCCGGCGTCCACGTGGCGGATGTGGAGCGAACGCTTGAACAGGCGCCGAACCATCTCCCTGATCTGCTCGCTCGCTCGCTCGATATCGCCGTCAGTTGGGTTCAGGAGAGGCAGTTGATTCATGATGCGCTCCTTGATCACGGAGGGTCGCGGCGCAAATCAGGTCACCCGGCTGGCGCACCGCCAGCTCGTAGTCAGCCGTCATCGTGATCGCCGTGCTTTGACACGCGGCCACGCACAGTCCACACATAATGCAGGCACCGTAGTTCAGCCTCAGCAGAACCCCACCGCCCGCCTCCTCCGACACGGCGAAAGATTCCCTCCCCGTGTCTCCTTGTCCCCGCGTCTCCGCGTCCAGGGTAATTGCCCGGGGAAGGCAGGCTTGTACGCAATCATTACAACCGTCGGCCGCGTGACAGCGGTCCACATCGAGGACCGGCAGGCCGCGAAAGCCTCTCGGTAAGGTTTCGGGTTCGCGCGGATAGCGTGTCGTCACCACTCCGGTGCGAAGGCCGCGGATCAGCCAGGCAATTTGCATGGGTTCCTCTCCTGTATTAGCGGTCGGCGCCGGCGAACGAGAGGCCAAAGCTCTGCTCGATGACCGGAAAGTCGGTCAAGATGTTGTGGCCAGGCACGGCCAGCGGAAAGGCTTGCCAGTTTGCAAACGAGGCCGGACGAGCACGATACCGGGTGATGGTTCCGTCCGGACCAATAGCAACCCAGTGTAAGCTTGCACCCCGGCTCGATTCAGCCCAGCCGAAACCGGTTGCACCGGCGGCGGGCAGACTGATTTCCGCGCGAATCGGTCCCCCTGGGATCGTGTCGATCACCTGTTCCGCGATGCGTATTGACTCGCGCGTCTCGGTGAGCCGAACCTGGAAGCGCGCCAGCGCGTCGCCAGTCTCGACGATCGGAACGGCGAAGTCGACCGCATCGTAGGCCGCGTAGGGATGGTCCCGTCGCAGGTCGCGATCGATGTTCGAAGCCCGGCCGATTGGTCCGACCGCGCCATAGGCGCGGGCATCCGCGCTACGTAGGATGCCGGTTCCCTCCAAGCGGTCGAGGTGCGACGCCGAGCCCAGGAGCATTGGTTCCAGAACATCAAGGTCGGTGCGGAGGTCGTGGAGCGCGCGTCGAATCGTGCCGAAAACCGGGGGAATGAGATCACGCGACAGCCCCCCTGGCACATTCAAGCCGAAGAGATAACGGTGGCCGGCGACGGTCGCGTTCAGGCGAAGGAGGCGCTCCTTGAGAATTTCCCACTGCGCCTGGCCGACCCCGAGGCCAGTTGCCTGACAGAGGTCGGCCTGGTAGCCGATGTGGTTGTACAACCGCTCAAGCTCGGCGAAGAGGGTACGCAGGAACTGCGCGCGCTTCGGAACGACGGCTCCGCACGCCATCTCGATCGCCTGGCAGAGTGCCAAGGAGTGGGCGAACGCGCTGGTTCCCGAGATCCGCTCGGCGACGAGCGGGGCGTGGAGGATGCTGAGCCCCTCGGCGCGTTTTTCGACGCCCCGGTGTTTGTAAAACAACTGCAACCGACAATCGACGATCTCTTCGCCGACCGTCCGAAGGGTATAGTGGCCGGACTCGACAACGCCTGAGCGCACCGGCCCGAGGGGGTAATCGACGACGCCCTCCGGCGCCACCGCGAGGGGAGGGAGTTCGTCCTCAGCGCGCGCCGGAATCCGGGGAATGGTCGTCGACCAATCGAGGTCGCGGCGGAGGAGGTACGTTTCGGGCGGCCAGTCGGCGGGCCGGCGGAGCCGCCGCGGGAGGGGATGGTCCCGCGGCTCGATGCCCAACTCGTCCCGAATCTCGCGCTCGTACCACCCGACGGCCGGCAGGGTCGGCGCGAGTGACGGATACTCGGGGTGCGTCGGATCAACGTCCGCGATGAGGTCAAGCCAGGCCGCGCTCGGGTCGAAGGCCCAGATCAGGTGAATCTGAAAGCGACCAGAACGGTCCCGGTCGTCGACCGCGAAGAGATCGGCAAAAGCGGTGCCTTCCTCTCTCACGAGCAACCGCGCCGCCGCCGGCAGATCATCGGCGCGTACCGTCGCCGTGGCGAAGCGTTGCGAGTCCCGGCCGACGTCGCGAATGAGCTGTTCCAGCGTCTTTGCCGTGGATTGTGTCTCGATCATGGTGCCCCTCCCAGAACCGCGGTGCTCTGACGGAGAAGCTCGCTCAAGGGGGCCGGAATGAAAATACCCAGCCCAACCACCAGGACCAGACTGCCGATCATGGCGGCCGTGCCGGTCCAACTGATCTCGCCGCGCGGGACGTCGGACGTCGCTTTTCCGAAGGCCATCCGGTTGATGGGACCGATGAAGCGGATGAAGATCAAGGCGATCAGGCCGAGCACCACCAGCGCGGCCACGGCCTGCCCGCTCTGAAAGCCGGCGGTCAAGATCGAAAACTCGCTCACAAAGATCCCGAAGGGCGGCGAGCCGGTCAACGCGAGCGCGCCGATGACCAGAATCGCACCGGTGATCGGCATCGACGTGACCACGCCCGCCACTCCGTCGATCTGTTTGGTGCCGTAACGCAGGTTTACCTGGCCGGTCGCGAAGAACATCAGCGACTTCGCCAGCGCGTGCCCAATCATTTGGAGTAACGCCCCGTAGAGGCCGAGCGCCCCGCCGAACGCGATCCCCACCGAGACGATCCCCATATGCTCAACGCTCGAATAGGCCAGAAGGCGCTTGAAGTCACGCTGGCGCAGGATGAACAGCGCCGCGATGACCAGTGAGAGCAACCCGAAGGCGAGGAGCAACGTGTTCGGGTAGGCGTGCCCCAGCGAGGGCGTCGCGAGCGCGTAGTAGCGGAGGATCCCGTACATCGCGGTATTCAAGAGGACACCGGAGAGGAGTGCGCTGATCGGGCTGGGCGCTTCGCTGTGCGCGTCCGGCAGCCAGGTGTGCATCGGCGCGAGGCCGGCTTTGGTCCCGAAGCCGACGACAATGAAGATGAAGGCGAGGCGCATGACGTTCGGGTTGAGCCGGGGCGCGACGGGCGCCAGCACCGACCAGTTCAGATCGTAGGAGGGTCCGAGGACTTGCACGGCCGAGTAATAGGCCAGCACGGTTCCGAAGAGCGCGAGCGCGATGCCTACCGAGCCGACGATCACATACTTCCAGGCGGCTTCGAGGGCTTCGTGGGTGCGGTAGAAACTAACCAGGAAGAGCGACGCGAGCGTCGTTCCCTCGATCGCGATCCAGAGCACGCCAAGGCTATTCGACACCGGGACGACGAGCATCGCGAAGAGGAACAGGTTGAAGAGGAGATAGTAGCGGCGCACCTCGCGCTGGCCAGCACCGTGCGCATCGCTTTGCTCCTTCATATTCTCGCGCATGTAGCCGACCGAGTAGAGGGCCGCGGTCGCGCCAACAAAGGCGATGATCAGCATGCTCAAGGCGCTGAGCGCGTCGGCGTACAGCCAGGAGCCGAATCCGCTGACGTGACCGCTCGCCATCACCTGGGCGGTGATCACTAACCCCAGTCCGAGGGTCAGGACGGATCCGATCACGGTGACGACCTCGAGCCAGGCGCGCTGATGTAAGACGAAGCACAGGAGCGCGGCGACGAATGGGACCAAGACGAGCGCGGTCAGTAACATACGATTACCCTCGCAACCGACGGAGGTCGGCGGTGTCCGTCGTGACGACCTGGTGGTGGATCATCGTGACGAGCAAGCCCAGAACGATGACCGCGACGAGCACGTCGAAGAGAATGCCGAACTCGACGATGAAGGGCATCCCGTAAGCGATCGCGATGGCGCCGGAGAACAGGCCATTCTCGATCGTCAGGAGGCCGACAATCTGGGCGAGGACGTGGCGGCGACTGCTGATCAAGAACAGCCCGATTAAGACAAGGGCCAACGAGATCGCGAGTGGCGGCTCGTTGAGGAAGGTCCCTGGCGCCACGACCGATGGCGAGGTAAGGAAGGCCAGGAGAACCAGGGCGACGCCGATCAGGAGTGAAGTTGGGAGATTCAACGTGGTCCGAACCTCGCGCTGGATTGGCAGGCGTCGGGCAACATTCCGGAGAATGCCGGTAATCGCCACCACTTTGACAAGCACGGTGAGAACTGCCACGACGAAGAGTTCGATGCTGCCAGTGAAGGCTCCGACAACCGCCGCGACCAGCGCAACCACGATCGACTGGACCGCGTAGGCGTTGAGGTAGTCGGCAAGTCGTCGTGCTCCGATCATCCAGAACGTCGCGAGCAGCAACGCGGCACCTAAAATCTGGAGGATCTGAGAGGCAATCGACGGCGCGGGCATATCAGACACCTCCCTGGGTGAGGTAGAAAATGACCACCGCCAAACCGGACAGGATGAAGGCGGTGCCAAGATACTCGGGAATCCGGAAGAACCGCCATTTCGCGACGCACGATTCGATCACGATCACGACGCCGCAGATGACAAACATTTTGAGCAGGAGGGTCGCGACGGCGACGATTACCGACAGCAGCGTCGTCGCGCCATCGGGAGCGAGGCCCCAGGGCGCGGTGAGAACGTTGAGCAAGATCACCAGAAGCACAAAGAACTTCATCGCCCCGCCCCACTCGATCAAGGCCAATGCGGGACCAGAGTACTCGAGCGACCGGGAGTGCTCGATCATGGAAAGCTCGAACTTGGAGGAGGGATTATCGACCGGCAAGCGACCGGCTTCGGCGAGGATGACCATGAAGAGGGCAGCCGCGAGCAGCCAGTGGGCCGGGTTGAAGATGTAGCTCGGGCTAGCCAGGGTGACGTTGACGACGAACGGAATGGTTGCCTGCGCGATCAGCGCGACGGTGAAGAGGACGAGGATCACCGCCGGCTCGGCCAGGAACGAGACGACGCGGGCGCGACTGCTCCCCATTCCTCCATACGTACTTCCCGTATCCAGCGCGGCGAGGGACGTAAAGAACCCGCCAAGCGCGAGAATGAACCCGCCGGCGAGCATATCCCCCATGAAGGCATAGGGTAGGGGATAGGCGGTGAGGACCGGAATGAGCGTCGCGACGACCAGTGGGGTTACAAAGGCGAGATACGGAGCGACGCGAAAGATCCAGGAAGCGTGCTCGGAGATGACGCTCCCCTTCTGGAGCAGTTTGGCGTAATCGAAGTACGGCTGAAAGACGCTGGGGCCGCGCTTGGACTGGACGATATGTTTGCCCCGCTCGATGACACCTTTGATCAGGGGCGCGCACATGAGGACAGTGAGAATCTGGGCAACTTGCAGAACGACGGTGCTGGCACTTGGCATTCCGATAGCTCCTTACGCTGTGGATTTGGGTTGCCACAGGTAGGAGCCGTTAGCGTTGCCGCGGTTCGGGAGCAGCGGGACGCTACCCCTCGGGCGGGATCCATCGCCCAAACCATGGAAAGCCGTGCTTTATATCTAATCTGTTTTATAGCACGTCTCAATCGCTCTCGTCAATGATTACGAGTCGACGGCGTTCACCTACGTGTCCCCGCCTTGACTGCCGCGAAGCGTCACGGCTATGCCACCTCGGGAACCAGTCGCGGCTCAGAGACCGCCACCGCGAATAGGGCCGCTCCGGCAAGAATCAGGAGCGCGACGATCCCAAACGCCCCGCCATAGCCGATGGCGCCGACCAGGATGCCGGCCAGGATTGGGCCCGTGGCGTGTCCGGTGTCCCAGATGCTCCCAAATACGCCCATCGCCGAACCCAACTGTTGCTCCTTACACAGGTCGGCGATCAGCGCCGATGTTGAAGGCGTGACCGATCCCCAGCCGAACCCGAAAAGCGCGCTCATCAAGGCAAGACCAACCAGCGACTCCAAGTGAGGGATCACCGCTAGGCCAATGGTGCAACTGATCAGGCCGATCAAGATCACTGGCTTGCGGCCGATCCGGTCGGAGAGATCGCCCATTGTCGGCCGGCTCAGGAGCGAAGCCGCGCCTTGAGCAGCGAAGATAACGGCAATGCCGAGGGTGGTTTGATGCACGCTGATGACGTAGAGCGGCAGGAACGCCTGCATCGTTCCGATACCGAGGAACATGAACGATTCCATCACGCTGGTCAGGATGATCGGACGGGTGTGGAGGATTTCCAGTATGCCCGTGCGGAGGCGGCGAAGGATCTCCCGGTTCTCCGCCTTCGGCGTCGGGCGCGCTTGTCGATCGCTGGGCAGGCTCAGGAGTCCGAGAAATGCGAGGGTGCCGATCACGCCAGAGATCACGTAGGCGAGAGAAAAGTCGTTCAGTGTGTAATAGAGGACGAGTCCACCGAAGGTTGGGCCGAGCAGAACGCCGATGTTCTCGGCCGCACTGTAAATCCCCAGGCGCCGTGCCCGGTTTTTCGGATCGATCGCCGCGACCCAGGCAGCAGCGGCGGGCGCGTACGTCGCGGTTGCGAGCCCGTGAAAAAGGCGAATCGGGATGAGTTCAAGAAAGGCGTTCACCGGCAGGTAGAGAAACGGGCCGACCATCTTGACGACGCCGCCAACCAGCATCAATCTCCGAAAGCCGAAAATATCCGAGAGCGCGCCCGAGGGCAGCTTGACGAAAATACCCGTGATGGTCACTGAGGCGACGATCAGGCCGATAATGACCGGCGGTGCGCCGAGTTTCTGCGCAAGCAGTGGCGACAGGGGGCTGCGGGCCATTTCGTAGCTCAGCCTCCCCAGAAAGCCGACCGCGCAGAGGGTTACAAACGAGCGACTGAATAGTGGCGTTTTGAGTTCGTCAGCCAACTGTTCCTCCCGAAGTGAGCGGTACGAAGCACGTGGAACACGCGCTGCGCCCGTAAAGCAGTATGGTCCAAAATGCAGTGGTAATCATTCGGTCGCCTCTACCCAGCCGTTGTCAGTGAGAACTATCACGCCGGACGAGCGAGCCGCCGCGCCGCGTTGACGATGAAAGGAATCGCGGCGAGTTCGGCGAGCACCGAGAAGATGACCAGCGCTGGGAGCGACACGTCGTAGAGAATTCCCATCACCGCGCTACCCAGAAACCAGAACACGCCATAGCCGGTGTTGAAGATGCCGTAGGCCGCGCCGCGCCGCTCGGCTGGAATCATCGACGCGACTGCCGCCGCCATGATCGATTCGTGCACGCCGATGCCCACCCCCCAGAGTGCGCTCCCGACGAGCGCCAGGCCGAAGCCACCGAGAAAGACGAGCGGGGCGAAGAGCGCGGTCGCGAGTGTCAAGGGTATGAGAATCCCCAGGCCGACACGGTCGAAAAGGCGCCCGAAGATGAGTGAGCCGGCTCCCCCGGTTGCCATGGCGATGGCGTAGAAGATGGGGATCCAGGTTGGCGGAATCGTCCCGGCCTTCTCAAAGTGATAGGACACGAGCGTGAAGTCCGCGAAGCCGGCCGCGACGAGCGCCGCCCCGGCGAGGTAGATCCAGAAGACCCGTGGTAATCCCTGGGTGGCGAGTTCCGGGGGATTGCCGGCCAGGTCGGCCGGACGCGGGTAGATGAGGCGCGCCGTGACGATGAGGCCGAGGGTCAGGACGGCCGGAATCAGGAGTAGAGCGAATGCCGGGCGGTAGTCCCCCCGGACGTAGAGCACCGCCGCGGCGACCAACGGGCCGACGAGTGCCCCGGCCTGATCCAGCGCCTCGTGGAGGCCGAAGCCCCAACCGTGACCGATCTGGCTGGTCGCGTGCGAAAGCATGACGTCGCGGGGAGGATTTCGCGTCGCCTTGCCGGTGCGCTCGACGATGATCAGGATCGCCGCGACCTGCCAACTGCCGGCGAGCGCCAGGGCCGGAACCGAGGCCATTTGAATGAGGTAGCCGAACAGGGTAATCGGCCAGTACTCGCCGGTGCGGTCGGCCAGACGTCCCGAGACGAGGCGCAGACCGTACCCGACGAGCTCGCCGAATCCGGCGATAATCCCGACCGCGGCGCCGCTTGCCCCGAGAACCGCCAGGAAGGGGCCGTTGATGCTCCGCGCCCCCTCGTAGGTGAAGTCGGCAAAGAAGCTGACGATGCCAATCAAGACGACAAAACGGAGAGCCGCTGCCCGTAGGTTGGTCTTGCGTTCGCTGATCGACGTGACGTGATCTGACATGGTTCCTTCCTCCTTTCGTGATATGCAGTTGGGTCAGGCAATCAACACGAACGATAGGGAAGGCGATAGATCGCGCGAACGATTTCGTCGACGAGCATCGACAACGTGGCGAGGCCCTGGCGGAGCGCGACCTCGTCCTCCGGTGCAAGGGCACCGAAGTTGAGCAGGTCATCGGCAAGCACCGGGTTGAGCGCGTCACGCAGACGCAGGGCTTCGTCAATCGCGATGGGGCGCACGTCGTGGGGGTCGCCGGTCAATGCGAAGCGCGATGCCAGATCATTGACCAGGGAGCGATACGCGGTGAGTTTCTCGACGACGGCGTACAGGTCGCGACACGTGGCAGCGTCGTCGGTGTAGGCGAGGCGGAGGAGAGCCTCGACAAGGAAGGTCCCGCGGAGAGCGACCGCGGCGCTGACGTTGAGTTGGGTGGCTTGCCCGCGATTGAGGCCCATCTCCTCTCCCCTCCGAAACCGACGAAACGCCAAGCGTCCCATCGCGTTGGGTAGAGGCCATCGGCCACCCGGGGCGGTTCAGGCGAGACCGGACATCTCACCTCGGCGAGCCTCATCGCCGTTGCGAACGAGCGGGCCACCGCTCTGCCCGCGAATCAAGTATAGCGCATGGGCGTCGGGATGTTAAGCAACGGAAAAGGAAATGTTGGGCGATAGGGCTACTCGCAAGTGGTAATCGTTCAGGGGGTGGCCAAAAGCTGCGGGGCGGAGTGCCCAAGGCGGTGAGCCACGACGGCATCTTGTGAGTACGCATTGTGTTGTGACAATCTTGCGGATACTCTCCGGACTCACATTCCATTCCGTGGCGAACTGGCGTAGACTCTTAGTTGGATATTCCGCACGAGTCTGCGGCCAATCGTCGGGCGAGATTCTCGGCTGGTGCTGGGCCGGCACCGGCAGCGTATAATTGACCGAGATCGGCAAGACGTCTGGGTCGATTTGGTGGATCCCGGTGAGTTGGAACCCGGGGAGCAAAGTCCGTCGCTTCCGCGGTTTGTTACTTGACACGACAGGTTCTTCAGTCGGACGCGACGCTGGTTGTGCCGGCCGATCACGACGCAACGGTTTGATATGGAGCAGCTGGGTAACTCCAGGTTTTGGAGTTGCCAAAGGACAAGGGCCTCTGGCCAAGGGACTGAAGGGGAGAACAGGATGCTTTGGAGCCTAGGGAGTGTACTATCCCCTCAGTCCCTTGTTTTAGGGCCTCAGTCCCTCATAAGCCCTTGGTCGTCAGTTCAAATCTGACCCCTGCCACCAGCCGTTATCCGGTAACGTTTTCAGAGCCGGTGCCTTTGTTCACGCGAACAGTGTGAACAAAGGCTTTTTCTTTTGGCGAACCAGGGCCTTCTTCACTTCGGCCAATTCGATCCAAAGCGAAAACGCTGGGAGATTGATCGGACCGTGGCGGACAGCACGTTGCGCAGCGGCGTACGATATAATTTTATTCCAATCAGACCGTAGCAAGGGGCAGCCGCATTGGTCGGGACGTTCGGGAGGCAGTTGCGGGGGTCGACAGGCCAAGCGATTGTTGGTTACGTCGCCGCGCCGGTGACGGTTGCTCTGGTCAGCCTTTTCCTCGCGCTGGTCGAGACCCGGGTGTACGTGCCGAGTGCTTCCATGTTGTACCTCGTCGCCGTTCTTGCCACGGCGAGCGCCTTTGGAAGTGGTCCAGCTCTCGTTGCCTCCTTTGTCTCGGTTGCCGCGTACGACTGGTTTTTCGTCGAGCCCCGTCACTCGCTGAGTGTCGCCGATTCCCCGGAGTGGATGGCCCTTCTCTTATTTTCGCTCACCGCGATCATCACCGGTCAGCTCGCGGCTGGACAGCGTCAGCGAGCCGAGGATGCCGCGCGGCGTGAGCGCGAGGCGGTGGTGCTCTATGACGTGGTGCGCATGTTAACCGAGCCAAACCTCGGGCAAGCGCTTCAGCTGGTGGCTCAGCGCCTCCTCGACGATCTGAATCTGGTTGCGGTGAGCATCGGCGTTGGCGGCGAATCCGGCCCGGACGCGGCCCACGCGGTCGCTGGCGATCTCACGGCGCTTCGTCTCGCTCAACCGCTCGCTCAGATGGCGACCCAGGTTATGAACGCCGGTCGAGTACCAACGAAGACTGACCGTGGTGAGCCCGGCCAATGGGTCTCGGTAACTCCAGCGCAACGGTTCCGGGATCAACAACCGATCTCCCGCAAGCGACTCCACGTCGTTCCGGTCAAGGTCGGGGAGCGCGCGGTGGGCGAATTGCTGCTCGTCCGCGCTGCGAACACACCCGAGTTTTCCCGGAGCGATGATCGGTTGCTCTCCGCGGTCGCCGCGCAGTTGGGGCTGGCGATCGAGCATAACCGCCTCCGCCGCGAGGCGAACCAGGTCGAGATTCTTCGCGGTGCCGACGAGATGAAGACGGTACTTTTGCGTGCCGTTTCTCACGATTTGCGCACTCCCCTCGCGTCGATCATCGCCTTCGCCGGCAGTTTGCGTCAGACCGACGTAACCTGGACCGAGGCCGAGCAGCGTGACTTCGGCGAGGCGATCGAGCAAGAAGCCCGGCGTCTCAATCGAATCGTCGGTCACTTGCTGGACCTCTCGCGAATTGGCGCCGGCCAGTTGCACCTCGAGAAGGGCTGGTACGATGTGAGCGCCCTGGTGGATGAGGTCCTCGGCCGTCTCCGTCCCATGACCGCCCATCACCGGCTCGTTGTCGACGTACCGGAGGATCTGCCTCCGATTCCGTTGGACTACGTGGCGATCGATCAGGTTCTCTCGAATTTGATCGAGAATGCCCTCAAATATGCTCCGGACGGGACGGAAATCCGAATTCTGGCTCGGCTGGTTGACGAGGAGATGCGGCTTGAGGTGCTGGATCGGGGACCGGGGATTGCACCGGACGCCCTCACGCGCGTCTTCGAGCCGTTCGTTCGAGGAGACGGGGCGAAGCCCCGTCCGCAGGGAACTGGACTTGGCCTGGCAGTGGTAAAGGGATTGGTGGAGGCCCACGGCGGTCGCGCCTGGGCCGAGAACCGCGGTGATGGTGGCGCTCGCTTCGCCTTCACGCTGCCAGTGGCCGAGAGCCCGCGCACCACTGCCACTTCCGCGCGTTCAGGAGCCGCATGAGCCGCCAACCGGGCGCGCATATCCTGGTCGTGGACGACGAGCCAGCGATCGCGCGGGCGATCCGTACGAACCTCACTCGACACGGATTCCACGTTGAGGTGGTGGAAAGTGCCGCTCAGGCGCTGGATCGCTACGCCACCGACCACCCAGATTTGCTCCTGCTCGACCTTGGGCTGCCGGACGGTGACGGGCTCGCGATTATTCGGGAGATTCGGACGCATTCGAACACGCCAATCATCGTCCTTTCGGTTCGCAGTGCTGAGCGCGAAAAAGTCGAGGCATTCAGCCTTGGTGCCGACGACTACCTCACCAAGCCTTTCGGCGTCGACGAGCTGCTGGCCCGGGTTCGCGTCGCCCTGCGGCACGCCGTCCGACCGTCGCGGGGAACGGAAGCCGTCTTCCGTGACGGCGACCTCGAGGTCGACGTTGAACAGCGTCGGGTGAAAGTAGGCGACCTGGAAGTCCATTTGTCGCCGACCGAATACGCGCTGCTTAAGGTCTTTATTACTAACCCAAATAAACTACTGACTGATCGCATGCTACTCCGACAGGTCTGGGGACCGGAGTACGGCGACGAAGCTCACTACCTTCACGTCTACGTCGCGCGACTCCGGAAAAAGATCGAGGTCGATCCCCAAAATCCCCGCTGTCTGGTTACCGAGCCTGGCGTCGGCTACCGGCTGATCGCGGAAGAGCGCTAAAAATGTTGAGAGTTTATTGAGTAGTTTCCCCACGACGTTGACACGGTGTTGTGCCCTCTTGGGCGAAAATGTTAGTGGCTGGGCCAGTGGAAGGGTACTAGCCAAGGTGGCCGAACTCACGCGGATGAGGTGGGTTCGGCCATCTTGGTGTCTCCCCCATGCTTAGGCCGAAATCGCGTCGCCGAGGGTTGATGGCAGTCAATGAAATTACCCCGTGACGGCAAGTTATTCGCGAATCCGCAGGTCACTAGAGTCCCTCCGGTGCCAGCGGTACCGGCCCTCGACGACACGCTGGACAACGATCACCGGGTGAATCAGCCCGCCGGGAAGCGGCCATTTCACGACCACGACTTCCAAGAGATTCAACCCTGGCTATTCGTCGCCACCGAAGAGATCGGCCGACCCAACGGCGGTCTCGCGCTCGCCTGGTATCGGTGCTGGCGCGCGCTGGTCGGGCGACCGATTCCCACGTCGCGATCGATTCACGAGCGTTTGGGAAAGATCCAAGCGCTAGCCGTTCTCTCCTCGGATGCTCTCTCGTCGGTGGCGTACGGACCCGAGCAGGTTTTCATTCCGCTGATGCTTGCCGGGTACGCGGCGATGCGTTCCGGACTGTGGATCGCTCTGGCGATTGCCGCGCTGATGGTCATCGTGGGGCTCTCCTATCGCCAAACAATTCGCGGCTATCCAAACGGCGGCGGCTCGTACATCGTGGCGAAGGACAATCTCGGGACGTTTCCCGGTCTTGTCGCCGCCGCGAGTCTGCTTTTGGACTACGTTCTCACGGTCTCGGTTTCGGTGTCCGCCGGAGTTGCCGCGATCACGTCGGCCTTTCCGGAATTATTCGACGACCGCGTGATTATCTGTCTGGCGTTCGTCGTCCTCATGACGGTTGGTAACCTGCGCGGTGTCCGCGAGTCCGGGGCAATTTTCGCGGCGCCGACCTACGTGTTCATCGTCACGATGTATGGATTTCTGTTGGTCGGTTTCGCCAAGGTCATCATGGCCGGTGGGGCTGTCCAACCGCTTCCCCACGGTCCGGTAACCGCGGTCGAAGGCTTGACCCTTTTCCTAGTCCTGCGTGCTTTCGCATCGGGGTGCAGCGCGATGACCGGGCTGGAGGCGATCTCCAACGGCGTTCCGGCCTTTAAGCGACCGGAGGCCGAGAACGCGCGTGCCACCCTGACCTGGATGGTGGGCATCTTAATGACGATGTTTCTCGGAACGATGTTCCTCGCGCTGATCTATCAGGCCGTGCCCAAACCAGACGGTAGCGAAACCATGGTCTCCTTGATGGCGCGGGGGATCATCGGAACCGGTCCGTTCTACTATCTCCTCCAAGCCTCAACCGCGATGATTCTGATCCTGGGCGCCAACACCAGCTACGCGGACTTCCCGCGCCTGGCGTCACTGCTGGCGCGCGACCGATTCCTGCCCAAACTCTTTACCTTCCGCGGTGATCGACTGGCCTTCAACACCGGCATTTTGGCGCTCAGCCTCTTTTCCGCGCTGCTGGTTGTCCACTACGCCGGTATCACGGACGCGCTGATTCCGATCTACGCCATCGGCGTGTTCATCTCCTTCACGCTTTCCCAGAGTGGCATGGTTCGCCACTGGTGGCGCATCCGCGATCGCGGATGGCGGACCGCCCTGATCATTAACGGAATTGGCGCGCTCTCCACCGGTGTTGTCGCGGTTGTCGTCACGACCGCCAAATTCGCCGAGGGCGCCTGGATCGCGGTGCTGATCATCCCCTGCCTGATCGGCCTTTTTCTGGCGATTCATCATCATTACAACTCAGTGTGGAAGCAGCTTAGCGTCTCTGACCTGCCGCCGCAGCCGCTGCCGGCGGCCCGCTCGGACAACCTGGAGGATCTGGACGCCCCAGGACTGCTGGTGCCAATGGGTAACGTCAACAAAGCAACGCTTCAAACCTTGCGGTACGCTTTGAGTTTGTCTCCGCGCGTTACGGTGATCCACGTCTCGGACGTCCCCGAGGACGTCGAGCGATTTTGCGACAAACTGAAAGCCTGGTGGCCGAAGTGCAATGTCGTCGTCATCGAGTCGCCATACCGCGCCCTGGTTGGCCCACTGGTCGCCTACCTCGACGACCGACGAGCCCAGAATCCCGATACAACTCTCACCGTGGTGATCCCTGAGTTTATCGTCGCCCACTGGTGGGAGCATCTCCTCCACAACCAGACCGCGCTCCGGCTGAAGACCGCGCTGCTCTTCCGCAAAGGCGTCGCCGTGACGAGCGTGCCGTTTCATTTGTGGTAACAACGATCTGAACCGGGTAAAAGGCGGTCGTTCACGCGAATCTGGCCTTGGCCGGGCCCGCGTAAACGACCGCCTTGCCTTAGCAACGCCTGGCGAGACTGGCTCCGGCCGGACGTTTCATCGAAGCGGCGGCGAACTGGTCACGGCTTGTAGGAGACTAGCTCAGTGGTCGAGTCCATTCCGGACACCTTCACCTCGTTCTTGACCATTCCCACGTTCGGAACCATCCAGAGTGTTCCGGGCACTTTAATCGCGTTGATCGGCATGGCTTTGCCGTTCATCGTCATGGCTAGGTTCTCGTTGAGGGTATCGCTCACCTGCCAGCCGGAATACGTACCGGCCGGCACGGTGACGTCACTCTTCGCAAGAATTTTGTAGGTGACGGTGATAGTCCCGGTGCCACTCACCGCCGGAACGGCCTTTGACCCGCTCGGGGCCATGTGCATCGTCACGTTGTACGAGTCCTGCCAGGTCGTGCCGACTTTCCACTGATCGGCCGGGGGAATTGTCGTTCCGGACGCCTGGAGAACCTGGAACGTAAGCGAACTCGCGCCGGTCGACGCGGGGTCAGGGTTGAAGTCGCCAGAGGTCAACCCACTGGCCGAGCAAGTCCAGTGAATTTGCGACGTTTTGGCGCCGGTGGTGTAGTCGCGGACGAAGGATGTTGGAGTAATGTCGCTCACGGTTTCGGTCGTCGTTGTCGTCCCGGGTGCGGTGCCGGTGTGCGTGTTTTGGTAGACCCACGTCGCGCCGGGTTTGACGGGATAATAGGGGTTATCACAGATCGTGTCAGTCGACGCCAACGACCCTGAAGTGGGAGAGGGCGCGGCGGTGGTTGGCGCGGCGGTCGGTGGCACGGTGGTGGGAGTTGGCGCCGCTACGGTATTCGTCGGAACCGCGGTGGGCGGCGCTGCCACGGTTGGGGGGGCCGACGTCGCGGCCGGGGCGCTGGTCGGGGCGGACGCGGGGACTTTGGTCACGCTTGCCGCCGGTTGCGAGCTCGCGCAGCCGGCGAGCAATGCCGAAGCTAAGACGAGTCCAGCCAGGGTCGTCTTCATGGAGTGGCACCTCTCATTACTCTCGTGGTCTGGCACTGGTGTTTGGTAGTGTCGCTTAGGTTCGCGCTAACGAGCCGACGTGATAGGGGCCGGCCGCGAAGTCTTCGATCTGCTAGAAGCCGGCGGCGCGGAGAAACTGGCGAATCTGCTCAACCTCCCGTAGAATTTTTTCCGGGTTCTGCCATTGGGAGCGCTCCGGGCTGAGCAAGCGATCCAGGTGTTAGGGGTCGAAGGCGCGCATTCTGCCCGACTCCTCACTCGACTTCGGACATTCTGGGCACGGTACAGTCAGCCAAATGGCAGTTGCCCGCTCCGCGGTCCGGATGTCGCGATCATTATACCCGTATAACGGTTAGTGGATTCGTTTCGCCGTCGGGCAGGCTCGAACGGTCCGATAGCTTACGCAATTCGCACAAAACTCTGACAATAGCTGTACAGTGTCCGCTCGCCGACTCCTACGGAACTGTCGTTGATCGCCGATCGATTGTTCGTCGACCCGCTGGAGCAGCCGATGCCGATACCAGAAGGGCGAGACCAGCAACCAGTAGGATCGTACTGAGCAGCGGCGCGTTCGCGAAAGACCACAGCGCAACCGAGCTGCCGATTCGGGCGGCGAGTTGGGGCGCGCTTCCTCCGGCCGCCAGCAGGGCGGTTATTGGCGCGCCGAGCGCCAGCGCACTTGTCACGACCACCGCGGGAGCGTGGCGCAAAGCAGTGTACCAGGACAGGACGTAGCCGAGAAGCAGGACGCTCGGGCCGACAATCCAAAGGACCTGATCCGCGCTGAGGTGTAGCAGGACTGGCAGCCGGCCAGTTACGCCAAGCCCGACGAGTAGGATCGTGGCTCCCCCCGCCATCCGCGCGCTCGCGCCAAGCAGAGGCGAAACCTCGCGAAGGGTTCGCCGCGCCAGAACTGATTCACCGGCCCAGAGCAAGGTCGCGGCGAGGATCAGCCCTTCCCCCGGGCCAATTGAATGGATGCCAACCGGGCCTCCGATAGCAACGCTACCAAGAATCGCCGCGAGCGCCACGAGGTGCAGGCGGGTCAGACGTTCTCCCAACAGCGGCGCGGCGAGCAGGGCTACCCAAACAAATTGGGCCTTCTGAATGATGCTTCCGGTCGCCGCGTCCGTCATGGTCAGTCCCCAGAAGAAGAGGAGAAACGGAACACTGCCGCCGATGAAGGCGATCAGGCCAAGGCGGAGCCAGTTCGCTCGCGACAGCGCGTGAATCTCTTCTCCCCGCCGGCCCGCCATTAGCATAGCCAGGAGCGCGAGTCCAACGGTCAGGTTGCGGGCCGTGGTGTAGACGAATGGGTCCGGAACCGCCTGAGTACCAAACTTGGCGACGTAGACTGAGATGCCGGAGAGTGCCGCCGTCAAGATCGCCAGTGGAACACCGAGACGGAGATGCTGAAATCCCACGGAATGTCCCTTCCTTTCCCAGGCAGTCTGCTCAAATCGTCTGGTTCGCGAGGGAGAGGTGATAGCGCGTGTTGGCGCTCAGACTGGAGATCTGGCGTGGCGTTAGCACTTCGCAGGCCCAATTCCAATGCACCGAAACGCAGTCACCGGGTACGACGTCGTCGATCAGAGCGCGACCGTCGATCTGCCGCAGAACACACGTCGGAACTGGCTCACCGAGTCTGAGCTTGCCATCCCGGATCAACAGGGGTTGACGGTCGACCAGCAGTCGCCCTCCTTCGACCCCGAGCACCTTGCCCCAGCTAACCCGGCATTGGTCCATGGTTTGCAGCGCGTCGCCAATTTCATTCACGCGACTATAGACGTCGAAGACATGGAAGTTATGGTGCGGACGCGCACCGGCTGGGGCTTTGGCAAGCACCAATTCGCGGACCCGTCCGGTCAGTTCACGATCGACGCGCTCGCGCAGGCTATCGTAGAGCTGGCGCGCTTCCACGTTTCGCAGCAAATCGTTGCCAATCCAGTACGCCTCGACCACTTGGTCGTCGAACGGGTCGGCGATGCCGTTCGCGCGGGCGATCAGCTTGAGATAGGGTAACGCGCCGTTGAACTTGCGGAGGATTCGATGCAGATCCGGATCTACCACCCGGTCGACGCCGTACTCGAAGATTGTCCGGTTGTCGTCTCCACCGCAGTAACGCAGTCGATTTGGCATAAAAGCGTATCGAATAAAGCGAAGCGGACCGGCGAAGCTGGTATCCGTTGACGGGCTAGCGATCATTCGTCCACCTCCCCTGAGTCATCTTCCCCGGTGAGTTCCGCCAGAATCGCGAGTATAGCGGAGGCTTCCGCGGCATCGACCCGCTCGATCGCTAAACCGGCCTGGTGGAGAACGTAATCGCCGGGTTGGATCCGGTCGAGTGTTGCGAGCCGAACGGGCCGCGCCGTTCCCTCGTGGTCGATCCAGGCGAGGTTTCCCTCGACGCGGAGCACGCGCGCCGGTACGGTCAGGCACATTCGTTCTCTACCGACGCCTCCGAGATGACGATGCTTTCGAGACACAATTCCGGAACGGTCGGATCGAACAAGCGGTCATCGCGATCCGTGCCGGAAAGTTTCCGTGACGACGTCGCTCCCGAGTTTTCGTGGGCAGAGGTTCCTCTCGCCGCAGCCGTCGTCACCGCGACCTCGGCCCCCTCGGCAGAGGTTCCGATACTGAACGCCGCGAACAGGCTTCGGATGGTCTCTGGGGTCAGGTGACTCCCCTCGGCAACCGCGAAGCCGACCTGGATGATCCGTCTCGCGCCGGCTTCGCGCGCGGTAGTCAGGGCCTGTTCAAGGCAATCTTGCATGAGACCGACTTCGTGCATAAAGCTCCTCCGACAACGATTCGGTGCCTCGCGACAGACTCGGAGCCAGCAAAGTGCCGTGCCGAGACGACTTGGACCTGGCGAGCCGTGCGCTTAGCCACCGGGTGGCCCGGGCCACCGCCGCGGTAGTTCGCGAAGAAAAACCGCGACCGATCCGCAGGTCACTGGCGGCGATCTCGACCAAATACGCTTTTGGGGCGTGACCATAGAGCGCCTGGCAAAACGCGAGAAGTTCGGCCGGCCCGAGATGGTGCGGCCCACGTCGTGTCCGATCGCCAGTCGGTTCCAAGCCGGTCACCCGAAATCCGGGAACGGTCGGGTCGGTCGATGCGTCCACAAAGTAGACCACGTCGGCCCTAGCCAGGCCGCACGCCCACTCCGGCAGCGGCTGCGCGCCCAACAGCGTCCGCAGCCGGCGAGTCCATCGCACTTTCAGACGCTCGACAACTTGTAGGCCAGCGCCGTCGTCTCGGCGGAGCGAGTTCCCCCAACCAACGACGACCACGCGTCGCCGTGGGAACTTCGGATGTAGTCTCATCGTCGTACCTCGTTTCGGATCTCGCCGTCTGGCCCGACCAATTGGACGACGAGTGGCATTTGACCGATCGCGTGGGTTGAGCAGGATAGACAAGGGTCGTAGGCACGGATCCCCGCTTCAATGCGGTTCAGCATGCCTTCTTCGATCTTGTCGGCGTGAATGTAATGGCGCGCGATCTGACCGATCGTCCGGTTCATCGCGAGATTATTCTGGCCGGTCGCGATCAGCAGGTTGACCCAGTGAATCACGCCGTTCTCGTCGACCCGGTAGTGGTGGAACAAGGTTCCGCGTGGCGCTTCACTGACCCCAACTCCTTCGAGGGAGTTCACGCCAGCCTCCGCGCGACAGCGTGAGGAGAGCAGGTCGGGATCGTCGAGAAGAACCTGCATTTGTTCGAGCGCGCCGATGATCTCGATCAGCCGGGCGTGGTGGTAATGGAACGAACCCAGCAAGGGACGCGGCGCGATGCCGCGAAACTCGACCAATTCGGCGTCGGCGAGTGGCGTACCCATCCGAGTGCAGAGGTTCAGTCGGGCTAACGGACCGACGCGATACATTCCTTCGGGGTAGCCGGCTGGGAGATAGTAGGGGGACTTCAGGTAGGACCACGACTCGGTGGCTTCGCCAAGCGCCTCGCGATACCGTCGCGGATCGATTGCCGGTTCGACGATCCGTCCAGCAGCGTCCATCAGCCGTAAGGATCCGTCGTAGCACTCCCACTCGCCATTGGCCCCGACGAGTCCGAGGAAGTATGACGGGAAGGTGCCGAACGTTCGTACTTCGTCCGTAAAGCCACTCAACGAACTCTTGTAGTGTCGCAGGGTGTGCCGGACAGCCGCGAGTTGTTCCGGCAGGCGGGCCCGAATCGCGTCGACATCGGAGCCGGTAAGTGCGGTGCGAACACCGCCCGGAACCGCCCAGGCTGGGTGAATCTTGCGGCCACCGAGGGTGGCGATAACGTCCTGGCCAAACTGCCGGAGGCGAATCCCATTGCGCGCCAGGTCCGGGTAGGTTTCGGCGAGGCCGTAGATATTCCGCCGCTCCGGGGGAGCGTCAAATCCAAGCAGCAAATCCGGTGAGGACAGATGGAAGAAACTCAGAGCGTGCGACTGAATGATTTGCGCCAGATTCATGAGTCGACGTAACTTTGTCGCGGCCGGTGGAATCGTGACGCCTAGGATCTGGTCGCCGGCTTTCGCCGACGCGAGCAGGTGGCTTACTGGGCAAATGCCACAGACCCGCGCGGTGAGACCGGGCATCTCCCAGAAGAGGCGACCTTCGCAGAACTTCTCAAAACCGCGAAATTCTGTCACGTGGAATCGAGCGTCGATGACCTCTCCGGAGTCGTCGAGGTGCACGGTAATTTTGGCGTGGCCTTCAATTCGGGAAACTGGGTCGATGACGATCTGTCGGGCCATTATTGCGTGTCTCCCTTAGCCGAACTTCGCGGTCGGTCTCGCTTCGGGCGCGGGCTCACCACTCAGGAGTCCGACGATTGTCTGCCAGATCTGGTCGGCCGACGGGGGACAACCCGGCAAGTACCTGTCGACGGTGACGACACGATGAAGTGGTTCAACCCTCTCAAGGAGGCGCGGTACGATCCTGGGCTCGTTCGGTACCCCTGGCGAGTGGGTAGTTCGCTCGACATACGCCGTTTCGAGAACTGACCGTAGCGGGATCGTGTTACGGATAGCGGTCACATTTCCGGTGACGGCGCAATCACCGAGGGCGACGAGGACCTTCGTCCGCGACCGAATCAACTGAATCATGGCGAGGTGATCCTCGTTGGCGACTGCCCCTTCGACGAGGGTCACGTCGACGTCAGTGGGAAACTCCTTCACATCAGCGATGGGGCTGAAGACCAGGTCGGCGAGCTGCGCCAACTCTAGCAGTCGCTCATCGAGATCCAAAAAGGACATGTGACATCCGGAGCAGCCACCAAGCCATGCCGTCGCTAAACGAGCTTTTGGGGTGACGGTTCCGGCGTTGGTTGGCGGTCCCACCTCGCCGCTCATGCTTGCTCCTTTCGGCTGTCCGTCATGGGAAATCCGCCGAGAGTCCAGGTGTGCGCGTTTCGCTCTTCGTTGAGGAGGAAGAGCTTGGCGCGATCCTTCGTCATTTCGGCGACCGTGGCGCCCTTGCGGAACAATGCTCCAGTCGGGCAGGCTTGGACGCACTTCCCACAAGAGGTGCAGGTCGGTGATAGTCCCCAGGGCATCGCCAGGTCGGTAATGACCCGGCTGGTGGTCCCCCGCCCAGACACATCCCAGGTGTGAGCGCCCTCGATCTGATCGCAGACCCGAACGCAACGCGTGCAGAGGACGCACCGATTGTGGTCTACGACAAAGCGTTCGTGCGAAGCGTCGACGGTTAAATCTCGGGGAAAAAGGTAGTCGTAACGGACGTGGTCCACGCCGGTCGCCACGGCCAGGTCTTGCAGCTCGCAGCTTCCGTTCGCCACGCAGACCGCGCAAACGTGGTTGCGTTCCGCGAACAGAAGCTCGACGGTCTTGCGTCGATAGTCGCGCAGCCGGTCGGTATCGGTTCGGACGTCCAGACCCTCTTCCACCGTTGTGACGCACGCCGCAGCTGGACGGGTGCGCCCGGCGATCTCGACGAGGCACAAGCGACATGCGCCGACCGGAGAGAGCCCGCGCATCGCGCAAAGGGTCGGAAGAGAAATACCATGCTCGCGAATCACCGACAGTAGCGCCTCACCCTGGCGCGCGGTAACCAATCGACCATCGATTGTTAGAGTAATCGTCGCGGGCGGCGTCGCGGACGACGGGGGGCCAATCATGAGCGCGCCTCCGTTGCGAAAGGTGAAATGTCGCTGGACATCGGGCAGACGCCGGCCGGACAAACGTGATCGACAATGTGGGCGAGGTATTCGTCGCGGAAGTATTTCAAAGTCGACATAATCGGATTAGGTGCGTTCTGGCCCAGCCCGCAGAGACTTGCCTGTTGCATATACGTGCAAAGCTCTTCCAATCGGGCCAACTCGTCGGGCGACGATTTCCCGTGGCAAATTCGGTCGAGGATCCGATAGGCCTGAACCGTTCCGGCGCGACAAGGCACGCATTTCCCGCACGACTCGCTCATGCAAAAGTCCATATAGTAACGCGCCACGTCGACCATGCAAGACGTCTCGTCGATCACGATCATGCCGCCGGAGCCAAGAATCGATCCGACCTGGGCCAGCGACTCGTAGTCCAGAGGCATGTCAAGGAACTCGGCCGGAATGCAGCCACCCGACGGGCCGCCGGTTTGCACGGCTTTGAATGCTCGACCGCCCGGAATTCCACCGCCAATGTCGAAGATCACGTCTCGCAAGGTGATGCCAAACGGGACCTCCACCAGACCGGTATAATTAATCTTTCCGGCCAGGGCAAAGACCTTCGTCCCTTTGCTCTTTTCGGTGCCGTGCGCGGCGTACCAGTCCGGACCTTCTCGAACGATCACCGGAATCGTAGCCAGGGTTTCGACGTTGTTGATTAACGTCGGCCGTCCCCACAGTCCGGACTGACCAGGAAACGGGGGGCGAGGCCGGGGCAGACCGCGTCCTCCTTCGATTGAAGCCAGGAGCGCGGTTTCCTCGCCGCAGACAAAGGCGCCCGCGCCGATACGAATGTCGATCCGAAATTGAAATGCGGTATCGAGAACTCGCGTTCCCAGGATACCGTAGCGCTCGGCCTGGTGGATTGCCCGGCGAAGACGTTCGACGGCGATGGGATACTCGCCGCGGACGTAAATATAGCCCTGGTTAGCGCCAACGGCGTAACCCGCGATCGCCATTCCTTCCAGAACTTGGTGCGGATCACCTTCCATGACCGCTCGGTTCATGAAGGCTCCGGGGTCGCCTTCGTCACCATTGCAGACGACGTACTTCTGATCGGCATTCGTTCGGGCGACCAATCCCCATTTCACGCTGGTGGGAAATCCGGCGCCGCCGCGTCCGCGAAGGCCGCTCCTCGCGACGGCGGTGATCACCGCTTCCGGCGTCATCTCCTGCAGCACTCGTCCCAGCGCCTCGTATCCGTGATTCGCGATGTACGATTCGATTCGCAGGGGATCGGTCACCCCGGCGTTCGCCATGACGATCCTCGTCTGGCGGCTGAAGAAGGGAAGGTTCGTCGGGACGACGGTTGGGGTCGCCTGCTCACTCGCGGCTGTGGCGGGGTCGACGATTGTTGCCGCCTGTTCGGGCGTCACCTCGGCAAACGTGACGTTGTCCGGTCGAGTTATAACGATCGGTCCACGCGCGCAGAAACCGCAGCAACTGGTTCCCTCGACCAGGACGTCGTGGCCGGACGACTTCGCGGCATCGACAATGGCGTCACGAACTGCTCCACTGCCGGTGGCGCGGCAGCCAGAGTCATCGCAAATCAGGATGCGCCGGCGCGCCGCGGCACACGCCAGTCGCTCGGCGAGAGCGACTGCCTGAAGTTCCTCGACGTTCACAGCAGACCACCGCTTTCGGATCGCACGGGAGTTGGTGACGTTGCGGCGAGGGCGGCTTCGACGCCAGCGATGAGCCCCTCCGGGGTCGCTCGTCCGTACACCGCGCCGTCGATAATCGCCGTCGGCGCGAGGCTACAGCTTCCCAGACACCGGGCGATTGAAAGGGAGATTTGTCCGTCGGGGGTGGTTTCTCCTGGCAAGATGCCGAATTTCCGTTGCAGCGCCGCCGTCAACGCACCGGAGTCCCGAATATAGCAAGCGGTCCCGTGGCAGACGACGACGGTGTGGGCGCCAGGGGGCTTCAGGGTAAAGAAGTTATAGAACGTCGCGACGCCGTACACCTTACTCGGCGGTAATTTGAGTTGCTGGGCGACGTACCACAGAGTCTCGGGAGTCAGAAAGCCGTATATGCTCTGAACGGTGTGTAATACCTCGATCAACGCGTCCTGGTGGTACTGATTCTTTTTAAGCGCGCCGTCGACCATCCGCTGTCGCTTGTCGCTCGGCGGCTTCGCGGGCGCCGCTCCCCGGGCGCTCGGTTCGCGGGAAACTGCCACTACTCCCCCTTCCCGGGTTCAGTCTTGTCCCTCGCGGGGTGATTCGGCGAGGGCACGGAGATGACGTCGCGGCCAGAGGCCGATTCTTCTGGCAGTTGAAGCAGTGCGGCTTGACAACATCCGTCTGGACACGACGGTTCCTCGTAAGTCTAATCCGCCAACGATGAACCAAGCCGGAATATCCGGGGGGGTGATCTGAACGATTCCTGAAGAGAAAGCGATTAGGAAAACGCGCGGACGGCGACGCCGAAAGATCGAGCCAAGCCGAGGCCGCTCGTCACCTCGCCTTTACGCCCGGTTCAGAAGTACTACACGCGCGGTGGTCGATGGGATGTATGCCTCGCGGCCAGGGGCGAGTCGACGAGTTGGTGAAGGACCGGCACGATGAGCGACGCGTCCGAGTACGCCGCGGCGTAGGCCGGAACGCGCTTTGCCAGAGCGGTTACGGCGTCGAGCCCGCGCCGGGGGAGGTTCGGAGCGTTCACCACGCGCGGTAAGAGACGAAATGCCGCCGCCGCGGGCGACAGTCGTTGAATGACCGGATTACTGTTCGGAGAGTAGCGCGGAAATACCAGGACGGCTACCTCCGCCCCCGGCTGCACACAACCCGATCGGATTTGTTCCGGGTCGACATAACTGTTTCCGACCTCTCCGATAACCGCGGGCGATTGGATTTGGACGGGTAGATTGTCGGTTCCTAGACCAGCGACGACATCTTTGAGAACGAGCGGCCTCGGGAAGCCACTCATCGTCCCGAGCGAGGGATCGACGAGGATGAGTTCGTCGGAAAGCAGGTTGAATCCTCCAAGGATTGAGCGCGCGGCCAGCGTCGACTTTCCGGCTCCGGATTCACCGCAAAGCGCGACCCCCGCGGTCCCTAGCGCGACCCCCGCCGCGTGAAGCACCAGTGACGATCGGTTCGCTCGGGCGAGGTTCACCGTCGTCTCGTACAGGATACGCTCGATCAGGGCTGCTGCTGACGAACTGCGAAGAATGATCTGGCCATCCTTCGTGATGATTCGACCGCCATCCTCGGACATCCGAACGGCCAGCGACGTCACACCCGTGCCGACGCCGTCGTGGTCGACCGGCGAACGACAGTGCCGCAGAAGGTACCTTATCTCGCGGAGGACATCCAGGTCCTCAGAATCGATCACCACGGTGCCCTCGCCGAACGTCACGGCGAAAGGGCTGTCGGGGCTAGGATTCAACGGGACCATTGGATGGGGGTTGCTGGAGGGTCACAGCACCCGCGCGGGCCAGGGAATCGATAGTTCGCTCGACGTCGCCCCGGATGTCGTCGGCTGCGGTGGGATAGGCGGCGGCAACGAGCGAGGCAATGTCGGCAACCGTTCGTTCGCCGTCACACAGGCGATAGACAATCGTGGCGCTCCGATTCAAGTGGACGATCGACGAGCGCACCGGATGCAGCAGCACCGCTTCATCGTCGAGAATCTCGATTTCGTACTCTTCGACCGGCCGGGGACGTTGTTCAGCCAGACCCATGGGTCACCTTCCGCGCGGCCAGCTCAGCCCGCTCGCGAACGACGCGCAGGGTCAAGCCGAGCATATCCAGTGGGTGCAGCACCCAGCGTCGCGGCCAAAGAGGATCCGAACTTGCCAGGCCGGAGTGGAGTCGCAACCACCAGGTTGGCGGGAAGAACGTGTCGACCGCGACGCGCCGGTACCCTTTGCCAGAAACGCGAAAGCTCGCGAGCGAGGCCCGCGGCCAACCATCGAAATCGCCCCATCGGTAACTGTCCGTCCGGCCCAGGCGCACCGGCGCCGCGCGGAGCAGCTTACCGGGTAACGGGCAAATCGCGTTCAGCAAGGACAGGACTTTCAGAACCATTGGCTGTTTGCTGGCGACGCGATCCCAATCGATCGTCTCCGCGAAATGGTCCGCGAAACCAATGATGTCGGCGACCCAGATGAGGCGAACCCCGAGGAAGACCGTCGTGTGTCCTACCAGGTGGTTGCAGATGTGCCCGAGAAAGGCTTCCGGCGGCAGGGTCGCACCGGGCCATCCGCAGACGGAAAACTGCAGCCCGCGCTCGGGCGGATCCGATGCCTCGGCCTTAGAGCGCGAACCGGGCGAGTACAGCCGGTGGTGAAGTTCGAGTCTGACCACCGTGCCGTTTACGTTGGCGGTAAAGACGACGTGCTTGTCGCCGAGACCCTCGGTTTTCGCAACGGTCGTGAAACCGAGATCACCCAGGACTTTCACTGCCTGGTCAAGGTGACGTGGATCGACGAGGACGTCCAGGTCGCCCATTGGACGAAGACCTGGCTCCGGATAAATCAGGTTGGCCAGTGCCGCTCCCTTCAAGACGAGTAGTCGCATGCCCTGCGCTTCGAGTCTTTGCAGCACGTTGGCAAGGGTAGCGAAGCGGATCTCCGACAGATGTCGATTCCGAGTGTAGAGCGCGCGGAGCGTCAGAACGTTCTTCGTCGGAATCGGTCGAGCGATCCTCCGCGCGTGCCAGTAGACGAGCGGCGCGAGGCCGTTTTGTTCGGCGCGCTGAATCAATTCATCCCAGTTGGCGATCTCGACCAGGCGGTCGCCAATCTCCTCGATCGTCAGATCGTCGGGATCCAGGCCGGTGCAGGCACACAGGGCGCGCATCGTGGCCGACCCGTTCACTCGCGGACTAGCTACCTGCATCATCTACAACACGCATCGTTGTTCGAGCAATCAAAGGAAACACCGAGACAAATGTCTCGTCACCGGTTTACGTCAGTGGTAGCGTTGGAGTCGCGGTGGGCGTACTCGTCGACGTCGCGGTGGGCGTAGCAGTCGAGGTTGGCGTCATGGTCGCGGTGGGAGTATCGGTCGCGGTTGGCGAGGGAGTCGACGTAGCGGTCGACGTCGACGTAGCTGTTGACTTTGGGGTGGATGTTGACGTCGGCCTCGGGGTCGGGGTGCCGGTCGGCGTCGCGGTGTTTGTCGCGGTCGCCGATGGAACCGGTGAAACGTCCGAAGCCAGTGGAAGAGCACTCGCTTCGACAATTGGGGTCTCCCAGGCATCCGGAATGGCCGCTAGGCCGGTGGCCCCCAAAATGGCCGCCATTGCCTTGATGCTCTGACGTCGTGAAACGTTGCCCATTACTCCCCTATTTCCCTCTGCCATCGGCGTTGGTCCGAGGCCAGCCAAAGTGTCCAGCAGGCGCTGGGCGCGCTCACTCTATCATTCCGGGCGAAATGCCGTCAACGGCCCCTTATTCGAGAGTTTCGCCGACCTGGATTGGGAGTGGGAAGTTCCGGGGCTGGAACAGACCGGCGCGCCCTCCTGGGCGCGCCGGTCCGCATGCTCAAGTGACCGTTCGAAAGTCGACTTAGCCCGTCATGTATCGGTGAATCGAGGTGGCCGCGAGGCGGCCGGCCGCGGCGGCGGTGACGACAAGGTTCGGTCCAACCACGACGTCTCCGGCGGCGAACACGCCGGGGAGATTCGTACTCAGCGTCTTCGAGTCCGCTTTGACGGTGCCGTTTGATTGCAGGCTGACGCCCGGCGCCAGGTCGGCGAGGGCCTCGTCCACGTGATAGCCGGCGGCGACGATGACAGTGTCCGCCGAGATCGTAAAGCTGGAGTTCGGCGTGGGCGAAACCTGGCGCCGACCCTTCGCGTCCGGCTCGCGGAGCGTCATCCGGGTGCATTCGACTTCGCTGACCGCCCCGTCCTTGCCGATAAGACGCAGCGGCATCGCGAGAAACTCGAACCGAACGCCCTCGTCGCGCGCGTAGGCACGTTCTTCCTTTCGCCCGGGCATCTCCTCTTCCGTCCGTCGGTAGAGACAGAGAACGTCTTCGGCGCCGCTTCGAATCGCGGAACGGCAACAGTCGATCGCGGTATCACCGCCGCCTACGACCACGATCCGCTTGCCAACCTTGACGCGGCTGTCTACCGTGTTCGGGAGTTCCGACGCCGGCAGGTTTGCTCGAACCAGAAAGTCCGTCGCCAACCAGACATTTGCCAGATCTTCGCCAGGAACCTCCAGACGGGCTCCGGCGTCGGCTCCGTTGGCGAGTAAAATCGCGTCAAATCCGCGATCGACCAGGGACTTCAGTCCGCTGGCTCCGTCAATCCGGATACCGCATTCGAACTGGACCCCGGCGTCTTCCAGTTGGGCGCACTTTGCCGAGATGATCGCCTTGGGAAGCTTGAAAGACGGAATTCCGTACCGAAGTACGCCACCCGGTAGTGGCCAGGAATCATATACCACGACCCGGTGCCCGAGCAGGCGCAGATCCTCGGCGGCGGCCATACCGGCCGGTCCGGCCCCGACGATCGCGACCGACTTTCCGGTGTCGGCGGCGGGAACCAGCGTCGGCAAGCTTTCCTGCAGCCGCTGTCGGTCCGCGACAAATCTCTCGAGTAAACCGATGTGAACCGAGGTCCCCCGCTTGCCGATCACGCAAGAACCCTCGCACAGTCGCTCCTGGGGACAAACCCGCGAGCAAACTTCCGGAAACGGACTGGTCTGACGAAAGTGGTTCGCTGCCCGGAGGATGTCCCCGTCTTCGAGGTAGGCGAGGGCACTGGAGATGTCGTTGTGTAGCGGACAAGCTTTCTGGCAAGGCGCCGCCGGACAGTGGATGCATCGCTCGGCTTCCGCGCGGGCCTGTTCTGCCGTAAAGCCCAGGCTCACTTCTTCCCAGTTCATCCGCCGGAGTGTTGGATCCTGACTGGCTGCTTTCTGCGGAGGCAGTCCCATGCGTCGCTTTCGATCGATAACTGCCGCGTCTATCACCCGCTCGCTCATCTTTCACCACGATTGTTTTGATTTGGCGTGTCGACGAGTCGCGCGATCGTCGCCGTCGGCCACCGGATCCGGCGTGGAAGCACCACTCCGGCGCTGTCTCCCGACCACGCCTTGCCTAATTAAGGCTAGGATGACTGGCCTGAATGTGACCGGAACGCGTGGGAGGTTTACCTGAACGGATGCTGAAAATCCCCGGCGACGAACGCGAACCGAGGACGAGGGGTGCTTTTCTGAGTCGACGCTCTAGCGTACACTGGGGGAAATACGAAGCGGAGGCTAGCAATGCGCTTGATCGTGATTGGCTGCGAGTACTCGGGAAAAACTACCTTAATTGACGCGCTCATGGCATGGGGAAGCAAGTCGGGAATCCACTTCCACCTCGACGACCACTTTTCCGTTCCGGATCAGTACTTCCTCAGTTCGGATGATCAGCAGGCCATGCTCGCCATGCCACCGACAATCAAGGAGCGGTTTCAGCGGTTCCAGATTTACTACCACATCAGTGTTCTGAAAAATCACGGCGATTGCCTCCTCGGCGGGTTCCACGTCGAGGAAGCAATTTACGGCGGGCGCTATTACTATCCCGGTCACGCCTGGCCAGCGTACCAGCGAAAGATCGAGACGGAGCTCCCGTCCGATACGATCCTTTTGTTGCTGCAAGCGTCGCCCGAGGTCATTCGCCGACGCATGGAAGTTAGCCCCCACCTCTACCCAATCGTGCCACCCGAGGACGTGGCGGCGGTTAGCAAAGAGTTCGAAGCGGACTACCGAGCTTCCTGGATCGAGCGGAAGTTCACCATCGACACGTCGGACTTGTCACCCGATGACCTGATCCAAACGTTCCGCCGGCAGGTCGTGCCCTATTTAGACACCCGTGACTTGCTTCGTTTTCAGTCGGTAATCGGTCATTAGAGCTGCGTAAAGAAAGAGCGGCGTAAAGAACTACGAATCTCGATCGCGCCTGCCCGCGGTCCTTGACGTGCACTGGCTTTCAGTCACCAGCGGTTTACTCTGGTTAACCCACGGGGAAACCGGAGCGGTTCACCATTGATGCCAGGTGCGCTTTGTGCGACGTATCAACAGGGGATCATCCGCGGAGGAAAGCGAATGTCACGATTGATGTCGTCAACGACCGTTGGACGCCGAGCGGCGGGCCGTCGCCGCAAGAACGGTTCTTCTGCGCCACTCAGCCTTCCCGCGCGCGCCTTACGGGCTTTAGGAACCGTCGCGCTGGCGTTTTTGATCGGCTGGGGGCTCATTCTGCGTTTTCGACCCCAGCCCTTGCTCAGCCGAGTGCGCCAGTTCAACAAGCGAATTTTAAACCCAGCAATGCTCCAGTTGGCCGGCCGTCGCTTCTGGTACGCGTCGTCCATTGAGCACGTCGGCCGACACAGCGGCCGGTCCTACGTTACCCCGGTCGTCGCCGAGCCAATCGCGGAGGGCTTTGTCGTCCCGCTTCCGTATGGCACCGATGTCGACTGGCTCCGGAACGTCCTTATCTCGGGGACGTGCACGATCAAGCGGCACGGAGACGAGTATCGCTGTGAAAAGCCGGTCGTCGTCGCGATGGAGGAGGTCGCCGCGCAGCTTCCGAACCGACTCCGCCGGACCTGGGGGCTGCTCGGAATCCGCGACGCGTTAACCCTAAAAGTCGTCAGTCCGAACGCTCCGGCCCACTAACTTCCGTCGGGTTATCTCGAAAGTGTTGGATGACCCAGAGGCCGATCAACCCGTAGACGGCGACGAGAACTTCAATGGCGATTGGCCGTACGGTGATCGGAATCGCGGTCACCTGGCCGAGCGCCAGCGCGCTGAAGTCGACGGCCGCGTGGGCCAGAATCGCCAGGCCTAACCAGCGCAAGCTGTTCTGAAGAAAGACCTGGAGTACGAGCACCGAGAGTGCGACCTGAACTGGCAAGGTCCAGAATCGTTCCCACGCGCCCAGCAAGGGCAGCCAAACCGGCTGGGAGTTTACCGCCGCGATCTGTTGTCTCACCACTTCCTGAGTCGCCGGTGGCAGCGCGCTCAGTCCAGTCTGGCTCAACACGATCAGGTTGATAAATGTCGTTATCGACAGGATGGCGGTAAACCACGCTTCGAGACCGCCGTGTCCAACGCCATACATGACCGCGCGAGACCAGGTCTTTTCCTGTCCGCGAAAGAGCCAGCGATAACCGACGTAGCGGCCTACTTCCTCGAACAGACCGGCGGTCAAGGCAAGTGCCAGGAACCAAATCCAACGCAGATCCGGTGACTTTTGTAGAGCCGGGATGATCGCGCTCTGAATGATCTGCACGGCGGGGATCCGGGTCAGGATTTGAAATAGGAAAAAGATCAGCGCTCCGTAACCGAAGAAGCGCCAACTGACCTGCAAACGGCGATGGACCCAGATCGCGACCGCCGCCGGATAGACCAGCATAAAGAGCGTTGCGATCAGCCCGGCGGCGAGCCAGCCACTATTTACCAACTAGGCGCTACTTTGGGCGAAACGCGACCCGACGAACAGGACGACCGCTACGGCAAAGAAGGCCAGCGCGTGCTTGACTTGGATTTGCGTCGCGTCGTGAAACGTCAGGACGTGGTAAATGTTTGGAATCAGGTAATAGACCCCGGCGAGGATACAAAGCGCGGCGACGAGCAGCGCGAGGGTCGACAGACCAGTCGAGGACATCGTTCAAACCTCCAAAAGACTCAACGTAGGATCAACGCGAGGGACCCGATGCCGGCCACCAGGCAGTAGTAGCCGAAGGGATCGAGTCGTCCGGTTTCAAAGTAGCGCATCAAGAAGCGCACACTCAAATACGCGGAGACGCCGGCCGCCACGCCGCCAACCAGGGCGGGGAGAAGTATCGACTGCGGACCCGCGAACAGGTTGGGAACCTCCAGTAATCCCGCCGCGGCGATCAGTGGCGTGGCAAGCAGGAAGCCGAAGGTAGCGGCGTCTTCGTGGTTCAGTCCGAACAGCAGCCCGGCGACCATCGTCACGCCGGATCGGGAGATGCCGGGGATGAGGGCGAGTGACTGGGCCGTTCCAACCAGCACGGCCGGTACCAAACTCAGACTGGTGAGCGGCCGATTTCCGTCCGGCGTGGACGCGTCCAGGATGCTCTGACCTGGCCGAGCCATTTCCAGACTTCCCCCGCTCGCGAGGATCGCGGTGCCCGACGTTGCCAGCGCGCGTTGTCGCAAGCGCTCGCCCGCGAGCATCAGCAAGCCGTTAAGCGCGAGAAAAGTCGCCGCGATGACCGGATTCGAGAACAACTGCTTCAGCGGGGTTTCCAGGAACAAACCGATCAGGCCGGCCGGAATCGTTCCCGCGACAACCAGCCACGCCAGTCGGCCGTTTGGGTCGGCGTCGATGCGACCGGCGATGCCGGTCGTGACCAGGGCTCGAATGATCCGAACCCAATCTCGCCAAAAGAAGACAAATAGCGCGGTCGCCGTGCCGACGTGTAGCAGGACGACAAAGGGTAGAAAGTTGGTGTTGGCTTCAAAATTCTGCCAACCAAGTAGTCGGGTAACGACGACGGTATGACCCAGGCTGCTGACCGGAAAGAGTTCCGAGACACCCTGGAGCACCGCCAGGAAGATCGTTTGGAACCAGGTCAAGACTCCCCCTTCTATCCCCGCGGCTCGCTGGACCGCCACGACCCGCCGATCGGACCCTCAGCCCGCCAATCACGCAGTGCATCATACCACGGCGCCAACGCGCTTCTCCACTGATCGGGCGTTGGGAACGCGTCAGCGCTGAATTCTTCAAGAAGCGAGCCAGCCCGGGCGAGTAGCCCGCGCCTGTCCGGGTGAACGTACGCAAGTACCTATGAAACTACATCTCGGGGGTGTCGTTTCCCATCATCGTTGTGGGTTTGGCTAAGCTGGCTAAGGACTCGTCGGTGTGCTCGCCGAGTCGCGGCGGGGGCAAGCGAACTTCGGCCGGTGTCGCGCTTAGATTGAGGGCCGGTCCAACCATTTTGACATCCCCAACCGTGGGATGGTGGACCGAGGTGACCTGGCCGGACTGAACTACCTGGGGGTCCGCGAAGGTCCGAGCGAGATCGTTCACTGGCCCAACCGCGACCCCGGCTCGCCCCAGACGCTCGGCCCAATGGTCGACAGTATCCTGGCGCAAGGCTTCCTCGACCATCGGAATGAGGGTTTTTCGATTGATGACCCGATTGGCGTTGGTCGCGAATCGCGGGTCAGTCGCCCACTCCGGATGGCCGACTTCGCGACAGAAGAGATCGAACAGTTTGTCGTTCGCCGCCCCAACCATGAGGTAGCCGTCGGCCGTCGCGAACACCTGGTACGGGACGATGGAGGCGTGCGCGGTTCCCTGCCGTAACGGCAGCTGACCGGCGACCAGGTAGGCACTCCCGACATTGATCAGCGACGCGAGCTCCGCGCTCAATAGGGAAACCTCAACGCGCTGGCCTTCGCCAGAATGTTCCCGATGATACAGCGCGGCGATGATGCCGGAGCTTGCTTGCAAGCCCGCGATGACGTCGATCAACGCGACGCCAGTCTTGACCGGCGGTCCATCGGGTGTTCCGGTGATCCCCATTAAGCCCCCCATCGCCTGAATCGCGACATCGTAGCCGGCCTGTTCGCGGCGCGGACCGGTTTGGCCGAATCCGGAAATGGCGCAGTAGATGAGGCGCGGGTTGTCGACGCGTAGCGTTTCGTAGCCGAGGCCCAGACGTTCCATGGTACCCGGGCGAAAGTTCTCGACGAGGACGTCACTCGTTTGGATCAGAGCCCGCGCGGAGTCGCGTCCCTCGACCGAGTGCAGGTCCAGGCAAATACTCTTCTTGTTGCGGTTCAGGCACAGGAAGTAGGTACTTTCGCCGTTGACGAACGGTGGCCCCCAGCCGCGGGTGTCATCTCCTTTGCCGGGTTGTTCGATCTTCAGCACGTCCGCCCCCAGATCCCCCAGGTGCATCGTGCAGTACGGGCCGGCAACCACCCGACTGAAGTCCACGACTCGAATGCCCGACAGCGCGCCCATCGTCCTCGACCCTCCCGGCAGTGATCGGCACAATCGCCGTAACTCGCGCACGACTCTATCACAGGCTGCATCCATCGGCGTTCCCCGGCTAACGCGCTGGGTCCGCTAAACGGCCGCGTATCTTATAATGGTGCGAGACCACGGAACGGAGCGGGAGTATGCCAGACTTTCCTATTGTCGATTCTCACCTGCACCTGTGGAACCCTCGGACATTCCGCATGGCGTGGTTGGACGGCAATGACGTGCTCAATCAGCGCTACGAGCTAGCGGAATTTCGTCAGCACTCCGAGGACCTACCGATTCAGGCGATGGTGTACCTGCAAACCGAAGTCGAGACTCCGTACGCTTTCCTGGAAGCACGCTGGGCTGTCGAATTGGCTCAAGAGGACGCTCGCCTGCGCGGTGTCGTTCCCTGGGCTCCGCTCGAATTCGGGGAGCGAGCGAAAACCTTCCTCGAAGCCTTGCGAGAACTTGGCCCGCTCGTGAAAGGTGTCCGAAGGATCATTCAGTTCGAGGACGATCTCGGCTTCTGCCTGCGGCCAGACTTCGTCCGTGGCGTGCAGATTCTCGCCGAATACGATCTGTCGTTCGACGTCTGCATCGACCACCGCCATCTGCCCAACGCGATCAAGCTGATCGCCCAATGTCCGAACACGTCGTTTATCCTGGACCACATCGGCAAGCCAGACATCAAGAGCCGCGTCCTCGATCCTTGGCGCGAGCAGATTAGCCAGCTCGCGGCCTTTTCAAACGTGAGCTGCAAGATCAGTGGTCTCGTGACCGAGGCGAACCATCAGGGCTGGACTCTTGAGGATTTACGGCCTTACGTTCAACACGTGATCGCCGCGTTCGGCGAGGACCGAATCGCCTTTGGCGGCGACTGGCCAGTGGTCCTGCAAGCGTCCCAGTACCGTCGCTGGATTGAAACGCTTGATCGGTTGACTGAGCACCTGTCAGCCGCGGCGCGTCAGAATCTTTGGGCGGAAAACGCCACGCGATTTTACCGGTTGGAGGGTTAGCTCAGCTATGTACGAAGCCATGATCGCCGAGACGATTGGGATCAACGGAAACAACCGAGACGTTATTCAGGCCTATTACGCGCGCCCAATTACCGCCTCTCCGGTACCTGGCGTCATCGTTCTGCACCACATGCCGGGTTGGGACGAGTGGTCGAAAGAGGTTACGCGAAAATTCGCGTACCACGGCTACGCGGCGATCTGCCCGCATCTCTATTCGCGGCTGGGCCCTGGTCGCTGGGATGACGTTGCCGCGGCCGCTCGCGCTCAGGGTGGGGTGTCAGATGCTCAGGTGGTCGGTGACGCGTCCGGCGCCGCGGCGTTTCTTCGCTCTCAGCCCGACGCGAACGGCCGTGTAGGGGTTATCGGGTTCTGCTCGGGTGGCCGGCAATCCTACATGCTAGCCTGCAAAATCCCCTCCCTCAATGCCGCGGTGGACTGCTGGGGCGGTCGGGTGATCGCTCCCCCGGATCAGCTGACGCCGCAACAACCCGTGCCAGTCATCGAGATGACCAAAGACATGAATTGTCCGCTACTGGGCATCTTCGGTAACGACGACATGAATCCGGACGTCGCGCAGGTCAATCGCACCGAAGAGATTCTCAAAGAACTTGGTAAGGACTACGAATTCCACCGCTACGACGGCGCGGGACACGGTTTCTTCGCGGTTGATCGTCCGGGTTACCGGCCGGAGCAGGCCGTCGACGGTTGGAAGAAAGTTTTCGCCTTTTACGAGAAGCATCTGGTCAGGAGTTAACCGTGTGCACCTGGATCACCGAGAGACTAACCGTTAGCGGCCACGGCAAGGGAGTGGCGGACTGGATGCCACTGACCCGAGCCAACGTCTATTACGATCACCCGGTAAGCGCTCCCCTCGACCACGCCCTGATCATCGATTTTGTGAACGAAGGGGCCGGAACCGGAGCGCGGGTGTCGGTTGAGCTGAGCGCCGAATCTGCCCGCGAGCTACTCAGGGCGATTGAGTCGGCGCTAACGACCGGCGAGGCCCAGCACGACCTCGCCGCGACCGGTCGGACCGGCGAGTGAGGAGAGGGCCGGCCGTGCCGGTCCTCTTTTGGGACTGAGCCAGTACCGCGATCGGTGTCGGCGTCGCGAAATTGCTGACCGAACGTTCAGCCGGGGTTCACACTCCGTTAACGTCTGCCCTCCTCAGATTAACTTTCTCTCGGTAGACTGGCGCCTGTAAGCCGCTCGGTTGGGCCCGCGGGCGGCAGTTCGTAGAGGAGTTAGGGGAGAGAGAGATGCGCATAGGCACGCGCCTAAGAAACGCGTTCGGCATCGTCGGGGTGATCGGCATGGTCACCGCCGGCGTCGTCAACGCCGGCGGATTCGTTCCGCAATTGCAGGAAACCGGTACCGCGACCCCGATCAAGCACGTGGTGGTCATCTTCCAGGAGAACGTCTCCTTCGATCACTACTTCGCAACCTACCCGTTGGCGACGAATCCGGCCAATGAACCGGCCTTCACGGCAAAAGCCGACACGCCGACGGTAAACGGCTTAAATCAGTTTATGCTCACGAACAATCCCAACTCGTCGAATCCGACGCGTTTGGATCGCTCCGAGGCACTCACCTGCGATCAGGATCACGGCTACACTGCCGAGCAAAAGGCCGCCGACGGCGGTCTGATGGACAAGTTCCCAGAGAACACGGGGAACGGTTCCGGCACTTGTGATCCCAAGCAGGTCATGGACTACTACGACGGCAATACCGTAACCGCGATCTGGAACTACGCCCAGAACTTCGCGATGAGCGACAACTCGTACGGCACGAACTATGGGCCGTCCACGCCGGGAGCGTTGAACCTCGTTTCGGGCCAGACTCACGGCGCGACCCCGTCCACGTTGGCGGGCAAGATCGCCAATGGTACAGTTTACAATGACCTGGATCCCACCTTCGACGACTGCTCCAAGGGCACAACGGCCGCGATGTCCGGTAAGAACGTCGGCGACCTGTTGAACGCCAAGGGCGTCACCTGGGGCTGGTTTGAAGGTGGCTTCCGACCCACCGCGACAACGAACGGCAAGGCGGTCTGTGGCGCCACGAGTAAGAATGTCGGTGGCGCGACGATCACTGACTACATTCCCCACCACGAGCCCTTCCAGTACTATCAGTCCACCGCTAACCCGCACCACCTCGCGCCGAGTTCCGTCGCGATGATCGGCCACACCGATCAGGCGAATCACCAGTACGACCTGACTGACTTCTGGGCGGCGGCTGGTTCGGGCAATTTGCCCGCGGTGAGCTTCCTGAAGGCAAAGGCGTACCAGGATGGCCACGCCGGGTATTCGGATCCACTTGACGAGCAGACCTTCATCGTCAACACGATCAATCGCCTCGAAAAGGAGCCAGACTGGGGCAGCACCGCGGTGATCATCAACTACGACGACTCCGATGGCTGGTACGATCACGTGCTCGCTCCGGTCGTTAACCAGTCGAACGACCCGAACACCGACGCGCTGGCCGGATCGGGTCTCTGCGGCACGCCGAAGCCAGGCGCCTACCTCGACCGTTGCGGTTACGGGCCGCGCCTGCCGATGATGGTCATTTCTCCCTGGGCCCGGACGAACTTTGTCGATCACACGGTCAGCGACCAATCCTCGATCCTGCGAATGATCGAGGACAACTGGCGGCTTGGTCAAATCGGCGATCAGTCGTCTGACGTGGCGGCAGGGTCCCTAATGGGAATGTTCGACTTCCGCCGCCCGCGCCCGGATCACAAGCTGTTCCTGAACCCGTCGACCGGTGAGCCGGTCTCCAATCCTGACAACTAGATTTCCTTTTCCACCGCGTCACCCCCTGACTTTCTCGGGCATACCCGGGAAAGTCAGGGGGTGGCCTTTCCAGGGTATGCCCGAGAGTGCAGGCAGCGGCGGAAAGTACGCCACGGCTTCCGGGAGAAAGCGGCGCAGATCAATGGGAAGACTACGCCGTCAGCCGGTCGACGAGGCAGCCAAATGCTGTGCCGGCTTACCAGGGAGTCGTAACGTCGAGCTCTCGCGCCACGTCGGAAAGGGCCTTTCGATGGTTGGGACCAACGGGTACACCTTCCACGGCCCAGCTCTGTTCGCGCTGCGCCTCGATCGCACCGGGCAGTAATGCCTCGTCGTAACCGGGGAGCGGACGCATCTCGGAAATTCGACGGATGTAGTCGTCCATCTCGCGCTGGAACTCCCCGACCGGCATGAGGCGGTTGATATCGACAAAGATCATGAATGACCCCTGGTTGGCACCGGAAAAGCGTCGGTTCGCGCGCCCTTCGTCGACGGGAACTCCGCCGAGAAAGCCACCGATCGACTGGCACACCGCGCCGAGGCCGAGATGGCGGAACACCAGACCGGGCGCTAAATCGTAGATTTCCTTGGCGTGAGGCGCGCCGTCTCCAACATCGTGGACCGCGCCAAAGTCGAGGATGAGGGGGGGCATCGTGCCCGCGGGGACTCCGAAACTGTGGGGCGATCCCCCAGCCGCGCGCATGATGGACTGATCGGCCGCGAGTTGGAGTTGGTGCCCCGACGTGACGTAGCCGAAAAAGTTGGCGGCAACGGCAATCCGTGAGTAAATTCCCGCGGCGCCGAAGTGCCCATGGTTGCGGGTCACCGCGACCGAGATGCCAATCTCGCGGGTCTTCGCGATCAACTGCTGGGCCGCGCGGTACGACGCGAAGTAGCCAAGTCCCCCGTCTCCGTCGAGAACGAGCGTCGCCGGCGATTCACTGACAACCGCCACCGTTGGTCGTGGGTTGAGCTTTCCATCGCGAATGTCGCGGGCATACGTCGCAACCTGTCGCGAGCCGTGGCTAAAGACGCCGCGCAGGTCGTTGCGGACCAGGAGCATGGCTAACAACGCGCGATCGGTCTCGCCAACACCAGCCCGCTCGAGCAGCGCGGCTACTAAAGTCTGAAGCGCCTCCGAGGGAACGCGAATCGAATCGGTAGGGGGAACGTTCAATGATCGCCTCCGGCTGATTGCAATTGGAACACAACGTTTGGTGGTCAGGATTTCTCCCACCAGAGTAGCCCGGCGTACGCGGGTGGTCGAGGAAAGCCCCACTCGTCGTCAAACTTGACCAGTCGCCGTTCCAGGTCCGAGCGAATCGTGACCTCGGGCTGGGCGCCTTCCGGATTCAGCAGGTCGGCTCGAACTTGCTCGACGGCCTCGTCTAAACTGCCAAATCGGTAACCGGCGCCAAAGGGGCTGACGACGAGGTTGCTGTGGATTCCCAACTGAGCAAGGGCGCCCAAGAGTTCGACGCAGGTCGGCGCCAGGCAGCGGCGCTCTCCCCAGACTTCCGCGAAAAGATCGAGCGTCGGGGCTTCGCGCTGTCCAAAGCGAAGCGCCATGACCGCGAGGCGCCGGCTGGTCGCGTCGACCTTCAGGACGAATCCCGCGATATCGGCGACTCCGTAGACGACGTGCGAGCAGATGACTACATCGGCTGGAGGAACGGCCGCGTCGGGCCAGTTCGCTCCAATGACTTCGAGATTGGTGATCCGGCTCTCGCGGACTCGCTCGACGAGATGGGATCGCATCGCGTCCGATGGTTCGACCGCGACGACCCGGGCAACCAACCCGGCAAGGGGAATCGCGTGACGCCCTGGCCCGGCACCCACGTCCAGAACGACGTCGCTTGGCCGCAGTTTCGGGCGCAGGAACGTCAGCAGCGGGTCGTCAGCGGTGGTGCGGCGGACGAGGCGCCGAAAGCGGTCGGCCCGAGAGCCGGCCCACTCGTCGGCACGCCGGTGTTGAGTATCCAAGCGTCGCCCCTGGTCCGCGCGCGCTTCGACAAGAGTTCGCCAATGAGCGACGTAATCAATCCCACCGCCCTCGGTCTCGGGAATCATCTTTAGCTACTCCGATCCAAACTGCTCAGGGAAGCGAAATCGACCGATGTTCCTCGGCCGACCGATATGCCGCGTCCATCACTCGGGTCACTTCCAGGGCTTCACGCCCGGGAGTGAAAGGCTGCTTTCCGGCCAGGATGCCCTCGACGAACGGCCGGGTCACGTCGCCGTGACCGATGCCTTGACCGGAGCCGGGCAGAACCTGCTCTTCGATGGCCCGGTAGACATCGGTGCCGAGATGAGGCGACGGCGGAATGTCTTCGGCCGGAACGCGTTGCGCCGAGATCTTAGTCAGCGGATCGAAGCGGAGGCCGGCCTTTGTGCCGAAGATGTAAAGTCCGTCGGCCTGTCGCATATTCGATACCCAGGCCGTCTCAACTATACCGGACTTTCCGCCCTCGCACTGAACCATGAGCACGAGATGGTCTTCGACGTCCTGGGAAACACCGGCCGGTGGTGGCTCTTCGGTAAACTGGCGTACCTGGGCGGTCACCGAATGAACCTTGGGATTTCCCAGCAGCCAGAGGGTGGAATCGATCATGTAAACGGCGATGTCGGTCATCGCCCCGCCGCCGGCTCGAGCGTGGTTCAGGAACCAGGTTGATTGCGGGAAGATGTGGTGCCCGGGTCGACCTCGGAAACGCCATTGGCTGTAGCGCACGTGATAGACGTCGCCCAGTTCGCCGCGGTCGAGTAGCGCTCGGGCTTTTAGCTGGGATGGCGAGTACCGATTGCGCGCCGAACAGCACGCGAGGAACCGACCGGCTCGTTCCGCGGCGAGAACCATTTCCTCGGCCTCGTTCGGAGTGCTCGCGAACGGCTTCTCACAGAGCACGTGCTTGCCGGCCTGGAGGGCCTGGATCGTTGGAGCGGCGTGGGCGAAGGGCGGCGTGCAAACGATGACCGCGTCCAGGTCGGGCAGGTCGAGCAGCGCGTCGAGCGAATTGACGACGCTCGGAATGCCGTGCTGTCGCGCGGTGGATTCCGCGCGGTCAGGCAGTACGTCATAGACTCCGACGACGCGTGCCTTGTCAAATCCCTGTAGCGAGCGCAAATGCGCTTGCGCGATCGTTCCGGTGCCAATGATTCCAATACCGATGGACGTTTTTGACATGACATCTCCTCGGATTCCGCTTCGCCGCGGCAATTCTAACTTGAGGCGAAACCTGCTGCCACGCAGATGTTAGTCGGAATCGGCAGTGCTTGACAATGGGTGGCCCGGCCGGACCGCCCGCAGCAACGGTACCGCGACCAGGCCGACCAGACTCAGCGCGGCGGCCCCGAGGAAGATCTCGTGATAAACTTCCGCGCCAACACCCAGTAGGGCGTGATTGTAGACGGCGATCCGGGTTTGGAATTGGGCGGCCGATTCTCCGATCTGGGGCAGGGGCAAGGGAATCACGCCAGCCAGATCGTTGAAGCGGCGAAGACCCCAGGCAGTCAGGACCGAAAGCCCCACGGTCATTCCTAAAAGGCGCGCGACAGTAAACAGGCTCGCCGCGGACGCGGCGTAGGCGTCCCCGGCGGCGACGATGCTCGACATGGTGAGCGGCGCGATCAAGACGCCAAATCCCAATCCGGTGAGCCCGAGTGACCACCAGAGAGGCGCGGGCAGAGGAGTCGCTCCAAGGCTCGCCAGTTGACTCAAACCGACTGCCGATAGGAGAAAGCCAAGGCCGGTTGGCACCGCAAGTCCGAGTCGCTGGCCGAGCAATCCGCCGAGCAAAGCGCCGATTGGTATCAGCGCGGTCAGGCGCATGAGGAGCAGACCGCCGCCGGCCGGCGTCGCGTTGAGGATTGTCGCGGCGTAAAGCGGGACGTCGACCATAGCGACGATCAGACTGCCGCCCAGAACAAAGCCGCCGAGTATTGCCGCCGCGAACGCTGGTTCGCGGAGAAGGGGCAGATTCACGATCGGATCCTGGGCGCGCAGCTCCACGGCGAAAAAAACGGCCAGCAGGCCAACTGCCAGGACGATCAAAATCGGTCGGACGTCTCGTCCAGCGATCGCCAGAGTCTCGTGAGAACAGCCGACGACGAAGGATCCGAGACTCAGGGCGAGGACCACCGCCCCTCCAAAATCGATTGGCCCGCCGGGGTCTGCACGGCGGGGCAAATCGCGAACCGCCAAGACGAGCAGGACGATACTCAGCGGCAGGTTGAGGACAAAGATCCAGCGCCAACTAAGAACGCTGACAATCGCGGCGCCGTACAGCGGGCCTACCACGCCACCCGCCTCGGCTACCGCGCCGATGACGCCAATGATGAGTAGTCGCCGGTCTGGAGCGTAGCGCTCGCCGACGATCGCAATCGCGACCGGCAAGAGCGCGCCGCCGCCCGCCGCCTGGACGAGCCGAGAGAGAATCAAAGCCAAAAGGCTCGGTGATAGCGCGCAACCGAGCGAGCCCAGCGCGAACAATCCGAGCGACAGCGATAACGCAAGTCGCCGGCCGCGGCGATCGGCCAGGCGCCCCATGAGTGGGAGCGCGACCGCGTAGCCGAGGAGATACCCGGAGACGACCCATGCCGCGCGGTCGATCTGATCGAACGGTATCGCCAAATCGACGACAACGGCGGGTAGAACCGTGACGATGACGGTCTGATCGAGCGCTCCCAGAAAGACCGCGAGAACGACCGCCAGGATGCCGAGGGAGATTGGGAGACGTACCACGATTCAGACCGGTGGATCGATCGTGATCGATTCGTTGTACTGCGACAGGGTCAGTACCCGAGAAATCTTGGGTGGTTCGTCGGCGGTAATTGGCCCGGCGAGGTTCAGTTGACGGATGAGAAAGTCAGATTTGGCGAACCAGATCTCGCCGGCTAACGAGTTTTGGCTACCCTTCGCGCCGATGAGGCTTGCGATGAGTGAGCCGTCGAGGGTCGCCGACAGGTGGTAGCAGTCGGTCCCGTTCACCGCTCCGTCGGCCAACTTCTGGAGCCCGGTCATATGCTTGAGAAGCACCGCCGCGCCATTCTTGGGATCGAGGAGGTTTGGGGCGGTCACCTGGCCGGGTACGGCCTGCCACTGCTTACTGATCGGGTTGGTGACGTACTCCTGGTTGCCAATCACCGCGAAGCCGATTTGCACGGTCAGATTGCCGAACGTGCTCGTCGCCGTTCCCTTGATGCGATCGGGCCGCACGATGTCGCCGGCGATTTCCCGAGCGGGCAGGCTGCCGCCGATGACCATCGCGCCGTTCGTCGCCGTCAGCGTAAAATGGACCGACTTCACCGTGCCGAGCGCGTCGCTCCCTTTATTCACGATATCCGTCGCGGTTAGTTCGGCCGGTCTCGGAGCAATGCAGCCGGCCGTCGCCAGTCCGCTGAGCGTTATAACCGCGAGCACACTCCGGCGGTTGATCCCCGACACCTTAACCCTCCCGTCTACCGCGGTGCATTTCGCGATACACTACCACGCGACCTGATTATGGTCAAATCTTGGCGAGCTGTCTGGCGTGCTCCTTCCGCGCTTTCTTGACGCTATTATCCGCGCACCGTAAAATGAGCACAAATCACGAGGAGGGGACCGGTGGCGCAAACACAAACGGCGAGCTCCCCCCAAGAATCTCAGTCAATTAACGCGCCAGAAGAAACCTTTGTCTTCAGCGAGAATCTGGTAAAGATCTACAAGGTCGCCGACCTGGAAGCCGTCGCGCTACAGGGACTCGACGTCCAAATTCGGCGCGGCGAACTCATGGCGATCATCGGAAACAGCGGTAGCGGTAAGTCGACCTTCTTGAACATCCTTGGCGGGTTGGATCGCCCCTCGGCGGGACGAATCATGGTCGCGGGACGTGACCTGTTGAAGATGTCGGAAGGCCAGTTGGTGAAGTATAAGCGCGAAGTTGTCGGATTTGTCTGGCAGCAGACCGCCCGAAACATGCTCCCGTACTTGACGGCCATCGAAAACGTCGAGCTGCCGATGGTCCTCTCGGGGCACTACGGAAAAAAGGAGCGCGCCTGGGCGCGCGAGCTTTTGGACGTGGTTGGGCTCAGTCACCGGATGAACCACCGTCTGTCGGAGATGTCGGGTGGCGAGCAGCAGCGAGTAGCAATCGCGATTGGTCTGTGCAATCACCCTCCACTGCTCCTGGCGGACGAGCCCACTGGCTCGGTTGACACGCGAACTGCCGCGACGATTTTCGATCTCTTTCGGAGCATTCGCGATCAGTACGGTACGACGATTGTCATCGTGACGCACGACCCGAAGGTAATGTCAAAAGTTGACCGCGTCGTGGCAATCCGCGACGGCAAAACCTCGACCGAAACGATTCGTCGCGTGGCGATCGACATGGCCGACTTTGCGTCCGGCAGCATCGTTCTCGGCGAGACTCACGATGAGTTTGTCGTCCTGGACGGGGCTGGGCGCTTGCAAATCCCGCGAGAGTACCTCGACAAGTTGCAGATACGGAAGAAAGTCCATCTCGAACTCGAAGGCGACCAAATATTGATTCGGCCGGTACCTGCCGACGACGAGCAAGAAGCTGCCGAGCCGGAGGAAACCCAACGCCGTCGCTGGGGGTTCCGTTGAGCCAGATTATCACTCAACCGACCGATCAGGATATCCCGTCCGGCGAGGAACTCATCCGCGTCGAGGCGGTCGAGCGCACGTATCCTCTGGGGCACGAGCGGGTAACCGCGCTGAAGGGGATTGATTTGAGCGTGCGCGCCGGTCAACTTGTCGGCTTAATGGGCCGATCCGGCTCGGGAAAGACGACCCTGCTGAACATTATCGGCGGACTTGACAAGCCGACCGGTGGCCGAGTCATCGTCAAGGGGCAGGATATTTCTGTCCTATCGGACAGCGAGCTAACGACGTTGCGCCGAATGGCGATTGGCTACGTCTTTCAGTCATTCGCGCTCATCCCGGTGTTGTCGGCGGTTGAAAACGTCGAGCTGGCCATGCACATCGCCGGGATCGGTCGTGGCGAACGCCACCGGCGGGCGGTCGAGTTGCTCCAACTGGTTGGACTTGGGAAGCGAATGAGCCACCGACCGTTTGAACTGTCAGGAGGCGAGCAACAGCGCGTGGCTATCGCGCGAGCCCTCTCGAATCGGCCCTCGGTCATTCTCGCCGATGAGCCGACCGGGGAGTTGGACAGCACCAACGGCCTGCAAATCATGACGCTCTTCCGGTTCATCGTTACCCAGGATCCCACCGTCGCGGTGGTGATCGCTACCCACGACCCGACGATCACTCAGATTGCCCACGTGACCTACGAGATTAGCGACGGGGTGATGAACCGCCTGCCTACCCGGGCGAACTAGAATTGGCGATCAAGAGGCAGCAAAAGAGGGGAGCGCCGATGCGCTCCCCTCTTTTAAGCTCTCGTGGTGTCTCCGGCTACAGGCTCTTGTCGATCTGTTGAATCAGTTGGGTCTTGTTCTTGAACCCGACGATCCGCGAGACCTCGCGGCCCTCTTTGAAAAGGATGAGCGTTGGGATGTTCATCACTCCCAGCTTGCCGGCCATGTCCGGATTGTCGTCCACGTTCAACTTCGCGATGCGAATCGCGCCGTCCTTTTCCTGGGCAACCTCGTCGAGGACGGGCGCGATGGCCCGACACGGGCCACACCAGGGAGCCCAGAAGTCGACGAGTACCGGCGTCTGGGATTTTAGAACTTCCTGCTCGAAATTCGTTTCGGTAATACTTACTGGCTTTGTCGCCACGTGTCCTCCGCGTCGCTGTAACGCTGTTCCCCGATTCAAAAGACGGGGAGATCGGTCGAATAGAACGTCTGCCTATCCACCACTTATTTTATCACTCTTGTAAAAGGCGGCAAGGATTTCTGGATCGCCTACATCGCGATCAAACAGGTATCGTATAATTGACCGAAGAAACGCTTCCAGCCTTCCCTGCCCGCGACGCTCAGGTTCGCAAAGCCTTCTTCCAGGCCCTGAGGCATCTGAGGCGTGATGAGAATCGAGGCGCGGCGGTTACGGCAGCGCTCGAAGATGACCTGATCCAGGTAGCCAAGCTCGTGCGGGTAGGTGGGGTCAACCCCGGCTAGGACCAGCAGGTCAGAGTAGCACATCTGGTAGTAGATATCCTGCGTTACCCGTCCGGCCAACGCGTACTCGCGCCTTTGACGCTCGTCGGTGCTCCGCGGTTCTGGGGGCTGGTTACCGACCAACTCCACCTTGAGCATGTAGGCGTTAAGAGCGAAGTCGCGCCAGGGAACCATGAAAAAGGATACCAGGGGACGATATTCGCGCAGGCGGTCGTCGATGAAACGGGAAACCCGTCGGGTACGATTGCGATCGGCATTGAAAATGAGCCAACCCTGGCCTTCCCGGAGTCTCGAGTGGAGGGTGTCGAAATACACAGTGAGGCGACCAAGCAAATCGCGGTCCTGCACGGAGACATTCTCCCCAATCATCCGTGACCTCTCTCTTCGTTCCTCGAGCCGATGTACAGACTGGCATCTGCCGTCGGCGCCATTTTATCATACGTGCCAGGGCCGGGGCACCGATACTGCTCGGCGACCCGGTTTGGCTCTTCTGCAAAGTCCAGACCGTTACCGGAGGATAGCGTGAAAAACATTCTGCGAAGCGTCGGATTCTTGATCGCCGGCTTTTTGATTGGTGAAGTGGTGCAGCGCCTCTTGCGCAGTGGCCCCGGCAAGTCGATAACCGGGTCGCTTGGCCATCCAGAGTTGTCGACCTGCGATGGTGCTGAGGTGGCGAAAAAGGATGCGCGACGAGCGGTCGGCGTCGTCAAGGGAATCGTCGAACAGGCCACCGCCGGTCCGGTCGTGCAACCGCCGCGACCGCGCGCACCCGCGGTTCCCGGTTGGGTGCTCCTGGCGCGTGACGCGGCCGAGATGCTTCTCGCTGCTGGCGGAGTTCTCAAAACCGCCGCCGACTTCGTGCAGTCCGACGAACAACTCCGACGCCGGATCGCGCGCTTCGGGGGACGTTGACGGTTGCTGACCGCGCGACAACGCGTCGACGCCTCCTCGCGGTCAGCACTCGTCTCTGGCGAAGCGGGCGGGAGTGCATGTGAGTCGAACACACCCAGGAACGCGCAGGCGCCCCCGCGGCTGGTTTTGAAGACCAGGAGAGCCACCGGGCCCCATCCACTCCCAGGAAAAGTATACTGGGAGCCGCGGCCGGATTCAAACCAGCCCGATTGACGTCGCGGTTAGGCCAAACCGAGATGCCAGTCGGGCCGTCAGCATTGCGATCGGGGCAGTTCGACAATTGTCCAGTACTAAACGTGCGCTTAGGCTGGCAACAGTGTGGTAAGATACGGATGCCTGTTTGATTAGGGGGGCCTGGTAATCGAGTAGGAAGATCGATCATCGAATCGAGGAGGTCCGAAGTGCGATATTTTCGGCCACTGATTTTGGCGTTTGCACTTATCGTCTCGACCGTCGTCCCGGCTAGCGCGAGTTCGCAATGGTGTGAGGTCGATCCTCTGGCGGTGATCATAACTCCCCACGGAGCGCTGGTGCCAGTCTACACCAATAACGCCGCGGATGGACTACTCCACCTTACCTCTTTGACGTTGGGACAGGTCAGCTACACCGTATCTCCCAGCGACAACGGCACGAAGACCCTGGTCAACATGAGCATTTTGATACCGAATGACCTGTTCGGTAGTAACTACCCGGTTGCCACTACCGTGAGCTCTGGCCCACTGGCGATCGGCACGATCTACGCTTCGGCTCAGGGCTCCAGCGGCACCGCGATGCAGGTGCAATTCATCCTCGACCAGCCGTGAGCGTTTCGAATCAGGCTATTTCGGTGAGGACGACTTTTCCCCGTGCTGCCGATGCCTACCTGTGGGGCGTGGCTGGGGTAGCACTGCTTCTGGTCGGCGGCGCGCTGGCGAATCATTCACTTGATGTCGGGCTCTCGCCTTCGGATCTGGCGCCCGCGCTGACTCTTATGATCCTAGCGATCGCCGCGCAGCACTTTCCGGTACCAATCACGCCGCGACACAAGGTCGACGCGTCCATGGCGGCGTACTTCGCGTGCCTGCTGCGCTTTGGATCGCCCGCCGCCCTCGCTCTCGTCGCGATCAGTCAGTTGGTTGGGCAGTCCACGCTGGCGTTGCGGAGAGGCTCCGTATCCGGACGCCGACTGCGGTCACGGCGCAGTGTGATTTTCAACACCGGCCAGGTGACCTGCGCCATTGCCTTCGGCGCGTTTGTGTCTCCGGTACGGTTGCAACTAGCCAGCACCTTGTCCCTGGATACCCTGATTCGTGTGATCGGGGCGGCGATCGTCGTCTATTCTACAAATACCTTCGCCGTTTCCGTTATGATCGGGCTTCAGCGCCACGAAAATCCTTTCGCCGGCTGGTTGACCAGCACCCGCGTCGACCTTTTGGAATTCGTCGGTCTGTTTCTGGTAGGCTGTGCCACCGCGGTGCTGACGCTCGAACTTCCCTGGGCGCCGACGGTCATGGCGATTCCGGCGGTCGCCGTCTGTGTCTCATTGAAGCGTTCGGCCGACTCGGTCGATCGCGCCCAGGAGGCGCGGCAGGTCGCGGAAACCGCTACGGTCCGCGCGAGGGAACTTCAACACGAAATTGAGCGAGACTGGGCGCCGCTCGCCGCGGTCCTCGACGGATTAACGGAAGGGGTGATTGTTTTCACTACTACGTTGCGGGCGACCTATGTCAATCCGCGCGCGGCGCAGGTGTTCCGTTTGAACCGCTCGACCGCGATCGGTCGGCACGCCGTAGAAATCTTTGATGCGATCGCTCCAGACCTGAGCGACGCCTCGACCGCGAGAGACGTCTGGCAATCACTCTTAGATCAGTCGGTCACGACACTCCACGGAGAGATTGAGCTTTCAGGCTCCCCGCCGCGCAGTTTGCAACTCGCGGTTTTCCCGGTCGTCGGAACCCGCGGTCCGGAGATCGGCCTGGTGATCCGCGACGTGACGGACGCGCGCGTTCGGGCCGTTCTCGAGGAGCGAGCTCGCATCGCGATGGATCTGCACGATGGGGCGATTCAGTCACTGTACGGCGTCGCTCTATCCTTGAAGGCCCGCGAGCGATCGCAGGGCGCGTCGCCGGATGCGTCACGCAATTCGTCAGTGTCCTTTGAAAGCGAGATCTCGACGCTAAACCGGGTGATGGGCGAACTCCGCGACTACGTATTTGATTTGCGGCAGAGCGAAGTCCTTTATCGGTCGCTTAGCGGCAGCTTAGCGGAGTTGTTGCGTAACGTGGAGACCCGAGCCGACATCCGGGTTACTCTCGACCTTGATCCCCGTCTCGACGAGAAAGTTGACCGTGAAGCCGCGTGGAACGTGTATCAGATTGTTCGGGAGGCGACGGCCAATGTGCTTCGGCACGCCAGTGCCCGGAACGTGGGGGTGGACCTGACGTTGAGCGGCGAGTTGGCGATCTTGAGAATCTCTGACGACGGTCACGGTTTTGAGTTGACGGAACTCGGTCGTTCCGAGGGGTGCGGTTTGCACAACATCGCCGAGCGCGCCCGAGGCCTTGGCGGTGAGTGCGGCGTGGACAGCCAGCCAGGACGCGGAACCGTGATCCAAGTTTCGTTTCCCGTTAGGGAAATGAAGGATGAGGAAAGATGACGACAGCCACTGCGGCGCCGATCACGCTTTTGATCGTGGACGACCACTCAATCGTAAGACTGGGCCTTCGGACGCTATTTGAGCACGTCGCGGATGTTAAGGTTGTTGGCGAAGCTGAAACAGCCGCCCAGGCGATTGAGGTGGCGCTGGAGTGTCGCCCGGACATCGTTTTGCTCGACCTTCGATTGCCGGACGAAAGTGGTACGGTCGTTTGCCGGGAAGTCCTGGCCCGGCTCCCCCAGACTCGGGTGATCGTCTTGACGTCTTATTCCGAAGACGAAGCGGTACTCGCGGCCATTCTGGCCGGTGCTTCGGGCTATGTACTCAAACAAACAGATCCCGATCGGCTCATTGACGCGGTTCGCATCGTCGCCGAGGGGAACTGTCAGTTGGACCCCGTAGTAACGAGTTCCTTGATGGAACGAGTTCGCCGGTTTGGAGACCAGTGGTCCGCCGATCCGCTTGGCGGTCTCAATGAGAACGAGCGTCGAGTACTCCAGTTGATCGAGGAAGGGAAGACCAATCGCCAGATCTCCGAAACCCTTTTCTTGAGTGAAAATACCGTCAAGACCTACGTCAGTAGTATCTTCCAGAAGCTTCACGTGTCGCGTCGCGCCGAAGCCGCCGCGTTCATCGCGTCCAAGAGAAGGTAGGTCGGCCTTTCGGTCCTCAGTCAAACGATGTACTGTGCGCACGCCGGACGGAGTGCTCAACGGGCTCCAAGCAGCGACTGTCATTTCACCCGATTAGGCCCGTTTTTTCACCCGTACACCGATTGAAGCGCCGCTCGCAATGGCCTAATCTGACGGTAACGGCCGAGCCGAAATACCTCGGTTCGTCGCTGGCCGCTACAGATTTCTCCGAGGTTGAGAGGTCATTTCGATGAAGCGCACCGCTTTGGTTATAGCATCCGAAAGACCAACACGTCGCCTTCTGGCATCCACCCTTCGTCCAACCCGCTGGTGGGTTGGCCAGGCAAGTTGCGTCAGCGAGGCGAGCCTCTTCATCTCGACGATCCACCTTAACCTCATTCTCATCGACCTGGCCGCGCAGAACTGGCGCGATCTTCCGATTTTCTGCTCGCGGGCCCGACAGTTGGTGAATCCGTCGACCTCCCGAATCGCCTTGCTCGCTAACGGCGATGACGACTGTCGGATCACCGACGAGATGCGCCAAGCCGTCGACTTGATACTCCGCAAGCCGTTTTGTCGGCGCGTTTTGGTCGATTGGATCTCCGAAACGGCTCCCAGCTACCGGTCAGTTCAGTTCAAACGAATGTCGTGGTAAAGCGAAGTCGCGAAAGGTTCGCACCGATGCCAATTGATCTTCCGACACGGCGAGGGGCATGACTTGCTGGGGTCCGGAGGCACTACCGATACCGAACGGCCCACCACGCGCAATCTCTGTTGACAGTCAGCTGTGGTGGGCCGTTCGGACGTTGGGGACAGCCGTCTCTTGGATTAAGAAGGGAACAGTGCCTGGGCGGCGGCGGTAGCTGCCTGAATGAATGGTCCGGGAATGAGACCGGCGAGGAATACCCCGGCCACCGCGATGAGCAGCGCGAACGCTTCGGCGCGAGGTGGCGCGAGAGACTTGTCGCCGGCCACTGGCTTCAAATACATCGCGTGAACGATCTTCAGGTAATAAAAGGCGGCGAGGGCGCTGTTCAGCAACCCGACGACCACCAAACCCACCATCCCGGCATTGTATACCGATAAGAACAGGTAAACCTTGCTCCAGAAGCCGACCATCGGCGGCATCCCGACGAGGGAAAGCAGGCAGATGGTCAGGGCAAACGCCGCCACCGGCGCGCGACGGGAGAGGCCGTCGTACGCCGAGAGGTCATCGCTACCAAGGCGATTTCCGAAATAAATGATCGCGATAAACGTGCCCACGTTGGTCACCGCGTAGGCGAGGAGGAAAAACAGCAGCGCGCTGGTCGTCGACTGGGTAAAGGCGGCGAGCGCGGTAAGCGCGTAACCCGCTTGACCGATACTGGAATAGCCCATCAGGCGCTTGATGTTCGTTTGCCGCAGAGCCATGAGATTGCCGACGGTCATCGTCAGCACGGCGAGTATGGCGAAGAGGACCGGCCAAACCGCGCCCAACGGCTCCAGGCCGAAGCCAACCACTCGCAAAATCGCGACAAACCCGGCAGCTTTTGAGACCACCGATAAAAAGGCCGTGACCGGCGTGGGCGCGCCCTGGTAGACGTCGGGCACCCACATCTGAAAGGGAACGGCGGAGATTTTGAATCCGAAGCCGGCGACGATGAGAACCATCCCCGCGACCGCGAGGGCCGTGGGAGGTGACGAAGCGAGTACCGCCCGGATGCCGGCGAGCGTGGTCGTTCCTGTCGCGGCGTAAACCAGGGCGATTCCGTAGAGCAGTACCGCCGAGGCCAGCGCGCCGAGGAGCAAATACTTCATGCCGGCCTCGGCCGATTGCTTGTCTCCCTTGATGAATCCGGCGAGGATATATTGGCTAATGCTCATTAGCTCGAGCGCGACGTAAATGGTTATCAACTCGTTCCCGCTCGCCAGGAACATCGCACCCAACGTCGCGAAGAGCAGGGTAGCGAAGAACTCCCCGGGGTAGCGACTGCGCCGGTGAACGAAGTCGACCGACGACAGCAGCACGAGCGCCGCGGTGAAGAGAAAGATCAGCTGGAAGAAGCCGCTCAGGGGGTCGACGACAAACGTTTGGGTAAACGCGACGCCAGGCGATTGACCGACGACGACGACAAGGATGGCGGGCACCACCAGCCCAATCGCCGCCAGGTAGCCCAGCCAGGATTTTGACTTGTCGCTGGTCAGAAGGTCCGCGACGATCACCACGAGGGCCAAAATCGTCAGGGCAATCTCGGGGAGAAGAAGATAAAAATTCACGGGAGCCTCCAGAATCCGGACACCGAAGCCAGGCTACTGGCCAGGTTCGGCGTCGCGAGGTGCGCCTGGCTCGTCAGCGGAGCTACCCCGCTATTGATCACGTTGGTGAGGATCGACGGATACACCCCGACGAGGACAATTATTCCCATGAGAGTGGCCAACGGGACGATTTCGATGCCGCGCGCGTCGACGAGATGTTCCCACTTCTCGTTAAAGGTTCCGAAGAAGACTCGACGCATCATCCAGAGAATGTATCCAGCGGTGATGACTATCGCCGCGGCGGACAGAATCGTGTAGGCCGGCAGATTCGGATAGGCGCCGATGAACGTCGTGAATTCGGCGATGAAGCCGCTCATCCCGGGCAGCCCGAGAGACGCCAGACCGGCCATCATGAACAACGTCGCCAGCAGTGGCATCTTTTTCGCGATACCGCCGAAGTCCGAGATCGTTCGGGTGTGCGCCTTGTCGTAGAGATTTCCGACGAGGAGGAACAGGAGGCCGGTGATCGTGCCGTGGGTGAACAGCTGGATTGCCGCGCCATTCAGACTGATCGTGCTAAACGCGGCCACCCCAAGGAGCACGTAGCCCATGTGGCTCACCGACGAGTAGGCGACCATCGACTTCAGATCTGTCTGAACCATCGAGATGCACGCGCCATAGAGCACGCTGATCACCGCCAGCACCGCGAAGAGCGGCGCCCAGTAGTGCACGCCATCCGGAAGAATTCCCACCAGAACCCGCAACATACCGTAGCCGCCCATCTTCAGGAGCACCCCGGCGAGGAGAACGCTCACCGCGGTCGGCGCCTGGACGTGCGCGTCGGGTAGCCAGGTATGGAACGGGAAGCTCGGTAACTTCACGGCAAAGCCGACGAAGAACAGCATCGTCACCCAGATGACGAAGGAGAGGGGATACTTCTGATGCGCCAGGACCGTCATATCAAAAGTATGCGGGTTGCTCGTAAAGTACAGCGCCATGATTCCGACCAGCATTAGCGCTGACCCGGCGAGCGTGTAGATCACAAACTTGATCGCGGCGTACTCGCGGCGCGGTCCGCCCCAGATACCGATCAACAGGTACATGGGGATGAGTTCGACTTCCCAGAAAAGAAAGAAAAGAAAGAAGTCCATCGACGCGAAGACGCCACTCACGCCGGTTTCCAGGAGGAGCAGCAGGAGAAAGTACGCCTTCGGTCGAACCTCCATTCGCCAGGAGGCGAGCACCGCCATCACCGTCAGCAGCGTCGTCAGCAGAACCATCGGCAGATTGAGGCCGTCGACCCCGACGAAGTAGTTGACGCCGATGCTGGGCAGACTAACCCAGGTTGCCTTTTCGACGAACTGCAGGCCGGTCTGGTGATAGTTAAAGCTGAAGTACAGTACGACGCTGAGAACGAGGGCGACCCCGGAAAAGACCAGGGCAAAGCCTCGGATCAGCGCGACGCGGTTCGCCGGAGTCAGGCCGATCACGATGGCGCCCAGGAGCGGTAGGAAGATGATTAAGGAAAGCATCAAATATCTCCTGAGCCTCGGCTATGGATGAGCCGGAAGGCCGACGACAACACCGGCGATGACGACCACCCCAAAGAAGAACACCAGAGCATAGTTTGGCAGTCGCCCGGTTTGAGCGCGGGTGAAGGCCCACCCAAAGACCTGGTAGAAAAGCCACGCCACGCCGTTGACGATGCCGTCGACAAGGTGCCGATCCAACCAGGCAAAGAGACGCGACAGGCCGAGAAGTACCACGGCAACTAACCAACCGTAAAGGTCGTCCAGGTAGTACTTATTGATGAGCAACGTATGGATGGGGCGCAGCCGCTGGGTTAGCGCCTCCGCGGAGAACCAATGCGCGCCGTAAAAGCCCCAGGCGATCAGAATTCCGAGCAGGCCAATCGCGGTTGAAACGGTTGCCAACGGGAGGTTGATTTCCCCGTACGTCTCGCCTGGCCCGGCTATGAAGGACTGGAACGCGCCGTGAGCCCAGGGCGAACCCACGAGTCCGAAGAGGAGCGCGAACGCGGCCAGGATGACCAACGGGATCGTCATCACCGCCGGGGATTCGTGAGCGTCTCCCGGGGCGTGTCCACCGTGTCCGTGATCGTCGTTCCCCCCCACGGCGTGTGCCAGTTCCGGATTTAGCCGCCGCTCGCCGAGGAAGGTCAGGAACCAGGCGCGGAAGATGTAGAACGAAGTCAGGCCAGCCGTCACGATGCCGAAGATGAACAGCGGCCAGTTGCCCGAATTGTACGTCGCGCTCAACACCTCGTCTTTGCTCCAGAAGCCGCTAAACGGCGGTACCGCGGCGAGGGCGAGCGCGCCAAAGAGGAAGGTAATCGCGGTGACCGGCATCTTCTTCAGCAAGCCACCCATGTAGAACATGTTCTGCTCGCCGCTGGTGCCGTGGATCACCGCGCCCGCGCCGAGGAACAGCAAAGCCTTGAAGAAAGCGTGGGACACCAGGTGAAAGGTTCCCGCGGCCAAACTACCGACGCCAAGGCCGAGCATCATGTAACCCAACTGACTGATCGTCGAGTAGGCCAGCACGCGCTTGATGTCGGTCATCACCAGGCCCTGGGTTGCCGCGAAAAGCGCGGTGAAGCCGCCGACCCAGGCGATGACCAGCATCGCGGTCGGCGACGACGAAAAGAGCGGGAAAGCCCGCGCGACGAGGTAGACGCCAGCCGCGACCATGGTCGCGGCGTGAATCAGCGCGGAGACCGGCGTCGGACCTTCCATCGCGTCCGGCAGCCAGGTGTGCAGCGGGAACTGCGCCGATTTACCGACCGCGCCCATGAAGACCAGGATCATCGCCACGGCCAAGATGGCCGGCGGGATGCTCCCAGCCTTCACCGCCGCCTCGATCTTGTCGAAATCAAAGGAGTGGGTTTGCGAGAAGAGAATCAGCAGACCGATCAGGAACCCGAGGTCCCCGAGGCGCGTCGTCACAAACGCCTTCAGCGCGGCGGCTGATGGGGCCGGGCGCTCCGCCGAGGCGGCTGGCCGGTACCACCAGAAACCGATCAGTAGGAAGGAGGACAGGCCAACCAACTCCCAGAAAACGTACATTTGCAGGAAGTTTGGCGCGACTACCAGGCCAAGCATCGACGCCGTGAAAAGGCCGAGGTAAATGTAGAAGCGACTGTAGCCCGGGTCGCCGTCCATGTAGCCCTGAGAGTAGATGTGGACGAGCAGACTGACCAGGGTGACCACGACGAGCATCGCCGCGGCGAGCGGATCAAAGAGGAGTCCCAGACTGAACGTCGCGGTACCGGCCTGGTACCACGGGAAGGTAGTGATAAACGGTCCCCGTCCCGCTCCCTGCGCGCCGAAAAGGCCCACCAGCGCGACGATGGAGAGCACGAGCGCCGCTCCAACCGCGGCGATTCCGATGTACCCGCTGATTCGCGGTCGTCGGAAGGTGAAGACGAGGATTAGTAGCAGGCCCGCCACCGGCAGGGCGGGGATGAGCCAGAGGTAACTCGGCATTGGCTTACTCTACCACTTCATCAGGTTCACTTCGTCGACGTTGACCGTGCGACGACCGCGATAAATTGCCAGGATGATCGCCAGGGCGACCGATGCTTCCGCGGCGGACACGGTAATCACGAAAAGGGTCAGGACCTGGCCGTTTAGTCCACTGACCAGGTTGCCCGCCGGCACCAGTCGATAGTGGGAGATCGCGACGAGGGCGATGTTGACCGCGTTCATCATCACCTCGACGCACATCAGAATCGCCACGACGTTGCGCTTCGCGAGTACCCCGAAGAGTCCAATCGAAAAGATCAGCGCGCTGAGAACGAGGTAGTGGGTCAGGGTGATCGGCATGCTAACTCTCCTTCGCGATCACGATCGCGCCGATCATCGCCGCCAGCAGGAGCACCCCGGCAATTTCAAATGGGATGATGTACGGCCCCATCAGCAACTGACCGAGCGCTAAAGTCACATCCCCCAGTCCGGCCGACACGTCGCTGCTCTGCGGAATATTCGCCTGACTGACCAGGGCGGCGAGCGAGCCGAACGTCAGTACCGCGACCCCGGTCGCGGCCATCCACTGGCTGTTCGCGGGATTGCTATCCGGCGCGTAGCTGCGGTTTGTTAACATAATAGCAAAAAGGAAGAGCACGGTAATCGCGCCAACGTAAATGATGATCTGGGTCGCCGCGATAAAGTCCGCGCCGAGCAGAACGTAGATTCCCGAGATTAAGAAAAAGACAAACACCATCGCCAGCGCGGCGTGAACGACCCGCGGAAGCAGCACGATACCCAGCGCTCCGACGACCATCAAACCCGCGATGACGTAAAAGGCGAGGGCAGTGTAGCTATCGGTTGTCACGTGGCCACCTGAGGACGTGGCTCGTCGCGATACTCACGGTCTTCCTTACCGAGCCAGTCCTGAAGCGTATACACCAAATCGTTGCGCTGGTATCCCGCCAGTTCAAACTCATCGCTCATCTCGATCGCTCGGAAGGGGCAGCCTTCCACGCATAGACCGCAGAAGAGACAGCGGGTAATGTGAATGGAATAGTAGTCGACCATGCGAATCTTGCCGGGTGCCTCGCTCGTTCGCATCTCGATAACCCCGTGCGGGCACGCCATGACGCAGATTCCGCAGCCAACGCAGCGCGCCTTACCGTTCGGAGCGAACACCCAGGCGGGGGCACCGCGAAACCGGGGCGGCGTGTAGACCCGCTCTTCCGGGTAAGAGACGGTCTCCTTTTTGATCGTGATCATGTGCTCGAAGGTGACCTTCAAACCCTTGATGATTCCCGTGCCAAGCATTCAAGCCCCCTTAGGCCGTTAAAGCGTGATAAATCCAGATTCCGACACCGGTCAGTACCACGTTGGCGACCGCCGCCGGCAGGAGGTACTTCCACGCCAAACTCATGAGCTGGTCGATCCGAACGCGCGGTAGGGTCCCGCGCAACCAGTAAAAGATGAAGAACAGCGCGTACGCCTTGATGATGAACCAAACGTACGGCGGCAAAATCGGCCCGAGCCACCCGCCGAAGAAAAGTGTCGCGCCGAGGCAGGCCACCGCGAAGGCGTTCAGGTACTCGGCAAGGAAGAAGAGCGCGAAGCGAACTCCGCTGTACTCGATGTGATAGCCGGCGATGATTTCCGATTCGGCCTCCATCAAGTCGAATGGAGTGCGATTCAACTCGGCGGTCGCCGAAATAAAGTAAACGACAAAACCGATTGGTTGGAGCAGGATATTCCAGCGCCAGCCGCCCCAGGCTTCCTGGCCGTGAACAATGCTCACGGTCGAGAGTGAGCCGGTAATCATCACGACGCCGATGATCGAGAAAACCAGCGGAATTTCGTAGCTAATCACCTGGGCCGCGGCGCGCATCGCTCCGAGTAAAGCGTACTTATTGTTTGAACCCCAGCCAGCCATCAGCATGCCGACCGCGGTCAGACCGGTAATCGCCACCGCGTACAAAACGCCGATATTCAGGTCGGAGATGATCATGCCCGGACCAAAAGGTATGACCGTGTACACGAGGAGAGCGGAGAACACCATAACGAAGGTGGAAAGCTTAAAAACGATCGGGTCGGCGTTGGTCGGGACAATGTCCTCTTTCGCGAACAGTTTGATCACATCGGCGATCGGTTGAAGCACGCCCTCCGGACCGGTCCGATTCGGGCCGACCCGGTCCTGGATCCACGCGATTACCCGGCGCTCGAAGTACACCAAACTCATCACGACGATGGTGGCGAACATGATGAATACGGAGATCGAGATGACGATGGTGATGATATCGACGATCCAACTCGGTAGGAACGAACTTAGGACACTTTTGATAAAGGCGACGGCGATTGGGAAGAAGTCGTTAATGAAGTGAGTCATCGATCGACCTCGCCGAGTACGATATCAATGCTGCCGAGGATGACGACCGCGTCGGCGACCTTGTGCCCAACCAGCATCTCGCGAAGCGGTCCGAGGTTGATAAACGAGGGAGCGCGGATCTTGCAGCGGTAGGGCGCGATTGAACCGTCGCTCACCATGTAGAAGCCGAGTTCGCCTTTCGGAGACTCGATGCGGCTGAAAGATTCGCCAACCGCCGGTCGGAAGTTTCGGCTGAGCGGCGCGAAGTACGGACCGTCCGGTAGCTGGTCGAGGGCTTGCTTGACGATCTTGACGCTCTCCCGCATCTCGCGCACGCGCACGAGGTACCGACTGAAGCAATCGCCGGCCTCTTCGGTGATCACGTTGAAGTCGAAACGGTCATAGATTCCGTAAGGAGCGTCGCGACGCACGTCGTAGGCCGGACCGGACCCCCGAAGAGTGGGACCGCTCACGGCGTAGTCAAGGGCGCGATCCCGACGAAGCACTCCGACGCCTTTGGTGCGAGCCGTGAAGATCTCGTTGCCGGTCAGCAGCGACTCATACTCGTCGATCTTGGCGGGCATGATGTCGACGAAGTAGCGGCAGGCGGGCATAAACTCTTCGGGAAGGTCCAGCGACACGCCGCCCGGGCGGACGTAGTTCAAGGTCATGCGCGCGCCGCAGATCATGTTGAACATGTCGAGGATCATCTCGCGCTCGCGAAACGCGTACTGCAACGGGGTGAACATCGTTCCGACGTCGGCACCAAAGGTTCCCACCGCGACGCAGTGACTGGCAATTCGTTGCAATTCGCAGACAATCGTGCGGATGTACCAGGCTCGCTCCGGAACTTCCACTCCGGCGAGCTGCTCGGAGGCGATCGAATAGGCGAGATTGTTCGACATCGCGGCGAGATAATCGAGCCGGTCGGTCGCCGTGACGTTATGAACGAACGTGCCTTCTTCACACTGTTTCTCCACGCCGCGGTGGAGATAGCCCATTTCCAGGTCGGCTTTGACGATCGTTTCGCCGCTGAGCGTGAGGATCATCCGAAACACCCCGTGAGTGCTGGGGTGCTGCGGACCCATATTCATGACGATCTGCTCGGTCTCGTCTTCGAGCGTCGGCAGGTTACCGGTCGGATTGTCGGTTAGCATCTACGATCACCTATCCCTCGAAGCTAGACCGTGCGCGGTTCGGCGGGTAGTCGCCAGTCTTTGCGCAATGGATGCCCGTCGAACTCGTCATAAAGCAAAATGCGTCGAAGGTCCGGATGCCCGGTGAATCGGACCCCCATGAGATCGTAAACCTCGCGCTCCTGTAAGTCCGCGGCTCGCCAAATTCCCGTCACCGAAGGCGCGACGGCGTCATCCCGGTCAATCTCGACCCGAATCGTCAGGTCGAGCCGATTCGTCACCGAGCGCAATTGGTACACAAGGTCGATGCGATCGAGATAGTCAATGGCAGTGAGGCTGGCGAGGTAATCGAAGGCGAGACTTGGCGCGGATTTGAGGTGACGGCAGACCTCGACCAGAGAGTCGATCGGAACGACGATGGCCGGTATCCCCGGGTCAACCGTGGGAAAATTTCGATCGGGAAACGCGGTTCGGAGTTGCGCGACAAGCGTCTCGAACGTCGGGCCGGGACTTGGCTCCGTCTCACTCACGCTTTCTCTTCCTAATCTGAAAGGATTTGGCTCGCCGCGACGCCCATGCCGGTGTTGCGGCGACCGGTCGGTTAATTCTAGTTCTTGGACAGCGACGATTCGGCGTGTCGCGCGTCAATTTTCTTCTGCAGCTTCATCAGGGCGTCGAGTAACGCATCCGGGCGGGGCGGGCAACCGGGAACGTAGATGTCCACCGGAACGATCTGATCGACACCTTGCACGACGTTGTAGGCGTTGACGTACGGCCCGCCTTCCGAGGCGCAGCCCCCCATCGCGATCACATACTTGGGGTCCGGCATTTGATCGTAGATCCGCCGAATCGCCGGGGCCATCTTTCGGGTGACCGTCCCGGCGACGATCATCAGGTCGGCCTGGCGGGGCGACGGACGGAACACCTCGGCGCCAAAGCGCGAGATGTCGTAACGAGCCATACCAACCGCCATCATCTCAATCGCGCAGCAGGCCAGACCAAAGCTCAACGGCCAGAGCGCGGACTTTCGGGCCCAGTTCAGCGCCTGGTCGAGAGTTGACAGCTTGACGAGGCCGGCCGCGAGAATGTCGGCGTCGGTCGTCGACCCATCGCCAGGAATCGTTCCCTCTTTGACTTTCGCGCCTAAACGGATAATGTCCATCGGTTTCTTACCACCAGCGCAACGCTTGCTTCTTCAATGCGTAGACCAGACCAATCACCAGGATACCGACGAAGATCAGCATCTCGCCGAGGGCGAACAGTCCCAGTTGACCGTAGGCGACGGCCCAAGGATAGAGGAACACCGTTTCAACGTCAAACACAACGAAAACCAGAGCGTAGACATAAAAACTGACGTAGTACTGAATCCAGGTCGTTCCGACCGTTTCCATACCACACTCGTAGGTGGACAACTTGATCGGATCGGGCCTGTTGGGGCGGAGAAGTTGAGAAATCACCATGGGGGTCAAGGAGAAGCCAATCGCGATAATGGCGAAAATACCAACCGGTCCCCAGAGAGCAAGCACTGACGAACCTCCTAACGCCGAAAGCCAGAGGCAATCCGGTTATTCTCTTTCGATCCGCCGCGCCCGTCCGGATTATAGCACTCGGTTTTAGGACTGCAAAGAAGCGGCCTCGCTGCTATACTGGTTTCCAATCCGCGCGGACGCGCGGACTCCAGCGCCGACTGTCGAGAGGTTAGTAAAGATTGGACGCGATTACTCTGCTGCGCGAGCAGTCACGCACCGTCAGCGAGATCTTTTCTCGCGTTCTCGCCCCGATTACCGATGAGCAACTCCTTTGGCAGCCCGAGGGAGCGAAGACGAACGCCATTGCGTCGACGGTTCTCCACGTCGTCGGCGGCGAAGATCGAGCGATTCATGGACAGGCGAAGAAGCCGACGATTCTCCAGAGTAGCGGGCTGGGCGAGCGACTCGGTTACGATCCCCAGCAACCCTGGGTGCTTCCCGCGACGGTGAGCGCCGACGTTCTCCGGGCCTACGCCTCCGAGGTATCCGCGGCAACCGCGGCTTATCTGGAAACGCTACAACCGGAAGACCTGACCCGTGAGGTACCGAGCCCACGAGGCGTTCGGTCGCTCCGAGAAATGCTGACAATGATTCTGGTCGTCCACAAGTGCACCCACATGGGCGAAATTTCAGCATTGCTCGGCTGCCAGGGAGTGACCGGTTTCCCAGTCTAGGCGCTCCCCGCTACCGACGCAGCGGTTCGGATAGCCATGCGATTCAGCGCGTACTTAGCTCTGCCCGGCGTGGTGATCCACGAACTGGGTCATTACCTGCTGTGTCGACTTTGCCGAGTGAGCGTCAAGGAAGTGGTGTTCTTCGAGCCGAGCGGACCGTCCGGCTACGTGGTCCACGTCGTACCGCGTCGCTTGCGCCAGCACTTGATCATTGTCTGCGGACCGCTTTTGTTGAATACCGGATTGGCGTTCCTCCTCTTTCGCAGCGCCGCGGCCGCCGTCCCGGAGGCCGCGGCGAACCTTGGGGCTGGCTCACCGCTCTTGACGATTCAACTGGTCGTCGCGGTAGTCGTCGGCTGGTCGATTGGCTTGCAGGCTATTCCCAGCCGGGCCGATGCCATTAGCCTTTGGGACGTGGCACTCGATCGCTTGCGAGCGGGAAATCTCCTGGCCCTTTTCGCCGTACCCCTGGCAGGCGCGATACTCTTCGTCAACACCCTCCGGCGGTTCTGGTTCGACTGGCTCCTGGTGGCCGGTCTCGCCGGCGTCGCGGTGTGGCTACCGCTGCAAAAATAACCGGAGGATACGCGCGCCGTCCAACCTCCCCAGCGGCACGAGGTTGGTGATTCCCACCGAAAGATTTCCGAGAAAGCCGTACTGGGCGAGGGTTGCCCAGAGCAGCGGCATGGGCAGGCTGAGGACGGGGACGACCAGGAGGGCAAGCGCGATGTTGACGAGTGGGCCGGCGGCAACCGCGAGAATCTGTCCCGGCCGGGACACGCCTTGGGCGGAACCGCGAACGGTTTTCGCCCAGAGTCCGTGCAGTTCACAGCGGTGAACGGTAACGCCGAGCAGTCGCCAAACCACGACGTGACCGAGTTCGTGGCCAATGGAGACGACGAGGAGGATGGAGACCTGACCGGTCAGCAACACGAGGATCCGGCTGGCCGCGGCACTGCCCTCGCGAAGGAAAGCGACGTCGACGGCGCCGAAGAGCAGGAAACAGACGGCGATTCCCAGTAGGCCAATCTCGACCGAGACACCGCGAATGGTTCCAATCCGCTGTCGAATCACGAGCCGCTCCCATCATTAGTTCTCTACCTTAAGTAATACCCTTTGTGCGGCGATGGACCTAGGGTAAAACTACCTGTTCCGGGCGACGTACCGTCCAAAACCACCGCTAGCTCCCAACATTCGCCTAATCTCGGAGCGACCCATAACGAACGCGGGTCTCCGGCGTTGAACGTCGAAGACCGTGACGTGCGACATACCGATCGGAGTTCTGTGTACTGTGAAGATGCTGGCTGGACGAGAGTCACGCTTGCGAGCCGCTTACGGTTGGTTCGCGGGCGCCCTTCGCGGAGCGATATCCTGGCTCCTGCGCTCACCGCTTCCGCGCGCGACGCTTGGCGTCGCGCTGGTGTTCGTGGGCCTGGCCGCGCCAACTCCCACCCGAGCGGCGGGGCCCAATCGCACGATCGGGATTCCGCCACCTTTTACGCTCCGTAGGCAGTCGGTGTGTCCGGGAAGCGGCTCGGTACAGGGAGTCGACGTCTCGAACTGGCAAGGTTCGATTGATTGGTCGCAGGTCGCGGCGTCCGGCAAGACCTTCGGCTACGTCGAGGTCGGCGATGGCAGCTTTGTAGACTCGTTCTTTGTCAGTGACTACACCGGTATGAAAAGCGTCGGCATGACCGCGGGTGGTTATTTCTTCTTCGAGCCGGACCAGGATCCGACCGCCCAGGCAAACTTATTCATCTCCAACCTGCGGGAGGCGGGCTTCGCGCCCGGCGACCTTCGCCCGGCGTTCGACGTCGAAGTCATGAAGGGTCAGTCTGCCGCGACGGTGTTGGCTAACCTCCAGACGGCGATCAACGTCGTGCAGTCGAACCTCGGAGTGACCCCAGCCATCTATACCGGTTACGACTTCTGGGACTATAGCCTCGGCGGGTCGACGGCGTTTGGCGCCTATCCCCTCTGGATGGCCTGGTGGTCGACTAATTGTCCATCACTGCCGAACGGCTGGAACACCTGGGCGGTCTGGCAGTACTCGGACACCGGCTACGTGCCGGGTATCTACGGGCCGGTCGATCTCGACCAGTCCAACGGCGCGTGCCTGCCGAGGTATGGCCGGGTCGTTCCCCGCGTGGGGGGGGCACCATTGGGTTACTCGGCGTACCTGCCGTTCATCGTGGTTCCGGCTCCCAGCCGCCCGTCGTGTTAGTGCTTCGTCCAGCCGCCGGTGATGAATGGTTGTGACCACTGCCGCCTTGATGGAGATTAACGAAATACTCGGGTATCCGGCACTGGCCGGGACCGGACCTAACCCCCTAACCCCCTTCCCGATGCGGAAGGGGGAATCGAGTTAGTGGCAGTGGCTCAGTTTTCGCATCAGCACTGCTTGACTCCCCTTCCCGCGTCGGGAAGGGGCGGGGGGTTAGGTCGGGTCCCGACGAGTGCCTGGTGAGCGACGGCCGAGCCGGCGACGGACCTCAGCGAAACGCGCTGATCCCAGTGACGTCGGCGCCGATCGACAGGAGGTGGATCTGCTCGGTGCCTTCGTAGGTCGCGACGGTTTCGAGGTTGCTCAGATGGCGAAGGACGTGCCGGTCGAGCAGGATACCTTCGGCGCCGAGGAGCGCGCGCGCCCGGCGGGCAACGTCCTGGGCGCCGGCGACGTTATGCTTCTTGCCCAGGCTGACCTGCTGGTGGCGCAAGCGACCGGCCGCCTTCAGTTCGGCGAGGCGTCGGGCGAGTAGCTGGGCGGTGGTTATCCGGTCGACCATCTCGGCGAGCTGCTCCTGGACGAGCTGAAATCCGGCCAGGGGGCGGCCGAATTGCTCGCGTTGGGTGACGTGCGCGAGGGCTTCTTCGTAGCACGCCTCGGCGCAGCCGAGCACCCCCCAGAGGATGCTGAATCGCGCCGCGTTCAACGCGGAGAGTGCCGAACCCAGCCCGGTTGTCCCCGGCAGCAGCGCGGCGTCCGGGAGTTGCACGTCCTTGAAGAGGATCTCACTCGAGGCGGAGACCCGGAGCGACAGCTTTCGATCGACCGGCCGGACCTCGACGCCGGGGAGGTCCAGGGGAACGAGAAATCCTCGGATACCTCGTGACCCCAGGCGCGAATCGGTTTGCGCCCAGACGACGGCTATCCGAGCGAGGGTGCCGTTGGTGGACCACCGCTTGTGACCGCTCAGGCGAAATCCGCCGCCGGAAACCGGCGACGCCGTGACCTCAATACCGGCGGGATCCGACCCGTGCCCCGGCTCGGTCAAGGCGAAGCAGCCGACGGACTCTCCGCGGGCGAGCGCCGGAAGCCACTCTTCCCGCTGCTCCGGCGAGCCGAACCGTTCGATCGTCTCCATCACCAAACAGGTCTGAACCGAGACGAAGCTGCGCAGGCCGGAGTCGACCCGCTCGAGCTCGCGGCAGGCCAGGCCCCACGCCAGCGGCGACAGGTTGCCGAAGCCGGCGAGCGGCGCCCCGAGCAGGCCGAGCGCGCCCAGCGTTGGGATAATTTCCGCGGGAAACTGACCGTGTTCGTAGAGGTCGCCGACGCGGGGAAGGATCTCGGTCGCGAGAAACTCGCGAGTACGCCGGGCGAGCTCCCAGTCGGCATCCGCGACGTCCGAGAAGGTTTCGACGTAGTCGATCGTCATCGGTCCTCGACGGTTACGACGTTTGAGCCGGTTCGAGCACCGCCGGAGCACCGCGCTGCTCGAGAAGCGTGATCTTCGCCAGTCGGCGACGGTGACGCTCCTCGCCGGTGAACTCCGCGCCAACGTACGAGCGCACGATTTCGTCGGCGACCGCGGTGCCAATGATCCGGGCGCCGAGGCAAAGGACGTTCATGGAGTCGTGCTCGACACCCTGGTGCGCGGAGTAGACGTCATGGCAAACGCCGGCCCGAATTCCGTGGACTTTGTTCGCCGCGACGCAGGCGCCGACCCCGCTGCCGCAGCACAGCACGCCGCGGTCGGCCCGTCCGCTGAGAATCGCGGCCGCGACCCGCTCGGCGTAATCCGGGTAATCGACCGGCTCGGTGGAATACGTCCCGAGGTCAATCGCTTCGTGTCCGGCGGCCTCGATGCTCTGGATGACGGTTTGCTTTAGCGGAAATCCCGCGTGGTCGCAGCCAATTGCGATGCGCATCGTCTTTCCTCGCTCTGTCATTCCTCGGTCGGTAAGGGTTCGACCAGCTTCATTCTAGTCGCCGGTCCGTCCTCTCGGCAACCCAGATGTCCATACGCGATTTACACTGCCCGGGCATTCGTCCTCGCGGGGTACAATGCCTGTATGAACGACAACCTCCACCCGCCGACCCAAACCGTGACCCGGGACTTCACCGTCGCGACCTTCGTCGTCCACGCCGGACGGGTGCTCTTACTTTGGCATCGCAAGCTGCAAATGTGGCTGCCGCCGGGCGGTCACATCGAGGTGAACGAACTTCCCGACGAGGCGGCGGTGCGGGAGGTGCGGGAAGAGGCTGGCGTCGCCGTCGAACTGGTGGGCGAGCGCGGCCTCGGCATCGCGAAGCCGCTCCAGCTCGTTCGCCCGATCGGCATCCAACTGGAAGACATCGCGCCGGGCCACCAGCACATCGACTTGATCTATTTCGCTCGACCGCTTCCCGAGTCGTCGCTAAACCCGGTCGGGAACGCCGAGAGCGAAGCGATCGGCTGGTTCGATCCGGCGGAGATGCGAGCGCGCGGCGTCAACGACGAAGTGCGCAGCTGGGCCGAACGCGCGCTTCAGGAGCTAACCTAGGTGAGGGTTCGCGAGAGCCGGCCGAGCGCCCGGTAATCTTCCAGTTGTAAGGCCAGCGGTCGGCTCAGAAATGCCCGCGGACCGGGATGGTAGAGTGGGAAGAGGAGGCGCCGGTTCCAGGCGGTCGCTTGGGCAACGCTTCCGGCAAGGGTCAGGCCGTGCGGCTCGATCGCTTCGAGTGCCCGCAGCGCGGTGGCGCCGAGGGTAACCACGAGCGGGGCGGCGACCAACCGCAACTGCGATCGGAGATGGTCCGCGCAATTGAATATTTCGGACCGCGCCGGTGGCCGGTTGCGGCCACCTTCGTCCCGCGGGTTGCAAAGGACCGCGTTGGTGATAAAGACATCCTCGCGTCGAAGGCCGCTCTCGGCAAGGAGACCTGCGAAGTTTCGGCCGGATTGGTCGTTGCTCAACGGTACGCCAGTGACCTCGGCGCCAAAGCGTCCCGGGGCCTCGGCGATAAAGAGAACCCGGGCGTCCGGTTGGCCGTTCAAGTTGCTGAGGACGCGCCGGCGCCCGGCCATCGCCGGGCAGGTTCGGCAATCCGCCACGGCGGCCACCAGATTCGCGAAGGCAACCAATCGGATTCCGCGGTCATCGGTCATAAAGGGATTCTAACACCAGTTCCGCGGGCCACTTCCTGAGCGATGAATGCCGCCGAGCCAGCCTTGGATCGGGCTCGCTCCAAAGCGGCTGTGGGAGGTACGATGATTCCGACGCTCGACTCGCTTCTCGCGCTTTCCTCGGTCAGCCCATGGCTCGTGCTCGACGCGCTAACCGGTCTGTTCTGCACGACCTTTAGCGGAGTGATCGCGCCACATCCGCTGGGGCGCCTGCCACTTGTCGGCGTCGCGGCGCTGGCCGGGGCGTATCTGGGTCAGGTATTGGCGGCCGCGGACGGGGGTCTGCCGACATTTGGGGATTTCGAACCGTTTGGCGCGACGCTCGGTGCGCTGGTTTTGATCGTCTTTGTTCGGCGGATCTTCCCGTGATACAATTCTCGGTAAAGTGGCGGAGTGACGGGGCGAAGAAGATCTCGCCCGTTAGGCTGCGTCGCAAATGGAACTCGGGCGTGGCCGAGTTTGGGTCATTGCGGGAGGTCCCGGAGTAAATGCTCGCCACCTTACGAGATATCGCGATTATCTTTATCGCTGTGCTTGACGTCATCCTGCTCATTTTCCTCGCGGCGATTGCCTTCGGTGTCTGGAAGCTCCTGTCAATGGTCCGCAGCGAGTTGCCGCCGTTGATCGGTTCGGTGAAAAAGACCGCGACCACCGTGGAAGGAACCGCGGACTTCGTGACGACCACCGCGGCCGTGCCGCTCATCCGCACGGTTAGCCTCGTCTTCGCGGTGACGCGATTCGTTCAAGTTTTGGTTGGGCGGGGAAATCAGCGAGGAGCGTAGATTACATGCGTAACCGGCCGACGAACTGGCCGTTAGTCATTGGCGTCATCGGGTTAGCCGCGGCGGCTGCCGCGGTCGCGGTCGTTCCCGGAGCCGAGCCGGTTCGGCAGCGGATCAAAGAGTTGCCGGACGTCCTCGCCAGCCTTCCCCAGCGGTCGGAAGAGTTGGTCCGAGCGGCTCGCCAGCGTTACGCCCTGGCCAAGGAAGCCTTTTACACCGCGCGAGCCGAAAGCGAGCGCGCCCTCCTGCTTCAACTTCGCGAAGCGAAGGACCGCGGCTCGCTGCCCCCGGTATAACTATGCCTGACCTCGACCCCGGTATGACCGGCGCGCAGTCGACGAATTCTCCCGATCCCCAACCGGCGTCCGTTCAAGAGCTCCTCGTGGAGTTTCAGCAGACTCACCGGCCGGAGCTGCGGGAACGACTGATTGTCTTGCATCTGGACCTCGTCTCGCGCCTCGCCCGCCACCTGGCCACCCGCGGACCGGTGCTCGACGACCTGATTCAGGTGGGCTACATCGGGCTGATGAAAGCGATCGACCGCTTCGATCCCGGTCGAAACGTCGCGTTCTCGGCGTTCGCGATCCCGACCATCGCCGGCGAGATGAAGCGCTACCTTCGCGACAAGGAGCCAATCATTCACATCCCTCGCCAGGTTCAGGAGCGCCGGCAGGAACTCGATCGTGGAATTGATCGTTTAACCCAGAAGCTGCACCGGCGTCCCAACGAAGGCGAAATCGCCAGCGAGATGGGGTGGACGGTTCAACAGGTCGTCGACACCTTGCTGAGCGCGCTGGCCAATCCAGTGTCGCTGGACCAGCCCCTGTTGACTAGCGAGGCGAACGACCTCAGTCTCGGCGATGCGATTCCGCGTACCGACGACGATCTCCAGCGGTCCGAAGATCGAGTCGTTCTCGAGCGTCTTTTCGCGAATCTCTCGCCGCGCCAACGAGCGATCCTCTATTTGCTCTTTTACGAAGATCTCTCGCAAGCCGCGATTGGCGAGCGCCTCAGTATCTCGCAAATGCAGGTCAGCCGTCTCAGTCGCGCGGCGATGGATCGTCTGCGGGAGAGTTTGGAGCGCGGCGAGGATTCGCGCTCGCCGGGGAATCCGGCCGGTTAGCACCCGTCGCGAACAACCATGTCGCTCTCCCGGGCGATTTCGTTGGCGACGGCATCCCTGGGCGCATCTCGATTGTCCTCTTCGGTCGCATCAGCCAGCGGTTTGTCAGGTAACGCCAGCCGCGGGCGCCCGCGACCACGACTCGATCATTCTCCCGAGTAATTGCGGATCCCGGCACACCCGGAACTCCCATTTCCCGAGTTGACCCCAGTTGTTGACCGCCGACACCCAGCGATTAGCGGCGGCGTGCTTGGCCAGGGTTTCGTTGGGCTCGTAGCCCTTGATCTCCAGAACGACGATACGGTCGTCGGCGAGGCGGACAAGGAAGTCCGGTTCGTAGGAATGGCTAATCCCGTATAACTCGTAGGGAATCAGCAAGCCCAGGTGATCGTTGCGCGCGTAGTACTTGACCCAACCGGCGACGACGGCTTCTTCCAGGCGGAAGGTCGCGATCTGCTCCCAGGTGTTGGTGTCGGCGGCCACCTGGTTGATCTGGCTGAAACGGGTGAAGACGCAGGGGCGGGTGGTCTTGAAGTCGACCTCGGCGGTCGTGCCCCTTGGCTTATAGCGATTGAGGATCGGGAGCAGTGGCGCCTCGCCCTGGGTGTCGTCAGGTTCGATGGCGTTGATCAGACGGCTCACGACCCGATCGACGTATTTTTCGAGGCCCAACTCACGCGGGTCGGCACCGTGAAAATCCACCTTCTCGCTTACATAGCGCAGGACCAGGCGAAGCACCTGGGGGAAGAGTTGGTGACGCGAGGCGAGGCGGAGTCTCGGGTTTCCCCGCTGATCTGGCGTGGCTGCGCCGTCGCCGACCAGCGTAGCAACAACCGAGCGAGCAATTTCAAATTCAATGGCCTGGAGGTGGGTGAGCCGGTAGTAGGTCTCGCGATCCTGAACGGTGAATGGGCCGGGGCCAAGCGACGACGGTCCGCCAATCCGATAGCCGACCGTGGGCTGAACAAAGGTCGCGGTCGGCTCGTCGGACGGCTCGATCACAAGCCGCGCCATGTCGCCGACATCGGCCTTGATCACGTTGTGACGGAGAGCAAAGGCGTAGCCCTCGACGACCGGGAAGCGCATCTCGAAGTCGCGACGCTCCGGCAGGGCTTTAACGTGGTTGAACGGTCGGTCCTCGGGTGCCGCTGCTTGCTTCGGTCGCCCTTTGAACGGGATGACCGAGAAGGGAACGCCGTACACGTCGACGTATTCCTCGGCGAGCAGGCCGGTCTCCGGATCCGGTACGTAGTCCATGCGCCGGAGGCCCCGGCCGATGACCTGCTCGCAGAGAAGCTGGCTGCCGAAAGCGCGAACGCCGAGAATGTGGGTGACGTTGTTCGCGTCCCAGCCTTCGGTGAGCATCGCGACCGAGACGACGCAGCGGACGTGCTCGCCTGCCTCGCCGGCTTTCCCCACCGTGGCGACAACGCGGCGCAGTTCTTCGGCTGCCGCCTTCTTGTTGGACGACGGGTTCTCGCTCTCGGCTTCGGCGAGGAGCTTGGTGTCGATCCGCAGGGTGTAACGGCGGTCCGGGGTGTTGGCAAAGTGCCGCGGAAACAACTTGCCCGCGCCGTAGGTCGTTTTCGTCTTCGGCTTGCGCTTGCGGGTGGGCGTCTCTTCGTCGTCGCCCTCATCGTCGTCGGATCGATCCTCGACGACCTCGATGGACTCCTCGCCAGAGATATTGCGGTACAGAACTTCGGCGATGTCGGTGTTATCGCAGACGATGATCATAACCGGAGGCACCCGGTCCTGACCGGGGCTCGCCGCTTCAATCAGCCTGAATCGCTCGATCCACTGACCGGCCAGGGTATTGAGCGCGCCCTGCACCTCTCGCCACACCGCTTCGGGCTTCGGGCGGCGAGCCTTGCCAGGAAGGCGTTCGCCGGGCTGAATCCGCTCGTTGATGTGCTTCCAGAGGCGGAAGTACTCCGGCTCGGGGCGGCCGGTGGTGTCGCTGACTGGCAGGCGGGGGATCTTGACGATCCCGCTCTCGATGGCGTCTACCAGACTGAAATCGCCGACGAGCCAGGGGAACGGATCCCCTTCGGCATAGCCGCTACCGGACAGATAGAACGGCGTGGCGGAGAGGTCCACAGCGAAGCGAATCCCAACAGCCTGGTTGATCCGATCCAGGCCGGAGACCCACACGGTCGCCTCCTGGCGGTCTTCCGCGGCAACCCTAGCCGCCTCGGCGTCCTGTTCGCTCGCCGGCGGCGCCGGTCGGTAGGCGTGGTGGCCCTCGTCGTTGAGGACGAGGAGCGGAGCGTGGTCGTAAAGGTCGCCGAGGACGCGTTGGGCGAAGGCATCGGGGCTTTCCGGTCCCTTGTCCACGACCAGGTAGCTCTTTCCGCCATCGACGTGCTCGGATTCCGGGGCGAAGAGATGCCAGTTCGTGATGAGCACCTTGCCCCGCTGGAGCAGCGGGCGGTACTTAACGGGAAGCAACTCGAACTTGTCGTAATAGTTGTCCGGGTGGTCGGGACGGAGAACCTGCAAGCGCTCCTTAATCGTCAGGTTCGGGCAACAGACCAGCGCCGCGCCGGGAAATCGCGGGTCGCCCGGCTTACGGGCGTGGTTGAGAAAGGACCAGGCGACCAGCATGGCCATCACGACGGTTTTGCCGCTGCCGGTGGCCATCTTGCAGCCCAGGCGAGTCAACGCCGATAGTCCGGCGATGCCCGGGTCGTCCCGCAGCAAGGCGAGGTCCCCGCTCAGCAGGGCGGACTTGAAGTGAGGTTGCCGCCCGGCCAGCAGAATCTCCGCGAGGTAGATGACGGTTTCGACGGCTTCGCGCTGGCAAAAGAAGAGTCGGCGCGGCCGATCCTCGCGCGTCCAGTAGCGGAGCAGTTCCCGGGTGAGGGTCTCGGCGCCGCGGTAATCGCTGGCGCGCCAACGCTTGACGTCTTCTCGCAAGCGATTCACCAGGGGAAGCTCGTCGAACTGTTCCTCTTCCAGTGTGGGCAGGGCGAGCTGGCTCCCGGACACCCGGTTCGACTTGAACCAGTAACCGGCGCGTCGCCGTCCTTCCAGCTTCCTGGCCTCACCAGTCTCGCGTTCGTAGACCCAGTGCGCGGTGGGTTCGTCGTAAGGGCCGCACAAGATTGGCTTCTCAACTGGCTGGATCGGTAACTGGTCGTCCGCCGCGCTGCCGCTTCTGGCTCTGGGCTCCTGGATTCTAGATTCCTCGTTAGGCATAGGTCTTCTCCGCGGTCAGCGTGTGGACGCGCAGCACCTCGTTGCCGCGCGGGTCGATGACCTTGACCGCGACCTTGCCGTGTTTGCCGGCCGGAAAGGGCAACGAGACCGTACCGGCGAATTGGGCGAAGGCGTCCTCGTCGATCACCCCTTTGAGGGCCCGCGCGAGTTTGTCCCAGGCCGAGCGGTCCGGGAAGAACGCCTGGCAGATGCAGAAGGTGCGACCGTCGTAGTCGGAATCCAGGAACCAGGCGGCGACCTTCGTCGCACCGGTGCTGGCGACGGTATTGGCGACCGGGTCGTAAACGTCGACGCCTTCCATCGTCACCTGCCATTGACCCTCCGGCGCCGGATCGAGCCGGGTGCGCGGCAGCCCGAACACGGTGAAGAGCTGGCTGTTGGGCGTTTCCTTGAGCAGATTCCCCAGGCTCACGTCCGGGCGGATGTGGGCCAGGTGGGCGTGCACCCGCGGGTTGGGATCGTCTTGAATGATCGCCTGGGCCGCGGCGTCGAAGCTGAAGCCGGCGAAGACCAGATCGTCGTAGCCCCGCCGGTAGGCGATGCGCAGGCAGTCCTCGACCAATCGGGCGGTTATCGGCCCGTACTGCGGACCGACGGCGACCGCGACCCGGCGGGCTGGGCCGTCGCCGCTCTCCCACTCGCCCTCGGCGTGGAGGATGTCGCCTTCCAGTGGCTCCAGCCGGGTGAAGCGAGCAACCTTGTTGTCCGGAAAGCGCACCCCGTCGGCGCGGAGATACGTCAGCATCTGCTCCAGGTAGGCGGCAGCGTTGAGCGACGCCACGCCGCCGTCGACCCGACCGTCGCCGTCGAAGCTGTCCAGGTCACTGTCGGGCTCGTCGATCGGCGAGGGCTCGGCGTCCAGCCGCTCTTCCGGCGGGAGAACCGCTTCGACGGTAAACGGTCCACTCACCCGGGTGACGCCCCGCTTGACCTCCGGCTGATCGACCAATTCCTCGGTCTCGGCGCTCGCCGCGATGCACGCGTTGACCTCGTCCATTTTTGCCCGCCAGGCCGAGCGGTAGGCGGCGAGGGCGTTCTGGAGTGGCCGGGGCCACTCCGGATCCGCGTCGAAGGGGACTTCCCACTCCTGCCACGGCTTACGCGGTAGTTGCCAGCGGCGGCGGTCGGCATCGGTGATCGATTTCTTGCCCTCGGCGCGTTCCTTCGCCACGAGCTTACTCAGCAGTTTTGTCCGAACGCCATCGCTCACCGCGGCAAGCTCCCGGTTCAGAGCGGCCAGCTTCTCGGCCAGAATCGGGGCGTGGCGAGCGAAGATCGGATCGAGGGCGGTGTTCTGGGCGATGCTCCTTAGCTGAATGTGGGAAACAGCCTTATAGATAAAACTACTGGACGGGCCTGCCGTTTCGTCGCGTAGTCTGTAATATTCGAAGCTGGCAGTTAAGAGGCGCTGCCGTGCGATGGCGAGTGCGACCCGACTCGTGTCTATCGTAATCCAGCGTCGCCCCCACTGCTCAGCTACGTAGGCGGTGGTTCCTGAACCACAGGTGGGGTCAAGAACCAAATCGCCGGGGTCGGTTGCCATGAGCAAGCAGCGTTCAATCACTTTCATGTTGGTTTGAACGACGTAGACCTTGTCTTGGGAACCGCTGAGGCTAGTATCGTCCCAAAGATTTGAGATCGGTGAGACACTGAAGTCGTCCATCAATCGGATAAAGCGTACGGACGTGTCCATCGGCATCAGGCGTTCGGCCATACCCAGACGCTCTAGCCCGGCCAGTGTGGTCTTCCAACAGTTCCTGCCGGGTGAGAACGATCGGCCGTGAAATGAAAACGGCTTGCTGCCCTCTTCCCAGAAATGAGACGAAACGAGATTGTCAGGACGAAAAACCAGCGCGCCTTCGTCGAGACTCGATGAATTGGAAGTCTCCGAGCTAGTAAGACTCCTGCGCTGACCGCTCGGCAGTTGAACGTGAGAATAGCCCGCGCGTGACTCATTCAGGGACCTCTTGGCAACATATAGCGGGCGATGCCTCAGCAGTTCCCTGCTCTTTGCGTACCAAAGTATGTAGTCAGAGACCGGGGCAATGACATCACTGGTAGCGGTAGTAGTCTTCTTGAACGTAATGAATCCTACCAAGTTTTGAGGACCGAATATAGCATCTAACAGACACCGTACTCGGTGCAGGTTTTCGTCGCCAATCTGGACGAATATGCTACCGCTGTCAGCAAGCAGATCTTTGCCAACGACCAGCCGATCCTGGAGGTATGTCAGGTAGGAATGTGTCCCAAGGGTCCAAGTATCTCGGTACGCTTTGACGACCTCAGGCTCGCGGGTCAGGTCGGCGGGTTTATCGGCCACGTTACGCTGGCTGACCTGAGGCTGAAAGTTGCTAGCGAACCGAATTCCATAAGGCGGGTCAACGTAAATCATCTGAACCTTGCCGGCCAGGTCTTCCCGACGGGCCAGGGATGACATAACGACCAAGCTATCCCCGAGGATTAATCGGTTCGACCATTCCACGTCGTGCTGGTAGAACTTGACGGCCTCGCGGTACTCTTGCTGAGGGTCGGCGAAGAAGCTCCGCTGGACCTCCTGGCGGGCGGCGACGGCGAGAATTGCCTTCGCGGCGACCCGCTCGTGGATGTGCAGCGGCTGGGCATCGACCTCCAGCTCGCGCTTCTCGCGCTTGCCGGTCCACTCTAGCCAGGGCTCTTGAGTCCGCAGCGCCTCGGCGAGGAGATTGACCTCGTCGGCGGTCAGCGCGCGGTTGCGCGCCTCGGCCAGCAGATCGGGCAAAGCGTCCGGGCGACCGTCCGGGGCGAAGCGCAGGGCCGGTGGCAGGTGGGGATTGTAGGAAAACTTTTCCTTGGGCCGCTCGGCGAGGCGTCCCTGGGCGGCGAGGCCGGCCGGCGGATTGTTCTTGCGCTTGGAGTTCGCGTAGCGATAATCCCGCGTTTGGGTGTCTTCGGTCCGGTTTGGCGTCTCGGCAGCCGTGCTCTTTCGTCCAGCCCGTGGCATTCAGCCCTCCCCATTCCCATTGCCGCGTGTCGCTCCCGGCGCCCGGTTTGCCGAGCGCGCCGACCTCGTCGGCGGGATAGTATCAAACCGGGGCGATCAGTGGAATAGCCGGCGGCCTGGTAACGCGGGCATCGCCGTTGGACATGTCAGGCGATACGAGTTTGTCGGGTATACGGCAACGGCAACCACGACGTTTACCAATGGTAGGGGCAGGCCCCGGTGCCTGCCCGCGCTCCTCGGCCGGCGACATCCCCAAGATCCGGGGTGGGACATCCCGAAGATCCGTGGTGCGACCACTGCCCGCGAACGGACCGTTAGCCGGACCCGCTCCCGCTCCCCGCGGTGCGCAAACCACGGACTCCGCGATGTCGGTTGGCAGGGAAATGGGCAGGCACAGGGGCCTGCCCCTACCTATGGCAACGTAAACAAAACCCGCACCGAGTTTGGCGTTTCGCCTTACCTGGTGCGGGTTTTCTTGGTACGCCCGAGAGGACTCGAACCTCTGACCTTCAGGTCCGCAACCTGACGTTCTATCCACTGAACTACGGGCGCACAGTGAGTACATTATAGCAGATGGTCCGAACGGTTTCAAGGAGCGCCGAGACGCGAATCCGAGTCATTCCGCCTTTGGCAAGCGAGGACCGACGGCGAGACGTAGACCGGACCGGTTGACTCTTCTCCCCAGGCCAGCTATCCTGTGTACGGTACCCAACTTCACTGGCAAAGAATCACCTAGCGGGAGGCACGCCATGACATTCCAGGGCACGACGCCGATATCATGGAGGAGTGCGCCCGACCGCGTTTGATTCTAGCTGGTTCTCGCTTTTGACCCAACTCTTCTGGATCAGGTAGGATCGCGTTGGGCTGGTGGCCAGGCCACCAAACCAACCAGACTCTGTTTGCTCCAGATCTGAACCCTAGCCGTGGCAGCTCCTTCTGAGCCCACGGCTTTTTCGTGCTCTCGCAACCCGACGCGGCAACACTGACTTCGCACGGGGCGCTGAGCGGCCGTGGGCACGCCCGCTTAAACGTCGCAACCGAAGTTAACATAAAGTAGCGTTGGATTGAGGGAGTCTCGATTGGTGGATCTTTCCGCTGCTCAGTACTGGCAATTCCTCTCAACCTATCTCCGGCCGCTTCGGGGTCGCGTCGTCGCCCTGGCGCTGCTCCTCTTTAGCGGCGTTGGATTACAGCTCATCAGCCCGCAGATCGTCCGCGCTTTCATCGACGCCGCCCAGACGGGCAGCGCGAGTTCGACCCTCGTGCAGATTGCCGCCCTCTACATCGGGGTCGCGGTCGTCACTCAGTTCGTAGCCTTGGGGGAGAGCTACGCCGCCGAAAACGTCGGCTGGCTGGCGACAAACGCGTTACGCGCCGACCTCGCCCGACACTGCCTCGGGCTCGACCTTTCGTTCCATACCGCTCACTCGCCGGGCGAGCTGATCGAGCGCATCGACGGCGACGTGACCGCCCTCGCCAACTTCTTCTCCCGCTTCGTCCTGCGCATTCTGGGGAACGGCCTGCTCCTCGTCGGGGTGCTGGTTCTCCTCTTCCGGGAAGACTGGCGAATCGGGCTGGCCCTCCTCAGCTTTGCTCTGATTGCTCTGGCTTTGCTGGCCGGTCTGAGCCGGGTCGGCGTGCGCTTCACGATCGGCCGACGGCAAGCCAGCGCCGAGTTGTTTGGATTTCTCGAAGAGCGCCTGGATGGGAGGGTCGACCTCCAGGCAATCGGCGCCCGCGACTACGTAATGGATCTCGCCCACCGGAGGTTGGAACGCCTCGCCGAGCGCGCGGCAGCGACGGCGCGCGTCAGTGGCGTCCTGAGCGCCACCACGACCTTCCTGTTTGCCAGCGGCACCGTCCTGGCGCTCGCGCTGGGCGGACTCCTCTACCTTCGGGGCGAGGTAACTCTCGGCACCGTCTACCTGCTATTTCAGTACACCGCTTTGCTGAGCGAGCCTCTCGGCCAGATCACCCGAGAGGTTCAGGATTTCCAGAGTGCTGGAGCCAGCGTCGTCCGCGTCCAGCAGTTACTTGATCAGCCGCACCGCCTCCGAAGTCGGGCGACTCACTCGCTGCCCTCCGGCCCGCTTGACGTCGTGCTCAGCCAGGTTACCTTTGGCTACAACCCGACCAGGCCAATCCTGCGTGGCGTGTCGCTTCACGTTGAACCAGGCGAAGTCCTCGGACTGCTTGGACGGACCGGCAGTGGCAAATCGACGATTGCCCGACTCCTCTTTCGGCTCTACGATCCGGACCAGGGAGCAGTGCGCCTGGGTGGGATGGACCTGCGCGACCTGCGCCTGGAGAGCCTGCCGGCGCGGGTAGGGCTGGTGACCCAGGACGTTCAGCTCTTTCGGGCAACGCTGCGCGAGAATCTGACCCTGTTCGACCCGCGCATCCCGGACGCGCGACTCGAGGACACGCTTTCCCTCCTTGGTCTCGCCGACTGGTATCTCTCGCTTCCGGCCGGGCTTGAGACCGACGTCGGGCCCGGGGGCGTGGGAGTATCGGCCGGCCAGTCCCAGCTGCTCGCGTTTGGCCGGGTGTTCCTGAAGGACCCCGGACTCGTCATCCTCGACGAGGCTTCCTCACGCCTCGACCCGACGACCGAGCAGTTGATCGAAGCGGCGATTGATCATTTGTTGCTCGGCCGCACGGCGATCATCATCGCCCATCGGCTCGCCACGATTGAGCGGGCGGATAGCGTCGTCATTCTGGAGGAAGGGCGGATCGTCGAAGCGGGTCGACGCGCCGTCTTGGCCGGCGACCCAGATTCGCAATTGGCCCAGCTGCTGCGCGTCGCGCGTGGGGAGGTGCTCGCGTGAAGACCTGGTGGTTTCTCCTGAAGATCATCCGGGCGACCGCGCTGCCCTTTGCAATGACCCTGGTCGCCGCCAGCGCTTACTTCGGCTTTCCTCTCGTCCTTGGTCTGGTCACCCAGGCATTCTTTGACGCGCTCTCCGGTCACGCCCCGGCCGGCCTGAACGTCTGGACGGCGCTGGCGCTGTTACTCCTCCTCCAATTGGCGCGATCGGGCGTGCTGGGCGGCTTCGACCTGACCTGGATCAATCTTCGCTACGCTGGACTTGCGCTCCTCCGGGCGAATCTGCTCCGTCAGCTACTGAGACAGCCAGCCGCGCTGCCGCTGCCCGATTCACCCGGCGAGGCGATAAGTCGATTCCGGGACGACGCCGAGACGATAATGAACGACGCCATTGATGGCTGGGTTGACCTCGGCGGCCGGACCCTCTTCGCCGTGGCGGCGTTCGTCGTCATGGCTCGGATCGACGCGCTACTCGCCGGCGCCGTGGCGGCCATGCTGGCGCTCTCGATCCCAATTATCGTCCTGGCCGGCGATCGGACCGCGACCTACGGCCGACTGAATCACGAGGCAATCGGCAGAGTGACCGGTCTTCTTGCCGAAATGTTCGGCGGCGTTCAGTCAATCAAAGCCGCCGGAGCGACCGACCCGGTTATCACTCACTTCGAGATGCTCGGCGAGCGCCGACGCCAGGCCGCGGTTCGCGACCAGATCTGGCAAGCCGTCGAGAACGCGGTGAACGCTAACGTCGTCACCTTCGGAACTGGCTTGATCCTTCTGACTGCCGGACAGGCGATGCGTGCCGGCACGTTCACCGTCGGCGATTTCTCCCTGTTTGTCGTCTACCTGACCGACCTGATGTGGTTTCCCGCCGAAATCGCCCGGTGGTTCAATAGCTACCGTCAAGCCGGTGTATCGCTGGGGCGACTGGCCCATCTGCTGGGTAGCGGAGATCCACGCACCCTGGTCGAGCGTGACGGGCGCCACGCTGCCTCACCCCCTCGCCCGCTCGGGGTGCCGTCTGGGCCGGGAGATGGCGAGGGGGAGAAACTCCCGCTTCTCGAAGCCCGCGGCCTTACCTATCGCCATCCGGCATCCGGCCGAGGGATTCAAGACGTTTCCCTGCGCCTGGAGCAAGGATCTTTCGTCGTGATCACCGGCCGCGTCGCCGCGGGCAAGACGACCTTGCTCCAGGTGATGCTGGGACTGCTGCCACGCGACGCGGGCGCGATTCTCTGGAAGGGGACGCCGGTGGCGGATCCAACGTCCTACTTCGGACCGCCGCGCTCAAGCTACGTGCCCCAGACGCCACGACTGTTCAGCGAAACGCTTCGAGCGAACGTCGAGGAAGGTTGCGCCGTGGACGACGCCTGGCTCGCTCGGGCAGCGCGCCTGGCGGTGCTTGAACGCGACCTTGCCGGCTTCCCCGACGGCTGGGACACCTTGATCGGACCGCGCGGCGCGCGCCTTTCCGGTGGGCAAATCCAGCGCGCCGCCGCCGCGCGGGCATTCCTCCGGGCGCCGGACCTGCTCGTCGTGGATGATCTGTCCAGCGCGCTCGATCTGCCCACCGAGGAGTTGCTGTGGAAACGTCTGACGGAGTGGCGGCAGGAGTCGCCCGGATTGACGATTTTGGCGGTCTCCCATCGCCCGGCGGCCCTCCAACGCGCGGACCGCGTTCTCGAAATGGCGGACGGCTGCTTGATCGAAAAGGTGAGTAGCGATCGGCCGTAGGCGGTGATTGGTCCGACGTCACCCATAACTACGCAGAAGAAAACTTCTGCGTAGTTATGGGCGCGAATCTAAGGATCAAAACCACTATGTTACTTTGGTCCCAGGAGACTTGGGCTTGGTAACCCTTGGTGCTCAGTCTCGTTTAGTCTCTTGCATGGTTTGGAGCGACGAACGACGTCGTTCCGGAGGGAAAGCATTTGGACACTCCGATTCGCCTCCTACTTGTTGATTCTCCCGCGCTTCACCGGCGCAGCCTGGCCGCGCTGCTTAATCGTCGCCGCGGAATCCGGGTCGTCGGCGAAGCGTCAAATGGGCTGGATGCGATCGCTCAAATGAGCGCATTGCTCCCGGACGTCGCGGTTGTCGAGCCGCACGTCCCGGATGGCGGGCCATCGCTCATCGCGCTGCTTTGTCAGGAATGTCCGGAGTGCGCTATTCTGGTACTGACACTTAGTAACGATGACCTTGAAGTACGCCAGGCGCTGCAAAGTGGCGCGCGCGGCTACCTTGACAAGGACCGCGAACCCGACGACCTGGTACAGGCCATTGCGCGGATTCGGATGGGAGAGTTGGTCGTCGCGCAGGCCGCGGCCAACACGGTGCTCCGTGAGTTCAGCACCGAGTCCACCGGCGCGACCCGGGCCGGTCCGCTAACGACTCGTGAAATCGAAGTACTCGGTCAGGTCGCGCTTGGCCGGACCAATCCGCAAATTGCCCAAGAGTTATGTATAACCGACCACACCGTCAAAGCGCATCTGGCGAAGATCCTGGCTAAGCTCAATCTGGACAATCGCGTACAGATCGCGACCTACGCCACTCAACAGGGGCTGATTCCTACCTCAGAGTTGTCATCCACGGTGGCTTCGTGACGACACGGGATTACCCTGTCGGCTAGTGCGCGTCAGCCACTCAACCAGTGTCGTACACCCGCCAGATCAGCAGTTCGAAAATCGCCCTATCGCCGGCTGTCGTCGCGTCCGCGTTTAGGTAGTCTGTTTCCAGCGTCTGAGCTTACTGTTTGGCCCTGGTTAGGACGCTAGATTCACGCAAACGCGGAGGCACGACGGTGCGATCCCTCGTCATCGTTCCTACGTACAACGAGCGCGACAACCTTCCCCCGCTCGTTCGGGAAGTCCTGGCGGTTGATCCTGCCCTGGACATCCTCATCGTCGACGACAACTCACCCGATGGAACCGGCCCAATTGCCGATACCCTCGCGGCTAATTCGAATCGAGTGCGAGTGATCCACCGACCCGGGAAGGAAGGTCTCGGCACCGCCTATCTTGCCGGATTTCGTTTTGGCTTGGCGGACGACTACGACCGAATCGTTCAGATGGACGCCGACTTCTCGCATCGACCACAAGACCTTCGTCTCCTCCTGGCCGCCTGCGGTCCAGGGGACGTGGTCATTGGGTCGCGGAACGTACCGGGTGGTCAGGTCGAGAATTGGTCGCTGCTTCGCCACCTGATTAGCCGGGGCGGTAGTCTTTACACTCGGCTGCTGCTCGGCCTTCCGATTTACGACTGCACCGGTGGTTTCAAGTGCTTTAGTCGGGACGCCCTGGGAAATCTTGACCTGACCCAGGTCCACTCGAACGGCTACGGCTTTCAGGTTGAAATCAACACATTATGTCACAGAGCTGGTTTCCGACTTAGGGAAGTGCCGATCACTTTCCCGGATCGAACCGCGGGTCGTTCTAAGATGTCCCTGGCGATCTTTCTCGAGGCCCTGGCGGTGGTTTGGCGCCTTCGTCGCCAGTCCACGGCTTCGACCTCACGTCGATTGCCCCCGCCCCCGCCCCTGCCGTCGAGTGCCACGTTGACCGCCGGAGTCACGGAAAACGACCGATGAGCAAGCCGAACTTGTCACGTCGACTCGTCGGGGCGCCACTCGCCGTGGCTCAGCGGATCATTGGATCATCGCGCGGTCGGATTGTGAAGTTTGCCCTCGTGGGAATCACTGGTATTGGTGTGAACTCGGCGCTCTTAGCACTCCTCGTCGAGGTCGGACACGTACCCACGACTGCCGCGGGGGCTATTGCCACCGAGTCGGCGATGCTGAGCAACTTTGCTTTGCACGACCATTGGACTTTTCGCGATCTCGCGGCAAAAGGCGGCTGGCTCGGAAGAGCGGCGCGTTATAACCTCGCCGCGCTCGGCGGTCTGATCGTCACGGTTGCCATGCTCGGAGTTCTTTCGGGCGCCCTGCACATCTACTACCTGCTGGCCAACTTGTTGGCTGTCGGCTGTGGGGTGGTTTTGAATTACAAATTGAGCCGGCGTTTCGCTTGGTCCGACCTCACGAGCACTCCTTACCTCGACCGTACGCCCTCGCCACGGCAGTCGTAGCCCCCTCCGAACGTCTCTTCGTTTATCCGCGGTTCCCAACTCCCAGGCACGACGATCCAACCGCTGCCGTCGCAGATTCGCGGAGGTAAAGTTCTCATGGCTTTGACTACCTTTGTCTTCGTCGTTCTTTCGCTGATCCTGTTTGGTCAGTCGCTCTTCTCGATTTACCTGATGGTGTACTCGTGGGAGCAGCCGGAGCGGCTCGCGGCAAGCAGTGGTCCCCAGTCGTTTCTGCCGCCCCGCCTGTCGTTCTCGGTCCTGCTACCGGCTCGCCACGAAGAGAAAGTCATCTTCGAGACGATTCGCAGCGTTGTCGAGTCGGACTACCCGAAGAGCCTCCTGGAAGTAGTGGTCATTTGCCACGAGGATGATGCGGCAACGATTTACGAGGCCCGACGGGCGATGCGCGACCTCGGCGCGACGAATGTCCACCTCGAAACCTTTGCCTGCGGTCCGATCAGCAAGCCGCACGGCCTGAATGTAGGATTCCAGCGCACCTCAGGTGACGTCATTACGATCTTCGATGCGGAAGATGACATCGATTCGAGCATCTTCAACGTCGTGAACACGGTCATGCAGGAAGAAGAGGTGGGCATCGTTCAAGCTGGTGTCCAACTTATGAACTTTCGAGACCACTGGTTCGGCATTCACAACGTCCTGGAATATTACTTCTGGTTCAAAAGCCGCTTACACTACTACGCTGGGGTCGGAGTCGTGCCGCTCGCCGGAAACACCGTCTTCGTTCGCGCGGACCTCCTGAACCGAGTCGGCGGCTGGGACGACTACTGCCTGACCGAGGACGCCGACATCGGTATTCGATTGAGCGCCCTGGGAGAGCCGATTCGGGTCGTCTACGACTCCCAGCACGTCACGCGTGAAGAGACGCCGGAGAGTGTTGGCGCGCTGATCCGGCAGCGCACTCGGTGGCATCAAGGGTTCCTTCAGGTCTTGCGTAAGAAGACCTGGCGAGAATTGCCAACCGTTGGTCAACGCCTGCTCGCCTTCTTTACGTTATCCCAGCCGCTCTTCCAGGCGCTGCTTACCTTGCTATGGCCCCTATCGATCGCGGCTGGCTTGTGGCTGAAGCTACCCATGTCTTTGACAATGGCGTCGTTCCTACCCCTCTATGCCCTGGCTTTTCAATTCCTCATCACGATGGTTGGCGCGTTCTCGTTTACTGGAGAGTACCGCGAGCGCGTCCCACTCCTTCTCCCGATTACCATGCTGGTTACGTTTCTCCCCTACCAGTGGATTCTCGGGCTCAGTTCGGTGCGGGCAGTCTATCGGGAACTTCGTCGAGAGACTGACTGGGAGAAAACCACGCACGTCGGCGCGCATCGCCGAGTTGGCGAGATGGTCACGCCCGCCGGCACACTCTCGCCAGTTTCTCAATCAGTGGATCGCTCACGGTAGAACACTTCATCCAGCGATCCGATGGAGGACATGAATTGTTTCAGCGCATTGTGGCGCTGTCGAGCGCCATCGAGGGTGTCGTCACCCCTTCTCGGATTCAGGGCGTTACCCCCGACCGAGTTGCCGTACGACGGTGGGTTCTGGCGCACGCCGAGGTTTTCGGCATCCTCGGCATTCTGGTCATCGCCGGAGTCGCCCACGGCGTGAACATGCTCCACTTCCCGTACTTCGAGACCGACGAAGGCACCTACATGTCTCAAGCATGGTCGTTCGTGACCGAGGGTCAGCTCGCACCTTATACCTACTGGTACGATCACGCGCCGCTGGGCTGGATCCAAATCGCGCTCTGGGCGATTCTGACCGGTGGATTCTATACGTTCGGCTCGGCGGTCGAGTCCGGTCGGGTGCTGATGCTCGTGATCCAGTTGACGTCAACCTTCCTGGTCTATCGCATCGCACGAAATGTCACCGACAGCATCCTCGCCGCGGCGATCGCATCACTCACCTTCTCGTTGTGCGCTTATGGCATTTACTACCATCGCCGGGTGCTTCTCGACAACCTCGCGACGGTCTGGATGCTGGCGTCTTTATCGCTCCTATTGGAGAAACGACTGAAACTCGGACGGGTCTGGTTAAGTGGGGTGGCGCTCGGCATCTCGATACTCTCAAAAGAGCTTACCGTGTTCGTGATGCCATGCTTCGCTTATTTGGCCTTTTTCCGGTCTCACCGGGCCCAGCGGTGGTTCGCGACCGCTGGATGGGTTCTGATTGTCGGCTCGATCGTCTCGGGTTACTTTCTCATGGCTCTCCTCAAAGGCGAGCTCTTTCCAACTGGTACCTGGCTCGGCGGCACCAACCCGCACGTCAGCCTGCTCGGAACCCTGCTTTTCCAGGCCGACCGCGGCCGTGACGCCGGGCTGCTGAGTCTGCAAAGCGGTTTCTGGATTACGGCTCGACAATGGGCTTCCGTCGAGCCGTTTCTGGTGGTGGGCGGTTCGGCGTGTGCCATCCTAACTCTCCTGGCGTTTCGTCGAAATCGCGCGATCGCTCTGGTTGGCGCTTCGACCCTCGCGCTCTGGGCGTTCCTGGCGCGCGGGGGCATTGTGATCGGATTCTACCTCGTGCCCCTGCTTCCAATGCTGGCCTTGTGCGACGGCATTGTCATCGCGACGGTCATCCGGTGGGGAACTGCCTGGCTGGACTCTCACGGGACTCGCGGATTAGCAGTCCGCGCCGTCGTTTCGACGGTGGTTTTGGCAACGTCGGTGGCGCTGTTATTGCCCGGGTATGATAATCAGCAACTCGGCTTTCACAGCGACCACCTGGTACTCTGGAACAATGTCCAGGCCGACGCCCAGCAACAGTCTCTCAATTGGGTCCTCGGTCACCTTCCGCGAAGTAGTCGGATCATCATCGACGACTACATGTGGACAGATCTCCACGATCCGGCGAACGGGTCGCCGGGTTACCCGTATGCCCACTGGCACTGGAAGGTCGATCTCGATCCGGCGATTCGGAACGGTGTTTTTCGAGGCAACTGGCGAAACATTGACTACGTGATTACTACGCCGCAAATGATTAGCGACGTGAAGACCGGGCACCTGACGCTGGTTGGAAAGGCAATTGCTCATTCGACCGTCATCGCGCACTTCGACACCGGCGGTTGGCCAATCGACGTGCGGAAGGTCACGAAGTCCGCCTCCTGAGCGCGCCTATTTGCGGCTCGGGTATCGAAAGAGTATGGCGGATTGTGGTCGGCCGCGTCCGTTGGTGGGTTCAACGGAACGGGGATCGCTTCCCCACCACGGGCCGGCCGGCCAATACGTTCCCCCCGCGATCCGGGGATTCGAGTCGAGCACGGCGAGAAAGCGATTGAGTACCCCTAACCAGCGCGGATCGGTATCCGGTACCCCGTACTCGGTCAGGATCCCTCGGACATTATGACGGTCGAGCCACTGGAGAAACGGTTTCAGTCGATCTACCCCAACGCAGGCGGTGGTCTTGTCCGCCGCGTAGGAGTTGGCGTACGTGCCGCTGCCGTCCGCGTCAAAGTACTCGTGCGCGGCGTAAAGGAGCCGTCCAGCCGGGTCGCGGACGTTCAGCGTTGGGTTGTTTTCTGGCCAGGACTGGGCGCTCTGCCAACCGTAACCGGGTACCAGAATCCAGGCCGTTCGGTCGTTTTCACGGATGGCATTCGTCGCGGCTTGCGCCAGAAAGGCCCAGTTTGCCGACCCTCCGGGCAGGTCGTGCGGCTCATTCATCAATTCGTAGCCATAGAGACCGGGGTGACCCTTAACGGCTTGCGACAGTTTGAGCCAGAAGTCCTCGAATCGCGTGGCATCGGAGCGGGTCAACGGCTGGTTGTAGTATCGGCCAAAGTTGTGAAGGTCGATGATGACCTGTTCGCCGTTGGCGGCTGCCAGGTTCAGGACGGACAGGATCCCGGCGACGTCCGCCGGCGACAGCGGTCCAAACGCCTTTGGTTGAACCCGCTCCCAGAGGATCGGGAGCCGGATGAGGGTTAGTCCGTGAGCGGCAAAGTAGCGATACGGTTGCTCATCCGTCGGGTAAATGTAGTCGGTACCGATGCGTCCCGGCAGATGGCTCGCGGTGAACTCGGGACCGGCAAATCCAACCCCGAACGCTTTCGAGCCTGACTCGGTGTTCGACAATTCGGACGAAAGAACATCCGAAGGAAATCCGAACGTCGTAACTCCGCAGATGTTCTGGTTGCCGCTACTCGTCGGGGTCACCAAAAGACTGATCACGATGGCGGTCGCCAGCGTCAAACGTACCAGCGAAGTCCGGCTGGGCTGGCCTAGCGTGAACATCGCCCTCCGAGGCAGCCATCAACCCATCGTTCAGCTTCGGCGTCTCCCGCTGTGACTGGACGTCGGCTGCGCCGGTAAACATATTACCATATTACCGGTTGTCATCTCTACTGGTGTGAGGTCCAGCCTACTAAAGCCGTGGACGCGCTAGGGACACTTCATTCGCGGTTCCTCGCCGACCTCGGCGATACCGCCAGTCCAGCGAGCGAGGTCCACGATGGACATCAATTGGCGGGGCCACATTCGAGCATCACGATAGCCCCATTCAAGCACGTCGACGAGGAACTGCCAGCGCGTGAGGAGAGTGCCGCGACAGACCTTCGTCGTGGGAACGGGTTCGTGCCTGTGGCCGCTCAGTCGCGCCGAAAATCTTTCGACGACCCACGCCGGTACGCTCTTGCGCAAATCCGGATAGATGAAACCGAATAACACCAGGTGACTATAGAGGACCCGCCATTCCTCGCCGAACCGATCCAGTAGGTGCTGCCAATCGATGAAGCTAGAGCGGGCTCGCAGCAAGTGCGCGACGTCGGCGCCGTCGTACCGCTCGCGATCCATGATGAATGCCTTCTGCCAGAGGATCTCCTCCACCGGAACCAGTTTCACCGGAATTCCCATGACGGTGGCGGAAACCGCGCGGTCGAACCATTTCTCGTCGACGGGCGCTATTCCGTTCGACGAGTTGTAGATTATGTCGACGTAGTGTCCCTCTCGATACGCCTTTGCCAGCCAGTGTGGCCAGGTCAGTTCGGTACAATCGCCGACCGCGCCCAGGGTCGCGATCGCCCGGTCGCGATCCTCGGGTAGTACAAAAAGGTCAAAATCGTTGGTGTGGCGCGCGATACCGGTGTACTCGGTCATCGCGAACGCGCCGCCAACGAGAAATGGTACACCGTGCTCCCGAAGTGCCCGCATCGCGTCGCGATAAAACTGAACCGCCTCGGTTGGAACCATCGACGTGACTGGGCGCGGTGTCGTAACGCTTTCTGGCGAGTTCGGGCGTGGTCTGGCCATACATCAACGCTCCTGGCCGTCAATTGGGATTCGCTCGATCGCCCGCCTTATGTCGACGGACGGCCCTCCCCTGGTATTCGTCCGGTTGCGCGCGCCACGCTACGAAAGCAGAATGTTCGGAAAGGCCACGCATCTTATGTGCCGGCGTTCTCGGGTCGCTGACTGCGGCACGCAAGATGCGCCCGGGTTGGCACGTCGACCGGGACGATTCAGGAAACTTTCCCCGGCCGAGCGACTGGTAGTGGGGAGGGAAAGGACGAAACGATGAGTGAGAATCACCTGCGGCGGCTCGAGGCACGCGGTCAAGGCGTCTGGCTGGACGGGATCACCCGGGCCGACATCACCAACGGGTCGATCCTCCGGCTCGTCGACGAGGATGGCATCAGCGGGATCACCACCAACCCGGCCACCTTCGAGAAAGCCATCACCGGAACCTCTGACTACGATCAGGACATCCAGGACTTCGCGCGCCAGGGTTTGGACGCGGGCCAGATCGTTGAAAGTCTGGTCGTCGCCGACGTGCAGGGCGCCGCTGACGTCTTGCGGGCGCGCTGGGACCGCTCAGCCCGTCAGGCGGGTTACGTCAGCGTTGAGGTTTCCCCGCTCCTCGCGCGCGACACCCGGCAGACAATCCTGGAAGTCCATCGGCTCTGGGACGTGATCAATCGCCCAAACGTCATGATCAAGATCCCGGGGACCATCGAGGGCGTCGCGGCGGTCCGGCAGTGCTTGATCGATGGACTGAACATCAACATTACCCTGCTATTTGCTCTGGATCGGTATCAGGCGGTCGTCGAAGCCTACCTCGATGCGGTCGAAACGCGCCTCGAACGCGGTGACGCGGTGGATGACCTGGCGTCCGTGGCAAGCTTCTTCGTTAGTCGGGTTGACACCATTGTCGACGAGGCAATCCGCGAACGTTTGGCGACGGCTACCGACGGAACGACCCGAACCGTTCTGGAACAGATCCGGGGCAAAGTTGGGGTCGCCAATGCCCGATTGGCCTACGCGCACTTTCAGAACGTTTTCAACTTAGGCGACGCCCGCTGGGACAAACTTGCTGGAGGTCTCGCGCGGGTCCAGCGGCCTCTCTGGGCGAGTACAAGTGTGAAGGAACCGGGCCGAAGGGACACCGAATATCTCGAGGAACTGATCGGTCCCCGCTCCGTCGTTACCGCTCCGCGAGCCACCCTCGACGCTTTTCGCGACCACGGTAAGGTTCGGGGCGATACGGCGGCCGAGGGATTGCTAAGCGCCGAGGCTACCGTGAACTCGCTCGGCGAGGTCGGAATCGCCTTCCCGGTACTCCTCCGTCAGTTGGAAGACGACGGAGTCCGGTTATTTGCCGACGCCTGGGTCCGCCTTCTCAAAGCGGTCGAAGACAAGGCACGTCGCTACCAGAGCGCTGCCTAGAGCGGTCTTGGCCGTGCCTTGCTATACTCTCGGTCAGTCCAGAAGGCAGAGAGAGGTGGCAATGGTAGGGCGGCTTTCCAACAAGGTGGCGATTGTCACCGGCGCCGGTTCCAGCGGTCCGGGGCTGGGGAACGGCAAGGCGACGGCGATCCTCTTTGCCCGAGAGGGCGCCCAGGTTCTTTGCGTGGACCGCGAATTGGCGCGTGCCGAGGAGACCGTGGCGATCATCGCCGGCGAAGGCGGCCAGGCCAGCGCGTTCGGGGCGAACGTGACTCGGCGAGCGGACTGTTCGGCGATGGTCGCGCGGTCCGTCGAACTTTATGGCGGCCTCAACGTCCTTCACAACAACGTGGGCGTGGTGTCCTTTGGAACGCTCGCGGAGATCGACGAGGATGACTGGGATCGTCTGATGGCGGTGAACGTCAAGAGCGCCCTCCTATCGGCCCAGGCCGCCATGCCCGCGCTGATTGAGGCCGGCGGTGGGTCGATCATTAACGTCGCTTCGACGTCCGGACTGCGCTACGCCGGGCCGGCCCTCACCGCGTACACGACCTCGAAGGCGGGAATCATCGGACTCACCCTCGCCTCGGCCGGCCAACTGGGTGCGAAACGCATTCGGGTCAACGCTATAGCGCCCGGACTCGTTTACACGCCCCTCGTCGCCGGAACGCTTACCCCGGAGGCGCGAACGCAACGACAGGCTGCCGGGCTGATTCCCGACGAGGGCACCGCCTGGGACGTCGCCTGGGCGGCGGTCTTTCTGGCGAGCGACGAATCGCGCTGGATCACCGGCCAGGTTCTCGCGGTGGATGCCGGCCTAACGATTACAACCCGCGATATCGGGCTCGGATCGAGCGAACCCTAGTCGAATAATCGTCGTCATTTTGACCGCGTGGTAAAATATGTTGCACTGTCCGACGAATGTCCCCCAATTCATCGGTTAGTAGAATGACTTTTGTTGGATCCATCGACAATGCGCAAACAAGAATACGAGCCCATTGACTACGAAGTTGCCTTCCGGGACCTCATGGCCAAGCGCCGACGACAGCGGATCGCCGGTCCTTTGAAGGGATTCGATTTCCAGCGATTAGATCTCCGCCCGACTTCGCCGGGGCAGGTACTCGCCGTGGGTGCGGTGTTGGCAGTGGTTGGCTGGTTGGTCCCGGCCGCCCAACTGGCGGTAACCGCTGGACTTGCCCTTTTGGTGGTGGGATTTATCACCAGTTTGATGCGGCCACGTGCTCGCCACGTCTACTGGCGGCAGCGCGAGATCGAGCTACCCGCGGATGAAACGTGGGCCACGCGTCTCTACCGGCTGATCTATCGAAGCGCGTAGAAGAAGAATCCAGGAGTCAGAATCCAGAAGCCCGGAACCCCTCACCATTCTGGCTCCTGGCTCCTGGCTCCTGGCTCCTGGATTCCCGTCTACACCCCGAGCCGGTCGCGCCAGCGCTCCGGCTCGTAGATCTCGGCGAGGGTGGGCAGATATTCCGGCCCTTTCCATACCTGATTGAGCTGATCGATCCCGACGACGCGAACCTGATTGTTGACGAACTTCTCGCCCAGAATGTATTGCTCGAATTTCAGGTCAAGGCCGGTGAGGCGAATAAACAACTGCTCGGCTGGCGATCGCGACGAGCGCCGCGACTCGAACCGCTCCTTCATAACCGGGTAACTGGGCAGCAGTTGACTGCCCACCGCGTCCATGACGTGATTGCTGAAACCTTCGAGCAGACACATCAGGGCCTGAAGGCGCTGAAAGATCCCGCGCTGCTCGTCCGACATGAACCATTCCAGCGGGGTTTTGGTTCGCGACGCGTTTTGAACCACGCGCTGAGCCAGTCCGACCATGCCGCCCGGCCCAAACCCGAATTGTCCGAGGTCCTGTCCCACCGTGTCGAAGTACTGGCGGAGCAGGCCATTCATGTAGTCGCGGAGCCATTGGTGGGCCTCGAACTCAAAGGCGTGGGTGGTTTCATGAAGCGCGATCCAGGTGCGGAACTCTCGTCCGTTTAGACCGAGCTTTCGCTGGGTCAGCAAGATGTTCGGCTCCACGAAGTAGAGTCGTCCGGTCGTGACCGGCTCGCGGCCGAGGACGACGCCGTCGTACTGACCGAGCACCCGGCGCGCCAGGTAGCCCATCAGCACGCCGAGCTGGCCGCTGACGACGTTCTGGTTGAATCCACCGAAGAGGTGGGTGCCCAGCGAGGCGTTGTACAGCGCGCCCCGGTTGAGATCTTCCAGCGGTTCAAACAGTTGCTGGAAGCTGGCAATATTCGCGTCGATCCACTGCAGACGGTCGAAGACCTCGACGTGTTCGAGCGGGAGGGGTAGCGCCATTTTCAGATAGCTGCCGATCAAGTCTTCGCTCTGGCGTACCATGTCGCGATACTGTTCCGCGACTCCAAATTCTGGCGCGGGCATGAGCGGTTGATCGCGCTGACTCATCTCCTCGGCGAGGCCGCGTACCCGATCCCACTCGACCAGGCGCGGCGGATCCGCCGACGTTCGGCGGCTGGCCAGATACACGACACCCGCGACGGTGCCGAGAACCAACCCGCGCACCACAGCATTCGATAAGTTCACCGGGCCTCCTCCGACGAAAGTCTAGCGAAGCACCCGCGCGTCCCCGACTCGTCGGGTGAGCCGCTGCTGATCGAAGTATTCCATCAGGGCGAGGGCATATTTGCGGCTCGTTGCGAATTGGTCCCGTACCTCGGCGACGCTGATCGTCCCGGTCGCCGTGAGGTGCTGAACGATCCACTCGCGGATGCGAGCGACCGTCTCGCTGGTAAAGGCAATGCTATCGGCGACCCGGACGATCGAGCCGCGCGCGATCAGGGCGGAAAGAATTTCCTCGTTGAGCGAGAAGCGACTAACCAGATCGTCCAGGGCCGGCGGCGTATACGGTTGCTCCACCAGCGCGGCGAGAAAACCTGCCACTCGGCTCTCCTCGTCCGACGTGAATCGCACCGCGTGGTCGGGCAGGCGCAGAATCGATTCCTCGACGACTATCTGACTGCGGTCCGCGAGAAGGTCGAACAGCGCCGTCGCGTCACGGGCCGACAATCGGAGCCGACTTCGAACTTCCTCTCGGGGCATGCCGGTCCGGAGCGGAAACCGCTCGTGATGCTCCCGAAGCTCGGCCTCGACGCTTCGGCCGAGCGCCAGAAACGCGTCCAACGAGAGGAATCGCTCGCCGAGGGGGATCAATCGTCCCTCTTCGCTCAATCGACGGGTGATTTCGCGGACCTGGGATGCCTGGAGACCGCTCCGCTGAATCAATTCTGCCGAATCACTCCCCAATCGACCGGTCGTTGCCTGCAACACCAGTTCCTCCGGGCTGCCGCGTTCGAGCAAACTCAAGCGGTCGATCACGTCGCCGGCCCCGCGTCGGTGGCGGCGCGCGTGGGTTTCGATGACCTCACCGCCACCCAGGGTCGTATTCGGGTTGCGAAGGACAAAGAGGTCACCTTTCGTCAGCGCCACCGGAGATTCGAGGATGATCTGCACCCAGCCGGCTTCCCCCGGGACGATTCTCTCGGATTCCAGCAGGCGCGCGCGGCCGCTCGCCTCCGCGCTGCCAGTATGAAAACTGATCGCGGCGTTGTGAACGAGCGGCGGCGCGTTCGGCAGCACTTGCACCCGAGCGTCAATCGCCGACGTCGGTTCCAACCAGCCCGGCGTCGTGAGAACCATGCCGCGACTGATCTCGTCGACCGCGACTCCGCCAAGGTTCACCGCGACGCGTTCCCCGGGCCGTGCTCGATCCGCTTTGTTTTTGTGGCTCTGCAGACCGCGCGCGCGGGTCTTGATCTCGCCGGGCAAAATCTCCAACTCCTGGCCGGCGAAGATTTCGCCGTCGATTAGCGTGCCGGTCACCACCGTGCCAAACCCGCTCACCGAGAAAACCCGATCGATCGGCATCCTCGGCCGGCCCCGGTTAGGCTTGAGCGGAGTGTCGTTCAACGCGGAGTCCAGGGTTGCGAGCAGTTCCGCCAGTCCGCTGCCGGTGATTGCCGACACCGGAACAATCGGCGCGCCGCGGAGCGTCGATCGCTGCAGCCTTTCTTCGACGTCGACCAGGACAAGGTCGAGCCAGTCCGCTTCGACGACGTCACTCTTGGTTACCGCGAGAACCGCGCGCTTCACCCGGAGTAACTCCAGGATTGCCAGGTGCTCAACCGTTTGTGGCATGAAGCCCTCGTCCGCGGCGACGACGAGCAAAGCCAGGTCAACTCCACCGACCCCAGCCAGCATGTTCTTGATGAACCGCTCGTGGCCTGGGACGTCGACGATGCTCACCTCGCGACCGCTGGGCAAAATAAGCCACGCGAAACCCAGGTCGATCGTCATGCCCCGCTCTTTCTCCTCGCGGAGGCGGTCGGGATCGATTCCCGTGAGTGCCTTGACGAGCGTCGATTTGCCGTGATCGATGTGGCCGGCGGTCCCGATGACGTACATCGCGTTAGCTCACGGGACGATTTGCCAGCCGGCTCGCTGGAGGCGTCGAACCCAGAGGCCCATATCGTGGATTTCGGAGTAGGTGTTGGTGATCTGGACGATCCGCCGTTCGACAAGGTTGAAGACGATCGCGCCGGCGCGAGTGGGTCGTAAACTCGCCTCGCGGGTGACGTCGTCGACAACCCGAAAGACCGGCCACTCATCCGGGGCGAAGTGAGCGATCGCGGCGTGGATCGAGGCGTAGTTCCCCGGGGTGTTGTGCTCGTCGAACACCGCCAGCCCGCAGGACAGGTGCTCGCGCAGGCGGGGATCGCGTCGGGCGGTCGTTTCCAGAAACGCGTCAATCGTCGCGGGCGCTTCGGCGCAGGCGCGCAGCAGCGAGCCCAGGATTGCGCCGTCGTAGACAAGGCTAACCGACCCGCTAGGTTCGACGATCGTGTATCGCAGCAGAGTCATGGGCTACTCCTCCCGCCGGCAGTCCCATGTTAACACAGCCCCGCGTGCCCTGCATAAAATATCGGTAAAGCGTAGAGGGCCGAGGCGATTGCCTCGACCCTCGACGTGGCCAGGTGTGAATAACTTCTCGCTACTTCTCGATCGGAACCCCGACGAGGCTGCCCCACTCGGTCCAGGAACCGTCGTAGTTGCGAACGTTCTCGTAGCCGAGAAGGTACTTCAGGACAAACCAGGTGTGCGACGAGCGCTCGCCGATCCGGCAGTACGCGATGGTCTCCTTATTAGCGGTGATTCCCTTGCCGCCATAGAGAGCCGCGAGGTCGCTGGCGCTCTTAAAGCTGCCGTCATCGCGAACCGCCGATGCCCACGGAATGTTCACCGCACTTGGAATGTGGCCACCGCGCTGGGCGCCCTCCTGCGGAAGGTTCTCGGGCGCCAGCAACTCTCCGGAATACTCTTTGGGCGACCGGACATCCACGAGTGCCGCGGACGACTTACCAATTGCCTTGAGCACCTGATCCCGGAGCGCTCGATCCTCGAAGTTCGGATCCTTTGCCTGGTATGCCGACGAAGCGTAGGTCGGCACGTCGGTCGTCAGCGCGCGTCCTTCGGCAACCCATTTCTTGCGTCCACCGTCCATCAAACGGACGTCGACGTGTCCGTAGATTTTCAGCTGCCAGAACGCCCACGCCGCGAACCAGTTGTTGTTGTCGCCGTAAAGGATAACTGTGGTCTTTGGGGTGACGCCGGCATTGCCAAGCAACTGCTCGAGTTCCGACTTCGAAATCAGATCGCGGCGGACTCGATCGGACAGTTCGGTTTGCCAGTTCCAACCCAGCGCCCCGGGGACGTGCCCACTGTCGTAGGCGAGGGTATCGACGTCGACTTCAATCAAGCGAACTGCCGGGTCGCTAAAGTGCTCAGCCACCCAGGCCGTTTCAACCAGAGCCTCCGGGTGGGCATACTGACTGGACACGCTCATTATCTCCTTGGCCTAGACCAGTCGCCATCCTGCTGGCATGGGCGACCTCCAGCCTGCTACTCTTAGGTTCCGGGTGGCAGGATGGCCACCCGGTTAATTCCGCAGATTGATTATCAACTTAGTCCTCATCTGGAGTCAATAGTTCCGCCGATGGCAATCTCCTCGGCCGCGCGTTCGCCTCGCCGCGAGCGGCGCTATAATGGAAAGGAGTCGACGAGGAAGCGGAGGGGGCCGGTGGACAACTACTTGATTGGTCACGAGCCGGTACGGGCGGCCCTCGACCGCGCGGTGACCGAGCAGCGCGTCCACCACGCCTATCTGTTCCATGGGACAACCGGTGTCGGTAAGTCGACGTTGGCGCGCTGGTTGGCTCTTCGCCTCAACTGCCCTCAACCAAACGCCCCATGCGGGTCCTGCCGAACCTGCCGCCGAATACTGTCCGGTAGTTACCCGGACGTTCGGTCGCTCCAGCCGCCGAGCGACCGGGATCTTACGATTGGGTTGCTGCTGGACTCCCGCGAGGACAGCCACCGCGCGAGCAAGACGGCGTCGCGAATCATCGGAGTCGACGACGTGCGGGCGCTGCAGAAAGACGCCGCGCTGGCGCCGAATGAGGCCCCCTGGAAGGTCTACGTCGTCACCCCAGCGGAAAGCATGAATCTCGAAGCCGCGAATTGCCTCCTCAAGACGCTGGAGGAGCCGCCGGCGCACGTCGTCGTGATTCTCACCGCGGCTGATCCTTATGACCTGCTGCCAACGATTGTTTCGCGTTGCCAGTCGATCCGCCTGGGCGGGGTGCCGGTGGTCGAGATTGCCGCCGCGCTCGTCGAACGAGGCGTCGCGGCAGCCGAGGCAGACCTGCTCGCCCGACTGGCCGGTGGGCGACCGGGCTGGGCGGTTCGCGCGGCCGCGTCACGCGACGTTCTCGTCGGGCGGGAAAAGGCCCTGGAAGATCTGGCCAATGCATCGCACCGGACCTATCGCGAGCGGTTAGGGTTGGCCGAGCGCATTGCCCAGGGGTACTCGCAGGATCCCCAAAGCGTGCTGGATATCTTGGCGCTCTGGGAGCTCTGGTGGTGGGACGTTTCGTTGCTGCAAGACGGCTGTGACGATCTCGTGACCAACGTGGACCAGCGAACTCTCCTCCGGGCCGCCGCCGAGGCGACCCCACGCGTCCGGCTTCGGCAACATCTCCAACTGCTGTCGCTGACGTCCCAGCGCCTCCTTCAGAACGTCAACCCGCGACTCGCCCTGGAAGCGCTCGTCGTCGTCGCGCCGAGGTTACCGTGACCGAGCGACGCTGCCTCGTCCGAACGTTTCGTCACGGACTGCTCCTGCTGGCCGGGGCGGACGCGGAGATTTCGCCGACTAGCCTCGTCGCCGATCAGCCGGTGCTCCTGGATTGGGAGGGCCGAACGGTCGTGGGGTTCGTCGCCATCGGGCCGGACCTTCTCCGCGACAGCGCGGACCACGCTCCCGCGGCGTGGATTCTGGCCGTGGGCTACGGCGCGAGTGACCTGGTGGCGGTGATTGCTGCTGAAAATGCCGCGGCGCTCAGCGCCGGTCGGGATCTGCTGGGCGAGGCCGCCGACCTGCGCGACGCGGCATGGCATCTGGATCACGGGCGACTGACCTTCTCACTCGCGGCGAAGCCGAGTGCGGGAGCTGAAGGTTGGCGCGAAAGGTTGGCGGAGAGGTTTAAGGCCGAGATCCGGTTTACCTGGCCGGGGGGCGAGGATCCGCTTGACCTGGGGTCGGCTCCCGAGTAAGGTGCTGGACGTGAATGACCCGCTGGATCGCCGTGACGTACGTGAGCGCCGCGAGGAGGACCAGCGCAGGTACCTCCAGGCCGAGGATCAAGCCAGCGCCCAGGATCACCACTCGCTCGGGACGTGGGGCGATCCCGATCTCGTTGTTCAACCCCAGGCCCTCGGCGCGCGCGCGCGTGTAGCTCACCATCAGCGAGCCGACGATGACGATGAAGGCGAGTGGCGGAACGATCTGGTCGCGTCGTTGGCTGGCCTCGACGAGCAAGCCCAGAAGGATCGCGGCCTCGGCGAAGCGGTCCACCGTCGAATCGAGGAATGCCCCGAACGTCGTCGCGCGGTTTGCCACCCGAGCGAGCGCGCCATCCAGCATGTCGAACGCGCCGGCCAAGAGGACGAGCGCGCCGCCGACCCGAAGGTGACCGGTGGCCAGGATCCCGGCCACGATCAGATTAAGCAGTAAGCCAATCATCGTTAGTTGCGACGGAGTTACGCCGGTCCTTTCCAGGACGTGAGCGAGCCATTCGGCAATTTGTCTGGCTTGACCTTTGAAGCGGCTGAACACGACAGACTCCCCTACCTGGACTATTGTACAACGGGCGAGCGCGTACTCTTGCCGTCGACGTCATTCGCGATGAAACCGCCGCGGGAATGCATCGCGGCATCGTAGACCCGAATGATCCTGGCGGCGATGTCCGGCCAGGCGTAGCGCTTCGATTTCTCTCGGCCGGCCTGTCCGAAACGCTCGCGGAGCTCGGGATCGCCCAGCAGCCGTTCAAGCGCCTCGGTCAGGAGGGCAACCTCACCCGGCGGCACGAGCAGTCCTTCGCCTTCGTGATCGACAACCTCAGAATAGCCGGCGATGGCCGACGCGACGACCGGCTTACTGGCGGCCATGGCTTCCAGAAGGACCACGCCAAAACTCTCGTTGCCCAGCGAGGGGACGCAGACGATGCTGCTTGACTGGTAGTAACGCGCCAGCGCCTCGGGCGACGCGTGACCCGCGAAAACCACCCCGCCCAGGCGCTCGCGGTCGATTGCCGACCGGAAGCGCGCCACTTGCGCGGCGGTGTACGCGCCGACGACGACCAACCGCGCGGGAACCCGTCGGCGGCGCAACTCGGCGTAGGACCGCAGGAGGACCGGAAAGCCTTTTCTTTCGTCCAGGCGACCAACGAAGAGAATCGTCGGAGTTTCGTCGAGAAACTCCGGGTAGGGTGTCGCGGTCGCGAATCGCTCGGGAACGACGCCATTCGGGATGATCTCGAAATCGCCCGGAAAGTAGCGTGCCGCGAAGGAGCGAGCGGTTTCCGAGACCGCGATGCGGCCGGCTAGCTGCCGGCAGAAATGTCGAAGGAGCGGCGCGACGAATCTGAAGCCGGCATCCTGACCCGGGTTGGCGTGAAAGGTCGCGACGTTGACCGCCGAGGAGTGACGCAACGCCGCGAATGGGAGCAGCGGCATGAACGGCTCGTGGAGATGAACAACGTCCGGCGCGATCGCCGCCAGGGCCGCTTTCACTTCCGCGGAGAGATTCCGGGCAAGACAAATCCGCGCGATCGAACCATTCGTGGGCACGGCGACCGCTGGCCCTACCGGCCAGATGCGTACATCCGGTCGAAAGTTGGGATTAGGGGTCAGCGGAGCGAGGACGGTGCTTTGGAATCCTTGAGAATCCACGGCTTTCGCCAATTGGAGCACGTGCTCGGCGACACCGCCGGGCACACCAAGGTCGTACGGCGACACGAGCAGCACCCGTGGCCTATTTCGACCGAGCATCCCACACCGGTCGAAAGACAACCCACTGGGTCGGATTCTCTCGCAGGAAAACTTCCAGGGCGGCTAGGAGGCGCTCGGTGATCTCGATCAATCCGGCCCGGCCCGGAGCGGCGGAATTCGTTGGAATCGGCGGTCCGATTCGGCAATGAAAACGGCCGTGCGGGAGGCGTCGGGACGCGAGCGGCAGCAGCGGCGCGCCAGTTCGCAGCGCAAGGGCAGCCGCGGCGACCGGCATGCAGGCTGGTCTGCCGCAAAAGCTGACCCTTTCGCCGCTGCCCACGGTGACGCGGTCCGCGCCAATCCCAACCACACCATTCTGGCTCAGGGCCGCCCGGATGTCCCGGAAAGCCGCTTGGCCGACCGGCACACAACGAAAGCCAGCCCGTTCCCGAAGGGCAATCATCTCGCGCAAGAACTCCGGCGGCTCGATCCGTTCGACCGGAATGACCATGCTAAGATCCCGGGCCCGAGCAGCGTAGCCGACCGCCTCAATGTTTCCCAGGTGCAACGAGGCAACCAGAACACCTTTCCCCGCGGCGAGTCCGTTCGACAGGTTCTCCCATCCCTCGACGTCCACTCGCGTGGCGAGGCCAGCCTGAGCCAGTCGGGGAAGCCGCAACAGATCCACGTAATTGGCGACCGCGGTGACGAAGACGGATTGAATTTCTTGCATGCTGGGTTCTCGTGCCAGGACGACCCGAAGATTACCTTGCACCGCGCGACGTCCCTCACGGTTCAGAAGCCAGGCAAACCGTCCGCTGAACTGAACGAGCGGGTCGACCGTCGCGCCGGGCAGTTTCGGCAGCAACATCACGGCAGCACGGAGTATTACGAGCGCTAACCGGTCGCGGGAAGTGATGGCAAGGTTTGTCATAGGGCATCAGTCTCCGGGAGGTCATGGTATGAAACACCAAAGACTCCGCCCGGTTTCGTAGGGAATCTCGGTCCTCGCGAGCGACTGGAGAAAGGAGAACCGGGGAACGGATGCGATCGACTCGGTACGATCACAACCATTCCCCGGTTGGTGGGACTGCCGTTGCAGACCTCAGCCGCGCTCAGTCATTCCAGGGAATGTAACGGCGAAGAATCGTCCGGCGCTAGACCTCCCGGAATTCGCCTTCGACGGTGCCCTCCGGACCGCCGTCGTTCGGTGGCTGGCCAGCCGCGCCGGCGCCGCCCGCCGCCTGCTGCCCGTAGACCGACTGACCGATCTGCTGAAGCGCCGTCGAAAGCTCGTTGGAAGACGAGCGAATCGAGTCGGCGTTACCGCTCTGGAGCGCCGAACGCACCGCGGCGATTTTACCCTGGACCTCGTCCTTGACGTTGCTCGGCACCTTGTCGCCGTACTCGTTGAGCGTCTTCTCCGCGGTGTAGACCAGGCTGTCGGCGGTGTTCCGCACTTCGATCTCTTCCCGGCGGCGACGATCCTCGTCGGCGTGCGACTCGGCGTCGCGGACCATTCGCTCGACTTCGTCCTTGCTCAGGCCGGAACTCGCGGTGATTGTGATCCGCTGCTCCCGACCGGTGCCCTTATCGGTTGCCGAGACGTTGAGAATGCCGTTGGCGTCGATGTCGAACTTGACCTCGACTTGCGGCAGTCCCCGGGGAGCCGGCAGGATGCCGTCGAGGATGAACCGACCGATCGACTTGTTTTCGACGGCCATCGGGCGCTCGCCCTGCAGCACGTGAATCTCCACCGACGGCTGGTTATCCGAAGCTGTCGAGAAGATCTGACTCTTGCTGGTCGGAATGGTCGTGTTGCGGTTGATCAGCGGGGTCATCACCCCGCCAAGGGTCTCGATGCCAAGGGTCAGCGGTGTGACGTCGAGCAGGAGGACGTCTTTCACTTCGCCCTGGAGAACGCCGGCTTGGACCGCCGCGCCAATGGCGACGACCTCGTCGGGATTCACGCCCTTGTGGGGTTCTTTGTTGAAGACTTGGCGGACTTTTTCGCTGACCGCCGGCATGCGGGTCATGCCGCCGACGAGAACGACCTCGTCGATCTGGCTTGCCACTTTGTTCGCGTCCCGTAGCGCGGCGCGGACCGGCTCGACGGTGCGCTCGATCAAATCGGCGACGAGTTGATCGAGCTTCGCGCGGGTAAGGGTCATGGTCAGGTGCTTGGGTCCGGATGCGTCCGCGGTGATGAAAGGCAGGTTGATTTCGGTCTGCATAACCGTCGAGAGTTCGATTTTCGCTCGTTCGGCGGCCTCCTTCAGACGCTGGAGCGCCATGCGGTCCTGACGAAGGTCGATCCCATTCTCGCGACGGAACTCGTCGCAGATCCACTCGATAATTCTCTGGTCGAAGTCGTCGCCGCCGAGGTAGGTGTCGCCGTTGGTCGATTCGACCTCGTACACGCCTTCCCCGAAGTGCAGGATCGAAATGTCGAACGTCCCACCGCCCAGGTCGTAGACGGCGATGGTTTGCTCTTTGTGCTGCTTGTCGAGACCATAGGCCAGGGCAGCGGCTGTGGGCTCATTGATGATCCGCAAGACTTCCAGGCCGGCGATTTTGCCGGCGTCCTTCGTCGCCTGCCGCTGGCTGTCGTTGAAGTACGCGGGAACGGTTATGACGGCCTGGGAGATCTTTTCCCCTAGCTTCGCCTCGGCGTCGGCCTTCATCTTTTGCAGGATCATGGCGGACACTTCTGGCGGGGCGTACTCCTTCCCGCCCATTAAGACCCGAAGGTCGCCGTTGGAGGCCTGAGTAATCTTGTAAGGAACGACCTTCATGGCGCGCTGGACTTCCGTGTCGCTGAACTTGCGCCCCATAAAACGCTTAATCGAGAAAATCGTATTTTCTGGATTTGTGATCGCCTGACGCTTGGCAACCTGACCAACCAGACGTTCGCCGGTCTTGGGATTAATCGCGACGACCGACGGCGTCAAGCGAGAGCCTTCCGCGTTTTCGATCACGGTGGGCTCACCGGCCTCGATGATCGCCATCACCGAGTTGGTGGTTCCCAGGTCGATACCTAGTACCTTCGCCATGAAAAAATCCTCCGCTTGCGAGTCCGTGGGAGAACTCGGTACTGTCGTAAATTCACTGTGCTATTCACGGGGTTGGCCGCCCCACGATCTCAAGATCCCGCCTGCAACTCAGCGGCCACGCGCCACATTTCGATTTGGACTATCCGCCCAGGTCGGCCCACAGTTCGGTGAGCAGACTGCCCACGTACTGGAGCGTGGCGATGACGCGGTCATAGCGCATGCGAGTCGGACCGATAACGCCGATGACTCCGGCGGTACCGTCGTTTCCGTAGCGCGAGGCCACCGTGGCACATTCGCGAAGAACGGAACTGGGATTCTCGTCGCCGATGAGCACCTGCACCCCGTGATGGTCCCGAACGACGTCCGCGATTTCGACCAGGGTCTGGCGCTGCTCGAAGGCTCGGAGGATGTCTCCAGCCTTTTCGCCGCGCGAGAACTCTGGCTGGGCTAAGAGTGAACTGATGCCGTCGTAGCGCACATCGGCTGCCGATTGCTGGTCGACTCGTCCGAGGAGCGCGGCCAGGTTGTCGCGAACCACGGTTTCCAATGGATCGCGAGCGCCCGACCAGCCGGTAATCTCTTCGGCGCGTTTGCCCCGTAACTCCTGGGTTAGTCGACGCGCGACCTCGTCGAGGCGTTCCTGCGCGAAGGCGCCGGGCAGCGCCAGCAACTGGCGATGCAAGGTGCCCTCTCGCAACAGGGCGATCAGCATCGCCGCGCGGTCCTGGGTTGCGACCAGGTCGACGTGGCGAATCCGACTGCGGCGAACCAGGGGAAGGGTGACAAACGAGGCATAGCCGGTCACTTGCGCGAGAACGGTCGCCGCCAGTTGACTCCACTGGTCGAGGTCGCGCTCGATCTGGTGGAATTGGTGGTTGATCATGCGGCGCTCGTCGGCCGACAGATCAACCGGCCGCATCAGATGGCGGACGTAGTAGCGATAGCCCTGGTCGGTGGGAACCCGACCGGACGACGCGTGGGTACTGATTACGAACCCGTGATTTGCCAGGCTCACCATCTCGTGGCGGACTGTCGCCGGGCTCACCCCGGGGCCGTATTTGCGCACGATCGTGCCCGAGCCAACCGGCATCTTCAGCGTGACGTGTTCGCGCACGATCAGCGCCAGGACTGCTTGTTGTCGATCACTCAGTAATTGTTCCATGCGACCGTTAGCACTCTCGCCCCATGAGTGCTAACAGCATAGCACCCCACAACCGGCACGTCAAGGGTGTTAGCAGTCATCGCGCGAGTCTGCTAACTATGATTGCGAGAACCCACTACGTTGCCATTCAACCAGCCACCCGGCCTTGCATCAGGTTAAGGATCCGTGGTAGCATCGCCGTGACCTCGCGTCGCCCCCACCGCGACGTATCCCTCCGGCGCATGCGGTGTTTCTATTTATGGATCTGCTGGAGGAGGTCGATCTCGCCCGAAGGAGTTCGACTTCTAGTGGAGAACCACGAACCGGATGAGGTCCTGGCCGTCCGAGCCCGCGATGATCGGGAAGCGTTCGGGATTCTCTACGAGCGTCACGTCCGTCGCATTTACAACTACATCTACTACCGGACCGGAAGCAGTGCCGACGCGGAGGATTTGACCGCCCGGACCTTTTTTCAGGCGATGAACAATTTGCATCGCTATCAGGTTCAAGGGGTGCCTTTTTCGGCGTGGTTGTTTCGGATTGCCCACAATCTCGTCGCCAATTGGCACCGAGATACTGGACGCCACCGCGCGTCTTCGACAGACGACGTGGTGGGGGTGCCCACCGAAGCGTCCGGTCCCGACGAATTTGCCGAGGCCGGCGAGGAAAAGCGGGAGCTTCACGAGGCGGTGCGTCGGCTCGCCAGCGATCGACAGCAATTGCTGATTCTCAAGTTCTCGGAGCAGTTGTCGAACGAGGAGATCGCGGCGATCATGGGGCGAAGCGAAGGCGCGATAAAAGCCTTGCTTCACCGAACGATCAAGTCGTTACGCGACGAGTTGATGCGCGCGAAAATGCAGGGAAAATCGCGGGGAGGAAAGCGATGAGTCAGTGGCCAGTGGCCGAGTTCGTATCGCGAATGGCCGAACGGGTGACCGGGGCCGGCGAAGAGTTCGCGGGAGGACTGATCCCTCGGGACGACGAATTGCTCGACGCCGGCGGAACCTACTTACGCGCTGCCTTTGCGATGGTGGAACCTTCCCCGGAGTTTGTCGCGGCGCTGGCTCGGCAGTTGGGCGAGGCGACTCCAATGCCGGATGCTGATTTGGGCGAAACCGGATGGAACGTTGATCGCCGGATCGTTTATGGCGTGGCGATGGGCTCACTTGCTTCGGCGGCGGTGGCCGCGGCCCTCATCTTCCGCCACCGTTATGTCCACCACGCGGCGGCCTAGCGGGGGATTTCCGCCAGAGCGGATTCTTCCGCCCGTCGCATCGTTTCGCGCTCCGTGTCGGTTTCGTGGTCGAACCCCAGGAGATGGAGCAGACCGTGGACGGCAAGATAGGCTAGTTCACGGCGCTGGCTGTGCCCGTAATCGGCGGCCTGAGCGCGCACGCGTTCGCCGGAGATGACGATGTCGCCCAGTGGTCGCGGAACGGGCCCAACCAGCGGAAACGACTCACCCACCCCCTCGTCCTGAGGAAACGACAGGACGTCAGTAGGCTTGTCTACTCCGCGATATTCGCGATTGAGCTGCTGGACCTCGTCGTCGTCGGTGATGACCAAACTCACTTCCACCGGACCGGCAATTCCCTGCTCGGCGAGGGCTTTGAGCATGACCCTTTCGAGTAAAGCGACGTCGACTTCGGACTCGAAAATTGGATCGACGTCCAGCGCGATCTCGATCCGCGGGCTACCGTCAGTTGTCATCGTATTCCCACCTCCGCGGACTCGAACCAGCGAGCATTTGACCTCAAACGCGCTCCTGCACCCGGGCCTCGGCAGCCTCCGCTCCATTCTGGGGCGTGGCGGCAACTCGTGGCGCCTCACTCGGATATTCGATGCGCGGGTGGTAAATGCTCTGAAGAACCGATAGGAAAGCTTCCCGAATTCGGCGCAGGTCGCGCAGGGTGAGATCGCATTCATCCAGTTGGCCGCTGGTAATGCGATCCTGAATAATCGCCTCGACAACCCGGCGAACGCTCTCCGACGAGTGATCGCGGCTGGCGCGAACCGCCGCCTCGACCCCATCCGCGAGCATCATAATGCCGGCTTCGCGGGTCTGGGGTCGCGGCCCCTTGTACCGGAACGCCGACTCGTCCACTGTCCCCTCCGCGCCCTGGCAGGCCTGGCGGTAAAAGTATTGCACGAGCATTGTTCCGTGGTGCTGGGCGATCATGTCCTTCACCCGGCTGGGTATGCCGTGTTTCTGGGCAAGGACCAGACCGTCGGAGACGTGGGCAACGATCAAGCGAGCGCTCGTATAGGCGTCGAGTTGATCGTGAACGTTCTCGCCGTCCATCTGGTTCTCGATAAAAGCGTACGGGCGGATTAACTTTCCGATGTCGTGATAATAGCCACTGATTCGTACCAAAAGGGTGTCCGCGCCGATTTCCGACGCGGCGCGCTCGGAAAGATTGGCCACCATCACACTATGGTGGTAGGTTCCCGGTGCCTCGTTCAGGAGTCGGCGGAACAGTGGCTGGCTCGGGTGAGCGAGTTCGAGCAAGCTCATCGTCGTGGCGATGCCGAAGACTTGCCCCAGGAACGACACCGTTCCCATCGCCAGGGCTGCCGACAGCGCTCCGCTCGCCAGGGCGAGCGACGCGTACACCAGAATCTGATTGAGATCCATGACGCCGGCGATCTCTCGGAACGCCACGATGATTGCGAGATTGGCAACGGCGATTACCGCGCCGGCCAGGTAGATGACCGCGGCGCGTTCCATGCGATGGACCGCCAGCGCGCCAAGACTTCCGGCGATGAGCACCGCCGCCACTATTTCGAGATCGCTGTTGGTGACCAGGCCAATGCACAGCGCCTGCATCGCGGTGATCACCAGGGCCATCGGAGTGTCGAACAAAATCGTCAGCAGCATCGGCGCCGCGGCAATGGGAAAGAGATAACCAAAGAGATCGCGCCCGGGCAAGGTGAGCTTCGCCGCGAGGATCGGCAGTACGACCAGGACGACGATCAAGGCGAGGCGGCGCGGACTGCTCGCGGTTACCGGATTCATCCGCCGCAGGTAGGACGCGATCACCAGGGTTACGAGCGCCGCGAGCAGCGCCATTGCGATGATGGACGACCAACGGACGGTCGGATTTCGGAGTCCGACGGCTTCCAGTTTCTCGACATCGGTAGCGGAGACGATGTCGCCGTTTCGAAGGACTGTTTCGCCGTTTTCGACAGTAATCTTTACCGGCGCGACGGCGTCGGCAGCTTGCTGGCGGGCCTGCGCCGTAGCGGCATTGTCGACCTGCTGGGTCGGCCCGACGAAGGCCCGAGCCAGCGCTATCACCACGCCGGCTTCCTGACTATCCAGGCCCGGGTCAACCTGGGAGATCAAATTTCCCTGGACGTTCGGAACCTGATCCGGGGTGATCTTCGTCGCCATCACTCGATCGACCACGCGCAAGGTTTGGCTGACCGCGTCCTGCCACTGCACGTCGTCCAATCCGAGAATACGCGACGCCGAGTTGGCGGTGAGATTTAGTCCGCTGATCTGGAGGAGTTCACTCGTCTTGTCCGCGGTCGCGGCGCTGGAGCGGCGAACCTGGGTTATCTGGCTCAAAACGCTAGCGGCACGGGCGTGAGCCTGCGCCACGGCGTCGGGAATCGGTTGATAGACGTCGGGGACCGCGGCCGCGGCCTGCTGACGCTCCTGATCGGTCCGAATCTGACTGATGTAGGTGATCTTCTCGGGAGACTTAATGTCGTAGGGGCTGACGTCACCCTCGTTCAAGTTGTAGCGACCGGGGAGGAATTGGAAAGTGAGGGTGATCAACAGCGCCGTGAACAGGGTTACGCCAAAGACGACGATCAGCCAATCACCGCTCGGCCGCGCAAGAAGCCGAGCCCGCGTCGCCTTTCGACTTGTCTGGCGTGCCTTGGATGTATCCACTTAAACTTCTTCCCGCTGGATTATAGAAACCCGAAAGCCGCCTGTCAACGGGGAAGCAAGCTATTGGGCTAGCAGTCGCTTGAGGTCGCCCGGCTGACGAATCGTGGAGACATCCTGGAGAAACGCCGCGAGGTTAGGTTCGCGGGAGCGAAGGAGCCGCAAGTCGGCTTCGTAGGGATTGGCGGTACCGGAATAACTGCCAAAGAACGCCAGGTACGCGGTGTTGAGCCGGCGCACGTAGTAGCCCTGGCCGGCCAGCGTTTGTTGCTCGGCCCGCATGTACGCGTCGGCCCCGGCGACGTCGTGGTGGGCAAGGTAGGCGTCGACGGTCAGACGAATCTGGCGCATCTCGCTAAAGAAGTCCGGTCGCGCGGGCTGTCGCGACGCTTGGGGCACCGGCGGCGCTGTCGTTGCCGGCCGGGCGTCGACTCGGTAAATCTGGTTGTAGACCGCGCCGCCGACTTCCTGGCCAACCATGTCGGCGACGGTCTCGTTGATCTCGCGCATGGCGTAGCTGTTGAAGTAGCTCTGGCCGAGCGGGCGAAATGCCAGGTAGTGGTGGGTCCATTCGTGGGCGACGGTAACCAGGAGGTCGCGCGTCGAGGCGGTGTCCGGCAGCATACTGGGATAGGCCGCCAGGCCGCCGATGCCGGTGACGACCGAAGAGACCCCGAGACCGTCCGCGCGATTTTCGAGGCCGTCGATCTGAGCTGGCGTGAGATTTGGCTGAATCAGCACGCTGCCGATTAACTCGACGCGGTCGACTGGCGCCACTACCAGCAGGTCTGGTAGCGGTCCGATCTGAAAGAAGACCGGTGGAATGACGTCGATCCGGAGAAAGGGCAGGCGAGGGCCGAACGCCACGCTGGAGTGGCCAGCCGGCAGGCCACGACGGGTGAGCTCCCCGGCGATCTCGCGGCTGACGGTCGATTCGACGGTGGGGCGCAGGTTGGCGAGTTCGGCCTGCTGGTCGTCGAGCTGAATCTCGGCAGCCATCAGACCGGGAGCTGAGCCGGTCACTGACCGTTGGGCCCAGAGTTGGTCGCGCTCGGCACGGGTGCGGCCAGAGGCCGCGCTCAGACTAGCGTAGCTGCGGACCACGTCCGGACGGTCGGCTGGAGACGGGTTGAACGTGCCCTGCCAGGTCCGATCGGAAAGGGTTTGCGCCTCCCAGTACCACAGGTCAAAGCTGTGCTTTCGCGCAACCTGAGCCAGTCGCCAGCCGAGCGTCGGCGGACCGTTGGCCGTCGGCACCGCGAAGGCAACGAGTACTGCCATAAGTAGGGCAGTTACCCGACCAAATGGCGGCATGGAGTTCCTACGGAATGCCAATTTCGTTCGAGCGCGAGGCTGCTACACTGGGCCCGAAGCGGGGCGCCCGAATTGTAGAGTTATCCTACCCCAGCGACCGGCGACTGGCAATTAGTAGCGATGGCCGGACAACAAGAAAAAGAATGGTACGCGAATTGCTTCCATTGCTTCCCGGAGATCCCGGTACGCGACTCGGATGCGCCCGGTGAGTCCCGGTGGTTGGGGAGGGACTGAGAGATGATCTATCGACAGCGTCCGACGGCCGTTGACGATTTCCTGCTTCAGGTGTTGTTTCCGTGGCTGATCGCGCTGCACGCTACCCCGCTGCTGCGACTAGCGCGTATTTGGAGCGAGCCGGTGTATCCGATCCCGATGTCCCCCGGGTCGCCGGTGAATGAACGCCTCCGTGACCTGTGGAGCAAATTGACCGCGTGGAGCTTCAGAACCTCAATCGATGGGACGTATCCCCAGGTGAAGCACGAGCAATCCAGTGTGAATTAGCGCCGCGGGTCAGCCGCGACGGTGAGCCGCGCGACGTCCGGTGGGTAGCTGGCATTGATTGCGGGTTGCCCACCGGAAAGGCGCGGGCGGTCGTGGTTATCGACTCGTATCCCGACCTGACCCCGGTCGAGACGGAGACCGCGGAGATCTCGCTGACGTTTCCGTACGTGCCGGGGTTGCTGTCATTTCGCGAGATGCCCGCCGTCGTCGCGGCGCTCCAGAAAGTCGCGACACCGCCGGACCTGCTCATCGTCGACGGCCAGGGCATCGCTCACCCCCGCTACCTCGGAATCGCGAGCCACGTCGGACTCGTGCTCGACCGCCCGACGATTGGCTGCGCGAAGTCCATCCTGGTCGGCCGTCACGAACCGGTTGGCGAACAGTTCGGCGACTGGCAGCCCCTTCTCTACAAGGGTGAGGTCGTCGGCGCGGCGCTCCGGACCCGGCCGCGGGCGAAGCCGGTTTACGTTTCGATCGGCAATCGCATCTCGCTAGAATCGGCGATTGAGTGGGTTCTTGCCTGCTGCCGCGGTTATCGACTGCCGGTTCCCCAGCGCCAGGCCGACCGCCTGGCGTCGAGCAAACCCTGACGCTTCCTCGCGTGGTATAATTCTTCTACCGTTTCAGACCCGAGGCGTCGCGCCGGGCGGTTTCCACCGCGCCGGCCACTCGATTTTCATTCAGACTTACCGACCCGCCTGACGTAGACGACCAAGCTTCGAGTCGGGTGTCGGCTCAGCGAAAGGAGAAAGCAGGTATGTCGGGACACAGTAAATGGTCAAAAGTAAAGCACCAGAAGGCGGGTGAGGATGCCCGCCGCGGGCAGGTGTTTACCAAGCTGTCCCGCGAAATCACGGTTGCCGCGCGCCAGGGTGGACCGGTTCCAGACGGAAACGTGCGTCTGCGACTGGCGATTCAGCACGCTCGCGAGAATAACATGCCCGCCGACAACGTCGAGCGGGCGATTAAGCGAGCCGGCGGGCTCAACGACGGAGCGGACCTCGAAGAGATCGTGTACGAAGGCTACGGCCCGGGAGGCGCGGCGTTGCTGGTCGAGGTGACGACCGACAACCGCAACCGTGCCGCCGCCGATGTCCGCAATGCCTTTAATCGCGGCGGTGGCAACCTCGGCGAATCCGGCTGCGTGGCCTGGCTTTTCGAGCCGCGTGGCGTGATCGAGGTCGAAGCGAACGGCCACGATCCGGACGAGCTCGCGCTCGAAGCGATTGACGCGGGAGCGGACGACGTCCAGCCGGAAGACGGCTCAATCGAGATCTACACCCAACCGGCGACCTTCGAACAGGTACGCAAGGCAATCGAATCGCGAAAGGTGCCCATCGTCAATGCCGAGACGACGATGATCCCCAAGACCACGGTTTCGACCGACGACGAGACCGCGCTGAGGATTCTTCGTCTCGTCGAGCGTTTGGAAGAATTGGACGACGTCGCAAAGGTGTACACGAACCTCGAAATTCCGGACAGTGTTCTGGAGCAGTTGTCGTCCTGATGCGTTGCGCGCTGGGGATTGATCCGGGAACGGCGCTGATGGGGTACGCCGTCATCGAGCAGCAGGGTAGCGAGCTGCGGTTACATTGCTGTGGCGTTTTGCAGACGACGAGCGAACTGGCGCTGCCCGAGCGGCTTCGGCGGTTGTACGATGGGGTTCTGGGAGTGATCGACCAGTATCACCCGCGAGAATTGGCGATTGAAGACCTGTTCTTTAACCGCAACGTGCAGAGCGCCCTCTCGGTCGGCCAGGCTCGCGGAGTGGCGCTGCTGGCCGCCGCCCACCGGGATTTGTTGGTGTCCGCCTATACCCCTTTGCAGGTGAAGCAGGCAGTCACCGGCTTCGGTCGGGCTCGCAAAGGACAGATCCAGGAGATGGTGCGCATTCTCCTCAATCTGCGCGCGGTGCCGGAGCCGGACGACGCCGCGGACGCCGCGGCAATTGCCATTTGCCACCTCAACAGCGCGGACGGCCGGGCGATCCTCGATCGCTATGCCCCGCCGGGTGGGTCGTTGCGGTCGACGAGGCTTGCCCGATGATCGCGGCAATTACGGGCCTCCTCGAAGCCACCGGACCGGATTGGGTTCTCGTCCAGGTCGGTGGCTTCACAATCCGGGTCTACGTCCCCACCAGCACGGTTAGTCGCCTGCCGGCCCTCGGACAGAGCGTGCGATTCAACACCCATTTCTACATTCGAGAAGACGTCATCGCCCTCTACGGCTTCCTGACCGCCGACGAGTTGGCCCTCTTCGATCAATTGTTGACTGTCTCCGGCGTCGGGCCCAAACTGGCTCAGTCGATGCTTTCCGCGGCGTCCGCTGACAGCCTGCGGAGCGCGATCGCGAGCGAAAGTGTCGACAAGCTGACACCCCTGCCCGGCATTGGCAAAAAGCTCGCCGCGCGCCTGATCCTCGAACTTCGCGGCAAGCTCACCGCGCCTCCCGGCGAAGCTTCACCCGCGTCCCCGCCGGCCGACCTGGAAGTCCTCGAAGCCCTACTTAGCCTCGGCTACACCACCGCCGACGCTCAAGCCGCCCTCAAAACCCTCCCTCCCGACTTGGAGCTCGAAGAGAAGATTCGTCGGGCGTTGCGGTACTTCGCGCGGTAGGATTGGGAACAGGAACTGTCTCAAGACAGTCTAAGGATCCGGCCCGAACAGGTCTTCGAACGAGACGTTGCGCTTGGGGTTCGGGGGCCGGTGGTTGGCGTCGAAGATTGGGGGATCGATGGCCGGGCCGGCCAGGGGCGCGGTGTCGCGGTCGCGTTCGGCTTTGCGGTCGGGATTGCTGTACTCGACCCAGATCTTCGGCGCGTCCTGATCCTGACCGCCGTGCTGAGTGTGACGCTCGCGTACCGCGACGAGGACCGGCGCGTTGACGCTGGATCCAACAATGACCGCCTGGCCTTTGGAGAGGGCCGGTAGTTCGTCCAGCACGTCGCGGCTCGCGCCTTCGACCGCGGCGGCGACGTTGTTCTGGTCGATCGGGTTGACGATTCGGAGCATCACCTGGGTCATGCACTGCGACAGAACGTCCTGGTCGAGTTTGCCGGGCCGCTGGCTGATCAGACCGATCCCCACGCCGAACTTTCGTCCCTCGGCGAGGATCGTCCGTAGGATCTCCGCGCTCACGACCCGCCCGCCGCCGTCGCCGCCCGGGGCGAAGTGGTGCGCTTCTTCGATCAGGACGAAGACCGGATAGGGCAGGTAGGTTTCATTACCTTTTTGCGCGCGACCGCGCTCGGTATCCTGGCGCGCCTGGTACAGCCTCCGGAGGAGCACCGCGACGGCTACCTGCTGCTCGCGGCGATCGACCTCGTCGAGTTGCAGGACGGTGCACTGGCCGGGTTGAAACAGCGTGCGCAGGTCCAGGTGACGCTGGGGGTCCAGAATCTGCGCGCTGTTCATGAGTTGTTGGATCCGCCACTCCAGCGCCGCGGCGCTGCTCCGCAGATCGACCGACTCGTCCTCCTCGCGTCGCTGGGTCGCGAACTTTGCTGCTTCACTGATCAAGTCGTCCGGTGTCCAGTGATCCGCGAAACTCGATTCTTCCTTCGCCCGTCGGATCACCGTGCGATAAGCGCGCTCCAGGACGTACTCCATCCGATCGGTTATGTCTAGTAAGTAACGCAGATCCCCGATCCGCAGGGTGGAGAAGCGGACGTGGATGTCGCTCGGCCGCAAGACCTTGACGACCGGCTCGTAGCCGTCGTTGGACCGAAACGCTGGATTGCCGCTCATCTCGGACAGAGTGTCGTATTCGGCGTGCGGATCCACGATGAGAACGCAGGCGCGGCTATTTGGCTTCATCAATTCTTCGACGAGCACCGCGGCGAGATAGCTCTTGCCGGCCCCGGTCGAGGCCAGAATCGCGAGGTGAGTCGAGGTGAAGTCGCGCGCCGAGAGGACAATTGGCACCGCGCCGGCCGGACGGCTGAGCAGTGAACCGACGTGGGCGCCCCCAAGCTCGCCTTGAGCTCGCTTGTTCAAGACCGCGGCGAGCATCTCGTCGGTCGCGAGGTAAATCGGCCAACCTACCCGCGGGGAAATCCGCGGATTGACGAATGCCTTCATTGTCTGGTCGAAGTACCCCAGGGTACGCACGGTAATCTCGAACAATTCGGCCTCGCCCTCGTAACCGAAAAGCTCGGCGACCTGCTGGGGCGCTACGCTCGGATTGGCGAGAAAGTCGTCCGGGTAGAGGCGGACTGGTTTGCGATTCGCGATTCGGCCGAAAATCGGCCGGCGGTTCGGATCGTCGCGCTCGACGTAGTAAACGAACTCGCCAGCCTTGAGGCGCTGATCGAGGTCCGGGGTGATGAAGACGAACTCCTGCGGCAACTCGCCCGGGCCCTTCGCGGTGCCAACGGGTGGGACGTCGACCGGCGCGCGAACCTCGGCGATCATCGGGCCTCCACCGCCGCGCGCCAGAGAATGTTCTGGCGCGCCACTTCCAGGCGCGGACGGTCGTTCGGAAAGCGCGCGATCAGCCGATCGAGAATCACGCAGAGGAGATCCGGGAGAGACGGAAAGGGCCGCGCGAGCAGACGGGGGAAGTAGGCCAGGCGAAGTCGACCGCCGGGCTGATGAAAGCGCTGAAACTCCAGATCCGAGAGCAGTTCAACCGGAGCGTCGATCGTCGCGGCGACCCGCGGGGTGGTCTGGTCGAAGTCGAGGCCGATCGATCCGGAGCGCGCGGTGCCCAGGGCAAACACCCCGACGAGGGTAGCGGTCTCCGCGAGATAGTCTGGACTGAAGACCGGCAATTCGCCTTCGGTCGAGAGGCGAGGTCCGAGCGTGCCGAAGGAGGGGTTGAGGAGTTGGGTCGTGTAGATGACCCCGATGAGGTGACCGTCGCCCTCGAACGGAATGCTGACGAACTGGCCGAAGGCGCGGTCGTGCGGGTCCGGCGGGGCCGGTACCTCGCCGTGAGTGTTCACCTGGACGAGGTAATCCGACTGGTCGTTTGACCCCACTACTCGACCGATCTCCATGACGTCAAGCCCTCCGACGCCGCTTACTCGCGGCCTTTGGAACGACGTTCGTACCAATGCCGTGGCTCGCGGCGAACTCTTGAACCAGGTAATAGAAGTGTTCGCGGTCACGCGCGCCGAGCACGGCGCAGGCGTCGGCGGTTTCGATGCAGTACGGGTAGCCGTTGCCGACGATCACCTCGGCCCGCACCACGTCCACGACGTGGTCGAGCAGTCCCTCGCGCACCACCCAGCGCGGAAGATCCAGTCGGGCGGGCGCCGAGTTCTGGTTGGTTTTCAAGTACAGAAAGCAGATCTCTCGGGAGTAGTCACGCTGGTCGTTCGCAACGCCGGCCACGTACCGGCCCAGCACGTCGTCACGCGCGCAAACGAGCGCTCGCGTACGGTCGCCCCAGAGCAAGCGCGGATTGAGGAGATTGCTGTCCGGTACGGCGTGGGGCAACGGAAACTCGGCGACCCCGGCGAGCATCGTCGCGACATCCTTGGCCAGCGAGGTATCGATGAAGCCGACGACCGGAATGCGCGTCCGCTCGGACGCCGCCAGGAGACGACAAATCGCCTGAATGTACTCGGTACCGGTGGTTTCCAGCATCATCGCGGCAAAGCTAACGACCAGGCTGCCGTCAAAAAAGGCGACCGGCGGTGGTCCGTCGCCCCGCCGGAGCGCGGCGACTTCGAGGCGATCGATGAGATGATTGACTTCACCTTGAAAGCGCCGCAACGCCAGGAGCTGATCCGAGGTGCCGAAGCCATCAAGGTTGTCGCGGGTCAATTCGTCGGGGTAGATCACGTCGAAAGCCACGTCTTTGACGTAGCGTCCACTCGGCTCGTGCGGGTTCTCAAACCAGGCCACCTGAACCGCGCCGATCGGCAAGGAATAATCCTTCGTCGGCTTGATCTCGCTGCCGTCGACCGCGATGGTCAGGACGCTACGAATCTTCTCGAGCGCCCACTCCCGCGCTTCCCGATGGTTTTCGAATCGGACGTCAAACGGCTCAAACAAACCGCTGGCGCCGTCCCACTCTTCACTGAGCAGCGCGCCGGGCCGTCCGGTCGCGGCGAGGCGCGCTGAGAGCTCGTCGTTGCTCAAGCGCTGCAAGGCGTTGAGCGCGTTGGAAAACGCCCGATACGCTTTTCGCTCGTTGTCGGCGTGTTCGACAAATCGGTCGAGGCCGGTTTCCAGTTGGCTGGTAACGCGCGCGGGAAAGAGCACGTTGACCTCGGTCCCCTCTGCCTTACGAGTCTTTGATGACGCGGGAGCGGCCGGCCTCCCGACCGATGCGAATGACGTGGCCGAAAAGGCCATCGAACGTGTCGTCGTGGCTGATGACGATGAGCTGATCAAAGCCTTGCAGCCGCTGGACTTGCTCGCCGAGGTTCGAACGGCGCTCTTGATCCAGGTGCGCGGTCGGCTCGTCAAGAAACGCCATCCGCCCATTGCTCAACTCGCGCAGGAGGGCCAGCCGAACCGCGAGCGCGGCAGCCATCTGCTCTCCGCCGGAGAGTTGACTGAAGTCGCGACTCGTGCCCTGGCGCCGGGTGACGATCTCGAACTCCGGCGTCCAAACGATTTCGATGCCGGCCTGGTTGAGGACCTCGCCGTTGATCGCGCTGGCAGTTCGGCTGATCTGGACCAGCAGGCGCTGGGTGATCTCCGGACCGGCGGCCCGGATGGCGGCACGTAAGGCGCTGGCAACTTGCTTCTCTTCGTCGATCGCTTCGACCTGCCGAGTCAGCTCGGTCTTGTCGGCAAGCAAGCGGTCCAGATCCGCCAGGCGCGCCTTCAAAGCAATCTCCTCGGCCTCGGCGGTATCGATGCCCGCCCGAACTTTACCAATGGTCTGATCCAGTTCGACGCGTCGCTGAATTCGGCCGTCGTGTTCGGCCCGGTCATATTCGGCTGCTGCCGCCGTCAGTGTCGCGTCCGCCTGGGCCCGCGCCGCGGTTGTCGCGCGTACCGCCGATTCGGCGCTCGCGTGCTCCGCGGTCTTTTCTCCGACCGTCGCGGCCAGGTCGCTCGCCCGCAGGTAGGCGAGATAATCCGGCTGGATTTCCTCGCGGCGGCGCCGGTTGGCTTCGACCCGCTCGTCCAGGCCGGCGAACGGCGCTAGCGCGTCGTCGAGGGTTGCTAAATCGCCTTGCAACGCCTCCAGCGTCGCGACGGTCGCCCTTTTCTCCTCGCGGCGTGCCGGCAAGCTCCGCGCCTCATCGCGAAGATGGCTGGCGCGTTCCCGCGGGCCGTTCAGCACGCGCAGCGCCTGCTGGGCCGCTCTCACTTCGTCGTCGGCGTTGGCAAGCTCGCGCAGCTTAATGCCGTCGGCTTCGATTTGCGCCTTTACGGTTGCCCACTCGCCCCGCGCTTCCTGGATTTCGGTCTCCAGCGCCGGCAGTCGGGAAAGGTCGCGCGCCGCGCGTTCGGAAGCCTGCCAGGCATCCTGGGCCGCCTTGACTGCGCGCTCCAGTTCGCTACGGCTGCTCGCCAGGGCAGCGGCGTCGCGGACCTTGTCCGCGATCTCGGCAAGCTGCCGCGAACTGTCCTCATACGTCGCGGTCAATTCGGCGCGCTGCTGACTCCACTGCACGACCTTCTGTCGCTGCTCCTCGGTAGCCTTCGCTCGCTGAGTGGATTCCTCCATCGACACGAACGTCCGCTCCAGGCGCTCGACCTCGGCGTTCCATCGCGCGATCTCACCGTCGAAGTGATGGGCCAGGTCTACCCCCGGGCGCAGATTCCGACACTCTTCGTGGAGGAACGGACAAAGGCCGCCGGCAACCTGAATGCGGGTTTGCCGAGCGTGGACCAGCTGAGTGCGCGCCGACGCTCGGGCCTCGCCCGCCTGGCGCAGGCGCAGTTCGAGCGCGCCAAGCGTTTCCTCTGGCACTGGCGTGAGGCTAGCCGCGGCGATTCGCCGGTCCAGATCTTCGATCTTCGACCGCAGGTCGGCGATCTGGCGCTGTTCGCGTTGCAGCGACTGGCGAAGCTGCTGGAGCAGGCCATCGGCTCGGTTCGCGGCCGCCAGACCAGCCGCCAACTCGTCATACCGCAGCTTGCGCGGGCTGAGTTCCTCGGCGATTAACCGTCCATCGGCGATCCGGTTGATTTCGGCCTGCAGTCGCTTGCCCCGCTCGCCAATCCGTTCGAGGTCCTGCTGGGCGGTTTTCAGACCGCTCTTGAGCCGCTCGACAGACTGAAGCGCCATCCGGGCGTCCTGCAAGCGGCGTTCGGCGGCTTCTTGTTCGGGTATCCGCTCCTCCAGGCGTTGCGCTTCGTCGAGCCCGCGCTCCAACCGGGAAATCTCGGCGTCGATTCCCTTGGTCTCACTCTGGGTCCTCGTAAAGCGCGAGACCAGGTCGGCGCGTCGCTGAAGCAGGCGATCTCTTTCCCGCCGCCGTTTGTCGAGCTCGCCGAGCGCGGCTTCCAGTTCGCGATTCTCGAAGAAGGCCGGGCGGGTTCGCTCGCAGATTTCGGCGGCCAGTCGCGCGGTCTCGAAGGCGCGCGCGGCGTCGGCAAAGCGCGCCTTCGCGTGGCGTTCCTCGGCGGCCGCGCCGTCGCTTGCGATCCGCGCGAGATCCCAGGCCTGCTTTCGGCGGTCAAAGTCGCGGAGGAGCGCTTCGACGACCTCCCGCTGGGCGAGGGCGCGGCTCAGGGCCACCGCCTGGTCCGCTCGCTCGTCGCGAACCGCTCCCAGCCGGAGTTCGACGGCGTCGCGACCTTCGGTTTGGCCGTCGAGCCGGGCGATTTCGCGGTCGAGTTCGGCGCGCTCTTTGTCGAGGGTCGAATCGATCGCCGCTAGGCGCCGAAAGGCGTCCTCGTATTCGTCCACCCGCAAAAGTCGATTGAACTTGGACCGGCGCTCCTGGGGCGCGTCCAGGAAGACCGCGGTGAGCGTGCCCTGTGGCGGACCGACCGCGTCGACGAAGAGCGCGCGAAGGTCGACGCTCGGGTCAATTTTCAGGTGCTGGTGCAGCCAGGTTCGGACCTCCGCTTCGCCGCGCGCGATTTGTTGCTGAATGTCCGGGTCGTGCACATAGTGCGTTCCCCCTCGACCTACTCGCCGAACGACCTCGTAGGTGCGGGAATCCAGTCGGGATTCGATGACCAGGGTGATCGTGCCGGTCGCCTCACCTTCCCGAACGAACTCCTCGTGTTTATATGGCAGGTGCTGAAACAGGGCACAGCCGATCGCTTCGAGAATCGTGGACTTGCCAGCGCCGTTTGGGCCACAAATCGCGTTGACGCCGCGGGTAAACGAGATGATTTCGGCCGGTGTGCCGTAAGACTTGACGTTCTCCAAGCGCACTTCGCGAAGGATCACCGACTCTCCTCCGTTCCGGCGGCCTCGCCGACCGCGGGCTGTCCCAACCGTCGAAGGCCGTTGCGGAGCGCGTCGCGCAGGCCGGGTCCGTCTTCGCCCCCGAGCGCGCGTTGCTTAAGCGACAGCGCCAGCGCCGCGTAGTCGGCGGCGCGCGCGGCGAAGCGGGCGTCCTCGGCAAGCCGCGACCGCAGCACGCTTCTTTCGAGCGCGTCGCGATCGATCTGCCCGACCTCGTCGACGAATTCGTCGGTTTCGAAGTTCCGCGGGTTGTACTGTTCCCGGACGATCCCGACGAGCGGATCCAAACGCTCCTTACACGCCGCCTCGAGCTGATTCACCGGAACGTCGGTCGACGCAAAGCGCAGGTTGCCGTTGAGCGTTAAGATGGCGACCGGGCGTTCGGACCAGTCGCGCTGGCTCTCCCGCTCCAACTTGTCGAAACAGCCTCGGAGCAGCGCGCGCGGATCGGAAAATTCTCCGACGTCGACGCGCATGACACAGAATGGGCGCTTTGGCACGTCGACGATCTCGACGCTGGCGGCCGGCGAGCGGTCGGTGTCCACTTCGACGCGCAATAAACCGCGCCGCCACTCCCACTCGCTCAGGTTCCAGGTCTCCAGGCTGCCGCCGTTGTAGAGAAAGGTGCCCAGGGCGTAGTACTTGTGGATGTGGCCGAGCGCGACGTAGTCGACGACCCCGCGCAATCGCTCGGCCGCCGAAGCGGTCAGCTCGGCGTTGAAGTTCGGCACGATCCCTTCAAGACCGGCGTGGAGTACTAGAATGGTGAAGCTGCCGTCGCGCAGTTCTTCTAGTCGAGGTCGGAGTTCGTCCAGCATTCGTTCGGTGGACGCGCCGAGGTAGCGCACCCCGATGATTCGGCAGCCAGCCCACTCCACGTAGCTCCCCGATGCCTTCCCGGCTTCGACCGGCAACAGCCGCGGACCAGCCGTCGTCGTTTCGACGTCCAGGTAGGTGAGCAAGCCCTGGCTCGCCAGCGTCTGAAGCCAGCTCCGCGATTCGCCATAGCGCGCGCGATCGTGGTTGCCCTGGATGTCGACGATCGGCACGCCAGCCTGGCGAAGGATGTCCAGGCCCGCCAATGCCTGGTCGAAGGTGACCGGGTTAATGGTAAAGCGATTGAATAAATCGCCCGCGCAAATCGCGAAGTCTGGTCGGAGGTTTGCAATGTACTCGCAGGTCCAGAGCCAGGCGGCGCCGAAGTCGTGCAGGCGCTCGACCGAGTCGTATTGCTGGGTTCCGAGATGAACGTCGCCGAAATGGACAAACGAGCAACGCACTCGCGCCTCGCACCGGGAAAATCTCGAACAAGTGTGCCTATTATAACCCACCGAGCGTGCCAAACGAGCGCGCTCGCGCCCCGCCTGGCCGGCTCTAACCGGATTCACTCCTCCCCGGGGCACGCGGTGACGCCGGGATCTTGCGGCGTTCTGCCTCGGTCGGGTATTCTGGGGAGCGCGGTGCCGTTCGGACGATCGTTCGAGGTCTTTTCGGTCCGTCAGGAGGTGTTGTGCAGGCGACAGCGGCGCGCTATCCAATGAAATTTCGGGCTCGGCCGGTCGAGAAGGTCTGGGGCGGCCGCCACCTGGAATCCCGGTTCGGCAAGCCGCTGCCCGGCCACGGTCCGATCGGCGAGATCTGGGGCGTTTGGGACGGTCTGAAGATTGTCAACGGTCCGGCCCGGGGGGACATCCTTCGAACGCGAGTCGAGCGCGACCCCGCGCTCGTGGCGAGCGACCAAGCCACGCGGCCAGCCAGCGGCGATTTTCCGCTTCTCATCAAATTCCTCGACGCGAACGAGAATTTGTCGATTCAGGTCCATCCCGACGACGATTACGCCCGACGCGTGGAAGGCGTTCCGTACGGCAAGTGCGAAATGTGGTACATCTTGCAGGCCGAGCCGGGCGCGGTCGTCTATCACGGCACCAAAAAAGCGCTCAATCGCGACGAACTGACCCGGTGTCTGGCCGACGGCTCGATCGTCGAATACCTGGCAAAGATCGAAGTTCGGCCCGGGGACGTTCTGATCAATCCGCCGGGGACGATCCACGCCCTCGGCGCCGGCATCGTCCTCTACGAGCTGCAACAGTCTTGCGACCTTACTTACCGCCTCTACGACTGGGATCGCGGGACCAGTGGCGCTCCGCGATCGTTGCACCTGGACAAGGGAGCGGATGTTTCAGACCTCGACCCGCCTGCTCAGCACTGCGTCCAACCGGTTCGGCTCGACGACGAAACGGTGATCCTCTGCGCGTGCCAGTATTTCGTCGCCGAACTGCATACCTGGCGAACCGCGCGACCCTCGCCCGGAACCGACCCGCGGTTCGAGATTTTTACCGTGCTGGAGGGCGCGTTTCGACTGCGGCACCCCGACGGTTGGCGTCTCGACGTGCGGTCTGGCGATTCCGTGCTCGTTCCTGCGCGCGTCGGTCCATATACTGTCACCCCGACCTCGGACGCGTGTCAGGTGATCCGCTCCTACGTTCCGAACCTCCGCGGCGATGTGGTCGATCCCCTGCTCCGACGTGGCGCAACCGCCGAGCAAATCGTTCAACTCGGCGGGGATCCGCGGCGATCGGATCTTCGGGATCTGGTGACCTAAGAGGTACCGCGCGACGCCGGCTCGAGCCCGCCCTGAGTATAATTTGTGGAGAACGTTCGCACGCCAAGCGCGATCTGGCCGGCTTGTGCTGGGCACCGCCAGGAGGGGTAGTGGTGAATCGCAAGGTTTACGGCGCGGTGGAGGGTGGTGGTACGAAGTTTGTCTGCATGGTCGGCACTGGCCCAGACGACGTCATCGACCAGCTGACGGTTCCTACCGCCGAGCCGACCGAGACGATCGGCTCGGTGATTGAGTTCCTGGCGCGACCGCGGCCGGGTGTCGAAATCGCCTCGGTCGGCGTCGCCACGTTCGGACCGATCGATCTGAATCCACGATCCCCCCATTACGGAGGTACTATCGGAACGACGAAGCCCGGGTGGTCGTATGTCCGGATCGTCGCTCCGCTCCGTCGCCGGCTTGGTGTACCGATTGGGTTCGACACGGACGTCAACGGTGCCGTTCTTGGCGAGTCCCGCTGGGGCGCCGCTCAGGGCCTGGATCCAGTTTTGTACCTGACAATTGGAACCGGGATCGGCGGGGGCGCGTTGGTCAACGGCGCGACCATCAAGGGGCTGATGCATCCGGAGCTCGGTCACGTCCCGATTCCGACGTTACCCGGCGACGATTTTCCCGGCGTCTGTCCCTACCACGGTCGGTGTTTGGAAGGGGTCGCCTGCGGGCCAGCACTCGCCGCCCGCGCCGGTCGGCCGGTCGCGGACATCTCGGAGAACGATCCCATCTGGGACCTCACCGCGACCTACCTGGCGTTCGGTTTGAGCAGTTACGTTCTGACCCTCTCGCCCAAGCGGATTGTTCTCGGCGGCGGGGTTATGCATCAGACGCACCTTTTGGACCGGGTTCGTCGGGAACTGGTGCGGATTCTTAACGGCTACATCCAAGTTCCGGCGCTCGGCGAAGGCATAGCCGACTACGTCGTGCCCTCCCTTCTCGATCAGAAGGCGGGCCTCTACGGCGCGCTCGTGATTGCCGAGCGCGCTCTTGCCGAGGAACGGCGGGCGCATGGCTAGGGCCATCGCGTCAGCGCCGATCGGCGCCTTAACTTGACTGGTTTACCGGAGGAGCAGTGTTCGCGCAGTTACCTTTGCGTTCGATGTCCGTCGGACTTGCCCTGGGCACGTTGGCATTTGGCTTGACGCCGATCGTCGCGCCCCGCGCTTTTGGAAGACTCTTCGGTCTGCCCATGGACGAGAGTCCCGCCGCGGATATCGCGATGCGCTCGGTCGGCGCCCGTGACGCGATCAACGGGATCGGGATTCTGTCCGCTACCTTGCACAACGGGCGGGTCGCGCCGTGGATTCTCGCTCGGGCCGTGGCCGACGGAACCGACGCCGTTGGTGTCGGAGTCGCCATGCTCAATGGCGCGCGAAATCCCCGACTGACGCTCCTCGGTGTCCTGGCGCTCGGCGCGACGATCGTCGACGTCGTTCTCTGGATTGGACTCAAGTCGGCGAGCTGCGCCCCCAGCGAAGAGAGCGCGTAGTCCCCTAGCGCGCTCCGGGGAGTTCCAGAACCCGCGCGTTTTGCTGGATCGTCACTGGAACGTAGTCCGAGAGATCACCTAAACCGAGGATTTCGTACCGGTAGCCTTGCTCGGTCAGGAACATCTGGCGATTGTTGGCGAATTCCTGGTCCTTCGTGTCGCGAGTAACCAGGGTATAAAAGTGAGCGAGCAGGCCGTTGCGTTTCGGCCGAAGGATTCGCCCGAGGCGCTGGGCTTCTTCTTGGCGCGAGCCGTAGGTACCGGATAGTTGAATCGCCACGTTGGCATCCGGCAAATCGATGGCAAAGTTCGCGACCTTGGAGACGATCAGGCGCGAAATTTCGCCGGTCCGAAATTGGTCATAGAGCTTTTCCCGATCGCGGGTCGGCGTCTTACCGGTGATGATTGGCACCTGGAGCAGGGCGCGAACCTTTTCCAGTTGGTCGAGATACTGGCCGATGACAAGAATTCGATCGTCCGGATGCTTCGCGAGGAGTTGCTGAAGGGCGTCGAGCTTCGACGGATTCTCGGCGGCGAGACGCGCCTTTTCGCGGTCATCGGAGATGGCATAAGCCATCCGCAGTTCGTGCGGCAACGGAATTCGGACTTCGTGGCACTCGGCAGTCGCGATCCAACCCTGCTTTTCGAGAACCTTCCACGGCACATCGTACTTCTTCGGACCGATCAACGAGAAGACGTCTTCCTCTCGACCGTCTTCGCGGACTAGCGTCGCGGTGAGGCCGAGTCGTCGGCGGGCCTGGATCTCGGCGGTTACCCGGAAGACCGGCGCCGGCAGCAGATGCACCTCGTCGTAAATGATCAGGCCCCAGTCGCGCTCATTGAAAAGGTGAAAGTGGGGGAACTGGGCGTCCCGTTTCCCACGATGGGTCAGGATCTGGTACGAGGCGACCGTCACCGGACGAATTTCTTTCCGTTCGCCCGAATATTCGCCGACGTCTTCGGCGGTGAGATTCGTCTTGTCGAGGATCTCACTGATCCACTGGCGCGATGCCACCGTGTTCGGCGTCAGGATCAACGTCGCGCACTGCAACTCGTTCATGATCGCGACGCCGACGATGGTCTTGCCCGCGCCACAGGGTAGAACGACGACGCCGCTTCCACCGCGGGCACCTCCGGACGCGTGGAACACGTCGCTAGCCTCCTGTTGGTATGGCCGAAGGAGGAAGCGCGTCCCGTTCGACAATTGGTCGCGAAGCAGAATTGGCAGGGGAGCGCCCGGAACGTAGCCGGCAAGATCCTCGGCGGGAAAGCCGAACTGGACTAGCGCCTGTTTGATCAGACCGCGATGCTCGGGCAGCACCGTCAAGGTCGTTGGACTGGATTGGGACTTGATGAGCATCGCGAAGCGCTTGTGGTGGGCGATTTCGGCAATCAGCGCCTCGTCGTCCGACGTTAGCAGCAATTCACCGTCGCCGCGCATGAGCTTGAGGCGGCCATAGCGGCTGACGTAGTCGTAGATGTCGGTGCGCACGTTCGCCGGGAGGTCGTACTTGCCGTACCGCTCGAGCGCTTCGACGATGGAATCGGCGAGAAACCCGGCCGCCGCGGCGTTCCAGAGCGAAAGCGGGGTAATCCGATAGGTGTGGATGTGTTCCGGGCTCTTTTGAAGTTCGGCAAACCGCGCGAGGGCATCTCGGGCTTCGGGGTATAGCGGGTTGTCGACTTCGAGCAGCACCGTTCGGTCGCTCTGCACGATCACCGGTCGAGTCGCGTCCACCCTCACGTTGCCCTCCTGAGCTAGCGCCGCGAACAATCTGAAATCATTCAGGTTTGTTCGCAATAGAGATTTCTGGATCTAATCATGATGCCGCCTCCGCCGCGCGCTGTCAAATGACTTGACATTGCCAGCAACACGAAACCTGGGCAACCGAAGCGCTTCGGTTGCCCAGGTTTCGTGTTGCTATGTGCGAGATCTGGTTAGCCGCGAATTCCAGTAAACGTGATTCCTTCCACGAAGGTCCGCTGGGTGAGGAAGAACAGGACGATCATCGGCGATGCGATCAGCAGACTGGCTGCCATCAAGGTAGTCCAGTCGGTAGTGTGCTGAGACTGGAAGTTGTACAGGCCGATCGAGAGCGTGTACATCTTTTCGTCATTGAGGTAAATCAGGGGATTGAAGAAGTCGCGCCAACTGTCCATGAATGAGAAAAGCGCGACCACCGCCATCGCCGGCTTAGAAAGTGGTATGAGAATGCGCGTGAAGAATCCGATGTGCGAGGATCCGTCGATCACCGCGGCGTCGAATAACTCCTGCGGTTGGCGCAGGAAGAACTGGCGGAGCAGGAAGATATAGAACGGGTTGCCCAGGAAGTTCGGAATGATGAGTGGTAGGAACGTGCCAACCCAGTGCATCTTTGCAAACAGGATGTAGACCGGGATCAGGGTTGTCCAGGTCGGCACCAACAAGGTAGCCAGCACGAGAGTAAAAACGACGTCGCGACCGGGCCAGCGGACCCGCGCGAAGCCATACGCGGAGAGCGCCGAACTGACCAGCGTACCCACAACGGACGGAAGGGTGACGATCAAGGTGTTGGTGAGGTACGGGAAGAAAGGAAAGTAAGTCAGCGACGCCGGGTAGTTTGACCACATCAATTTGGCGGGAATCCAAATCGGGGGAACCGCGAAAACTTCCCCTTCGGTCTTTAGCGATGTCGACAGCATCCAGACGAGGGGAAAGACGAAGGCCACCGCCGCCACGACCAGGACAATGAGGGCCAGCAGTCGACCGCCCGTTGCAACGGTCTCCCAGAAGGTGTTTCCCCGACGTGGAATCGGCTTGGAGGGGAGTTCGAGCGCGCGAGCCATGCTTCCTCCGCTCACTCGTAATGAACGAAGCGTTGGGACAACCGCATGGAAAGCAGTGTCAACGCGAAAAGAAATATGAAGAGGATCCAGGCCATTGCCGACGCATAGCCCATTTTGTAGTAGACGAACGCGTTGCGGAACAACTCAATCGAATACACCAGCGTCGCGTTCAGGGGACCACCACCGGTCATAATGAACGGAACGGCGAAAACCTGGGCCGCGCCCACCATGCCCATGATCCCATTGAACAGAATGACTGGCGACACCATCGGAATCGTGATGTGCCAAACGAGGTGGGCCGGTCCAGCGCCATCGAGCTGCGCCGCCTCGTAGAGAGTCGAGGGAACGTCCTGCAGGCCAGCCAGGAAAATGATGATGGCCGACCCCACCCCCCAGATGCTCAGAAGAATGAGAGCCGGCATTGCCCAGTTCGGGCTACTTAGCCAGGGAACCTCCGGGATACCAAAGAGTCCGAGGGTCTCGTTAATGATCCCACCATGGGTATTGAACAACATGATCCAAAGAATCGAGGCGGCGACCGTTGGAACGATCGTCGGGATGTAGTAGCAAGTGCGTAGGATCGACCGTCCGGGCAAGCTCAAGTTCAGCAGCACGGCAAAAAACAGTGCCGCGATCAAATCGAGGGGAACGCTACCGACAATGTAGTAGATGGTGTCGACGAGCGAGGTCCAGAACAGGCCGTCCTTTGCCAGAATTTGGAAGTTGTTCAGCCCGACCCACTGCGGTGTTTCCACCACGTGAAAAGATGTGAAACTGTAGTACACCGAAGCGATAACCGGGTACAGGTTGAACCAGAGAAAGCCAACAATCCAGGGCGAGATGAACCCTAAACCGGCGATCAACTCGCGACGTTCGTTCTTCGTCATTCGCAATTCCCTATCTGGTTGCAGTGGTAGCCGAAGGTGCCGCGACACAGTAAGGGGGCTGCCAACTCGGCAGCCCCCGTGCCGTGCCTACCAGTTCGGGTGCGATGCCTTGAACTGGCTCAATTGGTCGTCGACCTTTTTCGCCAGGTCGTCCAGGGCCGCTTTCGGGGTCATCTTTCCGTAGATGATCGAGTCGCGAGCGGTCGAGAGGTTGTCTTCAAAGAATGGATCGATTGGCGATGTCGCCGGCGGGACCATCATATTCTGCTTCAGCACGTCGATCCAGTCCTTCATCAAAGGCACCTTGGACGTAAAGTTCGGATCGAAGGCAACCGACTGGACCGGAGGAACGTTGTTTTCCTCCACGTTCCACTGAAGTACCGCCGCATTACCACCCATGTAGCTCATGAAGTCGACGCCAAGATCCTGATGCGGCGCGCCCTTGGGCAAGACGAAGACATTTCCACCACCGGTCTGATCGGTTCCAAACTTGACTCCCGACGCCGTCGGCAACCAGCCATTCGCGAACTTCAGTTTGGGAGCCTGATCCGGGACCGTAATCGGGGTATACTCGCCCATCCCTTCGATCGCTAGCTGGTTTGAATAGAATGGCGTCTGGTTGCCTGTAAAGAGCTTCTGGAAGGTCGTCACCTTGTCTGGCCCACCGAGAAGTTTGACGTACTTCAGGTACCAGTCGAACGTCGCGATGTTCTGATCGGTTGATATCGTCCACTTGTCGGCACCGGCATCGTAGTACTTGCCACCGAAAATCGCGGACCAGGTCAAGGTGTTACTGGTAATCCACGGGCAAAAGCCGATTTGAGTAAGGTTGCCCGAGGCGTCCTTAACCGTCAACTGCTCGGCCATCTTATCGAGTTCGTCGGTGGTCTGCGGTCCTTTCGTCGGGTCCAGGCCAGCTTTCGTGAACATGTCGGTGTTCCACGCCAGGATGTCGAAGTCAAACTCCTGGATGAAGCCCCACAGGTGACCGTGGAAGAAGATCATTTGCCAGGCAACCGGAAAGTAGTCGCTTTCCTTGATCCCCATGGATTTCTGATAGTCGTCCATCGGTAGGATAAAACCCTGCGACGCCCAGTCGACAATTGGCGTGTAGTCGTAGGTCATGATCGCGTCGGGCGACTGACCGCCAGCGATTGCCGTGACGTACTTCTGGTAGTGGTTGCTGGTGGGTACGGTGATAACCTTCACCGTCGCCTTAGTGCTTTGCTTGTTATACCCGTCGGCCAGTTCGGCAATAATCTTATTGCCAAGCTTGTCGGTGGCCGGGCTGTAAAACTGAATCTCGGTCTTACCTGCCGAACTCGCGGCCTGAGCGGCCGGAGCGGTGGTCGCGGCGGCGGCCGGAGTCGCGGTCGCCGCCGCACTCGCGGGCGCCGATGTCGCCGCGGCCGCGGATGTCGGCGCTGGCGCGGTTGTCGCGGCCGCTGCGGCGGAACTGGCGGGCGTCGACGAGCCCGCGCCAGTGGAAGTACCGGATGAGCACGCGGCCAAGGCGGCGGACGCGCCGCTGATGACGAGACCAGTCAACAGGGACCGACGGCTCAGGCGCGACGCAAGAGGCAAAGTCGCCATGTTGGAGACCTCCGTTCGTATGTTGAGGCTTTCACCAAGCCGCCTACCGCGGCCAACCCGATTCTTGGGCACGACCCGCTATAGTCTTGGTGCTACGCACAGTATCCAGATTTCCCTCGTCATGTCAACTGTTCCGGGGAATTTTGGGCCAAGCCGTGCGCGCGGAGGATCAATGTCACCCGAAATAGGTGTCTTGGCCCAGCCTCCGCCAGTTTAACCGTCTGGTCGGATTGCTTCTACTGGCACGTAACCGAAATCAACCCCGATGCGTTTGGGCGCCGAGTCCAAAGTCTGCCAAATCGGGCCACCTGACGCGAATCTGATCGGGCACGAGTCTGGAACTATGAATATAACCTATCGTTGAACGGGTTGTTTCATTCGGCCGATCAGTCTCCGACCGTCTCGCGTCGCGGCGGAAAATCCACAGATTCGTTCGCAGGAGTCGCCCCGTGGGTGCCGGCGTTTTGTGGCTCGACCCGCCTCAATGGTGTAAAATTGTCAACTGGGGCAAGCACTGATTAATCTTTGTCGTACCGCGCGGCGAGCGGCTGGAGGTGGGATGGCGATTCGAGAAATATTGTCCGTTGAGCATCCGATGCTGCGGCGAAAGTGTCCGCGGATTCGCCAACTCGACTCCGGCCTACAAAAGTTGATCGACGATTTGATCGAAACTATGCGCGAGGCCAACGGAGTCGGTCTCGCGGCGCCTCAGGTTGGGGTCGCGGCCCGTCTCTTCGTTGTAGAGACCCCCGAGGACCTTGACGAGCCCCACGCCGGAGAGCTATTCGTTCTTTATAACCCGGAGATCGTCAAGAAGTCCGAACTCTATCATCCGGTCGAAGGGTGCCTGTCGATGCCCGGCTGGGAGGCCGATGTTCCGCGTTACCAGTACATCACAATCAAAGGGCGCAACCGAAATGGGCGTGAAGTACGGATTAGCGCGGAAGGGCTGCTCGCGCAGGCATTTCAGCACGAAAGCGACCATTTGGACGGCGTCCTTTTCTTCGATCATTTGGATAACATGAATCAACTGCGTCGGACCGAGCGAACCGGAGAGCGGGTCGAGGCATAGCCGATCCGCTCTTCGATGTCGGTCGTTCCTTTCGCCGCGGACGGAACCTGGCAGTCGCAGCCTTCGTGAGGAGAACCGTTGAACCTACACGAGTACCAGGCGAAGGAGTTCCTCCGCCAAAACGGCGTACCCATCCCCGCCGGGGACGTGGCATCAACCCCCGAGCAAGTCCGCCAGATCGCTCACCAGATTGGACAGCCGGTTGTCGTTAAAGCCCAGGTGCTCACTGGAGGGCGAGGCAAAGCCGGCGGCGTCAAGTTGGCGCAAAACCCTGACGAGGCGGAGCGGGTCGCCCGACAGATTCTCGGCATGGATATCCGGGGCCACGTGGTCCACAAAGTCCTCGTCACTAACGCCGCGGAAATTGCCCGCGAAATCTATCTCGGGGCAATCCTCGACCGTGAAACCAAGTCAATCGTCTTGATGACGAGCGCCGAGGGCGGCGTTGAGATCGAGATTGTGGCACGCGATCACCCGGACAAAATCCTCCGCCGCTCGATCGACCCCTACCTCGGCTATGGCGACTATCAGGGACGCGAGCTCGGCTACGCTCTCGGCCTCAACGCGGCCCAGGTTCGCGCCTTCAGCAAAATCGCGGGAGCGTTGCACAAGACGTTGATTGAAAACGACGCGACTTTGCTCGAGATCAATCCCCTCGCGGTAACGACAAGTGGCGAACTATATGGGCTGGACGCCAAAATGGTCGTCGACGACAACGCACTGTTCCGACATTCCAAGTTCGAGGATCTTCGTGACCTTGAGGCCGAGGATCCCTTTGAGCGGCAGGCGCGCGAAGAGGGAATTAGCTACGTTAAACTGGATGGCACGATCGGTTGCGTTGTCAACGGCGCTGGATTGGCAATGGCAACCATGGACATCCTTAAGTTGTACGGCGGGAGTCCCGCCAACTTCCTTGACGTCGGCGGTGGGGCTCGCGCCGAGCGAGTAACCCTGGCGCTGCAGCTCATTTTGTCTGACCCGAAGGTTCGCGCGGTTTTCTTCAACATCTTTGGTGGAATAACCCGTTGTGATGAGGTCGCGCGGGGAATTGTTGAGGCGATTCACCAGATTGGCGGCACCAAAGTGCCGATTGTCGTTCGCTTGGTCGGGGTGAACGAGTCCGAAGGGCGCCAGATTCTCCTGGGCGCCGGTCTGAAGGCGTACACCGGCCTCGACGAAGCCGCGAAAGCCGCCGTCCAGGCAGCACAATCGACCCTACCCGACGAGTCCTCGGTCGGGTCGCACGGAGGTGCGGCGTGAGCGTACTCGTCAGTCGCGATACTCGGCTGCTTGTCCAGGGGATGACCGGGCGCGAGGGAGAGTTTCACACCCGTCAGATGTTGGAGTACGGAACGAACGTTGTCGCCGGGGTTACGCCTGGGCGAGGCGGCCAGACCTTACTCGACGTTCCCGTGTTCAACACGGTTCAAGATGCTGTCGAGCATACTGGTGCAAACGCGTCGATCATCTTCGTCCCGGCACCTTTCGCGCCGGACGCCATCCGCGAAGCAGTGGCGAGTCGGTTGCCGTTAATCGTGGCGATCACCGAGGGTATCCCGGTGCTCGACATGGTTCCCTTGTATCACTACGTGCGGGACAAGGGTAGTCGGCTGATCGGGCCGAATTGCCCGGGCCTGATCTCACCAGGCAAGGCAAAGGTCGGCATCATGGCCGGGAACATTCACCGGGAAGGCTCGATCGCGATTGTTTCGCGGTCCGGAACTCTGACCTATGAAATCGTGGCCGCGCTGAGCGCGAATGATTACGGTCAGTCGACGGTTATTGGGATTGGCGGAGATCCCATCGTGGGGACGTCTTTCATTGAGGCCTTGGAGTTGTTCGAGGCGGATCCCCAGACCCGGGCGATCGTGCTGATTGGCGAAATTGGCGGTAGTGGCGAGGAAAACGCTGCGGCATACATTCGGGAGCACGTCACCAAACCGGTCGTCGGCTTCATCGCCGGTCGGACCGCCCCACCCGGCCGACGCATGGGTCACGCGGGGGCGATTATCTCCGGTACCTCCGGCACGGCGGCCGAGAAGCTGTCCGCCTTGCAGGCGGCGGGCGCGAAGGTCGCGGACAGTCCGACCCAGGTTCCCAGCTTGCTGGGGCAACTGGGCGTTGCCAAGGATTTCTAAGGTCCGCGGCGGCGAGCTATTCCGTAAAAGGGACCGATCCTCCCGCCCCCTTGCCGTCACGGAGAGAACCGGCAAGGGGGCGATTGGTCTGGACTGCCTGGACGGAATTCGTCACTTTGCACAATGATTCCGCCCCGACTATCATAGGTGTATCACACCGTATTCCGGCGGGCCGAGGGATGGCCCGGCTGACCGGCTCTGCTGGGCGGTCCAACCGCGGTCTGACAGAGGAGTAAGAGTGCGCCCGAAGAACCTAAGGATGCTGATTGGTATTATCCTGGTGGCGGCGGTGGCAACCTTCATTGCCTTCCCGAGTTCGCCCGGAATTCATCTGAACCTGTTCGGCATGAAAATCAACCAGGACTACCCAATCCACGAGGGACTCGACCTAAAAGGCGGCATTCAGGTCTTGCTCCAGGCCGATGTGCCGGCGACCACGACCGTCGACCAGAGTTCGATGCAGTCCGCGGAGTTCATCGTCCAGCGGCGCGTGGACGCGTTGGGTGTCTCGGAGCCGCTGGTGCAGCTGGCCAGTGGCAATCGGATAATCGTTCAACTTCCCGGCATCCAGAATCCTGATGCGGCGGTGAAGACGCTGGGCGATACCGGACTGCTCGAATTCGTCGACGCCGGGTCGACGCCTTTGCAGACTGGCACGGTAATCGATACCTCGCAAGGCGCGCCGACCAGTGGAACGAAGCCGGCCACCACCCAGGTCTACACCACGGTGATGACCGGTAAGGATCTGCAGTCCGCGGACGTTGGCTTCGATCAGTACGGTCACCCTCTGATCGATTTTACCCTGACGTCAAACGGGGCGAAGAAGTTTGGCGACTATACGACGAAGAACGTCGGCAAATACCTGGCTATCTCGCTGGACAAGCAAGTCATCGAGTCGCCGGTCATCCAGCAACCGATTACCGACGGCCGGGGCCAGATCAGCGGTCAATTCACTCTCCAGCAAGCTCAGGATCTGGTGATCCAGCTCCGTTACGGCTCATTACCGATTCCGCTCAAAGTTGTTGACAGCCAGGAAGTGGGTCCAACTCTGGGCGCCCAGGCGATTCAGCAGAGCATTGTCGCGGGGATCATCGGTTTGGGAATCGTTTTGGCGTTCATGGTCTTGAACTACCGGCTTCCCGGGGTGCTGGCCGACCTGGCACTGTTGATCTATGCCGCGGTGACGTTCGCGCTCTTCCGAATGATTCCGGTCACCCTGACCCTTGCCGGCATTGCCGGTTTCATCCTCTCGATTGGTATGGCGGTTGACGCTAACATTCTGATTTTTGAGCGGATGAAAGAGGAGCTACGCGCCGGTCGCGGCCTACACGCATCGATTGAGGCCGGCTTCGAGCGAGCCTGGCCGTCGATTCGCGATTCGAACTTCTCGACGTTAATCACTTGTACGATTCTCTACTGGTTCGGCGCGACTTTTGGAGCCAGTATCATCCAGGGATTCGCGCTAACCCTGGCGATCGGCGTGATTGTCAGTCTGTTCACGGCAATTCTCGTCACCCGGACATTCTTGTCGGTCGTCGTCGACGACATCGGGGTCCGGAAACTCAGCTTATTCGGATTACACGAGCCAACCGAAGTCGCACGCGAGGGGGTCGCCTGATGTTCCGCGTCACGCCAACGTATCGATTCCTCCGCGGGAGGGCTGGCAAATGATTGACCTCGTCGCAAGGCGTTATCTGTTTTTCTTGATCTCAGCGATCATCATCATCCCTGGCCTGATCTCGTTGATCGTACCGCCCGGCCTGCAACTTGGCGTCGACTTCACCGGTGGAACCCTCTGGGAGATCAAGTTTACGAAACCGGTGTCGGCGGACGCGGTGCAGCAAGTCCTGACGGCGCACGGGTATCCGGATAGCACCGTCCAGACCAGCGCCGGGAATGTCGTGCTGATCCGTACGAAAGAGATTCGTCCGGACCTGCCGATCAAGGGCCAGATTACAAGCGACTTTCAGAAGCAGTTCGGCGCTTTGACTGAACTGAGCTTCCAGTCGGTTGGTCCCGCGGTCGGCGGCGAAGTTTGGCAACGTTCGATTGAAGCGATCGCGATTGCTTCGCTTGGCATCCTGCTTTATCTGTGGTGGGCGTTCCGGAAGGTTCCGCGCCCTTATGCCTACGGTGTCTGCGCGATCGTCGCTTTGTTACACGACGCGCTCGTGGTACTCGGTATCTTCTCGATCCTCGGGCGGATCATCACTGTCCAGATCGATTCCCTGTTTGTCACCGCCTTGCTCACGGTGATCGGCTTCTCGGTGCACGACACCATCGTAGTGTTCGACCGAGTGCGCGAGAATAATATCCGCCACTTTGGGGAGCCATTCACCCAGATTGTGAACCATAGTTTGCTTCAGACCCTCGGCCGGTCGGTGACGACGTCGCTAACCGTGATCTTCACCCTGAGCGCGCTGGTCCTTTTTGGCGGGTCGAGCACGCGCATGTTCGCTCTGGCGCTACTGATCGGGATCGTCAGTGGAACTTATTCGTCAATCTTCAACGCGAGTATGCTGCTGGTCGTCTGGGAGACCGGCGAGTTCAAGCGACTGTTCAGCCGTTTTAGCCCGGCTAGGGCTGCCGCGTAGCGCGGCGGCCCTAGCCGGACGACGCGCGGTTAGCGGACTCGACCTTCTGCTAGGCGGTGGTTTTCCATGTTAACAAAGAGCCGAATCCGCTGAGCAATCTCACCACGGACTCTTCGGAAAACCGTGAGGCGCTCGATATCCGTGCCGATCGCCGCAGCGGGATCTTCGAAGGACCAGTGGACTCGCTCGTGGTCACCGGGGAAGACGGGGCAGGTTTCGTTCGCGCGATCGCAGACGGTGATGATGTAATCCCAGGGCTCGCTGAGAAAAATGCGCAAGGTTTTGGGTTTTTGATTCGAGATGTCGACGCCGGCCTCGGCCATTGCCTGAATTGCTACAGGGTTTACCTGATCCTTGGGTTCTGTGCCGGCGCTGTGCACATCAAAGCGATCGCCGCCAAGTTGACGAAGCCAGCCCTCGGCCATCTGAGAGCGAGCCGAGTTACCGGTGCATAGGAAGAGCACCCGGATCTTTCGCATCGGAAACACCTCACGCAGGTTCCTCGTTTTATGTAACCAAATCGAGAACGGTCGAAGAACGTTACGGATCTCCGCCTGGTTGGCAAAGCGGAGTTCGTTGGCCGACCCGTTCGGGCGCCAATACCTCGGTTAGCGACCGATGAATCTCCTGAAGTGCCGTTCGATCCACGGAGTAGTAGATCCAGCGCGCGTCGCGTTCGTCGCGGCGGGCTTGAACCAGTCCGCTACGCCGCAGCTGGCGCAAGTGGTGACTAATGAGATTCTGAGGTAACCCCAAAAGGTCGACCAGTTCGCAGTTACAGGTCTCGCCTTCCAGCAAACGCAAATAAATGCGGCGGCGATTAGAATCCGCCATCAACCGGAGAAACTCGGCGACGTCACTTGAGACGTCCGGCGTTGACGGATGATTCACAGGTAAATCAATCATGATTGATGCAATCATACCAAAAAAAACTAGTCGTTACAACAGCACGGATCGCCGTTCCACGCCTCGCGGCCTTCCCGAATCAAGAAGTACACAATGCCCAGTGCGGCCACCGGATCCGCCCACCACCAGCCCAGGAGCCAGTTGAGGGCAAGACCAACCAACAATGTCGCGGCCATATACGCGCAGGTCAGACTGCACGCCGCGTCGCCTTTCAAAGCCGCCGAGCCAATTGCCTCGGCGACGTTCTTCTTGACCCGCGCGAGAACCGGCATGCCGACCAACGAGGCCAGGGCCAGGCCAATTCCGACAAGGCTCGGGGTCGGTTCGACTCGGAGTACGAGTGCCACGGCCGATTGCAGCACAACATAGCCAGCCAGGGCAAAGAGGGCGCCACCCACTAGCCGTCCGGCCTTTCGCTCGACCGTTTCGAGGTAAGACGCCGGAGTTTCCATTGCTTCGGCGCGTAGTCGCCAGATCAGGACGCCGGCTGACCCGAGCTCAATCAGGCTGTCGATCCCGAACGCGAACGCCGCGCCGCTGCCGGTTGCTATTCCGACGCCAATCGCGACGACTCCTTCGAGTACCATCCAGACGATGGTAATGGCTTCGATAAAAAGCCCACGTTGGAGTTCGGTCGGTCGGCGACGGATCTGACTACCCACGATCTGCCTCAGAAAACTAGCTTGAGTTTTACCGCTTGTTCGCTCCTCCGGGCAATCATACCACGAGGGGCGACATCACAGCCTCTCGTGACGGGCGACGTCAAGGACGTAAACGTTTGCGTGCGTCGCGGTGTCCCTTGTCAGCGTCAGGACACTCTCGACGAGGTGGTCCTCGACGCCGACAACAATTGTCGAATTCCCCCGCTTCAGAAAGCCCCCGGACGTCGGAATCCGGGTCGCGCGGAACTCAGCATCAACCAGTCGATCTATTAAGCGATTGGCATCTTCTTCGCGAAGAATACAGAGGATCAGCTTCACGATCCCTCCGGTTGTCGTCGCCGTGTCGAGACATTCAGTTCACGGTGTCGTGGATTCGCCGCCTCGCCAGCCATTCGGTCTGGAATCCGAATCCCGTTCGCTACCAACTTCAAGCCCGCTAGCCCGTCGGCGGGCATCGGCGCGGCGAGCCTCCCAATGCTATCACGGTGTCGGCGGATGGCAATAGCTCTTTTCAGTAAAACGGCCCGGTAGGTCGTTCGGTTAAGCGGTACGGAAGTTTGCGAGAGGTTTCTCGGCGTGCTATCTTTGGGACGACTTTCTAGCCCTGGGAGGAAGTGGTGATTAGCCACGAATTGCTTCAAATTCTGGTTTGTCCGGCCTGTCGCACCAAAGTCGAACTCGACGGCGAATTCCTGGTTTGCCACGGCTGCGGCCGCCGCTATCCGGTTCGCGATGGAATTCCCGTCATGTTGATCGAGGAAGGCGACAAGTTCCGGGAAACATCCCCGGGCGACCCGGGCGAGACAAAATCATCCTGAGCGTGGGTGATACAAGGCCTCAAGATCCCGGAGCCAAATCGCCAGTCTGACCGACCCGACCGGTTTCCGATCGCTTAACTCCGTCGACACGGGAGTTGCTCACGATTGACTGGGCTGAGCCGGAATCGCCGGTATTCTAGGCGGTTCGCCGCTTTGAGGGCACGCGTCTCCGCCACCGATTGAGAATCGCGAGAACTTCATCGTCGCTCACTTGCTCGAAGTTCTCATAAAACATACCCACCGCGTAGAACGGGTCCGGCGCGGCGATCGTGACCGCATCGTCACACTCGAACGACAATATGTCGAGAACTGCTGGCGGGATGACCGGTGTCGCCATGACTACCGGGTGACCACCGCCCTTACGCACCGCGCGAAGCGCCGCGAGCATAGTGTAGCCGGTTGCCACCCCATCGTCCACGACGAGCACCGGCCGATCTCGAAGCGGAGGTAAGGGGGCGCCGTTCCGGTAGAGTTGGACCCGCCGTTCGATTTCTTCGTTTTCCCGCGCGATCTGCGGTCCAAGGTAGTCCTGACCGATGCCCATCGCCCGGATTTCTGGCTCGTTGAGGACGATTCCGCCACCTTCGCTCACCGCGCCGATCGCGTACTCGGGATTTCTCGGCGCGGGAATCTTGCGAGTGACGATGACGTCGAGCGCGCAATCGAGCGATTCAGCGACTGCTGCCGCGATCACAACTCCACCACGTGGCAGCCCCAAACACAAGGTTGCCGGACCTCGGTAGCGTTCGAGGGAAATCGCCAGGTCGCGTCCGGCCTCGGTTCGATCGACAAACATCGTGCTCATGGTTGCTCCTCTGGTCCGATCGCGATTCCGCCCCTCACGTGAATGATAGCCCAATCGTAAACCTTCATTGCGACCCGCTCAGCCGCCAAACCGGCGGCGAAAACTCTCCGCGGCGCCCCCCGTGGAAGCGGTCCACGGTGGCGCGCACGTCTTGTGCCACGCTATCAGGGACACGAAAAGCCCCCGTTCGGCGGTATGGTTCTTGCCCTCACAGCGCGAAGCGGTCCGTTCGGGGGGTGCGTATCCAATGCCGGATCCGCCGCCCGAACGGGGGATGACCGCTTTGAAGTGGAACACTGACTAGCTGGAAAGGAGAACCTGGCGCGATGGCCAAAAACAACGAAGAACACCGTGAGATGACGGTTCGCGAAGCCGGTAAGAAGGGCGGCGAGGCGGTAAAGGAGAAGTACGGCCACGAATTCTATTCCAAGATCGGAAAGAAGGGTGGCGAAGCCGTCGCGAGCGAACGTGGCCGTGAGTTTTATTCCGAGATCGGCAAGAAGGGCGGAGAAACCGTCAAGCGTAAGCACGGCTCTGAATTCTACTCGGAGATTGGCCGGCGAGGCGGCGAGGCCGTGAAGGAAAAGCACGGCCCGGAGTACTACTCACGGATCGGTAAGAAAGGCGGCAAGACCAGCGGCAAACGCCAGGAGCCTCCTAGCGGCTAGTTGCATTATCGGACGACGAATTGTCCAGGGGGCGGTTCTGGCCGCCCCCTTAGTCGTGTAACCAAAGTCCCATTGACAGCCTTTTCGACGCTCGCCTAGTATGGCTCAGTGAAGAATGTCCTCCCGCGATCCACCAAGCTGGACTTGACCAAGGGGTTGCGACCGGCAACTCCTACGCGGTCGCGCCAGTCCCCTCGGGGATACCACTGGTGGGGTGGATTTCTCGTGCTGCTTCTCCTCCTCTCGTCCGGCTCGGCGCGCGATACCCACGCGCTCGCGACCGGCGACAATCGATTCGGCATCGACTTCGTCAACGCCCAGGGTCAGAGCTTCCCAAACCAGAATCAGCGTTACGCCGAGGCGAACCAGGCCGGCGCCGGCTGGGATCGCTGGGTGATCTATTGGAGCAACGTTGAAAAGGCCTGCGACGAGACCTACGACTGGAGCGGAACCGACCCGGTGGTGAATGCCGACGTTGCGCAAGGCCTTTCGATCGACGCGGTCCTTCTGGGAACGCCCAGCTGCTACGCGACCGCGTCGGCGCCGCGCCCGACCAACGTTTCGGAGCCTCACGGTGGACTGACTGACCTGACCAATGGCGGCCAATCCGTGCCCCGCGACCTCTACGCGCCGATTTTTTCCGACGGTACCGACATTTACCAACCCGGCAAGACGATTAACCCGGGGAACCCCTGGGCATACTTTGTTTACACCGCGGTGGCCCGCTACCATACTCAAATTCACGACTGGGAAATCTGGAACGAGCCGGACTACAGCGCGTTCTGGAGCGGCTCGGTCAGTGACTACGCTCGATTGCTCAAGGTGGCCTACTTTGCCGCCCACACCGCTGATACCTCCGCCAGGATTCTCGTCGGAGGCATGATGTACTGGCAGTGGGCCAACCAGAGTGGCGATCAAGCCTGGCTGAAGGCGTTTCTCTCGAATGTTACTGCTGACCCGCAGGCCGCCGCGAACGACGACTATTTCGACGTTATTCCCTGGCATTGGTACAGTCGCTCGAGCGATGACTACACGCACATCGTCAGTGCCGCGTCGGTTCTGGCAACTTACGGCGTGACGGGGAAGGAACTCTGGATCAACGAAACCAATGCGCCTGCCTGCGGGGAGACTGTAAACGGGACAGCGTTTTCCTGCGCTATGCCGGGGGCGGCTGGTTACGCGACGGACGAGGAGCAAGCGTCGTTCATCCTGCAGGCGCTCGCCAACGGGTTCGCCGCAGGCGCGTCCAAGGTATTTGAATTCCAGCTCCAGGACGACGGAAATGCCCAGGCCCTGGGAATGTTTCGGAACGACGGGACCACACGCCAAGCCTACGTCGCCTATCAGGTGGGCGAGCAGAACCTCGCCGGCTTTCAGGTCGCGCGGCGCCAAACCGGGGACGGCTGGGAGGCGGTGACATTTGGGGTCCCGACCGGGAATCCTCATCGAACGACGGTGATCTGGAACGACACTGGCCAACCAGTGACCGCGATTGTGTTGGGGGCCGGGGCTGCCCCGACAGGTGTCCAACTGATCCAACAAGACGGAACGGCTCAGAAGGTGACCCCGGGTTCCAGCTACGCGTTGACCCTGCCCGCCGCCACCGACAATCGCAATTGGGACGGTAATCCCAATGAGTACATCATCGGCGGCTCGACCTATCTTCTGGTGGAAAGCCTACCTGCCGACACGACACCCCCGACGTCGAAGGTCACCTCGGCAGTGTTTCAAGCCGGATCCCAATCGATTGTTGTCAAGTGGAGTGGTAGTGACCCGGGAGGCTGGGGTATTGCCGACTATACGATTCAGGTTCGAGACCAAACGGTCGACGCGAATTGGCGGGATTGGCTGCTGAATACCGCGAATACGAGCGGCACTTTTACACCGACACCCGGCCACGTCTATCAGTTCCGCAGTCTTGCTCGCGACTGGGCCGGCAATGTCGAAACGAAGTGTGGCGCTCAGGCCGACATCGGTGTCAGTGCCAACACGGCGAGGGGCCAGCCACTTCCCTATAAGATCTACTTTCCGCTTCTACCGAGTGGTAGCTCAGTCGGCTGCTGACTGAGCCAGCGCGACCGCGCCCAGGATTCCGACGGCGTCGCCGAGTTCCGCGGAGACAATTGGTACCGCGTCCGGTGGTGACGGCGCGCAAAACTCTCGGACGGCGTCGCGAAGTGGCCCGAAAAGGGCGTCACCGGCTTTGCTGACTCCACCTCCGACGACGACGAGATCTGGATCGAGAAGATTGATCGCATTCGCGAGGCCAATGCCCAAACTGCGGATCGCCGCGTTCAACACGTGATGCGCGCTCCCATTTCCTTCACGGGCGCGGGCAAAGACGCCTTCCGCCGTGGTTTCGATTCCACTCGCGAGTAAGTACGCCAGCGCAATCGCCGGCCCGGCCGAGGTCGCCTCGAGACACCCAAGTTTGCCGCAGGCGCACGGTGGCCCGTCCGGACGAACTATCGTGTGGCCGATCTCACCGGATATGCCGCGGGCTCCTCGGTACAGTTCGCCGTCGACGACGATGCCACCGCCGATGCCGGTACTGACGGTTACGTAAAGAACGTTGCGCTGACCACGCCCGGCGCCAAACCGGACCTCGCCCAGGGCGCAAGCGTTCGCGTCGTTGTCCATTGTGACCGGTAAACCCCAGATATCGGCCACCCGAGCGACGAGCGGAAAGTCCTCCCAGCCTGGCCCATGATGAGACAGCAAAGTGTGAGTGCGCTCCGTGTTAACTGGCCCACCGAAGCTGATTCCGATTGACGAGACATCGCGAGCGACCGCCCCGAATCCCGAGACCATTTCCTGAAACGCCGCTACGGCACCGGCCGGTCCGGCCTCGGCGTCAGTTGGGCGACGGTCTTGGACGAGTAAACGGCCGGCCTCATCCGCGATACCGGCCGCTAGTTTTGTCCCGCCAAAGTCCAAGCCCAGGTAGTTTGACATCGAATCAGCCCATCGCTTTAAGAAGGTTCGCCATCTCGATAGCCGACACCGCGGCGTCGAATCCCTTATTGCCGCCCTTAGTGCCGGATCGTTCGATCGCTTGTTCGATCGTGTCCGTCGTGATGACCCCGAAAATGACGGGAACTCCGGTCTGCAGCGCGACCGCGGCCACGCCTTTGGAAACCTCGGCCGCCACGTAGTCGAAGTGTGGCGTCGAGCCGCGGATGACCGCGCCCAGGCAAATCACCGCGTCGTAGCGGCCGGACTGCGCGAAGCGCTTCGCGACGAGCGGTATTTCAAATGATCCCGGTACCCAGGCGGTATCGACGTTTTCGAGATCCACGCCGTGTCGCGCGAGACCGTCCAGCGCACCTTCGTAAAGCTTGCTGGTGAAAAAGTCGTTGAAGCGACCGACGACAAGGCCAAAGCGGAGTCCCTCGCCGACGAACTTGCCCTCAAATCGTTGTCCCATTATCCCTCATCGTTACAGCCCGAGTAAGTGTCCCATTTTGATTTGCTTGGTTTCCAAGTAGCGCCGGTTGTACTTGTTCGGTTCGATGACGAGCGGAATGCGCTCGACCTCTTCGATTCCGTAGCCGTCAAGAGCCGCAACCTTTTGCAGGTTGTTGGTCAGGAGGCGCATGCGTTTGACCCCAAGATCAACGAGAATCTGAGCGCCGATTCCGTAGTGGCGTAGATCTGGCGGAAAACCGAGTTTCTCGTTCGCCTCGACGGTATCCAGCCCTTGGTCTTGGAGTTCGTAAGCGCGAAACTTATTGTGTAGGCCAATTCCCCGACCTTCATGGCCGCGAAGATAGACAATCACTCCGCGTCCTTCGGCGGCGATCAACTCCATCGATCGCGCGAGTTGCTCGCCGCAGTCACAGCGAAGCGAACCAAAGACATCGCCGGTCAGGCACTCCGAGTGCATGCGAACGAGAACCGGCTCATCTCCGCGGGGATCACCGACGATCAGTGCCACGTGCTGGTCTTGATTGATCACGTCTTCGTAGGCGATGGCAAGGAAATCGCCGTGTCGCGTGGGGAGGCTTGCTTCGCTCAACCGACGAATCAACTTTTCACGATGCCGGCGATACTCGATTAGCTGAGCGACACTGATGATCTTGATCTCGAACCGCTCGGCCAGGACCGAGAGTTGAGGCAAGCGAGCCATCGTTCCGTCCGGATTCATAACCTCGCAGATAACGCCGGCCGGGTATAAACCAGCGAGCGTCGCCAGGTCCACCGCGGCTTCGGTCTGGCCCGCCCGGACGAGGACTCCTCCGGTCCGCGCGCGCAGCGGGAAGGTGTGTCCCGGCCGAACGAAATCTTCCGGTCGCGCCGACGAGTCGACGAGCAGCCGGACCGTCGCGGCGCGGTCCGCCGCGGAGATCCCCGTCGTCGTGAGATCTCGGGCTTCTACCGACACACAAAAGGCAGTCTGGAACTTGGACGTATTGTGTTCGGGGACCATCAGTGGGATGTCCAGGGCGTCCAGGCGGTCACCGGTCATTGCTACGCAAATCAGACCTCGACCGTGCATCGCCATGAAGTTGATGTCGTCGGCGGTCGCCAATTCCGCGGCGATCGCGAGGTCGCCCTCGTTTTCGCGCTTTTCGTCGTCCACGATGATGACGAAGCGTCCGGCTCGAAAGTCACGGATCGCCTCGTCGACGCTTGCAAGTGGCATCCTGTTCTCCCTGGGCTCCTCTCGCCGTCGTTTAAACGAACCCGGCCGCGCGCAAGTGATCGAGCGTCACGCCCGTCTCCGGTCCCCCATCGTCCGGCCGACCTCGCGCTTGAAGCAGGCGTTCGACGTACTTTGCCAGCACATCAACTTCCAGATTGACCGAGGTGCCAACACCTCCGTCAAGGAGCGCGACGTGGTCTCGGGTGTAGTGGACCAACGCGACAGTGAACCAGTCCTCGCCGACCGAGACAACCGTCAAACTAATTCCGTTGACCGCGATGAAGCCCTTTTCGACGATATATCGCATCAGCCGCGTCGGCGCCCGAAATCGCGCGATCAGGCCGTCGCCATCCGGCCGCGTCTCCACAAGCTGACCGGTACCATCCACGTGTCCTTGAACGATGTGGCCACCCAGGCGGGTCGTCGGGGTAACCGCTCGTTCGAGGTTCACCCTTCGCGCGACTCCGAGGTCGCCCAGGGTGGTTCGCCGAAGGGTTTCCGGTTGAACGTTGACCGTGAATCGCGGGCCATTGACTTCGACGACGGTCAAACACACTCCATCGACCGAAATACTGTCGCCAAGCTTCAGGTCGGTCGAGACGACGCTCCCCTCGATCACGAGTGTTCCCGGGCGCGTCGCGCGAATCGTTCCGACTTCTTCCACGATTCCAGTGAACATCCAAACCTCACGGTGCTCTGAATCAAGCCGTGCGCCGGACCATGCCGTCAATTTCGACGTCGTCTCCGATCGATCTGGTACGCGTTTCGGCCAAGTTCAACGCTTGAGCAAGGCGGTCGCGGCCAATCCCGCCGACTGGCGAAAGCGCTCGGCTGCCGCCGACGATCTTTGGAGCTACGAAGGCGAGCACTCGGTCGATCAGATCGCGGTCAAAAAAAGCTCCGAAGAGTTCCCCGCCACCTTCGACGAGGACGCGAATGGCGCCGCGTTCCGCGAGTTTGGTCAACAGAACGGCCAGATCGACCCGGCCCTCGGCACTCGGTGTTGAGATCACCGTCGCGCCACGCGATTGAAGGCCGCGAATCCGGTCCTCGGGCGCATTTTCCGTGGTGACAATGAGCGTTCGACGATCGCCACCAATGATCCGTGCCGTTGGCGGTGTCCGGGCCGCCGAGTCCACCACGACCCGCCAGGGCGCATTTCGTCGAGGCGCCCGCGCGTCGTCGGCAGGATCCAAACGAATGGTCAACTCCGGGTCGTCGGCGAGGACCGTACCGACGCCGACGACGATGGCATCGCTCGCGTCTCTTTCAAGATGAACCCGGCGGCGCGCGGCCGGTCCGGTGATCCAGCGCGAATCGCCGATCGACGTGGCAATCTTTCCATCCAGCGTCATCGCCCATTTCGCGGTCACGAAGGGACGACCCTGGCGAACGTAGTGGAGGAAGGCCGCGTTGAGCCGCTCGGCGTCGGCTTCTCCCTCGCCCACGGTGATCGTGATTTCGGCATCGCGCAGGAGTTTTGCCCCACCGCCGTTCACCGCCGGGAACGGATCCAGCATTGCCAGGTGAACGTGTCGAATCCCGGCCGCGATGATCGCGTCGGTACATGGGCCGGTTCGGCCCCAGTGGCAGCAAGGTTCCAATGTGACATAGAGCTCGGCGCCATCGGCGCGAGGACCGGCAGCGGCAAGGGCCACGATCTCGGCGTGAGCCGAGCCAGGTGGTTGCGTGAAGCCCTCGCCGACGATCAGGCCGTCTTTGACGACGACGGCGCCCACCGCCGGATTTGGGCTGGTTCGCCCGAGCGCTCGGTCGGCGAGTTCCAGCGCCCGCTGCATGAAGTCCACCTTGCCCCTCATTGTCGAGCGATTCCCGACCGGAGCCGGACCTTAGATGCCGACTGGCCGGGCACGAACAGGATCCAGAAAAATAAAAGACTCGCAGGCAAACCATGCCCTGCGAGTCCGCAGAATGGCTCGTTTGCCTTCTTCCATCCGGACTATACCGTCGGCTCCGGACCTTCCCCGGATCTGCCGCCGAAGCGGCTCGCGGGCTGTACCGCCGATCGGGAATTGGCCGCTCGCGCGACCTCACCCTGCCCTGAAGGGTTGCGAAACTCTCACGATATTCAACTAGGTATAGTTTATGCCCTCCCCGGATAAACTGTCAACCAAATTCGGATCCGACAAAGCCCGGGCTGGAGTAACCCAAACCCGACCTCGGAGGTCCGTTGATGATCATCACGATAACCCTGAATCCGGCAGTGGACCGCGTGGTGACCCTCCCGACCCTGCACCTCGGCAACACCAACCGGATTAAAGACGGGATGCTCGACCCGGGGGGAAAGGGAGTGAATGTCTCGCGGATGATTCACGAGCTTGGCGGAGAAAGCGTCGCGATGGGGTTCCTCGCCGGGTCGCTCGGCAAGGTCATCGAGGACGCACTGACGAAACTCGGAATTCGTCAGGACTTCGTACACACCCCCGGGCAAACCCGGCAAAACCTCGCGATCATCGAAACCGCCACCCATCGTCACACCATTTTAAGCGAAGCCGGGCCAGAGACCGAGGTAAAGTACGTCGAAAAGCTGCGACGCGAACTCGAGCGGCACCTTCACCCAAACGATTGGGTCGTTCTCGCCGGAAGTGTTCCACCCGGGGTTCCGAACAACGTTTATGCGACCCTAACCGAGCTCGTGCACGCCTACGGCGCGGAAGTATGCATCGACGCGGATGGGAAGTTTCTCGAACTTGGCGTAGCCGCGATTCCCGACCTCATCAAGCCCAATTGCGAAGAACTGGAACGCCTCGCCGGGCGATCTCTCGCTGGCATCGATCAGATTTTACTTGCCGCTTACGGTTTGCGAGCAGACGGCATCCGCTACGTGGTGGTCTCGCTTGGTCGTGAGGGTGCGCTTGCCGTGTCGCCCGAAGGCGCCTACCGAGTCTTCCCTCCGGCCGTCCACGCGATGAGCGCGATTGGGTCCGGCGATTCCCTGGTCGCGGGCCTGGTCCTCGCGCTGTCCCGCGGCGAGCCACTGGTCGACGGCCTTCGTCTCGGTACGGCGGCAGGCGCCGCGACAGCCTTGCAACCGGGCACCCGCCTCGGGACGCGCGCCGATGTCGATCGCCTTTTACCACTCGTCGTCGTCAAACCCATGCAACTCGCGCGGGTAGCGTAGGCGCCCTCCCCGACGTTTGATACACTTTAGACGGGCCGTCTCCGGACAGAGCCAGCCCCATCCCCGGGCGATATGAGGTGAGAGAGTCATGAGCGCGAAGGTGACACCGCTGGTGTTCGTCGGGGGGAGCCGGAACAGCGCGGTTGAGGAACTCCTGGCGGATGCCCAGGAGGCGGTTGCGCTTGACACCCTCGAACGTCTGTCGAGTTGCCCGGAGTTCGAGGAGCCCATCGTCGCGACCGCATCACGCAAGTTACTGCGTCAACTCCGCGACTGGCCGGTACGGGTGATCCCGGACGATGAGAGCTTTCACTTTGGACGGGTGCTGGCCGCGTTGATCGAGAGGTTTGACGTCGAGCACGCATTCTACATTGGAGGTGGTGCCGCGCCGCTCCTCCGGGCTGATGTGTTGTCAAAGATCGGGCAGATGGTGCTCACTAACGATCGTGTTCTGGTCCCCAACAATTTCTTTTCGTGCGACTTCGTCGCCTTTTCGCCAGCCAGCGCCATCCACCGGGTTGCCCCGCCTTCGATTGACAACGACCTCGCTTTCCGACTGCAGCGAGAGGGTGGTTTGCAGCACCTGCCCCTCGAACGGTCGTCGGCGACGCAGATGGACGTGGATACGCCGACGGACGTCCTGATTCTCGCGCTGCATCCTCACGTAGGTCCGAACCTGCGTCGCTTCCTCGACAGCGCGGATCTCGACTGCAGTCGTCTTCAAGACGTCAGTCGATTCCTCACTGACCCGAACGCCGAGGTGGTAGTCTGTGGGCGAGTTGGGTCGCACATGTGGGCTCATCTGGATAGCGACCTGGCGTGCCGAGCGCGCGTATTCTCCGAGGAACGGGGGATGCGGGCAAACGGTCGAGAGACCCGTGGTGAGGTGCGGTCATTACTGGGCTATCAGTTGCAGGCCGTTGGACCGATCCAATTCTTTGCTCAGTTAGCCGAGTTGGGCAATGCCGCGTTTATTGATAGTCGAGTCATCTTCGGCCATCTTGGTCTGAAGGTGTCGGCCACGGATCGCTTCAATTCCGACTTGTTGCGCGCCGAGGAGATCAGCGACCCAACCGTTCGCGCCTTCACCCACGCCGCCCGGGAAGCCGAACGGCCGGCAGTCCTGGGCGGACACTCGCTGGTCTCCGGTGGACTTTGGGCCTTGATTGAAGCTGCCTGGCTAGAGCGTGATCGGGCGACGAAGTCGTGACGGAGGCCGAAGCCGTCGTTTATCGGGGCCGACTGTTTCTCGTCGGCACGCCAATTGGTAATCTCGAAGATGTTACCCTTCGAGCCTTGCGAGTTCTCCGGGAAGTTCCGCTGATCGCGTGCGAGGATACCCGGCATACCCGAATCCTACTCGACCGTTACGACATCGACCGTCCTCTGGTCAGCTACTACGAGCACAATGAGCGGGCTCGGGTTGCCCCCCTGCTCGCGCATCTGCAAGACCAGGATCTCGCGCTCGTTTCCGAGGCCGGTATGCCCGGCATTTCCGATCCGGGGTACGATCTCATCCGTGCCGCGATCGCGGCGGGCGTCGAAGTCGTTCCAATTCCCGGACCGTCCGCTCCGATCACCGCGCTGGCGGCTTCGGGGCTGCCGACCGATCAGTTCATCTACCTCGGCTTTCTTCCCCGACGTCCAGCGGATCGGCGAAAGTTGTTTCGCTCGATATCCGCGGAAGGGCGAACCTTGATCGCGTTCGAGTCGCCGCACCGGCTCGTCGCGGCCCTGGACGATGTCGAAGCAGTGCTGGGCAACCGCCCGGTTGTCGTCGCTCGTGAACTCACCAAGATCCACGAGGAGTTTGTCCGGGGACCGGTCGGGGAGGTGCGCCAGCGGTTCCACGCATCGCCGGCGCGAGGCGAGGTGACGCTCCTGATCGGGGGTAGCGAAGCGGAACCACCGGCGCCCGACGTCGCCGGCCGAATTCGGGAACTCCAGGCCGAGGAACTGAGTAACGCCGAGATCGCGAGCCGGGTCGCCCGGGAGTGTGGCGTCCCCCGCCGAGAGGTCTACCGGTTTTTGATCGGCGGTTAGAAACGTGTTACCATGAGACGACGGTCGACTTTCTTTAGCGGGCGGGCTTGATGAGTCAGAAGTTCTATGTTACCACGCCTATTTATTATGTAAACGACGTGCCGCACATCGGTCACGCTTACACGACAATTGCCGCCGACGTCCTGGCGCGGCATTACCGTCGGAGTGGGCGAGAGGTGTTTTTTCTGACCGGGACTGATGAACACGGCGCGAAGATCGCCGAGGCCGCCGCGAAGCACGGCGCGACGCCCAAGCAGTACGTCGACCAGATCGTCGAGCGTTTCAAGGACGCCTGGAATTCGCTCGGAATCTCCTACGACAAGTTCATTCGCACGAGCGATCCGGAGCACGAAGCTGGCGTGGCAGCGTTTCTCGAGAACCTCTACGTGTCGGGTGACGTGTACAAGGGCACCTACGAAGGACTCTACTGCGTTGGGTGCGAGCAGTTCAAATCCGAAGATGACCTCGTCGACGGAAAGTGTCCGTATCATAACCTGGTGCCGCAGTGGTATTCCGAGGAGAACTACTTCTTTCGCCTGTCCCGCTATGAAAATGCTCTCATCGAAGCCCTGACGAATCCCCTCGACCCGAATCACTACCGGGTCGCGCCCACCGCGCGGTATAACGAAGTCCTGGGAAAGCTACGGCTAGGTCTATCGGACGTCAGCATCTCGCGGGCAAGCCTCAGCTGGGGAGTTCCCCTGCCGTTCGATCAGAAACAAGTCGTGTACGTGTGGATCGACGCATTACTGAATTACCTTACCGCGGTGGGCTACCCAGACCGTCCAGTGGAGTCGAACCGCTGGTGGCCGGCGAATCTGCATCTCATGGCGAAAGACATCCTTTGGTTTCACGCGATTCTCTGGCCGGCTATGCTGATCGCCGCGGGCATGCAGCCGCCAAAGGAAGTTTTTGCTCACGGCTTCTTCACGATCAATGGCCAGCGAATGAGTAAGACACTCGGAAATGTGATCAGCCCGGCGGAATTGGTCGGCCGCTTTGGCGCGGACGCGACTCGGTACTTGCTGCTTACCGACTTTCCTTTTGGGACCGACGGCGACTTCAATCTTGAGTCGCTCACGGCGCGCTACAACGCCGAACTAGCCAATGACCTGGGCAATTTACTCAACCGTACCGTGAGTATGCTCAACCGCTATCGGGCCGGTGAGGTTCCCGCGCCGAACGCGGCCCAGCCCCCGGACGAAGAAGTACGCGCGATGGCCGAAGCGATGTTTGGGCAAATGGACCACGCTCTCGAGTCGCTCGAATTCGTCGCCGCGGCGGATGCCGCGTGCGCGGTGATCAGTCGAGCGAATCGTTACGTCGAAGAGACCGCCCCCTGGAAGTTGGCGAAGAGCGATCCGGATCGCCTCGCGACGGTTCTTTACACCCTTGCCGAAGCCGAGCGACTCGTGGCGAACGCCCTCCAGCCGTTCCTGCCGGAAACCTGCGACCGGATGCTGGCGCAGCTCGGTGCTTCCGGTCTGGTTGACACGAGTTGGGGCGCTCTGCGGCCCGGAACCAAGGTCGCCGCCCAGCCTACTCCCTTGTTTCCCAGGATCGACGTGCCGAGGTCAGAGGTTGGATCGTCCAACGCTCGCTGACAGCCACGCTCATCTCGCTGATGAGCAGCTGCGTGACCGCGTTGCCGAGATCGTCGAAGAAGCGAGTGAGGCGGGCGTAGAGCGCATTCTGGCCGTGGGCACCGACCTCCAAAGTAGCGAAGAGAGCCTCCGAATCAGCGAGCGATTCCCCGGCGTGTTCGCGGCGGTCGGGATCCATCCTCAGGAGGCGCGGAGCTTCGATAGTTCGTCTCTAGAGGTGCTCCGCGCGCTCGCTTCGCATCCGAAAGTGGTGGCGATTGGGGAAATCGGACTGGACTATTACCGCGCTGAATCGCCGGGCGACGCGCAGCGTCTGGCGTTCGACGCCCAGTTGCACCTCGCCGCCGAATGCGAGTTACCGGTAGTCGTCCACAACCGATCGGCCGACTCCGATGTCTTACGCATGATCGGCCAAGTTCAACGACCGGCACCCCTCACCGGTCGTTCCGGCGTGTTACACTGTTTTGGTGGTAATTCAGCGGACGCGATAAGGGCGCACGAGCTTGGTTTCTTCGTGTCCTACGCGGGTAACCTGACTTTTAAGAACGCTGAACCGATGCGCGTGGTCGCCCAAAGCCTGCCAATCGAGTGGCTACTCGTGGAAACCGATAGTCCATACCTCGCGCCGGAGCCGCGACGGGGCCGGGTGAACGCGCCGGTCAACGTTGCGCTTGTCGCGGAACGACTCGCGGTACTCCACCGAGTGCCGTTGGGAAATCTGGCGAAACAGACGTTTGTCAACGCGCAGGAGCTCTTTCGCTGGGCCTAAACTGGCTGGATCCTTCAACGTGAAACTATCCCAGTCAATCGTGGTGATGCAACGCTGCCGTGGCGGAGACGGCGCGTCGTCGTCGGAGGTACTTTCTTGAGCGCAACCGCGATCTTCGACCCGGTCCAGAGCGATCTCCAAGTCGTTGAGGACACCTTGCGTCGGGCCGGAAGTGTTGACTATCCTCTGCTCGCCTCCTTTCTCGAACACGTGCTGTCGGCGCGTGGTAAGCGCGTGCGTCCGGCGCTGGTTCTTCTTTCCGCGTCGTTCCACGAGTATCGCCTTGAGTATCTTGTCCCGCTGGCCGCGGCGATCGAGCTACTCCACATGGCAACGCTCGTCCACGATGATCTGATCGACAACGCGTCAACTCGTCGCGGCGTGCCGACCCTCCACAGTTTTACGAGCAAGGCCGCGACTGTGCTGGTCGGCGACTATCTCTTTGCGAAAGCCGCGGCACTGTGCACCGAGACCGAGAGCGTGCGGGTGATGCGGGTCTTCGGCGAAGCGCTCATGACCATCTGCGACGGCGAGCTGAAGCAGCTTTTCACCGCGGGGTTCTGGCGCCAGTCTCCGGAGGAGTACTACGCGAAGATCGAACGAAAGACGGCGTCGCTGTTGCGAACCGCTACCGAAACCGGCGCGATTCTGAGCGGAGCGCCAGAGTCCTGGATTTCCACCTTTCGATCCTATGGCTACAACCTCGGCATGGCATTCCAAATCGTGGACGACATTCTCGACTTCGTTGGCAACGAGCAAAAAATGGGGAAGCCAGTCGGTAGCGATCTCCGCCAAGGGATGATCACCTTGCCGACGATTTACCTACTGGAAGAAGATCCCGACAACGCCTCGATCCGGGCGATTTTCGACGACGTAGACACGTCCGACGAAGCCATCCAGCGCGCCGTCGGAGATGTGCTCGGATCTCGGGCGATCGAACGCTCGGTTGCCGAAGCCCGCCGATTCGCTCGACTCGCCCTCGATCAGATTGCGACGCTCCCGGATACTCCAAGTCGTCGGGCGCTTGAGCAACTGACCGATTACGTGGTGGAACGCGGACAGTGATTGTCCAACCTCCGCCGACCGTTACTCTCGGCGCGCTCGCCCGCGCGGTGCCCGGAGCGCGACTCGTCGGTGAGGCCGAGATGAAGGTCGATCGGATTGTATTCGACTCGCGGCGGGTCCGCCCGGGTAGCGTTTTCGTCGCACTCCCTGGAACGGTTGTGGACGGTGCGCGATACATACCAAACGCAATTTCCGCGGGAGCCTCCGCCATCGTCGCGGAGCAGGCAACCTCGATTCCCCCCGGGATTCCCGGGTTGGTGGTTCCATCGGCTCGGCGAGCCCTCGGTCTCCTTGCGGCCGGTCTGGCAGACTGGCCGTCACGAGACCTGCGGGTCGTTGGGGTTACCGGCACCGACGGCAAGACCACCACGAGTGGACTCATCGCGTCGATTCTTCGGGCCGCCGGGCGCAACGTCGGAACGGTTACCACGGTATTCGCCGAGATTGGCGTAGAGCAGATCGACACCGGTTTTCATACGACAACTCCGGACGCCCCGGAGCTCCAGACCTACCTCCGCCAGATGGTCCAGCATGGCGTGCAGGACGCGGTGTTGGAAGTGACTTCGCACGGATTAGTGCAAGAGCGTGTCGCCGGATGCGAGTTCGACCTCGCGGTGATCACCAACGTCACCCACGATCACTTTGAACTGCACGGCAGTTACGAAGCCTACCTGGCCGCCAAGTTGCGTCTTTTCGAGAGCCTACTGGAATATCCGGCCAAGCTGGGAAGTCCGAAAGGTGCGGTTTACAACCTCGACGATCCCTCGGCTGAACCGATCGCGCGCCTGGCCATTCCGATTCGATTGAGCTACGCTCTGGAGAAACGGGCGGAAGTTCGCCCTCGCGCGGTGCGTTTCAGGGACGGCGGCGCGGTTTTTGATGCGGAGACCCCGGCGGGGACGATTCCTCTCGAACTACCGCTGCCGGGCTGGTACAACATTGCGAACTGCCTGGCCGCGGTGTCCGCGACTCTTCTCCTGGGCGTCGCGCCCTCGGCAATTCAAGAAGGCGTGGCGGCGTTTCCGGGGGTTCCCGGTCGGATGGAGCGAATCGATCTCGGTCAGCCCTTTGAAGTTTACGTGGATTTCGCGCATACCCCGAACGGTGTCGAACAGGTGCTCGCGATGGTGCGGGAACGCGGTCGGCGAAGCATTTCGGTGGTCTTTGGTTGCAATGGCTTGCGCGATCGGCAGAAGCGTCCCCGCATGGGCGAAGCGGCCGGACGGTTGGCCGATCGCATCTATCTTACCGCCGAGGATCCGCGTACCGAACCGCTCGACCAAATTATCGAAGACATCGCGGTTGGTGTCCTCCGGGCGAATCGCCGCGAGGGTGTCGACTTCTGGCGCGTTCCAGACCGGACCGACGCGATTGGACGCGCAATCGACGAGGCCGCGGAAGGCGACATCGTTCTCGTCCTCGGCAAAGGCCACGAGCGCTCGATGTGTATCGGCACGACCGAATTTCCCTGGAGCGACCAGGACGTGGTGCGCGCGGCTGTGTCACGGCGGCTTCGTAAGTGATCGCCGCGCACGAAATCGTCCGAGGCTGTTCGAATGTCGACCAGAAATAACTACGCCGCGATTTTTGTCTCCCCGCATTTTGACGACGTAGCACTTTCCTGCGGCGGGAGCGTCGCCCTCGAAGCTCGCAAAGGCGGCGCGCTGATCGTCACGGTATTCGCCGGCGATCCGAAAGGCGAACTGAATAGTTTCGCGCGCTTTCAACACGAACGCTGGGGATTTGAAGACGCGGTTGATGAGCGCCGCCGCGAAGACCAGCAGGCCCGGGACATCCTCGGAGCGGATCACCGCTGGCTGGACTTTCCCGACGCGATCTACCGCGGCGAGCAGTACCTGTCCGACGAGGAGCTGTTCGGTCCGGTGCAGGATGGTGATGCCGAGGTCACCGTCGCGGTCGCGAACAGTCTGACCGCGCTCGTCGACGAGTACACGCCGCGCCGGGTCTACCTTCCCTTGACCGTCGGCGGCCACGTCGACCACCGGATCTGCTGGGCGGCGGTCGGCAACTTAGAAGGTCTCGGTGTCGGCATCCGGTTTTACGAAGACTTTCCCTACGCCGCCCAGGAGGGCAGCGTCGAGGAAGCTCTCGCTCGGCTTCCCAGACGATTGCAGCCCGAAACCGTCGAAATTGGCGACGCCGTGGAAACCAAGCTCGCGGCCATCGCGGTCTATCGCAGCCAACTGGCGGTGATCTTCCGCAAGCTTGGCCGTTTCGACGACGTCACCCGTCACTACGCCGCCTCGCGGAGCCCGGTCGGTGGCTACGCGGAACGTTTCTGGGTGCCGGTGCCCAGCACTGAATAAAGCCGCTTCCGCCGAATCTTACGAACCGTCCCGCGCCTTCGTTTGGAGTTCGAACAGCTTTGCCACGGCCTCGATTGGGGTAATCGCCAAAACGTCGAGCGCTTTCAGTTCTTCGAGCGCCGGATTTGGCTCGCCGAGCCAGGAGAGCTGAATGACTTCGATCTCTGGCTCTCGCTTTCGCGTGGTTCGAACGCCTTTCTTCTCCAGGTCGCGCAGGATTTCCTCGGCGCGCCGAGTTACCGCGCGAGGCAGACCAGCGAGGCGGCCGACGTGGATTCCGTAGCTGCGATCCGCGGCGCCCGGGACGACGCGGTGGAGAAAGTGCACCTCGCCATCCTCTTCGCGCACGTCCATCCGGAAATTGCGAGTTCGCGGCAGAACGTTCGCTAAATCCGTCAGTTCGTGGTAGTGGGTGGCGAAGAGGGTACGTGCCCCGAGGCGCGGGTGGTTATGGATGTACTCGACAATTGCCTGCGCAATGGCCAGACCATCATACGTGCTGGTACCCCGGCCGACTTCGTCTAAAATCAGTAAGCTCCGCCGGGTGCTTTGCGTGAGCAGGTTGGCGGTTTCCAGCATCTCGACCAGAAAGGTGCTCTGGCCGGCGTTTAAGTCATCTTGAGCGCCGACCCGGGTGAAGATGCGGTCGACCAGGCCGATGCGCGCCGAGTCGGCTGGGACGTAGCTGCCGATTTGAGCGAGCAGGACGATGAGCGCGACCTGCCGCAAAAAGGTCGACTTGCCCGCCATGTTCGGGCCGGTGAGCAAAATGATCTGCGCGTCCTCGGTCGAAAGGGCGACGTCATTCGGGGTGAAAGGGACGTCCCGACGAGTTTCTTCCACGACCGGATGGCGACCGCCGGTGATGCGTAGCTCCGGACCTTCGTCGAGCTCCGGGCGGACGAAGTTGTTTTGAACCGCCACCTCGGCGAGGGAGGCGAGAACGTCCGCGCGAGCGATGGCCTGCGCGGTGCGGAGGACGCGCCCGCGTTCGGCGGCGATCTGCGCGCAGGTCTGGCGGAACAGCGCCAGTTCGGTTTCGACGATGCGCTCCTTCGCGTTGAGAACGATCGCTTCGTATTCCTTGAGTTCCGGCGTGACGTACCGTTCCGCGTTCACCAGGGTTTGCTTGCGAATGTAGGTTTCGGGAACGAGATCACGGTTCGCGTTGCTGATCTCCAGGTAGTAGCCAAACACCCGGTTGTAGCCGACCCGCAGACCGCGGATTCCGGTGCGCTCGCGTTCGGATGTTTCGAGGTTCTCGATCCAAAGGCGGGCGTGTTCGGTTGAATTCCGCAGGTCGTCCAAATCGCTGGAAAAGCCGGCCTTGATCACACCGCCATCCGATAAAGTTGTCGGCGGGTCTTCGACGATGGCAGCTTCCACGAGCTCCACGATCTCGGCACACTCATCAAGGCCCCGAGCGATTTCCTGCCGGCGTTCGGCCGGTTCGCGGTCTCCGGTCGCGAGCGCGTCCACAACCTGGGGAATCGCGGAAAGGCTTGCTCTGAGGGCGAGCAGGTCTCGCGGCGTCGCGGCACCTTGACCGATTCGATTGATGAGGCGTTCCAAATCCCGTACTCGACCGAGCAGGTCTCGGAGTCGTGCCCGACCAGAGGCATCGGCGACGAACTCAGTCACGGTGTCGAGGCGCTCGCGCAGGCTGGCCAGATCCAGCAATGGTTGATTGAGCCAGGCTCGGAGCAGGCGGCCCCCGTTCGACGTTTTTGTGCGGTCGAGAACCCAGACGAGCGAGCCACGCACCGAACCGGACCGGCTGGTTTCTGACAGTTCGAGGTTACGCCGAGTCGCGGTGTCGAGGAGCATATAGGCGCCAGTCTGATAGATGCGCAGCTCGACAAGTTGGCCTAGCGCCACCTTTCGGGTTTCGCCCAGATACTGAACGATCGCGCCGGCCGCGCGCGTTGCCAGCGGGAGGTGCTCGCAGCCGTACCCTTCGAGCGAGGCCACGTCGAAATGGTGGCACAGTGCCTCGCGGGTAACGGTTAAGTCGGTCTTCCAGTCGTCCAGGCGGGATACCCGCGTGTCCCGCGGCGGCTCCGGGAAAAACTGCAGCTCACCCCACTCGTTGGGCACGAGCAGCTCGACCGGAGCGAGACGTTCGATTTCGCGCAACAGCACGCCGCTCTCGTCTCTCCGGATTTCGGTGGCCGCGAACTCCCCGGTGCTCACGTCAACGTACGCCAGACCGTAACTTGGCTCGCTCCCGCTGTGACCTCGGTTCAGGTGGGGCACGACCGCAACCAGAAAGTTGTTGCGCTTCTCATCCAGCATCGACGGCTCGATAACCGTCCCCGGGGTGACGATTCGGGTGACGTCTCGCTCGACGAGGCCCTTACTCGTCTTGGGATCGGTGAGCTGCTCGCACACCGCTATCCGGTAGCCCCGCTTGACGAGCTTTGCCAGGTGAGAATCCAACGAGTGGTGCGGGACGCCGGCCATGGGGATCCGATTGCCGCCCTTGCCGATGTCACGACCGGTGAGAACGATGTCGAGCTCCGCCGAGAGGATACGCGCATCGTCGTCGAAAGTCTCGTAGAAGTCGCCCATACGAAACAGGAGGATGGCGTCGTTGAACCGCCGCTTGAGTTGGAGATACTGGCGGCGAAACGGCGTCAGGCTCGAGTCGTCCTCGCGAACACTCTGGTCGGGGGTACTCATGACGCGGTTCTATAATGCTTGTTCAAGCAGTCCCAGCGACTTCAACCACTCACCGAAAAGATCGATCCAGTGATCGACGGGCAAGTTTTTCTTATTCATACCGAAGCCGTGGCCGCCCTCGGCGAAGACGTGGAGTTCGACCGGACGTTGCGCGGCGTGCCACGCCGAATACAGCGGAAGGCTCGAGTTTACTGCCATGTTGTCATCGCTCGCCAGGGCTAAAAAGAGCGGCGGGGCGTCGGTGGGCACGACAATGTTCTTCCACGGCGCCGGGTAGATCGGCGCGGAGAAATCCGGGCGACTCGGATCCGGTTCCTGGAGGGTCGCTCCGAGGGTGACGTATCCGCCCGCCGAGAAGCCCATCATCCCGACCCGGTCCCGCGAGATTCCCCACTCAGCCGCGCGCTCGCGCACGAGGCGCACGGCCTGTCGGCCATCGACAACCCCAAGGTCCCGATAGTGTTCGAGGACGGACGAAGATTGGTCCCGATTGGCGAATCGTTCGCGCATTTGCCGCTGCATATCCTCGACGGTTCCCGGTGTTGGAACCACCCGATACTTCAGCAAGAAGGTCGCGATACCGCGCTCACCGAGCCACCGGGCGACCTCAGTGCCTTCGTGCTCGATCGCGAGGAAGTGAAACGCGCCTCCCGGACAGACAATCACCGCGGTACCCGTCGCGACCGAAGGATCCGGCAGGTACACGGAGAGCGTCGGGCGGCTGATGTTTCGCACGCGCTTCTGGTTGGCTGGTGGAACGAGATATTCGTCCTCGGGCGGAGCATCGCCGGTGGGACCAAGAAGATCGTCTGACCACAGAGGGATGACCGAAAGCTGGGCGGATTGGCTCATTGTCGTGGCCTCCTTCGCGGGAAGTTCGCTAGGCGCTTCGGATTATAACCCAATCGGACGAGTCGGGCGCTCAGGCCCGCCCGGGAAAATCGCGAACCTACGCGGCCGAAGTGGCCACTGCCAGCGCGGTGATTCGCCCAAAACGTCCCGCGACGAGGTGCCATGTCTCGCCCCGATTCGGCGATACGAAGAGCTCACCGTCGGTCGTGCCGACATAAACCCCGGTTGGCGGCAGACTGTCGTGAGTCAAGGCGTCGCGGAGAACCCCGGTCCGGCGGCGTTCGAGCGGCAAACCTTCCCGGAGTCCTGACCAGGTTCGGCCACGGTCACTGGATCGGAAGATGCGCAATTGCTCCCCCGGCATCCAGCGCCGCGCGAAACTGATCAGCGGCGCGACGAAGAGGTCACCATCACCGGTGGCGACAGCCGGAAACCCAAAAGTGGTCGGCAGTCCCTGGTCGATTCGCTCCCAGCGGTCGCCGCCGTTCCCTAAGCGATACAGCCCTTCAAAGTGCTGGAGGTACAACGTCTCCCGGTCGGTCGGATCGCGAACCAGTTTGTGGGTTCGGCCGATGCCGTGACTGATCGTCGTTTGAATTCCGGCGTCGACTTCGGTCCAATTTTCGCCGAGGTCATCGCTTCGCAGCACCCCCGCGGTGCTGGTTGCTACCCACAGGCGACGGGATCTCGCGGGGTCGGCGATTATGCTGTGGACGAGGGATCCTGGTTTCCAGCCGTCGCCAGTTCCTCGTCGCCGCGGGTAGTCGCGAAGTCCGACGATTTCGTGCCAGGTCTCGCCGAGATCAAGGCTGCGGAACAGACCGGCGTCTTCCGTTCCGACGAACAACTCGCCGGTCCGAGCTCCAGCCGCGACTGTCCAGACTCGATGGACCGTTGGGCCGCTGGGAGAAATGAAATCCAATCGCTCGGAGGTCTCGCGCCAGGTCGTGCCTTGATCGTCGCTCCGGTAAATCGATGCGCCATTGCCTTCCCCCACGGTACCCGCGAAAACCTGACTACTTCGAGGGTCCACGAAAAGACACGACACGTCGCACCCGGCGAAGAATTTCTCGGTTAGGCGCCATTCCTCTCGGAGATCGTCGGACCAAAGCCGATAGAGGCCATGATCGGTGCCGACGAAGAGGTGGATGATTGACATTCGTTCACTCGGAGAAGCCAACCGAGCGAGCACGGTGACAGCTCGTTCAGTTGGCTCCTCCGTACTCCTTTCTCCTCGCTAACTACGAGAACTCACGTCCAATATAGCGATCCGATTCCCAAGTCGCAGGGTAACGCTCTGGCCTTCGCATCGCATTAGACTGCGCTCGTCGAAATACATCAGCACGCGAGGCCGAAGTCGCAGCCGCGGGTCAAAGAGGCGTGCCCGCAAGAGTGGGAATCGCTGGAAAAGCATCTCAACGGCCTCGGTCACGTCACCGGCTTCGAACTCGGCGTGTTCCCATCCTTCGGTACACGAGCGTAGTGATTCTGGAAAGCTTACCTGGACTGGTAAAGCCGGGCTAGTCTGGGAAGCACGCGAAGTCTCCCCACCCGGCGAACTGAACTCAGGCATTCCTTGTCACTCGAAAAGCAGAATTAGATCATCTGTTCAATCTATCCCGAGTATAGCGCGGCCGGACGTCCGGCGGCAAGGTGCTTGAGCCCTTGGTGTCCCGACCGGGCAGGGGGTGGGATGGCGGGGCACCAATGCGGGGCGCCCCCTGGGCCGGGTGCCCCGTCTATGCATTAGCGGATGAGCGCCCGTGGTCTGCTCGTGGATGAAGATTCCTCAGCCTGGCGGTATACTGGACCCGCCGCCAGGTCGCAATCGACTATTTCGGGCGATCCGGGCGCGCGGAATCAGCGAATGAGGGAGTTATCGTGGCTCAAACCGCGGATGCTCGTCTGGGCGCGATCCTTGAATTGATCAGTCGAGACGAGACGATTGCGCTGACCCAACGACTGGTACAAATCCCGTCAATCACCGGGCATGAAGGTCTTGAAATTAGCACGGTCATGGCGGACTGGCTCCAGGCAGCCGGGGTTGGATCTGGCCTGCAGGTGGTCGGTGAAGGCCGCGCGAACGTCTACGGGACGATCGAGGGCGCCGCCGGTCCCCGGGTGCTCCTGAACGGCCACCTGGATACCAAACCCGTCGACAATATGACGATCGATCCGTATTCTGGCGCTATCGTCGGCAAACGGCTGTACGGACGTGGCTCTTGCGATATGAAGGGACCGGTCGCGGCGTTGATGATCGCGATGAAAGCAATCGCTCAGAGCGGACTGAAGTTGAACGGGACGCTCATTTTCGGATCCGAAGTCGGCGAAGACGGCGGCGGCTGGAAGATCAACGAATTACTCGACGGACCAGGCGCGTGTGACGTCGGGATTTGCGCGGAGCCCACCAAGATGCAAGTCCACGTCGGCTGTCGCGGATCTTTTCCGCTGCGAATTCGAGTTCGGGGATTGGCGACCCACACTGGAACTGCCTACAAAGGCATCAACGCTATCCTGAAGATGTGCAAGGTCATTCCGGCAGTGTATGCGTTACCGCCGTTCCAGACGGTCGACCCGCTCTGGGACCGCGCGCCGGTCAATGCCATGATCATCTCCGGCGGTGGAAAGGTCAGCGCATCGGTACCGGACGAATGTACTGCCCAGTTTGACATTCGCCTGAATCCGGATTTGCCGCCCGAGGTGATGGCCGAGTCGATCGAGGGATTACTCAAGCGTTTGCGCGCCGAGGATCCGGAGTTGATCGTCGAGTCCGAACTCGGTTGGACGGAAGGATCGAACATGCGCCGACCGATTCCGGCCCGCTACCTCTCGTCGACCGATCCCCTTGTCCGTACCGCGGTCGAGGCGATTGAAATCGCGTGCGGCGAGCGGCCGGAGCTCGCTGGCTTCCCCGGGGGATGCTCGACTGGGGTAATGATCGACCGGGGCACCAAGTCGATCGTTTTTGGCCCGGGGGATCTGGAACAGGCACATTCGGCCGACGAGTGGGTGGACGTAGAGCAACTGTTTCAGGCCGCGCGAGCCTACGTGGCGATCGCTTATCGATTGCTGGGCTAGTGGGACGGTCCACCAGGTATCGCATACCTGGTGGGCACCGGGTCAGGTTTCCGGTGGAAACTCTACCCGTGCCCGCGCGAGGAACTTCTGGGGATCGAGCGGAAAAATCTGACCAGAAACGACCGGAACCGAGAGGTTGTACATCGAGATCCGCTCGTTCACCTCTTCCAGCGCCGACGTCATAGTTTCGACGAATTTGACGTGCTCGGCCTGCAATCGGGCACGTCGGCTTGAGCGCAGATAGGCGGGAATCCGATTAATCCGGTCGAGTTCGCCGCGTAGCCACGTCGCGTGGCGTTCGATCTGGCGCTCCAGGTCGGCACGGCGAGCGTCGATAACTTTCCGCTCTTCAATCCAAGGCAAACGAACCCCGGCGTTACGCAGGACTCGATAGGCGAGGCGCATATCGTCCGGGACGAACGGATTGTCGTCGTCCGATAGATCCAACGGCTTGCCGCGGCCCGGGAGATTATCGAAAAAGCCATCGGCCATCGCACGGTCGATAGCGTCCAGCGCGCGGTCGCTCGGTAGCCAGGGACGGCGGACTCGTTCTGGCGGTTGACCGCGATTCTTACCCGGCATCTTTGTCCTCACTCCTGACCGGAAATATCGTACTTCTTTTGATCGGACTTTGCCGTGTGCCTCCAAAACTGGACCGCTGGGGCATGCTCGGTGGGCGCCTCCGCCGTGAGATCCGGGCGCAGAATGCGGCTCAGCGCTGGCTCAAGGGTCAACCCTTGCAAGGTCAGCGTGACGAGGACGACCCCGAGGACGAGGAACGGTAGGTCGGGTCCGCCCAATGATGCAGGCAAGAGATACGCGACGACAACCGGCAGAGCACCCCGTAACCCGCCCCAGCTAAGAACCTGCTGCCAGCGCGACGTTGGAACACCGGAGATCCAGCGTGCCGGCGTTCCGACGAGGTACACCGCGGCAGTGCGAGCAAGCAACGTCGCGAACACTCCGATGCCGATCATCGGGGCGAGGTGCAGCAAAGGGGCTGCCTCCGCCGCGACTCCGAGCAACAGGAAAACGATCGAGTTTGCCAGGAAGGCCAGGAACTCCCAGAGGCGTTCAATCTCGTGTCGGGTCGTGCGGGACACACCATAGCGCCGACCAACATTCCCCAGGACGATTCCGGCCGCGACGGCGGCCAGAATGCCGGAGGCCCCGGCTTCCTGGGCGAGAATGTAACTCCCGTAAGCCACCACCAGGCTCAAGGTCGTTTCGACGAGATAATCGGAAGTTGTCGACATTGCAGCCGCGCCAACGACTCCGGTGATAGATCCAATTCCCATCCCGCCTAAAATGACGAAGAGGGCGTTTTCCGTCACTGGCAGGACCTGGAACGATTGATGGTCGAAGAAGCCGGTCAGTAAGCCGATGACGACGACCACGGTGCCGTCGTTGAGCATACTTTCGGTCTCGATGAGCGTTCGGAGATCCTCGGTGACGCGAATTCGTCGAAAGAGGGCAACCACTGCCACTGGATCGGTCGCCGCGATGACGAATCCGAAGAGAACCGCCGCGCGCCAGTCGAGTTGCGAGAGAGCCACCATCACCCCGGCGGTGACTAATCCGGACACGACGACGCCGACCGTGGCGAGGGCGATTGCCGCCGCGGCGACTCTGACGAATGAATGCCATTGAATACTGAACGCCGCTTCGAACAGTAAAGGAGGAATCAAAATCGTGAGGACAACGTTCGGATCCAGCGTGGTACTGGGCAGTATCCCAAGCAAGGAAACCGCTAAGCCGACGAGAACGAGGCCGACGGTGTAGGGAATCCGCAGATGACCAACCCACGCGCCCACCAGACTGGCGAGTAGGAGCAGAACGACGACGGTTTGGACCGTCGGCGAGGAGGTCAGCAAGCTAACTAACCGGACGAGGCGATCAGAGCGTATTCGACGGAAGGAAGTAGCGGCTTCAAGTACTGTCCAGTGTAAGAACGATCGTCCGCCGCGATGTCCTCCGGTGTACCGGTGGCGACCACTTCGCCGCCCGCGTTTCCGCCTTCTGGCCCCAGATCAATAACCCAGTCGGCATTTTTCACGACATCGAGATTGTGCTCGATGACCAGGACGGTGTTGCCGGTATCGACCAGGCGGTGCAGTACCGACAGTAGTCGCTCGACGTCGGCAAAGTGCAGACCGGTTGTCGGCTCGTCGAGAATATAGAGCGTTCTTCCAGTTGCCCGACGCGATAGCTCGGTCGCGAGTTTGATCCGTTGCGCCTCACCACCGGAGAGAGTCGTCGCCGGCTGGCCAAGACGAATGTATCCCAGGCCAACGTCATAGAGCGTTTGTAGCTTGTTCCGGATGGCTGGGACCGGACTGAAGAATTCGAGGGCTTCAGTGACCGTCATGTCGAGGACATCGGCGATGGTCTTCCCTTTGTAGAGAATTTCAAGTGCTTCGCGATTGTAGCGCTTCCCTTTGCAGACTTCGCAGGGCACGTAGACGTCGGGAAGAAACTGCATCTCAATTTGAATGATTCCTTCGCCCTGGCAAGCCTCACAGCGGCCTCCCTTAACGTTGAAGGAGAAACGGCCGGCCGCGTAGCCACGAATTCGCGCCTCCGGAACGCCGGCGAAAAGTTCCCGAATTGGCGTGAATGCGCCGGTATAGGTGGCGGGGTTCGAGCGTGGCGTACGGCCAATGGGCGACTGATCGATGTTGATGACCTTGTCCAGGTGCTCCAAACCTTCGATCGAATCGTGCGCGCCCGGCCGGTCTTTGGCGCGATACAGTACCTGGGCGACCCGTCGATACAAAATGTCCGATATCAGAGTGCTCTTGCCGGAACCGGAGACTCCGGTTACGCAAACGAACTCGCCAAGGGGAATCTCGACGTCCACGTTCTTCAGGTTGTTTTCCCGGGCTCCCCGAATCTGAAGGAGTTTGCCGTTGCCGGGGCGGCGTTCGCCCGGCAGTGCGATCGACCGCTCGCCGCGAAGGAATTGGGCGGTCAAAGAGGTGGACTCTCGCAGGAACTCGTCGCGCGGACCGGCCGCCACGATGTGACCACCCAACTCGCCGGCCCCAGGACCAACGTCGATGATGTGGTCGGCCGCTCGCATGGTGTCCTCGTCGTGCTCGACGACGAGAACGGTATTGCCCAGATCACGCAATCGCAGCAGGGTTTCGATCAGCCGGTGGTTGTCCCGCTGGTGCAGCCCGATACTCGGTTCGTCCAGGATGTAGAGAACTCCCATCAGGCTCGAGCCAATTTGAGTGGCCAGGCGAATCCTTTGCGCCTCGCCTCCGGACAGCGAGCCAGCCGGACGATCCAGCGTCAGATAGTCCAGCCCAACGTCGACGAGGAAACCCAGGCGTCCCCGGATCTCCTTCAAGACCTGACGGGCGATGGTCAAGTCGCGCTCGGACAGCGTCTCCGCGAGGTCGGCGAACCAATTGGCGGCCTGCCGAACCGAAAGCGCGGTGATCTCCACGATTGACCGCCCATTCAGTTTCACCGCGAGGCTCTCCGGTCGGAGTCGCGCCCCGCGACAGGTGGGACATGGCCGATTCGCCATGAACCGTTCGATTTCCATTTTTTGGAAATCCGATTCCGTTTCGCGATAGCGGCGTTCCAAGTGCTTGACGGCGCCCTCGTACGGTGCTTCGTACTCGCGGACCTTACCTTCGCGCGTTTCGTAGAGGAGTTTAACCTTACTGTCGGAGAGGCCGTACAGAACGATCTTCTGGGCCTCCACGCTCAATTCACGATAGGGCGCGGTCATGGAAAAGTCATACTGACGAGCAACCGCGTTCAGGACCTGAAGGTAGTAACTGCTCGTCGTGCCACCCTTTGCCCAAACCGAAATAGCGCCGTCGGCAAGCGACAGGTCCGGATTGGTGACGACCAGATCCGGATCAACTTCTTGCGTTGTGCCGAGACCGGTGCAGCTTGGGCAGGCGCCGTGAGGATTGTTGAACGAGAAACTGCGCGGAGCAATCTCCGGCAAGCTGACGGCACAGTAGACGCAGGCGAAGTTCTCGGAGAAGAGGTGCTCCTCTCCATCCAAAATCGCCACCTTCAGAATGCCCTTTCCAACCCGCAGGGCTGTCTCGACCGAATCCGCGACTCGCGTCGCGTCGGACTCTTCCCGCTCGCCAACCGAGCGGATGATGAGTCGGTCTACGACGATTTCGACCGTGTGTTTCTTATTTTTTTCCAAAGAGATTTCTTCGGAAAGGTCCCGGACTTGACCGTCAACCCGCACGCGAACGAAACCCGACCGTCTTGCTTCTTCGAAGATCTGCTGATGCTCGCCCTTCCGTTCGTCGATGACCGGCGCCACGATCATCAAGCGACTGCCCGCGGGAAGCGCGAGAATCGCGTCCACGATCTGCTGCACGGTTTGCTTGCTGATCCGTCGGCCGCACTTAGGACAATGCGGCTGGCCGATACGCGCGAAGAGCAGGCGCAGGTGGTCGTAGATCTCGGTGACCGTGCCTACGGTCGACCGCGGGTTGTGACTGGCACCCTTTTGGTCGATCGAGATAGCCGGGGATAAGCCCTCGATGTAGTCGACGTCCGGCTTTTCCATCTGACCAAGGAACTGCCGAGCGTAAGCCGACAGCGATTCGACGTAACGACGCTGGCCCTCGGCGAAGATCGTGTCGAAAGCCAGGCTGGACTTGCCCGACCCGGAAAGGCCGGTAATGACGACCAGTTTGTCGCGCGGAATTTCGACGTCGACGTTCTTCAAATTGTGCTCGCGTGCTCCGCGAACGATGATCCGATCTTGTGGCATGACCCCGTGCTCCCCGTCAATAAGCGGTGCTTCCCTCGTCGACACGTAAGCGAATGACGCGACCGCGGACTTTAACCCTCCATGACTCGGCGTAAGTCGGTGATGCGGTCGCGCAGTTGTGCCGCTCTCTCGAACTCGAGCTGACGCGCCGCGTCCTTCATGTCCTTTTCTAGTTCCTTGATCAGCCGGATCGCCTCGTCCGGGCGCACTTCTCCTCGGGCCGCGTATTCGGCGCGCGGCTCGGCCACCGACCGGACGCGATCCGTAATGTCCTTAATCGCTTTTCGAATTCCTTGCGGAACGATTCCGTGTTCCTCGTTGTATGCCATCTGAATTTTACGGCGGCGATACGTCTCGTCGATCGCTCGTTTCATCGAGTCGGTCATGTTGTCGGCGTACATTATCACCTGGCCGTCCACGTGCCGCGCCGCCCGACCGATTGTCTGGATCAATGAGCCCTCGGAGCGCAGAAACCCCTCTTTGTCGGCGTCAAGGATCGCGACGAGCGACACCTCCGGCAAGTCCAGCCCCTCGCGGAGGAGGTTGATGCCGACTACCACGTCGTGCACCCCTAGCCGGAGGTCGCGCAGAATCTCGATTCGCTCTAGCGTCTCGATTTCGGAGTGGAGGTAATGAACCTTCACCCCCATCTCGCGCAGGTAATCGGCGAGATCTTCGGCCATTTTCTTGGTCAGCGTGGTGACCAGTGCTCGCTCTCCGCGGTCCACCCGAATCCGAACTTCCTTGATCAAATCGTCGATCTGCCCCGCGGTCGGTTTAACCGCGATGGCCGGATCCACCAGACCGGTCGGTCGGATCACCTGCTCGACGATAAGGCTGCTGTGCTCGTATTCGTAGGGTCCGGGGGTGGCCGATACGAACACAACTTGATTGATGTGTCCTTCGAACTCCGGAAAGGTGAGAGGGCGGTTGTCCAGCGCCGACGGCAGCCGGAAGCCGTAGTCGACCAGGACCTGCTTGCGCGAGCGATCGCCGAGGTACATGCCCCGAACTTGCGGCAACGTGATATGCGATTCGTCCACGAACATCATGAAGTCGTCAGGGAAGTAGTCGAGTAAGCACCACGGCTGGCTTCCGCTCGCCCGCTGGGACAGGTGGCGCGAATAGTTCTCAATTCCTGAGCAAATGCCGGTTTCCCGGAGCATTTCCAAATCGAAGTTCGTGCGCTGAGTTAGCCGCTGGGCTTCGAGCAAGTGGCCCTGGTCTTCCAGTTCTTTCACTCGCTCTTGAAGCTCGTCTTCAATCAGTTTAAGTGCACTCTGAAGCTTATCTTTGCTTGTCACGAAGTGTTTTGCTGGATAGATCTCAACCGATGTTCGGGTCAGGAGAATCTCACCGGTCAATGGATCGACGTCGACGATGCGCTCGACTTCGTCTCCCCAGAACTCGATTCGGGTGGCGACCTCCTCGTAGGCCGGGAAAATCTCGACGGCGTCTCCCCGAACGCGGAACTTGCCGCGACCAAAATCGTAGTCGTTACGGTCGTAGTAGATGTCAGTCAGCCAGCGGAGAAGCTTCTCGCGGTTACGCTGCTCTCCGACCTTTACGCGAACCGTCGTCTGGTTATACTCTTCCGGCTCGCCAAGGCTGTAGATGCAGGATACCGAGGCGACAATCAGGACGTCGCGACGCGTAAAGAGCGCCTGGGTGGCGGCGTGGCGCAATCGATCCAGTTCGTCATTGATCGTCGCGTCTTTCTCGATATACGTATCGGTCCGCGCGACGTAGGCTTCTGGCTGGTAATAATCGTAATAACTGACAAAGTACTCGACGGCGTTGTCGGGGAAGAACTCGCGAAACTCGCTCGCCAATTGGGCGGCAAGGGTCTTGTTGTGGGCCATGACCAAGGTGGGGCGCTGTAGCTGCTCGACGACCTTCGCCATCGTGTAGGTCTTACCGCTGCCGGTCACGCCAAGCAAGGTCAGATGCTTGGTGCCCTTACGCAAACCTTCGGTAAGCTTGGAGATCGCTTTGGGTTGGTCGCCGGTCGGCTGGAAGTCAGATACAACCCGGAACTCTGGCATCATCCCTCCCGGCAGGTGATGGCGAACGAACGTTCCAGTCCATCCTGGGTCATTATACACGGACGGCCGCCCGTTTACCAGTGAAGGACACGGTAGTACGGGCCGTGAACCGCTTTCCGTGGTAGACTTTTGCCGCTCGCTTAAACCCAGTATGGTGTCAGTCCAATGGCCAGAGGTGACCGCGAATGCCCGCAATTCCCCCCAAACTCGACGTCCGGACAACCGTCGTCTTCTTTAACGCGGACCGACTGCTCCTCTTGCACCGAGCACCCTGGAAGAAGATCCACCCGAATCGCTGGACCGGCATCGGGGGCAAGGTTGAAGACGGCGAATATGACGATCTTGTCGCGTCCGCTCTCCGAGAACTCTTCGAAGAAACGGATTTGCGCGCGGACGAGATCAGCGAGTTACGGCTCCGACGCGCCTTGACGTTGTACCGACCGAACCTGGGGATTGTCACGATTCTTTACTTCACCGGATATCTCGCGAATGGGCGCGTGCCCACCTGCAATGAAGGGGCCCTCGCGTGGATCCGTCCGAATGACCTGGCCACCCTGGAGGTCATCCCGAACACGGCGCGCGTACTGCCTCTCTTGATCGAAGACGAGCGGCGAGGCGACGACCGGGTGTACTGCGGTGTAGCAACCTACGACGACAAGGATCAATTGCTCGACGTCGTTTTTCCGGAGGATGGCCTGAAGTGACCGCTCTTTTTCTCTCGGCGATGGGATTGGGCATCGCCTTCTGCCTGCCGCCGGGCGCGGTGACCGCCGAGGCGATTCGTCGCGGCTTGCGGGGGGGATACTGGGCCGTCCTGCGTTTGGAGTTGGGTTCGCTGATCGGCGACGCGACCTGGGCGGCGCTCGCCCTGGTCGGGGCGGCGTTCCTGGTTCAGGCGCCAGTCGCCCGAGTGACCCTCGGCGTCTGCGGCGGACTACTCCTGCTCTGGCTTGCCTTTCAGGCTTTTCAAGGCGCGCGGTCCGGCGACGTTCCGAAAGCGAGTCCGGACTCCTCGCGCCGAGACTTCACGACCGGCGCGCTGCTGTCGTTGACAAATCCATTGTCAATCGCCTTTTGGCTCGGGGTTGGCGGTGCGAGTGTCGCGACCCAAAGTTCGCGGCCCGAACCGATGGACTTCGTCATTTTCTTCGGCGGCTTCTTGCTCTCTTGTTTCCTCTACTGTTTCGCCGCCGCGGCGGTCATCGCCTGGGGGCGGGCCCTCCTGCGTCCCCGTTTTTTTCGGGTGGTCTACGTCCTGAGCGGCCTGGGATTGCTGTACTTCGGAGGCCGACTGATCGTTCGAACCCTGTTCACCACTTGAAGCCGGGCGTAGGTTGCTCTCACCTTCTGCGATCACTACGATCCGAACGTACGCGGAATCACCTCGCCAGACGAACTGACTCCCCGCGTTCGGTCGCTCGTCGACCAGGTCGAGCGAACCTGTGGTGCTCCGGTCGTCCTTGTGGAAGCCGGCAAATATCTCGACGAGTTCGTCCGAATGCCCACTTAGATATTGCGCCTCGTTTCATAATCGGTTGTACACGACGTCGGCCCCACTTGCTTGACACCCCCAAAGGGCCGGTCTATAGTGGGCGATGTCACGCTGGAGCGCGGTGTCATGCTCCGTTTACCGCGCGCTAGCGTCGCTCGAATTCGCCAATTTCGCAACACCAACAGATCTGATGGGGGTAATCCGAGTGAGCCAGGTAAGAATTACCGTCAATGGCAAAGCCTACCAAAATGAGGTTGAACCCCGTCTCTTGCTCGTCCAGTATCTACGGGACGTCCTCGGCTTGACTGGCACTCACATTGGGTGTGATACCTCGCAGTGCGGCGCGTGCACCGTGCACGTCAATGGCGAGGCGGTAAAGTCTTGCACCGTGTTCGCGGTTCAGGCGAACGGTACCAGCATTATGACAATCGAGGGTTTGGCCAAGGACGGCGAATTGCACCCGGTCCAGCAAGGTTTCTGGGAGGAGCATGGCCTGCAGTGCGGTTTTTGCACTCCCGGCATGATCATGAACGTGGTGCAGTTGTTAGAGCGTAATCCGAATCCTTCGGAGACCGAGATCCGGGTGGCCCTTGAAGGCAATCTTTGCCGGTGCACCGGGTACCACAACATCGTCAAGGCCGTCCAGCACGCTGCCAAGCAGATGCAGGAGAAGCCAACACCAGTTGCTGGCTAGGCCCACAATCCCGTCGTAGCAAAGCCGTTCGAGAACCGAGGACAATGAAGGGGGCAATTCTCCATGGCAGTCAGCAGGCTGTTCGGCGCCGCGGTGAAGCGGCGCGAGGATCCCCGTCTAATCACCGGCGGCGCAACCTACGTGGACGACATCAAGCTGCCCGACCTCAGTTACGCGGCATTTGTCCGTAGTCCGTACGCCCACGCCAGGATCGCCCGGGTCGACACGACGGCCGCCCGGAATACTCCGGGAGTCATCGCGGTTTACTCCGGTCAAGATATTGTCGGCAAAGTTGGAAGCATTCCAACTGCCTGGCTCATCCCAAACTCGAATCTGAAGACGCCAGCCCACCCGGCGCTCGCGGTCGATACCGTTCGCTTCGTTGGCGACGCCGTCGCGGTGGTCGTGGCGGAGAGTCGGGCGATTGCCAAGGATGCCGCGGGCCTCGTCAAGGTTGACTACGAACCGTTACCGGTCGTCGTCAACCAGGAGGACGCGGTGAAGCCGGGCGCCCCTCAATTGCACCCGGACGTTCCGAATAACCTGGCCTTTGATTGGAAGGTGGCCGGTGGCGACATCGCTGGCGCGTTCCAATCGGCGGACGTTGTTCTCAAGCAGCGGCTCTACAATCAGCGGCTGATTCCGAATGCAATGGAAACCCGCGGCTCGGTGGCTCAGTTCAATCCGGGAACTGGCGAGTTGACCATCTGGGTGACGTCACAGAATCCCCACATTCACCGTCTACTGCTGTCGGGAATCCTGGGCATACCGGAGCACCGATTGCGGATCATCACGCCCGAAGTTGGCGGTGGGTTTGGCAGCAAAATCCACTGTTACGTTGAAGAGGCGGTCGTCGGCTTTCTGGCAACCCAGTTGAAGCGTCCGGTCAAATGGTCGGAAGAGCGAAGCGAGAACTACCTCGCGACGATCCACGGTCGCGACCACATCGTCGATTTGGAGGTCGCGGCGAAGCGCGACGGCACGATCCTCGGTCTCCGTGGTCGCTGCTACGCGAACCTGGGTGCCTATCTGTCAACGGCCGCGCCTGGTGTGCCGACGATTTTGCACGGTCTGATGATGACCGGCTGCTATGGAATGAAGGCTCTCGACTACGAAGTTCTCGGGGTCTTGACAAACACCACGCCAGTCGACGCCTACCGTGGGGCTGGTCGGCCGGAAGCGACGTACGCGGTCGAACGACTGGTTGATCTTCTTGCCAACGAACTGGGCCTGGATCCGGTCGATATTCGTCGCAAGAACTTCATTCCTCGTTCCGCCTTCCCGGTGAGTGTCCCGGCCGGGTTGATCTACGACAGCGGCGATTACGACAAGGCCCTTGACAAAGCGCTTGCGATGCTCGATTACCCGGCGTTTCGGCAAGAGCAAGCCGAGGCGCGCAAAGCCGGCCGACTGCTCGGCGTGGGTTTCTCGACCTACGTCGAGATTTGTGGCCTCGGGCCGTCGCAGGTCGCGGGGGCGGTCGGTTTCCAGGGCGGCCTGTACGAGAGCGCGGTCGTTCGCTTTCACCCGACGGGAAAGGTCACCGCGTTTACCGGGTCCTCGCCGCACGGACAGGGTGAAGAGACGACCTTCGCCCAGATCGTCGCCGACGAATTGGGTATTCCTCTGGACGACATCGAGATTGTCCACGGCGACACCGCTCAGGTGCCGTTTGGAATGGGTACCTATGGTAGTCGGTCGACCGCGGTGGGCGGATCGTCGCTTGTTCTGGCGGCGCGCAAGGTACGGGAGAAGGCGCGGCTGCTCGCGGCTCACCTTCTGGAAGCCTCGCCGGACGATATTGTGTTTGCCGACGGTCGCTTCTCAGTAAAGGGTGTCTCCGAGCGCTCAAAGACAATTCAGGACATCGCCCTGGCGGCATACCTCGCTTGGAACCTTCCGCAAGGGATGGAGCCAGGATTGGAAGCGAGCAATTTCTTCGACCCGTCAAACTTCGTCTATCCCTTCGGAACCCACATCGCGGTGGTGGAAGTGGACCGGACAACCGGCGCGGTGAAGCTTGTCCGCTACATCGCGGTCGACGACTGCGGACCGGTCATCAATCCGATGATCGTAGATGGACAGGTGCACGGCGGGGTCGCACAAGGCGTCGCGCAAGCCCTCTGGGAATACGCGGTCTACGACGCCGACGGGCAATTGGTAACCGGGAGCCTGATGGACTACGCCCTGCCGATTGCCGCCGGTTTGCCGGCGATCGAAACCGCTCGCACGGAAACGCCGTCACCGGTGAACCCGCTTGGCCTGAAGGGGGTTGGCGAAACCGGTACGATTGCTTCGACGCCCGCGGTTGTGAACGCGGTGATGGATGCGCTCGCGCCGCTTGGTATTCACCACCTCGATATGCCGCTCACGCCGGAGCGAATCTGGCGGGCGATCCAATAGTTTCACCTTACCTAACTGTCCGAGTGAGGAGTTTCTAACGATGATTCCGAGCACTTTTGAATATGTGGTTCCCGGCTCTCTCGCCGAGGCGACGGCGTTTCTGGCGGCACATCCGGACGACGCCAAGATTCTGGCGGGCGGCCACAGCCTCATCCCACTGATGAAGTTACGGCTCGCCGCGCCCGCCTATCTGGTCGACATCAGCAATCTACCCGGTCTGCGCGGCATCCAGCAGTCAGGAAGCACCTTGGAAATTGGCGCGATGACGACCCACTTCGATATCGAGTCGTCGCGAGTTGTCCAGGAAGTCCTTCCGATTCTGTCGGATACCGCCAAGATTATCGGCGACGTGCAGGTGCGCAACCGCGGTACAATTGGCGGGAGCCTCGCCCACGCCGATCCGGCGGCAGACTATCCCGCGCCGATCCTCGCCCTGAACGCGGAGATCGTGGTTGTCGGTCCGAGTGGCCAGCGCACGATCAAGGCAACCGACTTCTTTGTCGATCTGCTGACGACCGCGCTCCAGACTGGCGAAGTTATTTCGAGCATCCGTGTCCCGATACCGCCGTCTGGATCCGGAGCAAACTATCAGAAGTTTCCCCACCCCGCGTCCCGCTACGCGATCGCCGGCGTGGCGGCGGTGGTGCGTCTCAACGATGACGGTACGGTCGCCTCGGCCGCGATAGGTGTCACCGGTGCCGGTACCAAGGCAATTCGAGCCAGCGCCGCCGAGGCCCTCCTGGTGGGTAAGAAGCTAGACGATTCAGCATTGGCCGCCGCTGGCGCCGCCGCCGCCGAGGCGATCGATCCAGTTGGTGACATTCACGCCTCCGAGGAGTACCGACGTCACCTCGTTCGGGAGTTCACCGCGCGAGCGCTGAAAGCCGCCGCCGCGCAGGCCTCCTGAGCCCACGACCACTCGCCTTCGTGCCGAGGAGGGGAACGACCTTCAATTCAATCCCCTCCCAGGCACTTCAAAAGGTAACCTCCGGCACTGCTTTCGTCCCCAAGCCCCAACCCCGCTCCACCCCAACGCCCGCTCTAGCGGGGCGCGCTAACCTGAATCTTCGTCACGGTGACGGTGTCGGATTTGTTTCCGGCGAGAGGCAATCGCGCACCGGAGTCCGGATCGTAGAGTCCCACCACAAGATCATAGGTTCCCGGCGGCGCGTTGGCGTCAACCGGGATCGTATAGAGATCGGTTAGGACCTCGCCGGGCGCCCAACTCGTCGTGGGAGCGTTGCCGTCGAGAGGCAGCGCGTCGTACTGGCCATGTATTTTGCCGTCCGGACCGACCAGGTGAGTGAAGACTTTATAGGATTTACTGAAGCGGGCGGTGGCTTGCCAGTACAGAGTCAGTTTTAGCTGTTGCCCCGGGGACACGCTGGGAGATGCCGCACTGAGGTCGTAACCGAGCAAGGTGGCTTGACCGTTGAAGTTCGCCGCGAGGCGATGACTCAAGGTGGGAACGGTGAAGCTTCGAGGCCGGGAAACGATCTTCACCGCGGGCGGTAAGGCAAGAAGTTGCTGCGATTGGTTGCCGATGTTAATACTTATGTCTAATGCAGCGGTGGACGACGATGCGATCGTCGAGATCGGAAGGTCAACGTAGGTGACGAGGTACCGACCCGGTTCGAGAGCGCTGGCCGATGTCGTGGCTGGAGCGAGGGGTACCGAAACCTGTCCGAAGGCTGGACCGGTTGGTCCTCGTAATTGGGCCACGATCGACGGCATTCCGGATAGCCGGCCTTGAATCTGCCAGAGCAACTGCGCGTTGACCACGTCGCCCGGTCGATAGGGTCCTGGCTGGAGGTTATAGCCGAGCAGGTGAAGTGGACCAACGGTCTTGGTTGCGGCGTACTGGGGCGTCGGCGTGCTCAAAGGTGGTAGCGGCGCCGCGTCCGACACGGTGATCTTAGCGAGGGGTATCTGGATGCCCGGGATGGGCTTGCCGGCGTGCACCGGGACGCATACCGCACCGCTGGGCCGCTCGTAGACCTGCGCGACAAGCTGGTAGTCTCCGGGGGCAAGGTAGGTTGGAACGGCGAGTCCGAAACGGTCGTCGACTCTCTGGTTCGCCTGCCAGGTAGGGCTTGGCGAAAAGCCGTCGGCCGGTCGGGAATCCCGCTGCAGAACGACGTGACCGGCCGGATCGAGTAGCCGCCAGGACACGACGTAATCTCCCGGTGTGTTCTTGAGAGCCTGCCAGCCCAGGCTAATCGGAACTACGCCTCCCGCTGGCACGGTTGTTCCCCAGGTGGACACGTCGACGAGCTCCACATCGTTGTTACAGGTGAGATTGAGAGACGTAACCTCGGGCGTAGAATCCGGTGTCGCTACGAAGTAGAGCACCCGGTTAAAGTGGATTCGCACTAACTGCGTTCGAAAATAGTGCTGCGATAAGTACGATTCGACGAAGTGCTTGCCGTCCCACTCTTGAACTCCGTAGTCGAGGAACCAGACGCCCTTTTGCTTCGCCATGATCGCGTCGAGCGCCGCTGGCGTTCGTTGCCAGATATTCTGTCCGAGTAAGGGAAACAAATAGCTGGGAGCCGGGTCTCCCCAGCGAACATCGTGGTAGTACCAGAATTGGGTTTGCTGGCCGAGACCGTCGAGGACGATGCCGTCGCCCGGGCGAAGGTGGTGTTCGACGTAGTTGATTGCGTCGGCGAGTTCGGCCTTGTTATACGTGGGATTGAAGAAGTAATTCTGCACGGACAAGAGTTGCGTCGCGACGAGGAAGCCCGCGGCGATGATGCCGACGGGAAGGATTCTCCGGAAAAGCCAGGTCAAACCGAGGCCAAGCGCGAGAAAAAACGCGGGCGAACTGAGAAAAAAGTAGTACGCAATGTACATCGACCGGAATTGGGATACGACGTAACCGATAGCGAGGGGGCCCAGGAGATAGCCGGAGAGAAATACCGTGCCGAACCAGCGCGGTAGGGTCGGCCGGGCGCGGGTACTCGCGAGAATTCCGACGATGATGACGGCGAGAAATCCGAGCGAGAGTTGTGCCTCGAAGTCCTTAGGAAGCGACCTCCCAAGGCTGTAGTAGGTCAAGGCGTCGCGAATAACTCCGGGCATATCGATCGAGCTCGCCAGGCCGCGGCTGTAGTACAGACTGATGCGATAGGCAAAGGCGAGCCAGGGCAAGAATACGAGAACGATAATTCCTTGAGTCAGCAGCCACGGACGCCATCGCAATCGAACCGGCGGACCGAAACACAGGTAGGCGAGGACAGTGGCATTGACGACGACGTCCATGAACATCGCGTAGTAATGGGTGAATAGGGCAAGGAGCATGAACGCCGCGTACCAGACAAGGTCGCGCCGGCCCCCGCGATCGATGGCTCGCAATGCGCAGAACAGCGCGGCCGCGCTGAAGAGGGCGACCGGAGTGTACATCCGGGCTTCCTGGGAATACCAGATCTGCCACGGATTAAGCGCCAACAGGAAAGCCGCTATCCGGCCAGCCAGCCTCCAATCGAACCAGTCCGCGATCCGAATCAGGAACGCGATCGTGAGGATATTCGCGAACAGGCTTGGAAACCGCAACGAGAACTCGGTTGTTCCGGCGAGGGGATACCAGAAGTGTAGAAACGAGTAGTAGAACGGAGGGTGAGGCTCGGCGGTTGTCAGGAGATGGATGATACCCGGGAGGCTTCGGTAACCAGCCTGTATCGCGAACGCCTCATCAAATTCGAGACCCATCGTGCCCAGATGAAAGAGGCGGATTGCGAAGGCGAGGACGAGGATCGCGACAGTCGTCACCTTCAGGAGAACTTGTTGAAAGGGCGAATCGACCGTCCGGTCGGCTTGAGGATTCAACAAACTACTCCCCACCGGTCCAGATCGCGCTTCGGGAAATAAACGACCCGAGGCCATCGCGTGATTCCGGCCGGGTGCTTGGTACGTGATCCGTTTTGTTTTGCGTTTTGCTTTGAACGACCGATTGCATAGTATTGCATAGTAGCGACAATCGTGGTGACTAGCAATTACCGGGTATCGTTTGCTCGGGATTCTCAGGGAGGTTATCATAGGTGTGACTATTTCATCAGGCGGGCGGGCACAACGATCGGCCCGGCGTGGCCTATCCGAGGGAAGAATCCTTGAAACTTGAAGGCAGCTACACAATCTCCGCCCCACGTGATCGCGTATTCGACCTTCTGCGCGATCCTCAACTATTACGCACCTGCATTCCGAACTGCGAGGAACTAACCGAAGTAAGTCCCGGCCGCTACGAGGCGACTATTCGGGCCGGAATTGGCTCGATTCGGGGAACCTTCACCGGTCACGTCGAGATCTCGGACCTTCAGCCGCCGACCAGCTATCGCTTGCTCGTCGAAGGGGCTGGCGGCCCGGGTCACGTGAAGGGCGACGCTCACGTCACACTCGCTGACGCGGCCGATGGGACGCGCGTTGACGTGCTGGGTGATGGACAGGTGGGCGGGTTGATCGCCGGAGTAGGCCAGCGGATGCTCCTGCCATCCGCGCGGTCGATGATGAATCAATTCTTTACGTGTATGAAGACCAAAATCGAAGCGAGCGTGGGAGGGTAGTATGGTTTCGGCCCCGTCCGGAGTACCAGTACACGCGCCGACGTCGATTGACGAAGTCGAGCGCGCCCTGCGAGATCGCATGTACGTGGCCGAGAGGAGCCTCGCCACGGTCATATTCCTGAGTTTAAAGCTCCAGAAGCCGCTTTTCCTGGAAGGCGAAGCTGGCGTCGGCAAGACAGAAATTGCCAAGGTTCTCTCGGATCTGCTTCAAACGCCGCTCATTCGTCTGCAGTGCTACGAAGGCCTCGACGTCAACGCGGCGGTGTACGAGTGGAACTACAGCCGGCAGTTGCTCCACATTCGCTTGCTCGAGGCCGCCGGTGAGGATTCGCACGAGGCTCTGCAGGAGATCTTTGGGCCGGAGTTCTTAATTCGTCGCCCGCTGCTCCAGGCAATCGACGAGTCCCACGAACGGTCGCCGGTTCTTTTGATTGACGAAATCGACCGAGCTGACGAGGAGTTCGAGGCATTCCTTCTTGAACTACTGTCGGACTATCAAATAACGGTACCGGAACTCGGAACGCTCCGCGCGAACCAACCGCCGGTTGTCATCATTACCTCGAACCGAACGCGCGAGGTTCACGATGCGCTCAAGCGCCGTTGCCTCTATCACTGGATCGACTACCCGGAGTTCGACAAGGAATATCAGATCGTTACAACCAAGCGCCCGGAGATCTCTGGAGAACTGGCGCGTCAGGCCTGCCGTTTCGTTCAGGCATTGCGCCGTCAGGAACTGTACAAACTACCAGGGGTGGCCGAGACTTTAGACTGGGCCTCGGCGCTTTCTGCGCTCGGTGCGACATCGCTGGACGAGTCAATCGTCGTGGACACTCTCGGCACGCTGCTCAAGTATCAGGATGACATCCAGAAGATCCGGGGTGGTAATCTGGGCCCGCTGGTGGAGTTCGCTCATGCACATACCACAATTAACGGAAACGGATAATCTCGCCACGACTGGTCCGACCGAAGAGTCGTTCAGTCATCTCCTTGAGAATGTGGTGCTGTTCGCGCGGCTATTGCGCTACGCCGGAATGACGGTCGGCACGGGGCAAATCCTCGACTTGACCCGTGCCCTCGACGTGATCGACGTTCGCAACCGAAGTGACCTGTACCATACTATGCGGGTGATCCTGGTTGGGAGACGCGAAGACCTGGTCGTCTTCGATACTCTCTTTAATCTCTTCTGGTCCGGGCGTACCGCCGAGGCTTTGGCGGAGCGGGCCGGCGTGAATCGGATTCGTGAGCCAAACCTGGATCAGATCGAGGACTGCGTGCCGGACCGGGACAATCCGGATGACTCCGCGCCGCGCATCGTTCAACTCGCCTATCAATCTGAAGAAGCGACGGGCGACGAAGAGGAAGAGGACGACGCCCCGCAGCCGAACGTCATGTTGGCCTACAGTCGCGACGAAATTCTGCGCCAGCGCGACTTCGATGCTTATACCCCGGAGGAGAGCGCCCGGGCACGGCGGCTGATGCAAGAGATCCGCTGGAAAATCGCCCGCCGCCGAACGCGTCGATTCGAAGCCCACAATCTGGGCCGTTCCCTGGACTTGCGGAAGACCATCCGCCGAAACCTCAAAAACGGCGGCGAGGTCTTCTCCCTCGCGCACCGGCGCTTACGGACCCGACCGCGCCCGCTGGTGCTGATCTGCGATATTAGCGGTTCGATGGATCGCTACAGTCGCACTCTCCTGCAATTTTTGCACACCGCGGAACACGGTTTGGACCGAGTGGAGGCGTTTGTCTTCGCGACCCGGCTCACCCGGGTGACCCGCGAACTTCGGACTCGGGATCCGGGAACCGCTCTCAACGAAGTTGGGAAGCGGGTTCAGGACTGGGCCGGCGGCACGCGGATCGGCGAAGCCTTGAAAGAATTCAACTACCGCTGGAGTAAGCGGGTCCTGGGCCGAGGGGCGATCGTTATGATCATTAGCGATGGCTGGGACCGAGGCGACATCCCAACCCTGCGTCGGGAAATGGAGCGTCTCCAGCGCAACTGCTTCCGACTGATCTGGCTGAACCCGCTCCTGGGGTTGCCATCGTACCAACCGCTGACGCAGGGAATCCAGGCGGCGCTGCCGTTCGTCGACGACTTCCTGCCGGTGCACAATCTTGATTCGCTCGAAGCGCTCGGGCGACACCTTCAGAAGATCGAAGGACGTCGACCGACGCGTCGGCAGACCGCGGCGTCCACGACCGGAATTGCGACCTCCCCAGCGGCCGATAGCTCGTTCCGTGGTCTTTTGGCGGCAGCCGGAACGCGAAATGTTCAAATTTCAGCATCGTCCAAGCCAGACTCAAAGAAAGACGACGCGCCTCCGACGTTCTTGTACTCGGACGCGCCGACGAATAGCAGCGAGCGCCGGAGGTAACCATGCGTGACGTCCTGCCTCAAATCGAATCCTGGCAGGCCGAAGGAAAGGCCGTCGCTTTGGCTACCGTCGTGAGCGTCGCGGGGTCGGCGCCCCGAGGGGTGGGAGCCAAACTCGTCGTGGCAGACACCGGCGAGATGGCCGGCTCGGTCAGTGGTGGCTGTGTCGAAAACGCGGTCATCGAGACAGCCTTAACTGTCCTGGCGGACAGTCGGGCCCAACTCGTTAAGTACGGGGTGAGCGACGAAGACGCCTGGGAAGTTGGCCTCGCCTGCGGTGGAACAATCGAAGTGTTGATCGAGCCAGTTAGCGAGCACTTTCCGGAGTTGCGCGCGGCGATTCTTGCCGACGATCCGGTCGCGACGGTGACCATCGCTCGCGGTGAGCCCATCGGCCGAAAAATGCTGGTGTTTGAATCCGGGCGCGTGGAAGGTAGCTTGGGCAACGCGGGTTTGGATTCTGCTGCGATCGAGGCGGCCGGTCAGCGCCTGGCCGATGATCTTCCCAGATTGGTTCGTCTCGCCGATGGCCAGGAGGCCTTCATCGACGTCCACACCTTACCACCTCACCTGGTCGTCATCGGGGCCGTGCACACCGCGATTGCCCTGAGTAAGATTGGGAAGTTACTCGGCTTCCGGGTAACTGTGATCGATCCTCGCGAGCGCTTCGCGACCGCCGAGCGCTTTCCTCACGTCGACGAACTCGTGACAGCGTGGCCGGACGAGGCGCTGCCGACAATGAAACTCGGGAGTCGCAGTTACGTGGCAATCTTGACCCACGATCCGAAATTCGACGAGCCGGCGCTCATCAGCGCGCTGGGACTTCCGGTCCGCTACGTCGGTGCGATCGGGTCGCGTAAGACGAGCCGGGATCGATCCGAACGTCTCCGCGCTCAGGGGATCACCGACGAGCAACTCGCTCGAATCCACGCGCCGATTGGGCTCAACATCGACGCGAAGACCCCGGAAGAGATTGCCCTCTCCATCGCGGCAGAGATCGTCGCGACGCGGCGCGGTTGGCGCAACTCCGCGGGTGCCGGGTGATTCGCATGAATGTATCCGCGGACCGCAAAGCGGTCGACGGAATCCTTCTCGCGGCCGGTAGTTCGACGCGGTTGGGGCAACCAAAGCAATTGCTGAACTTTGGCGGCAAACCGCTGGTCCGACACGTCGCGGAAGTCGCGCTCGCGTCACGGCTTCGGGAATTGATCGTCGTCGTCGGCAATCAAGCGAGTTTGGTTTCGGACGCGTTGGCCGGTCTCGCGGTCCGAATCGTCGAGAATCCGGACTTTCTCCAAGGACAGAGTACGTCGCTCCGCGCCGGGGTCGCCGCGCTCCCCGCCGACCTTGCCGCGGCGATGGTCTTACTCGTCGATCAGCCGTTCGTTGATGCCGAACTCATTAACCGACTGATCGCGCACTATGAATGCACCGGCGCATTGATCGTCGCGCCAGAGCATGCGGGACAGCGCGGAAATCCGGTCCTCTTCGACGCGTCTCTCCTGGCGGAATTGCGGTTGGTGACCGGCGACGTCGGCGCGCGAGATGTTATCCGCCGGCACCGCGATGCTCTCATGACCGTTTCACTCGACGACGCTCGGGCGTTCCTCGACGTCGATACTTGGGAAGACTACGAACGATTGCCAAGCCCCGGAGCGTAACGAGCGGCTCGATTCACTCCAACCTGGATTGGGGTATAATCCCGAGAGACTGCACCGGGAGGTCCGTCGAGCGTCCGGTGCGGATTACGTTTAACCGGTAGAGGCGCCTGTGCGGTACTACGTTTGGACGGTCGGCTGTCAAATGAACGAGGCTGACTCGGAGCGCGTCGAACGCGCTCTTCAAGATCGTGGCCTCGAAGCGGCGCGTTCGGCGGAGTCGGCGGACGTCATTGTCCTGAACACGTGCAGCGTTCGGCAGGCCGCTGAGGAAAAAGCGCTCGGCAAGGTCGGGTCGTTGCGGCCATTGAAGCTAGCGCGCCCTGACCTGATCGTTGGATTCGGCGGCTGTATGGTTGCCGACAATACGGTGGAGGGGCTTCGCCGCCGGCTGCCGTACGTCGACGTCTTTTTCCCACCGTCCGAACCGAGCGAATTGCTCGACCTCGTCGACGCGCGTCTCGCCGCGCGCGACCTGGGGATGGATCTGGGCGGTGGCGAAAACTTAGCCTCCGAGGGCTGTCTGGCCCCAACGGTGGCCGCGAGCGACGGCGATGTCGTCAACACGCGGCGGCCCTTCCCGGTTGCCCGCTGGCTGCCGATCATGACCGGCTGCAATCGGCGTTGCACCTTCTGCATCGTGCCATTTCGGCGCGGTCGGGAAATCAGTCGCCCGATTCCGGATCTTGTCGCGGAAACCCGGCGTCTGGTCGCAACCGAAGGGGCGCGCGAGGTCACCTTGCTGGGGCAAATCGTCGATCGCTACGGGCGCGACCTTCTCCCCGAGCGACCGGACCTGGGCGATCTGATGCGCGCGCTGAGCGCGATTGAAGGGCTGGAGCGGATTCGCTTCCTGACCTCTCATCCGCGCGACTTCACCGACCGCGTCTTGGAGGCCGTCGCGACGTCGCCAAAGGTCTGCGAGCACATCAACATTCCGGTGCAGGCGGGCGACGACGAGATTCTCAAGGCAATGTGGCGCGGCTACACCGTAGACGTGTACCGGCGGATCGTCGCGAAGATTCGCGGCCGCGTGCCTGGTTGCAGCATCGCGACCGACATCATCGTTGGCTTCCCGGGAGAGTCCGAGTTGCAATTTCAGCGAACCCTCGATTTGATGGCGGAAGTTCGCTTCGACGTCGTCCACGTGGCCATGTATTCCCCGCGACCCGGCACGGTGGCCGGCGACGGTATGCCGGACACTCTGAGTTGGGACGAAAAGCGGGAGCGCCTCCACCGGGTCGAGCGACTTCAGGAATCGATCAGTCTCGAACTGAACACCGCCCTCCACGGCGCGACGGAAGAGATTCTCGTCGAGGACGAGGAGAAGGGCAAATGGAAGGGCCGCACCCGTACCAACCGGCTCGTTTTCTTCGAAGATCCCCGGAATTGGTATGGCCGGTTCGCGAAGGTTCGAATCGACCGTATTGGACCGTGGTCGCTACAGGGGTCGGTCATTGGTGGAGAGGAGCCGGCGAGTAATGGCCGGGCCCTGCGCCGCTTACCGGTGCTGAACGCATCCTGATCGAGCCGCTTGCTAAGCCGCGGCTCCTCCTTGCTGGACGAAGCGGTTGCGGGCATCACGAATCAGGCGCTCCGCGGCCTCCCAGTTGTGCCAGCCGATCACCTGGGTCATTTTCCGTTCGAGCGTCTTGTACGTAGCGAAAAAATATTCAATCTCGGCGAGCCAGTTGGGGGACAGATCCGCAACGTCGACGATTCCCTGAAATCGGGGATCTCCGATGGGAACGCTGAGGAGTTTGTCATCTGGTCCCTTTTCGTCCCGCATGGCCAGAACCCCAATCGGTCGGGCTTGGACCAAGCAGCCGGGAAAGGTCGGTTCGTGGACGACGAGGAGCGCGTCGAGTGGATCCCCATCGGCTCCGAGCGTGTCCAAAACGAATCCGTAGTCGGTTGGATACTGCACCGACGCGAAAAGAACGCGGTCGAGACGAAAGCGCTTGAGTTTCGGGTCGTATTCGTACTTGTTCCGACTGCCGCGCGGGATCTCCACCATCATGTCGATCGATTCGAGCCGCATGCCTACACCTCCCTAAGCCGCGGCTTGATGGGGCGGGAGTCGGCCTTCGCTCGCCGCCGGTGGCACCGCGTCATTCTCCGGCGGAGCCGGAAGCTCATCGACGACTTCCCCGCTCAGTAGGCGCTGTAAGCGCTCTCCCTGAAGGGTCTCTTCACTCATCAGCATCTTCGCAATCCGATCGAGAGTATCGCGCCGCTCCATGAAGATCGTCTTGGCATTCGTCAGCGAGGTGCGAATGAGCAGACGAACCTCGCGATCAACCTCCGATGCCGTGACGTCGCTGATGCTGGAGTCAGTGACTTCTCGCGCTCCGCTGCCGAAGCCTTCGTGTCGACCGATCTGAACCGGCCCGACGACTTCGCTCATGCCGTACTCACAGACCATCCGTCGGGCGATATCCGTGGCGTGTTCCAGATCGTTGCTGGGCCCGGTCGTCGTCTCCCCGAACACGATGGATTCAGCGGCCATGCCGCCGAGAGCGTAGGTCAGGAGATCCAGGAGTTGCGATTTGGTCCAGAGTTGGCGGTCGCCGGCCGGCACCAGCCGGGTATGTCCACCCGAGATGCCGCGGGGAATGACCGTCACCTTGTGAACCGGGTCACAACCAGGCAAAACGTGCGCGGCCAGAGCGTGACCGGCTTCGTGGTAGGCCGTGATTGCCTTTTCCCGCGGCGTAATCAGACGCGTTTTACGTTCTGGACCGGCCAGCACGCGATCGACAGCCTCTTCGATCTCCGCGTCGCTAACCACTCGCTGGTTCGCTCGCGCGGCGAGAATGGCGGCCTCGTTCAAGAGGTTCTCAAGGTCAGCCCCGGAAAAGCCGGCCGTCTCCGCCGCCACGCGCTCCAGGTCGACGTCCGGCGCGAGCGGCTTGTTCCGAGAGTGAATCCTCAGGATCGCTCGCCGACCAGCCACATCCGGCGGGTCAAGGACTACCCTCCGGTCGAAGCGACCGGGCCGCAAGAGAGCCGGGTCGAGGACGTCCGGTCGGTTCGTCGCGGCCAAGACGACCACGTTGGTGTTTTTGTCGAAGCCGTCCATCTCGACGAGAATCTGGTTGAGCGTCTGCTCGCGCTCGTCGTGGCCACCGCCAATGCCAAACCCGCGCTGCCGACCGACCGCGTCGATTTCGTCGACGAAGATGATGCACGGCGCGTTGCGCTTTGCCTGATCGAACAGGTCACGCACGCGACTAGCGCCGACGCCGACGAACAATTCGACGAACTCGGAGCCGGAGATGCTAAAGAATGGCACGCCAGCTTCGCCGGCGACCGCGCGGGCAAGTAGCGTTTTTCCCGTACCGGGTGGCCCGATCAAGAGAACCCCCTTGGGAGTCCGCGCACCGACCACCGCGAACTTGGCTGGTGACTTCAAGAACTCCACGACTTCGCGCAATTCCTGTTTCGCTTCGTCAACGCCTTCGGCATCGTCAAAATGTACCTTGGGTCGATCGGCGACGATCTTGCGTGCCCGGCTTTTCAAGAACGACAGGGTCTGGTCCGGCCCGCTTTGACCGCTCGACTGTCGACTGAATAGAACGAAACCCCCGAGCACGAGAAGTCCGAGGCCGATCCACAGTATCGGACCGTCCAGGATCGAAGATAACGGCGATTGAGGAACGATGTCGATCGAGACCGCCTTCAGCTCCTGAGCGGTGACTCCTTCTTGACGCAGCAGGTCAAAAATGGTTTCGTTGGGCTCTTTGTGCGTAACGACCGTGCTGCCGTCCGTGTACTGGACGTTAATCGTGTCACCCTGGACGCTCAGCGACCGTACCGAGCCTTGCTCGATCCCGGTCACGATCTGGCTGATCGGGACGGACTGTTGTCCGCTTGAAAAGGATTGAGGAAGTACGAAGATGAGCCAGCCAATTGGTAAGACTAGAAGAAGCGCCCAGACAATGATGTCACGGATGCCCCGTCCACGCCCATGCTCGTCCATTTCTGCCTCGCGTCGCGGTGGATTTTCCTTCGTCGATCGCCGGGTGCTCCAGGCGCTCCGGACTTGGCCGAGCTATCGACCCGCAGCAGCCGATGCGGATTCACGCCGGCAGTGGACAATGAGTCAGGAGAATCCGCAAGATGAATACCATGGCTCGCGATTCATAGACACTATTGCACGGTCGGGGCCACGAAGTGTCAAACCAGGAGTTGTCCAGGCCGGCTGGTGCCCCGGCGTTGCGCTGGCACCAGCCGGCCTGGACTGACGTCGGCTAGTAGTGGATGTTTACAACCGTGCCGACCGTCGCCCAATTCCAGAAATAGTGCGCATCCGGCTCGGGTAACCCAACGCAGCCGTGGCTGGTGGGCACTCCGAACGGGGAGTCCGTTTTCCAGTAATTGTCGTGGATCGCTTCACCATAGGAGGTGAAGTATTGGGTCCAGAGGACGTTTGGTAGGTAGTAGGGAATGGCTACCGTGGCGTTGAGTGTCGCGCTAGACATGGTCTCGTTGGCGACTCGTCGCTCAATGTGCTGCACGCCAGTTTGTGTCTCCCAACCCGGAGCGCCGGAGGACATCACGGCCCAGTAGACCGGCTGGCTCCCGTTGTACGCGGTGATGATTTGCTCCGATAAATTGACGTCGATCCAGTGTCCGGCGAAGGTTTGCGGAGCTGGCGGTGGCGCGCTTGGCTTTGGCTTTGCCAGTTCGTCTCCGTACACGTATTCGCCCGGTGCAAGCTCTGCCCAGGTGTCGACGACGCCGGTTACCCGCTCTCCCGTCACCCAGTTGACGACATCCACCGCCTGACCACTTTGGAGCGTGCCCACGATCGGAGCGGTCGTCGTCGGCGCGCTACGAATGTTCGGAGTGCCACTTCCCGCCACGCCGTGCCAAACTCCTTGAGCGTGGCTGCTGCCAGCCGTTGCCAGCATGTACGAGGTGGCGAAGAGAACCGCCACCAGGCTTCGAACGGCGAAGGTTTTCATCCCATCTCCTGAACCGATTAAGTCACCCCGCCGAGTTGGCGATGATTGCCTCGCGGGGAAGTCGTCAAAGAAGCAATCCAAGTGCCACCGGAGAAGGCTGCTCGACGCGGCACGGTTCGAGGGCGGTCCCCGGCCACTTCCGACTCGACAGGCGATCCACTGTGATTTAGGATACAGGCATGCCTTCCCGGGCGGCCGGGAAACTCTCGGAGGAAAAGGCGAGCGTGGCGATTGAAGTTAAGTTGCCTAAGCTAGCGGCGTCAATGGAAGATGGCGTCATCAGTAAGTGGCTCAAGGCCGTCGGCCAGCCAGTTCAGCGCGGAGAGGCGCTGTTCGAGGTTGAGAGCGACAAAGTGACGACCGAGGTCGAGGCGCCCGCGGACGGAACCCTGAGCCAAATCGTCGTCGGCGAAGGCCAGAAGATCGATGTCGGCACGATCCTCGCGATCATCGCCGCCCCGGGCGAATCCGCGACGACGACATCTCCCGCAGCCGCGAGGACCAATGGCGAAAACAAAACCGGGCATGAGATCGCCGGTTCGGTCGCCGTCGCAAGTGCTCCGACGGCGGCCCCAAGCGCGTCAGAGAAGATTTTCATCACCCCCCGAGCCCGGAAAGTAGCGCTGGAACTGGGCGTTGACATCAGCGCGGTCAAAGGCAGCGGGCCCGGCGGTCGGATCCTCGAACGGGACGTCGTGGCCGCGACGCCAGTCGCCCAACCAGCGACGCCACTTGCCCCCGCGGCGTTCGTGACGCCACCCGCGACACCGGTGGTGCCGGTACCCGTGGCGGCCCAAGCTCCCGTCCTGCCGCTAAGTGGGATGCGGCGAACAATCGCCGAGCGGATGGTCCGGAGTCAACAAACCGTTGCCGAAGTTACCGTGAATGCCGAAGTCGACATGGGCGAGGTCGGCAAACTCCGAGAACAGGTCAGCGCGGAGTGGCTCAAGGCCTACGGATTCAAGGTCACCTACACGGAAGTCATCGTCAAGGCCGTCGCGAAAGCGCTCAAAGAACATCCGCGACTCAACGCGAGCCTGACCGAAACCGGTCTCGTCGAGCACCCCGAGATTCACCTAGGGGTCGCGGTCTCCCTGGACGAGGGCCTGATCGTGCCGGTCGTTCACAACGCGGATACGAAGGCGCTTCTGGCGATCTCTCGCGAGGTTAAGGACGTCAGCGAGCGGGCGCGCAAAAATCAGCTTACCCGCGAGGATTTGATCGGCGCGACGTTCACGGTGACTAACCTCGGTACGCTCGGTGTCGAAACCTTTACCCCGATCATCAACTGGCCCGAGTGCGCGATTCTTGGCGTCGGTCGGATCGCCGAGCGGGCAGTCGTTCGCGATGGCCAGATTGTCGCGCGTCCGACGATGTGGTTAAGTCTGACGTTCGATCACCGCATCGTCGACGGCGCGCCGGCGGCAAAGTTTCTTGCCCGAGTCCAGCAATTGCTGCAAAGCCCTTATCTCCTCTTCGTGTAGTCATCTCCGCGAAAAGTCGACTAAAATAGTGAAAGAGTCGCTGCCCGCCCGGTCCTCGAGCGGGCAGCGGTCCCGCATATTCCTGGGCGCGTCGAGCGGTCAGCTTTGGCCGGCGAGGCGCTTTGATTTAGCACGATTGTGAGGGCGCTACATTGGCTATCGATAGCGACATCGCGGTCATCGGCGGCGGGCCGGCCGGCTACGTCGGCGCGATTCGCGCCGCGCAGCTCGGCGCGCGGGTGACCTTAATCGAAAAGGAATTCCTCGGCGGAACGTGCCTGAACTGGGGGTGCATTCCCAGCAAGGCGCTGCTGGAATCCGCTCACCGTTACGACGTGCTCCAGCGCGCGTCTGAGTTTGGCCTGACGGCCAGTGGTATTGGCTACGACATGGGGGCGATTCAGGCGCGGAAGGAGAAGGTTGTTCGGCAATTGCGTGGTGGGGTGGAGCAACTTGTCAAGGGCAATGGAATAACCTACCTGAACGGATTCGCCTCGTTTCAGGATCCCCATCGACTCCAGGTCAAGTTGGCGGATGGCAGCGTCGACGAAGTGCGGGCGAAGAACGTCGTGATCGCGACCGGATCCACCGAGGGACGCCCCCCAGTGCCGGGGATTACCTTGCCCGGAGTTTTCGACAGCCGCGCCGGCTTGTCGCTTAAGGAAATTCCCAAAAGCGTTATCATCGTCGGCGCCGGCCCAATCGGCGTTGAGTTTGCGACGTACTTCTCCACCTTCGGAAGTCAGGTAACTCTCGTCGAGATGCTCCCTCGGGTGGTCCCGTTGGAGGATGTCGACATCAGCAAGGCTTTGGCCCAGCAGTTCACTCGCCGAGGTATGCAGATCCGGACCGACAGCCGTCTCGAGGAGATCCACCAGGCAAGCGACGGCTTTCTCGAAGCGGTCATTACGAATCCTCAGGGAACGGAAACCCTGCGCGCGGAGAAAATCATGGTGGCCGCCGGGCGGCCACCCTATACCGAGGGGCTTGGCCTGGAGCGAATCGGCGCGCAGATGAATCGACGCAGCATTCAGGTCGACTCGCGAATGCGAACCAACGTGAGTGGCGTATTTGCCGCGGGCGATGCCGTCGGCGGCGGACTCGCGCACGTGGGCTCGATGCAGTGCGAGGTCGCCGTCGAAAACGCCCTTGGCCACGACGTTGAAATGGACTACCGAGGGATACCCGGCGTCACGTTTAGCAACCCGCAGGTGGCCAGTGTGGGGCTGACCGAAGAGAAAGCCCGCGAGACCGGTCAGGCGATCCAGGTTGGCACCTTCCCTTGGGTCGCCAACTCGAAAGCCGTGATTGGCGGCGACACGGCCGGCTTCGTCAAGGTCGTCGCCGAGGCAAAATACGGTCAGATTCTGGGGATCCACATGATTGGGCCCGAGGTGACGGAATTGATCGCAAACGCGGTTCAATCCGTCGTCATGGAAGCCACCGTGGAGGACATCGCTCACACGATCTTCGCCCATCCGACACTACCCGAAAGCTTTAAGGAAGCCACCCTCGACGTCGAGGGGCGCGCGATTCACTTCCTTAAGCGCCCGGCACGTCGCTAAATATCGGAATCGCGCCTTCGACGACCAAACGCGGCCGACGGGTTTCGTGACAACGCGGGGAATCTCGGAGTGGAGCGCCCTCTCCGAGATTCCCATTTGCGGCCCGGCTGGCACGTAGAGAAAACCCGCGAGGATCGGCAAATCCGCACCCGCCGTCCCCACGAATTGGTCGCATGCCCGTGACGTACCGCGCTTCACGCGACGTTTGATTGGGGATTTAACACGACGCGGTCAATGAACTCTTCGAGGGCTCTTTGAAGTTCGCCGGGGTGCTGGTCGAATGAGTGGTCGGCTCCCGGTATGACAACGAGTTCCTTCGGTTCTCGCGCCCGCTGGTAGATGTAGGTAGCGGACTCGACTGTCGCGATTACGTCCCGGTCGCCCTGAATCACCGCCAGTGGCCGAGGCGAAAGCCGACTCGCCGCGGTGGTTCCGTAGCTCTGGCTCGCGATGACCGCGACCCCTTTGACGATGTCCGGGCTAATTGCCGCCGCTTCAATCGCCACCGCGCCACCCATGGAGTATCCGACGACAATCGCTTGACTGATCCCCCGTTGAATCAGAAATTGAATCCCGAGTAGAGCGTCCTCGACGCAACGCTCAAAATCACTGGGCGCGCGATAGCGAATCCGCAAGGAACTGATTCTCTTGCTCCGGTACTCGACGGCGAGACGACCGTAGAGACCACTGGCCGGCGAGTCGAGACCGCCGCGAACGCCTCCAAGCCAGATGATCCCAGACGTTGCGCTCGGGGCGTCGTACTGATAGCAGAGAACCGAGCTGTCCTCCGTGAACAGGCGTACCGCACGGTAGGTAGGTTGCTCTTTCGTCACGTCGCTCGCCTCCGGGCAGTCCGCTAGCGGCGGTGCAATTCTCCTGCCGCCTGACAACCTTGACACGAGCCATGACAGACCATATGATTGGGAAAATAGATGATCGAAAAATTCGGAGAGCCGGGGCGGTTGACGATGACGGTAGGCTGTTCGCTTCGATTATCTTCGATCCGACCGAGCGGATGCATCTAAAGTTTCATGCACTCGTCAGATCCCGATGCTGTCTATCCGATCAGCAGCGCCGCCCGACTGGTCGGCATGCACGCGAATACTCTCCGCAAGTACGAACGCCAGGGTTTAATCTTCCCCTCCCGAACAAGTGGTAACTTACGTCTCTTTTCGCCGACGGACCTGGCGCGCCTGCGCCAGATCAAGCACTTGGTGGAGGACAGATGTGTCAATTTGGCTGGTGTCGAGACGATTCTCAGCTTAACGGATCGAGTTATGGCGCTCCGTCGGGCCCTGGTTGGCGAAAAGGGCATGTCAGGCGCCGAGATTTGCCAACACCTTGACGAAATTCTGGTAACACTGTATGTGGCGTCCGGGCACCCGGACGTCCTTCGAGATCCAATGGAGGACGCAGGTGACTCAAGAGGAACGCGATTCGAATCGTAACCCCCGCGATTCGGGCGATGACCAGACGGTCGCACGAAGCTCCGGGCAAGGTGCGAGGAGCGGCAACGACGCGACCGGATCCGAGGCCGGGTCCGAAGCCGAGGTCAGCGCCGAACTCGAGCGTGACTTGGAAGAAGCGCGCTCCAAGGCGCAGACCTACCTTGATCTGGCGCAACGGACCCAGGCAGACTTCATCAACTACCGCCGGCGCGTTGAGCAAGAGCGCGGCGAACACGCTCGCGCCGCGCGTGGCGAAACTCTGGCGAAGGTCCTTCCCTTGCTAGACGACCTTGATCGGGCAATTGCCTCGATGCCGGGCGCGCTTGCCGACTCGGATTGGGCGCAAGGAATCGTCTTGATCGGACGAAAACTGCAAAGTAGCCTGCAATCCCTGGGAGTCCAGCGGGTGGGCGAGGTGGGAAAGCAGTTCGATCCCTGGCAAGAAGAAGCGATTATGTATGAGCCAAGCGCCCAGTACGCGTCTGGGACGGTTACCCAGGTTGTGCAGTCGGGTTACTCTCTTGACGGAAAAGTGATCCGCCCCGCTCACGTGATCGTATCAAGTGGACCGCCCGGTCAGGCGAGCCAATGAGGGGGTCGGTGTCGGGAACCGATCGGCCATGGCCTCTCCCCGGCTTGCCTGCCGACGAGACTGTGCTCTTCTTCAGTGACCGGGAGAGGGCCGCCAGCCACGTGTTACCGACGATTGAGCAGGCGGGCCGAAGCGTCATTGTCGCCGAGGACGTCGAGTCGGTGCTTCGCCAAGTGGCTCACGATCAATTGGATGCCGTCATTCTCGACGAACCGCAATTCGCACCGGACACGATGGACCTGCTGGCTCAGATTCGAACACGCAGTCAGGTGCCGATCATTGTCCTATCGTCGAACAACGACGAAACCACGAAGGTACAGGCCCTGGACCGTGGCGCCGATGAGTACATAACGACCCCTTGTGGCGAACGGGAGATCCGCTCGCGCGTTCAGGCGATTCTGCGGCGAGCCCGAATTCCGGCGCCACGTCCGCGCACGCGTTTTGTCGTCGACGACTATCTCCAGATTGACTTCGGCCGTCGGGAAGTTGTGGTAGGCGGTCGAGCGGTCGCGTTGCGTCCAACCGAGTTTCGATTGTTGTATCATCTCGTCAATAATGCTGGACGGGTGCTAACCCACGAAACTCTGCTGGCCAAGGTCTGGGGCCGCGAGTATCGCACCGAAGAACACTACGTCCGGCTTTATGTAACGTACTTGCGCCAGAAGATCGAGCCGGATCCCCGTCAGCCTCGTTACATCCTGAACGAGCGCGGCATGGGTTATCGATTCCGCGATTGGGAGGAGTCTGATAATGGATGGGGCCAACTGGCAACCGTGGCCGGGAGTCGTTGAAATCAGGCTCGGCGGTGCGGTAGAACCGAATCAGCAGCGAAACACGACCGCGAGGAGATGAGTTCTTGATTATCGTCGACGCCTTTACCCACGTCGGTGAATGTCGGATTCACGATCAGAATGTCACCGAAAGCGCCCTTGTCGAGGCCTTGAACTCCAATGGGGTGAGCGCGGCGCTCGTGTCACCTTTTCCGGCGCCGGCAAATCCCGCCAAAGTGCACGACCAGATTGCTGACCTGGGCAGTCGCTATCCGGGTCGGTTCTTTGGCCTGGTAAACGTGAATCCGCACATCAATCGGGATTTGTATCACCGTGAAGTCGAGCGCTGTGTTCGACAGCTCGGCTTTATCGGACTAGTCATGGACACCCTGGGACACGCGATGAACCCAAACGGCGACGACGGCCGAACGGTTTTCGAGGCAGCGCGAGACTTCGGCGTTCCGCTGGTTGTGGAAACCGGAAGTGTGCCTTTTGGTCTCCCATCGGGGCTCTTGCGACGCGCCCGCGACTATAGCGACGTCAAGTTAGTCCTCGCTCACAGCGGAATGGGCATGTTCACCGCCGAGGCAGAGCAGCTAGCCCACGAATTTTCCAACGTTTACCTCGAAACGTCGGGATGTCCGGGGACCGCGGTTAAGCGTCTGGTCGAAGGCCTGGGACCGGGGCGCGTGCTTCTTGGCTCTGACGTACCGGAAAACCTGGCGTCCGAATTGGCAAAGTACCGGAATCTCGGGTTATATCACTATCAGCAGTATCAGTCGATGGGGCAGAACGCTATCGACCTGTTCGCGCTGAAGGGTGTGACCGAAGTACCCGAGCCGGTCGCCGCCGAATAGCATACCCAGAGACGCACTCCTCGCGCGATCGCGGAATACCCATACTTCTGGTCGAATCGGCCGGGTCGGGCGACCTGCCACTCGGCCGATTTTTCGCGCGACATTCGGCGATAAACTAAACCATTTTGTTTTCTAATTCGATGCAGATAGTATAGAATCGTGAGAGACGATCAGCCCAAAGATGATTGGAGGCGGGACATGGCCGAGTACGTTAACCCTTCAGTTCTCGTCGATACCGCGTGGGTCGCCGCGCACGCCGGCGACGCCAACGTTCGCATTGTGGAATCAGACGAAGACATCCTCCTCTATGACGTCGGCCACGTTCCCGGTGCCGTCATGGTGGACTGGCAAACCGACCTTAACGATCCGCGTTTTCGCGACTACATCGACGTCAGCGCTTTCGAGCGATTGATGGGCCGCCTGGGAATCGCTAATGACACCACGGTGGTTTTCTATGGAGACAAGAACAACTGGTGGGCGTGCTACGCCTACTGGGTCTTTCGCTTGTTCGGTCACCAGAACCTGAAAGTCATGAACGGCGGTCGCAAGAAGTGGATCGACGAAGGCCGTCAGCTTACCCGGCAGACGGCGACCTATCCGCCGACCACTTACCGGCTAGGCAATACTCATCCGGAGATTCGCGCCTTCCGGGACGACGTCCTCGCTCACATCGGCCGACCAAGTCCGCGCGCCGACCACGTCGACCTCCCGCAAGGACACTCTCTCGTCGACGTTCGCTCGCCCGGCGAGTTCGGCGGTACTCTACTGCACATGCCAGATTACCCGCAGGAAGGAGCCCTGCGCGGCGGACATATTCCGGGAGCGCAGAGCATTCCTTGGGCGCAAGCGGTGCGTGCCGAGGACGGAACTTTCAAGTCGGCCGACGAGATCAACGCCCTTTACGAGGCAAAGGGAGTTACCCCGGACAAAGACGTCGTGGTGTACTGCCGGATCGGGGAGCGGTCGTCGCTAACCTGGTTCGTCCTCCACGAACTGATGGGCTATCCGGCCGTTCGCAATTACGATGGCTCGTGGACGGAATGGGGCAACACCGTTGGCGTGCCGATCGAGAATCCGGCGGCAAAGTAGAGGGTCAAGTGGACCGACAAGCAATTATCGAATTGCTCATCGAGCACTCCGAGGCGCCGCACCATCACGGCAAGCTATCGGACGCCGATGTCATAATGCCGGGAGGCAATCCGGGCTGTGGCGATGTCATTACGATGTATCTCAAGGTGGACCGCGAGCACGACCAGGTTGCCGATGTCGCGTTTGAGGGAGAGGGTTGCACGATTAGCCAGGCCGCCGCGTCGATTCTGACTGACCTTGTCGAGCACGCACCGCTGGAAGACATTGAGAAGATGGACTATCACGCGATGATGGAGGTCGTCGGACGGGAGGTCGCTCAGACGCGGCCCCGCTGCGCAACCTTGGCCCTCGGTACTCTCAAAGCCGCGGTGAAAAAGTATCGCGCCGACCGGATTCGCGAGACGCTCGGCGAGTCGGCGCCGACCTCTGACGCTCCCGAGAAATTCGAGATCTAGTACGGAATCCAGGAGCCAGAAACCAGGAGCCAGAAGGACAACCGGCTCCTGGCCCCAAGGCACAGGCGTCAGAGTCCTCCGTAAAGCTTCAGTCCCCTTACACCTAGCTCTACCCGATACAGCGACGCCGATTCGACCTCGGTAATCACCAGGGTGCCGTAGTTCGAGCCGCCAAACGCGACGTTCGTCACGCCTCGGCCCGGAACCGGTATGCGGTCGATTTCGCGCCCGTTCGGGTCAAAAACGTCGACCCGAGATCCACCGTAGTGGGCGACGTACAAGTTCCCCTCGGCGTCGAACGTCATTCCGTCTGGCCCACCTTCGCCTTCAAGGTGAGCGAAGATTAAAGGCGCGTCGAGCGACCCATCGGACTGGAGGGCGAAGCGCAGGACGTGCTTGCGTGGCGTCTCGGCAAGGTAGACTGCTGACCCACTAGGATCGATCGCGACGCCGTTCGGGAAAGCCAGGCCGGTTGCGATTTGCTCAAGCCGTCCGTCCGGAAATGCTCGGTAGAATCCGCCCGTCGGGTTCACGAGCGAAGTCCGCCACGGATCGGAAAAGTACAGCACGCCGTTGCGATCGAAGACAAGGTCGTTGGCGCCGTTCAAGGGCCGGCCGGCATACTCGTTGACGAAGACGCTGATTGCCCCGCTTGCGGTGATCTTGATGACGCCGTGGATCTGGTCACCTTCGTCGGCGCAATAAAGCGTGCCATCACGGTGAAATGCGAGTCCGGCGGGAACCCCTCCGGTGTTGGCGAATTCCACGACTCCACCATTTGAATCGAGTCGATTGATCGAACTCGTCAACCAGTTGACGAAATACAAACTCCCGTCCGCCGCGAACGCCGGACCTTCGGGTGAATTGTAGCCCCGGGCGATGGGCTCCAGCCGGTAGTCAGTGGGCATGCCGAGCCTCCTTGTGAAATCGGCGGAATGTCGCGACGCTAATCCGACGCCGTGGTTATAACACTCGCGTGAAGTCATTGCCAAGCGGCCGGGGCGCGCCGGCCGATCACTGCTCGTGGTCGGACGTGAGGGTCGACTCGTGCCAGAAGAGGGCGCGGCGTTCGATAGCCTCGACGATGACGTACAGGGCAATCCCCAGGATCGCGAGAATGAGCACGGCTGCCAGGAGGGTCGTCATATCGAGATTCGAATTTGCGAGAATGATGACGTGACCAAGGCCACGGTCCGCGCCGACCCACTCCGCCACGACCGCTCCGATAATGCTCAAAGTTGCCGAAGTCTTGTAGGCCGACAGCAGGTAGGGCAGCGATTGGGGCAGACGCAATTCGCGCAGAATTTCCCATCGCGACGCGTTCAACGAGCGCATGAACTCCAGGGCCCGAGGATTCACCGAGCGAAGGCCGATGAGCGCGTTCGAGAGAATGGGGAAAAAGCTGAGCAACGCGGCGACGATTACCTTAGGAGCCGGACCAAAGCCCAGCCACAGGATGAGCAACGGCGCGATGACCACCATCGGGGTCACCTTCAAGGCAACCATGAGGGGAAAGAAGGCACGCTCGACGGACCGCGAATGGGCCATGGCTAGCGCGGCCGTCAGACCGAGCAGGCTCGCGAGAAGTAACCCGACGAGGGCTTCGCCTAAAGTGTCGGCGGCCTGGCTCAACAGGTAGGGCAGGTCGGTCCAGGTTCGCGCGAGAATCGCGCTGGGCGTGGGAAGAATATAGGCGGGAGTTCCGGACAACCGCACGCCAGCCTCCCAAACGACGGCAAGCCCGATGAAGGCCACGACCGCGGGCCAGTGACCTCCTAACTGCCACCACGCCCCGCCTTTTGGATTGTCGCCGCCGGCCCACCGCTCGCCCGCCGAGATGTCACGGCTCGGCTCTACCGATTGGCTCACTGGCGTAGCATCCGACTCGACGTCGTCGCGAGCGCCGACCGAAGTTCGGCGGCGTAATCGAGAAAGCGTGGACTACGTTCGATCGCGGCGTCGCGTGGTCGCGGGAGGTCGATCTGAACGATTGCCCGGACTTGCCCGGGCTGGCCGGCGAGGGCGATGACGATGTCGGACAGGACGATCGACTCGGCGATGCTGTGGGTGACGAACACGATCGTCTTGTTCGTTCGGTTCCAAATGCGCAAGAGTTCGAAACGCATGTGCTCGCGGGTGATTTCGTCCAGCGCCCCAAACGGCTCGTCCATGAGAAGAATCGAGGGGTAGTGGACGAGCGCCCGCGCGATCCCAACGCGCTGTTGCATCCCCCCGGACAACTGGTGTGGGTACGCGTGGCGAAACTGCTGCAGCCCGACAAGTTCGAGAAGGTCATCGGTCCCCCGCGGCCGAGGCCGATTCGCGCCGCGATTGACTCGCAGCGAGAGCTCGATGTTCTCAACGACGTTAAGCCACGGTAAGAGGCCCGAATCCTGGAAAACGAACCCAAGCTGCTTCCCCACTTGCGCGACCCGGGGGGGCGAGCCGTCGATGGCGATTGACCCACGGCTAGGATCGAGTAGTCCGCCGATCAGTCGCAGGAGGGTTGACTTGCCGCAGCCGCTTGGTCCGATCAACGACACGAAAGCGCCGCGCTCGACGCTTATCGTTACATCGGTTAGTGCCTCGATTGGGCCGGTTGGTCCGCCGAATACCTTGTCGACGCCGCGGACGGCGATCAATGGCTCGGAGCGTTCTCTCGTTAGCGTGGGTGCCGAACTCCGCATCAACTGCCTCGCCGTGGTTTGTCTGCCATTATACGCCGTGGATTCGGCGTCGGGTTGGTATTGACTGGGAATTCCTCCCGTGTTTGAATGGTGGTTACGCGCCTACTCTTTACACGCTTCGCATAGACTGGATCGTCCGCGTGCCGGTAATCCGATGCTTCGTTACGCGGCAAGCGATTCACGAATTGAGCGACGAAGGTGACTAGCCATGGTTACGCAGCCTGACCTCCGAAACCGAGTACAAACTACTCCGCCGCGGTCTACCGGATTAATCGACTGCGACGTCCACAATACGTTCACGTCATTCCTGGATCTTTTGCCCTTCCTCGATGACGCGTGGAAGCCGCGCGTTAGCGCGGCGAGCTTTGGCGGGATACCTTCCGGTTACTATAGCCCGGTCGGCGTGATGCGCCGGGATGCCCAACCGGACGCTGGTAAGCCGCCTGGCTCGGATCCCAAGTTCGTGGGAAAACAATTGCTCGACGCCTACGGCATGGAATACGCGGTGCTGACCGGCTCCGACGTCCTTCGCGTTTCGACGATGACAAATCCCGACTACGCCGCTGCCATCGCCGCGGCCTACAACGACCACCTCGTCGAGCACTGGCTGCCAGCTGATGAGCGCTTCCTGGGCTCGCTGCTCGTCGCATTCCAGGATCCTCAGCTCGCGGCAAAGGAAATCGCGCGGCACGGTGGGAACAAGCGGATAGTCCAGGTGATGATGGCTGGCGCGACGACCCTCCCGCTAGGCCACCGCGTCTACTGGCCGATTTACGAGGCTGCCGAGCACTTTGGCTTGCCCATCGCGCTCCACCCGGGAACCGAGGGCTCGGGAATCGCTAACCCGCCCACGACCGCGGGCTGGCCAAGCACCTACCTTGGTTGGCACACCTGCCTGTCCCAGAACTTCATGGCTCAAACCGTCAGCTTCGTAACCGACGGTGTCTTTGTCCAATTTCCGAAACTTAAGCTGGTGTTGATCGAGGGCGGATTCGGGTGGCTTCCCCATCTCTTGTGGCGATTCGATAAGAACTACAAGGCCCTCCGCTCCGAGGTTCCCTGGCTGACCCGACTTCCCAGCGAATACATCAAAGAGCACGTTCGTCTCACGACCCAGCCGATTGAAGAGCCCGACAATCCGGATCATCTGCTCCAAGTTTTCGAGATGATCGACGCGGAACACACCTTGATGTTTTCGAGCGACTATCCGCACTGGGACTTCGACGATCCGTTCTGGGCGTTTCGAAATGTTCCCCCGAAGTTGAAGCAGCGGATCTTCTCCGACACCGCGCGCGAACTGTACCACCTGCCGCCACGGCAAGACTGAGCCAACGCAATACGGAGGACAAATGGGAAGCCACGTCGTGGCACGCACGGCGGACATTCCGCCGGGGGCGCGCAAGATCATCAAAGTTGAGGGCCGGGAAGTTGGGGTCTTCAACCTCAAAGGAACCTACTACGCGGTGAAGAACGTGTGTCCGCACCAGGGAGCGCGAGTATGCCTCGGCAAACTATCCGGTACGACCCTTCCGTCGAAGGTGCACGAATACCGCTACGGGTTGGCGGGACAGATTCTCCGTTGTCCCTGGCACGGCTGGGAGTACGACATCACGAACGGAGTCTCGGTGTTTGATGAGAACGTGAAGGTCGTCACTTACGTGGTGTCGGTCGAAGACGATCAGGTTGTGGTAACGGTTTAGCGGACCGGCGCCGAGAAGAGGCTAGCGCGATTCGATGTGGTATTGGCAGGTCAGCGCGCCTTCGGCCTGGCTCGCCACTCGCTTGACCGGTGCGCCGAGGACTCTTTCGAAAAGCTGATGTTCGCAGTTGCAGGCGTGGGGAAACCGCTGGGCAACGTCGATGATCGGGCAATTGTGCTCGGAAAGAACAAATCCCCCGTCCAGCGATGACTCGAGGCTTGCCATGTATCCATCGTCGTCGCGGGCCTTAGCCAGCTCGCGCACCGCTTCCGAAAACGGCTTGCCGGCCAGGCGAATCTGGTAGGTTTGAGCGAGCCGATCGTTCCGCAGGTTGAAGAGTTGCTCGAGGTGGTCTTCGCCTTCGAGTTTGGTCAGATCTTGAAGCATGTCGACAAGGAGTTGCTGATAGGTCCGGGGGAAAGTCTCCTCGCCGGTTTGGGAAAGGGTGTACACGGTGGCCGGTCGGCCGCGGGCGCCAGATCGGGTCGCCGCCGCGACCATGCCGTCTTCCTGCAGCACGACAAGGTGCTTGCGGGTCGCGACCGAGGTTATCCCGAGTTCGCGGGCGATCTCTTGTGCGGTCAGTCCGCCATTTCGCTTCAAGAGACCGAGAATCCGCGTTCGAGCCGAAACCTTGCGCGCCGGCATCGTGCCCCCCGATATAATGTACCTACCCTATTATAGGGAGGTAGTCCCCGCGGCGTCAATGACATTTGCCGTCCATTTTGAAAACACTTTGGTTGACAAAAGGCGAAGTCGGCAGGTATCCTGTAGGTAACCAATATTGTGACACGGGTCGTTTAGCGATCTTAGGTACCTCAGGGGAGAGAACTGATGGCACAAGCCGCGGAGCTGGTGATCCAGGATCTGCACGTCAATGTTGAAGGCCGGGAGATCCTCAAAGGACTGAACCTGACGGTTCCGACCGGTGAAGTCCACGCTTTGATGGGCCCGAATGGCTCGGGCAAAAGCACGTTGGCCTACACGTTAATGGGACACCCGAAGTATGAAGTGACCCAGGGTCAGGTTCTATTCAAGGGCGAAGACGTCCTCGAATGGGAGCCAGACGAGCGAGCCCGCCGCGGGATTTTTCTGGCGTTTCAGTACCCAACGGCAATCCCTGGCGTGAGCATGGGAAACTTCCTTCGCCTGTCGCTCAAATCGAAGCGCGGCGCGGACGTGCCGATGTCGGAGTTTCGAAAGCTCGTTCAGGAGAAGATGAAGCTCCTGAAGATGGACATCTCGTTCCTTAGTCGTTACGTCAACGACGGATTCTCCGGCGGTGAGAAGAAGCGCGCGGAGATTCTCCAGATGGCGCTCCTCGAACCGCAGATCGCGATCATGGATGAGACCGACTCCGGACTAGACATCGACGCCTTGAGAATCGTCTCGGAAGGGGTCAACGCCCAACGCAGCCAGGATCTCGGTGTCCTGGTGATCACGCACTATCAGCGCATTCTCAACTACATCAAGGCAGACTACGTCCACGTGATGGTTGACGGGCGCATCGTGCGATCCGGAACCGGCGAGTTGGTCCAGCAACTCGAGGAGCGCGGCTACGACTGGATCATTGAAGAAGCGCTCAATCCGCAGGGAGTGTAAGGGCAGATGGCACAGACTGAAGTCGTCGACGCCAGCATTGGCGATTACAAGTACGGATTTTCCGATCCGGAGCAGTACGTCTTCAAGGCAAAAAGGGGCCTGACCCGGGAAGTTGTCGCGGAAATTTCGGAGATCAAGAACGAGCCCGCCTGGATGCGCGAATTTCGCCTCAAGGCTCTCGACCAATTCCTGGCTCGGCCGATGCCGAACTGGGGAGCCGATCTCAGTCACATCGACTTCGACAACATCTTCTACTACCTGCGGCCGACCGAGAAGCAGGGCCGCGATTGGAACGACGTCCCGGAATACATCAAGAACACCTTCGACCGACTGGGGATTCCCGAGGCCGAGCGAAAGTTCCTGGCCGGTGTCTCCGCCCAGTACGAATCCGAAGTGATTTACCATAGCATCCGTGAAGACCTCGAGCGCCAGGGTGTGATCTTCTGTGATTGCGATACTGGCCTGCGGGAGCACCCGGAGCTCTTCAAGGAGTACTTCGGGACAATCATTCCACCCAATGACAATAAGTTTGCCGCGTTGAACTCGGCCGTTTGGAGCGGTGGAAGCTTCGTCTACGTGCCGGCGGGCGTCAAAGTAGAGATTCCCCTGCAGGCCTACTTCCGCATCAACGCCCAGAATATGGGGCAGTTCGAACGCACGTTGATCATCGCCGAGCCCGGCAGCTACGTTCACTACGTCGAGGGCTGCACCGCGCCGATTTATTCGACCGACAGCCTCCATTCGGCGGTCGTCGAGATCATCGTCAAGGAAGGCGCGCGGGTTCGCTACTCGACGATTCAGAACTGGTCGAACAACGTTTTCAACCTGGTGACCAAGCGGGCTCAGGCGTTCCGTAATGCGACGATGGAATGGGTCGACTGCAACCTGGGTTCCCAGGTTACGATGAAGTACCCGGCGGTGTACCTGATGGAGCCCGGCGCGCGTGGTGAAGTTCTTTCGATCGCGTTCGCGGGGAAGGGTCAGCACCAGGACGCCGGTGCCAAGATGGTCCACTGCGCCCCGAATACCAGTTCGGCGATCACGTCGAAGTCAATCAGCAAGAACGGCGGTCGGGCGAGTTACCGCGGCTTGCTGAAGGTGCACAAGGGCTGCGAAAACGTCAAGTCCAACGTGCGCTGCGATGCTCTCTTGATGGACGAGGCGTCGCGAACCGACACCTATCCCTACATCGAGATTGAAGAAGACCGCGTCAGCATCGGTCACGAGGCGACGGTGTCCAAGGTTAGCGAGGAGCAGTTGTTCTACCTGCGAAGCCGTGGCATGTCGGAGAATGACGCGATCATGATGATCGTCAACGGGTTCATCGAGCCAATCGTCAAAGAATTGCCGATGGAATACGCCGTCGAGATGAACCGGTTGATTCAACTCGAGATGGAAGGCTCGGTCGGGTAGTCGAGGAGGGGGAAGCCCGCCACACGGGCGTGCTTCCCCCGATGACCTAATCTGTCTAACCGTCCGGTAATTGCCGGAAGAAGACTGAAACTGGAGCACCTAATTTGAGCCAGATCACTGACGAGTTTGTCAGCGTCGGGCTGAGCGCTGCTGCCGTCGAGGCGCTGTCCGCGGCCAAGCGTGAGCCAGACTGGCTGCGCGCGTTGCGCCTGGCGGCCTTCGATGCTTTTGAGAAGATCCCAATGCCGACGCTTCGCGACGAGGAGTGGCGGCGGACCGATCTTCGTGGCTTGCGACTGAACGACATCGTACCGTATGGCAACGTTCCTGCTCGGGTAACCTCGCTGACATCTCTTGACGTGGCTTTGCGCGCCGAGATTGACGCCGCGGGCCAGACGGGTGGAGTGGTCGTTCAACAGGACAATGGTTCGATCTACAGCACGCTCAATGAGTCTCTGCTGCAGAAGGGCGTGATCTTTACCGACCTTGACACGGCAGTGCGCGAGCACGGGGATCTAGTACGCGAGCACTTGACGAAAAATGTCCCGGTGGACTACAACAAGTTTGCCGCGCTAAACACGGCCTTCTGGTCCGGAGGCGTCTTCCTCTACGTGCCCAGACGAGTCGACGTGGCCCTGCCGCTACAAAGCTTGAATTACATGGCGACGGTGGGCGTCGCCAATTTCTCGCGCGTTCTGATCGTTACCGAGGCCGACTCGGACGTCGTGCTGGTGGATCAATGGCTCGGGCCAGATCACGAAGGTCAAGGGTTCGCGGCCAACGTGCAGGAAGTCTTTGTCGGTAACGCGGCGCGGGTGCGCTATTACTCGCTCCAGGAATGGGGCCAGAACGTTTGGAACTTTAGTGTGAACCGCACCGCGCTTTCCCGCGACGCGACCGCCAATTCACTGGTAGGCGCCTTTGGCGGCCGGTTCCATAAGGCGAACGTTGAGAGCGCGCTCCAGGGGCCCGGTTCGACGTCAGAGATGCTCGGTGTTCTCTTCGGCAACGAGCGACAATTTTTCGACCATCACACGCTGCAGGACCACCAGGCGCCCCATACGAGCAGTGATCTACTGTACAAGGGCGCCCTCACCGATCGGGCCCGATCGGTTTTCTCTGGGATGATTCACGCGCGCCCGGCTGCCCAAAAGACCGACGCGATCCAGACGAATCGCAATCTCTTGCTCAGCGATGGCGCGCGGGCCGACTCCATTCCCAATCTCGAAATCGAAGCGAACGACCTTCGCTGTACCCACGCTGCCACCGTCGCGCCAGTCGACGATGAGCAGATGTTTTACCTGCGAGCACGCGGGCTTTCCGAGACCGACGCCAAGCGGATGATCGTCGAAGGCTTTTTCGAAACGGTGCTCGAAAGAATACCGCTACCCGGAGTTGTCGATCGTTTGCGCGCGGTCATCGCGCAAAAAATTACCTGATGGACCACCCCTTAATTTCGTTAGGATAAGGTTGGGCTGAATTCAGCGATGGCAAGTTGGGTCAAGGTCGGTAAGACCGACGAAGTGCCGGAGGGAACCGGCAAGTACTTCGACATTGGCGGCGAACCAATCGCGGTCTTTCACAGCGACGGCAATTTCTATGCGACCAGTGACATCTGTACCCACGAAGAGGCATCCTTGTCCGAGGGCGAGTTAGAGGGCGAAGTAGTCGAGTGTCCGCTTCACGGTGCGCGATTTAATGTGCGAACCGGTGAGGTCAAGTCGCTGCCGGCCGTGGTAAAGTTAAAGACCTATCCCGTCCGCGTTGTTGACGGCTCGCTAGAAGTCGAAGTCTAGTCGAGGCTGGGGGCACGGCTGTCGCTGGTGTCCCGGCTAAGGTCGCGGTCGGCGAATTCCCTCGGAGGCTTACATGTTTGACGCGCGGCAGGTGCGAGCGGATTTTCCCATCCTTCAGCGAGAAGTGAATGGCAAGCCCCTGGTGTATTTGGATAACGCCGCGACCTCGCAGAAGCCGCGCGCGACAATTGATGCTCTGGTGCACTACTACGAGCGGTCGAACGCCAACATCCACCGGGGCATCCACGCTCTGGCAGAAGAGGCGACAAGCCTGTACGAGGCCTCTCGCCAGGCCGTCGCGGGGTTTGTCGGGGCCGAGGCGGAGTCGATCGTCTTTGTTCGCAACACGACGGAGGCGATTAATCTGGTCGCCTGGCGTTGGGCGAGAGTGAATCTCGGTCCGGGCGACGAAATCGTCGTGAGCGAGGCCGAGCACCACAGCAACCTCGTTCCCTGGCAATTGATCGCTCGCGAGAACGGCGCGGTTATTCGGGCAATTCCGATCGACGACGACGGCCTCCTTGACCTCGATGCGGCCAGGCGGATCATTGGCGCGCGGACTCGTCTCGTGGCGCTGGCTCACATGTCGAACGTGCTCGGTACAATTCACCCGGTTGCCTTGATCGGCCGCTGGGCCCACGACGTTGGCGCACGCGTTCTCGTCGACGGAGCGCAAAGCGTACCCCATCTGCCGGTCGACGTGAACGATCTCGCGTGCGATTTTCTCGCGTTTTCGAGCCACAAAATGCTCGGACCAACCGGCGTGGGCGTGCTGTATGGCCGGCCGGAGTTACTCGCCGACATGGATCCCCTCTACGGTGGCGGCGGGATGATCGACGAGGTCTCGCTCGATCACTCCTCCTGGGCACCCCCGCCGGAACGTTTTGAGGCGGGAACGCCGAACATCGCCGACGTCGTGGCACTGGGCGCCGCGGTCGAGTACTTGAACGGTCTGGGAATGTCGAACGTGCACGCTCACGAGGCGACGTTGACGGACTACGCGCTGCGAAGATTGTCTCAGGTACCGGGCGTCACGATCTATGGGCCGATGGACGTGTCCAAACGCGGCGGAGTCGTGTCGTTCAACCTGGCGAACGTGCATCCCCACGATGTGAGTACCATCGTCGATCAGGAGGGGGTCGCGATTCGGGCCGGGCACCACTGCTGTCAGCCACTCATGGGGCGTCTTGGCGTCGCGGCGACGGCACGCGCGAGTTTCTACGTCTATAATCAGGAAGAAGACGTCGATGCCCTCGTTCGCGCGTTGGGCAAGGTCAGTCTAATCTTTGGAGGAGCGCTCTAGCGGTGTCGTCACTCGATGAACTGTATCGCGAAGTGATTCTCGAGCACTATAAAAGCCCGCACAATCATGGCCGCCTGGATGTCCCGGATGTCGCCACGAAGGGCAAGAATCCCTTATGCGGCGACGAAATCGAGATCTCTCTCCGTTTCGATGGAGACTCCGTGGACGAGATCCGTTTCAGTGGACGCGGGTGCTCGATTAGTCAGGCTTCGGCGTCGATGCTGACCGACGCGGTGAAGGGAAAATCCATTCACGACGCCGAAGCCTTGGTAAGCCAATTCAAGGCGATGATGCGCGGCGAGCCAGTCTCCACCGAAGACTGGGGCGATCTCGAATCGCTTAGTGGTGTTCGGAGATACCCGGCGCGGGTCAAGTGCGCGCTACTTGCCTGGACCACTCTCGAAGAGGGCCTGCAGATACGACAACACAACAGCGCGGGTTCTTGACGGTATTGTCGTAAAGCCGGTGCGCTGGTGCGCGGCAGGCCACCACTAATCAGGCGATGGCGCCTGCCGGAACCTTTTCGGCGTCTACTTCAGTCGTTTCGTCCTCGCCGACATTGGCTTCGATCGACTCCGACACGATCTGATAAACGCTTTTGAACGCCTCGGCCAGTGCAACGTACAGTTGGGTCGGAGTGCCGCCGATACCCGGCTCGATATCGTCCTTGCTCCATTCGAGAATCTTCAATGCCGCGTTAATCTTGGCAACCGTTAGGTCGCCCTTCGTTACAGCCACGAGCAAACTCCTTGGATCATTCACCAGTGCGGTCAAAACGGGTTTGATGTCGACATTTCCAGACCGTCAACACAACCAGTTCAGCCGGGAAATACCTACGCCTCAATTGTACCTGACAGAGCGAATATCGAAAGTATTCTCGGCGCATCTAACGTTTCGCACGATTCGCACCAAGCGAGAGCGCGCCGCGCTGCTCAGCGAACCTCGTACCAAAGGACCAAGCCGGCGGCGAGCAGCATTGGCGGTAGGGTGAGGATTCCGACTCGGACGTACGTTCGAAACGGAATCTGGTAACCGGCTTCCCGTCCGGCACGCAAGACGAGCATCGTGGCCAGCGAGCCAAATACCGTGATTTGGGGACCGAGATTGGTGCCAATCAGTACCGCGAACGCCGGTGCCAGGCGTGCCGTGGCTGGAACACCGTCCAGGCCGGAGATCGCCGCCAGTGCCGCCGGCAAGTTGTTGACCAGGTTTGACCCAATACCGGCTGCCGCTACGATGGCAAGGAACCTCCCGAGCGAGTCGACACTACCGGCGAATAGCGCCGTCCAGAGGTTGCCCAGACCACTGCGACTCGCCGCCGCGGTAATTGTGTACATCCCGATCACGAATGGCGGGAGTGACCACGCGACACCGCGTGCTAACGCGCGACCGTCGACCATTCCGCGGGCAAGAGCCAGACTGGAGAGCACGATCGCACCAGCGACCGCGGGAAATTCGAGGGGCCAGCCGAACGCTCCGAAAACCAGCATAGCGACGACGACGACACCTAGACCGACCGCCCCGTGAAGTGGATTTCCGTTGTCGAAGTCTGATTCCATCGTGCGATGGTCGTGGAATCGTGTCGGCAACGAACCGCGAAAGAGCAGAAAGAAGATAATGAGGTTGACCAGCATCGCGACCAAATTCGGCACAGTCATGAGCCGGACGAAGTCCCAGAATCCAATCCCGAGCAGGCTATACACGAGCATGTTGGTAAGGTTACTGACCGGCAGGAAGAGCGACGCGTTGTTGGCGACGTACGCGATGGCCAGGAGATAAGGTAGTGGCGACAAACCGTAGCGTTTGACGATCGTCGCGACGATGGGCGCGACGACGATGGCGGTCACGTCGAGCGACAAGAAGACCGTGACCACGCCCCCAAGCAGGTACAGCAAGAGAAAGAGGACCCGACCATCGCCACGAGCGATGAGAACCGCGCGATGAGCTGCCCATTCAAAGAAGCCCGTCGCGGCGACAACGGTCGCCACGATCATCATGGCGATTAAGAAGACCAGCACTGACGCCGTGCTCTCAGTGGCCTGAACGATGTCAGATAGACGCGCGGTCCCAATCGCGAGAGCGAGGAGAGCGCCGACCATGCCGGCGATCCCTTCGTTGACAAATCCCGGCTGAGTTACGACCAGCGCGATCGTCAAGACAAGGGCGCCATCGGTCAGAATGCTCGGAAGGCTCAAGCGCTACCCCAGCGCTCGATCGATGACTTCCGCGAGGTGGAGCACCGACACGGGTCGTTTCGTTGCGTCGGCGACCCCGCGCAGGTGCATGATGCAGCCCGGGTTATCCGTCACCACGATCGGGGCTCGCGTCTCATCGACGTGGCTCAGTTTGCGACGGGCGATGCGTTCGGCGACCCGCGGATGTTCGAACGAGAACGATCCACCAAACCCACAACACATACTTGACTCGCGCATCTCGACGATGGTGCAATTCATGACGTTACCCAGGAGGCGTCGGGCCTCGCTCCGACGGCCGAGGCAATTGTGCGATTGGCAGGAATCGTGAATGGTCACCGTGAGGTTGGGGCCGTCGGCGAGAGCGCGGTCCGGAAGTCTGGCTACCTGATCGACAAAACCGGTGAAGTCGATAACCCGCTGGGCGACCCGCTCGGCTCGGCGCCGCCATTCCGGTTCAGTTGCCAGCAGACGGGGATAGTCCTGGATCATCGACACCACGCAACTCGCCGAACCACTCAAGATGTAGTCACACTCAACGTTTTCGATCGCCTCGATCGTCTGGTGGCTCATTTTTCGCGCCGACTCTTCGTCCCCGGAATTTATTGCCGGGAGGCCGCAGCACGACTGGGCCGGGGGAAAGAACACGTCGCAGCCCAGGGCTCGGAGAACCCGGACGATCGCTTCACCCATCTCCGGATACAACCGGTCGGTCATACACCCCGAGAAGTACGCAATGCGCTTTCCCGCAGCCTGACTGGCCACGATCATCTTTGCTGGCGTGAAACGGCCAGTGGCCGACGTGTAACGGTCGCGTAGCGGCGCGCTGGCTAATGCTGGCAGGCTGCGCCACCCGAACAGACCCTTGAACGGCGGAATGCTGCCAAGAAGCGAACTCTTGACAAAATTGTCCGACACCATGGGTAGTTGCAATACCTTGCCAAGCTGGGTCGATCGAGCGAATCCCTCGGGATCGCTCAGCGATCCCAGCACCTGAGACTTGAGGAACGGTAGTCCCTCTTGGGCGACTTTGCGTTTTCGGACGTCCAGTATCATGCGGGCGAGGGGAATCCCAACCGGGCACACCGTTTCGCAGGCGTTACAGCTTACGCAAAGCGACTGCGGGTCGGCGGCGTGCTCGAGCCCGTGGTGAAAGGGCGTCACGGCAAGTCCAATCGGACCAGTGTAGACGTGCCCAAAGACGTGGCCGCCGACGACCTGATAGGGGGGGCAGACATTCGCACAGGCACCGCAACGGATGCATTGAAGCGCCTCTCGGAACTCCGGGTCCTTCCACATGGCCCACCGACCATTGTCGACGAGCACGATGTGGAGTTCTTTCGGGCCGTGAACACCGATACTCAACGACAGTTCGATGTCGGCGCTCCGGCTCGGGCCAGTAGTAAACGAGGTGTACACGGACAGTTTCTGGCCGGTGGCGCTCGGCGCGAGCAGTTTGAGAACCTCGGTCGCCTCATCCAGGGTGGGAACGATCTTCTCGACGCCGACGACCGCGACGTGGATCGGAGGTAGTGTTGATACTAGCCGCCCGTTTCCCTCGTTGGTTACCAGGACGATCGTTCCGGTGCTCGCGATCGCGATATTCGCTCCGGTGATCCCCATGTCGGCGTGAATGAAGCTCTCTCGAAGGGCCCCCCGCGCGGCCGCGGTTAGTTCCTGGGGCGTCGCCTGAGACAGGTCTCGACCGACCGCCTTCCCAATAATCTCGGCGATCTGTTCTTTAGTCTTATGCAGCGCGGGAGCGAGGATATGGGATGGATGCTCGTTCGCGAGCTGGATAATCCACTCGCCAAGATCCGTCTCTACGACTTTGATCCCCTGCGCCTCCAGGTGGGGATTCAACTCAATCTCCTCGGCCACCATCGACTTGCTCTTGACGACGAGCTTTACCCCACGCTCGGTGGCGAGGCGCGCGACGATGTCCCGGGCCTGGGCAGCATCCTTGGCGCGGTGCACGACGCAGCCGACGTTTGTAGCCTCGGCAACGAACTGCTCGACAAGGTCGGGCAACCGCTCAATGCAACCGCGTTTGATTTCAGCGAGTCGGCGCTGCCGGTCCGGGAAGTCATCCGCGGGAAGAGCCGCGGCGCGCTTGTCGCGAAAACTCGGTAGCGCTCGCGAAAGTGCCAGTTCAAGGTCGGCCGAGCCGAGTGCCGCGTCGAGGCGTTTCTGAAAGCCGCGGTGAAGTCCGTGCTGGGATTTCTTTGCCGGCGCATCGGCACCACTCGCCATACCGTCCCCCTGGCTGGTTCTCGTGTTGATGTCTGACGGTATCTTAGCGGGCGGAGACGGCCGCCGCAACTCAACCCAGCTTATATAGCCAGCCGGACCCTGACACCGGACTTGCAGGTAAGGACCACCCACCTGTCGAGCGAGGTGTGATAATGAGGGAACAACGCGGGCGCCTGACCGGTTCGAACTCGGTAACCGGAACCGCGACGGTGCTTCCAGACCATCTTCTCTGGGCTCGGCGCCGCGCGGATTCGTTAAGTGCCGTCCCGTACTCGCCGTTCTTCCTTCTCGAAGTCTGCGACGACGCCCCTGGACTCGCGCGGGTGGCCCACTTGTCGGTCGATGAAGTGGCGCGGCGCCGAGAGCACGGCAACCGTCCATACGTGGCCCGCGTGGGGCATCGGATCGTTTCTTACGGCTGGTGCTGCCAGGGCACGGCCGAGTGGAGCGGTCGTAACCTGACGCTTTCGGTCGAGGGTGGTCACCGTTATCTCTGGGACTTCGCGACGGTACCGGAGTGGCGTGGCCACGGTCTCTATCCGATGCTGATCGCCTGGATCGTTCGAAGCGAGAGACGCGGGCAGATCTTCTGGATTATCCACGACCGTGAAAACGACGCTTCGCAGCGAGGAATTGTTAAGGCTGGATTTCAGTGTGTCGCGGCCCTCTACGATCAGCCGGGTGGGCGAGTTCGGCTGGGCGGATCCGGAGATTCCGAACTGCTCCAGCTCGCACGAGTGGTGTTTCGGGATCTGTTTTAGCGCTCTTCGATTCGTGTCTGACGCGGCCGAATTGGCAGTTGTGGTATCCTTCTGTCAGATCCGTGGGAGCGGTATGGTGGAGGATTGGGATCACCATGGCGATCACACCTAAGGAATTCCGTCGTGCCCTCGGTAGCTTCGCCACTGGCGTCTGCGTCGTGACCTGCCGAATCGGCGAGCGGACCCACGGCATAACGATCAACTCGCTGACCTCGGTTAGCCTCGATCCGCCTTTGATCCTCATCTGTGTCGACAAGAAAGCAATCGCGCACGAAATGATCCCGCAGGCGGGACACTTCGCGATTAACATCCTGACCGAGCGGCAGCGCGAAATCTCCGATTACTTCGCCTACCGTCTCGCCCTGGACCCCGTCCACGAACTCCGAGACGTACCACATCATCCGGGCGTGACTGGCTCTCCCTTGATCGACGGCGCCATGGCTCACGTCGAGTGTCAATTAGTGGAACGCATCCCCGGCGGCGATCACACGATTTTCCTCGGTCAAGTCCTGCGTGCCGAGGGAGAGTCGGACGAGCGCCCCCTCCTGTTTCATCGGGGGAAGTACCCCAGGCTGGAGAAGGCGGAGTAATTCTGTTACGTTGCCATGATCGCGCGGCAATTTGGGGCCTAGAGCGGTGGGAAGGCGAGCCGTGGCCGGGTGAGTCAGTTACCGTCCCGACAGAGTTTGAGAGCCGGGTCGCCTAGGTGGCGGGCGCCCGGCCCTCACGCGGGTCAAGCTTAGTGGCTAATGGTGGGCAAGTAGATCCGATTTTTGACTGTCCACTCCCAAACGCCACGTCCGTGGGTCCAGGCGACGAGGTAACCGTCACTCGTCTCGGTCAAATCGCTGACCCAGACGTTTGGCAGACCACTACCCACGAGGCTCCAGGACGGGCTCGGCGAGCTGCCGACGCAGGTGGCGCAGGCGTAAACGCCATAGTAGGTTCCGACGTAGATCGTTCCGCCGCTCGCGCTAGGCACGAAGAGAATCGCGCTTACCGGAGCGTTCGGGAGTTGGTTGCTTGGATCCAGCGATGCCCAGTGGGTCTGACCTCCCGCCGCTCCCGCGTTCGTCGTATGGTAGACGTGACTTACCGGGCTGCCTTGCGTACTGAATCCGCCAATCGTTACCCAGGCTTCCTGGGTGTTGGTTGGATTGAAAGCCAGGTCGCTAACCCACGGAGCAAAGGCGTTGTCCGCCGTGTTATAGCCGGGCAAGTCGCCGGTGATCTCGGTTGTCGACTGAAAGTCGTCGGTCGTCATGAAGACTCGGCCAAACCAGCTGGTTGTGAAGACCGTCTTCGCCAGAGCCGTCGACTGTCCCGCGCGGATCATGGTGAGGACGTCCTGAGGGAATCCGGATGTACTGAAGGTCAAGTTACCACTGATTGGCGCCCAGGTAACCGACGTGCTGTCCGTTGCCTCGGCGTTGTTCGTCTCGTAAATCTTGGTGCCGCCCGCCAGGATGTGTTGCGGGTTGGTTGGATCCAGCCGAAACGGCGCCACCGGAGCGCGCTGGTCGCTGCAGGCGGGACCCTGTCCGGAGATACACGGACCGATCGGTCGGAAGGTATCGTAGGGCCACAACGGATCCCCCGGATTCGCCGCCCAGTTTCCCCGTTCCATGTCGAGCGCGTCGTGGGAAATGAAAACCGTCCCCGTCGCCGGGTCCAACGCGGTGAAGGTGCCCTCGCCGCCGTGGTAGTCCTGCCAGGCTGGCTTAACCGCTGGGGAACCCGGCAGGGCACCCGGCGACCCATTGTCCTCGGTGCCACCGATCAGACGCGTCTGATCCAGCGACGTGCCGTGAAAGAACTGACTGATCCCGAGCGTCGCGTTCAAGTTTGTCCAGTCGGAGCTGGTTCCGGTCCCCCCGAGGTCAGTCGTCTTCCAGACGCCGCCGTCGGTTGCCGCGTAAAACGAGCTCGGACCGAAAAAGGCGAACGCGTGAAAGCCCGGGTGGATGAACCCACCGGAATAGACCTTGCCGGCATCCTGAAAGGACGTGCCACCGTCGGACGAAGTCAGTATGGTATCGCCTCCGAAGACGACGTGGGAGGCCGTGTTCGGGTCAATCGCGATGGTGTTACTGTTTAGACCGCTACCATTGGTACCGGCGCTTGAGTTACAAGCCGTACCGGTCACCTCGTCGAGGTTGAAGAGGTTACAGTACCCGGACGATGTCTTCAGCGAGGTCCAGTTCACTCCTCCGTCCGAGGACTTCCGGATGTCGAAAAGGTTGCCCGTCGTGTCCGAGATCATCGCGTACGCCGCGCTCGCCCCGACGGCCAAGCTAATTCGTCCGGCGACCGTGCCAGCGCCGTACTGAGACGAAACGTCGAGAACACGTCGCCAGGTCGAGCCGTTGTCGCTGGTCACGAGTACGTCGCCAGCCTCGGTCTGACCGCCATCGCTGGCGGTGGCCCAGAAGGTTTGGGCGTTCGTTGGATCCTGAACAATGTTCAATGTGGCGCCGCTCGGGCGGGTTAGGCCGGTCTTTAGCGAGATCTGCGGAAGAATTGTCGTGTTCTGGGTCCAGGAGGTTCCGCCGTCAGTTGTAACGTAGAGGCCAGAGTTTGTCGCGACCCAGACCGTCCTGGCGGACGGATCGCTCCGGTCGATCGCGATTGCCCCGACGTATTGGCGGGCGAATGTTGCTTGACCGACCAGCGTCCAGCTATTTCCTCCGTCGGCGGATTTGAGGATTCCTTGACCGTACTGACAGTCGGTGCAGCCGGCGGAAACGCCGAGAATACCCTCTTCACCGGTGCCGGCGTAGAGATTCTGTCCGGACGCGTCGACGGCAAGTGCTCCAATCGCCAGAGAGCTTTGTTGATCGGTCAAGGCGGTCCAATGGCTTCCTCCGTCGGTGGTTTTCCAGACCCCACCGCCTGCCGAACCGGCAAAGACAGTATTGGCGTTCGTCGGACTAACCACGAGAGAGGTCACCCGGCCGGAGGCGTTGCCGTAGGCACTCTGCGCGAGAGTCGTGCAACACCGCTCGTCGGAGATCGGCTGGGGACCGAGATCTAACCAAGGTCCACTAACATTGGATAGCCCACCAACCGAGCCCGTTCTATTTGGCAATCGAGCGACACTGGGCGACGCTGGCGATGCGGATTGCGAAAGGCTGAAGTTCGGCGCTGCTTGAACGGCGCCGATGATCGTCGCGGCGATGACCAGGGCCACGCTGAAGATTGACACCGGGGACCGCAAGGTGGCGAAGACAGCCTTCGAGAGACGCACGACTCTACCTCCAGTCGAGGTTACAGCGTCGCTGCGCCACGAAGATCGCCGGATTATCCCGCCTACCGACATTTGGGCACAGCGTAGCGCCACTGTACTTGGTTGCGAAAGGCTGGTCAATGGGATCTTTGACGGAACGGCCTCTCCGGCGTCGGTAGCAGAGCTCAGCGGGGTTCGGTCGGCGAGAGCGGAACGGCGGGTATTGAGCCCGGGGCCACGTCAGGCGGTTCGCCTTGATGGTAGCGCGGCGAGCCGAGGAGTCGGCCATTTGAGATGACCCCGTCACTCGGCCGCCGAATCGCCCTCAATTGATAATGATCACGTTGGGAGGGTAGGCCATTTTCTGTTTGCCCGGTGTCGGCTCCAGCCCGAAAATCTGGGGGAAGGTCAGCATTGGGTGGTCATAGTGACCGGCGTGCTCATAAGGATTAGGCGGGAAGATCTTAATTCCGCGAAAATGGATGAACGGGTACACGGTTGGGTCCGTCATCTTATTGTATTTACCCACCTTCGCTTCCGGTCCGCCAAATCCGTCCGCCATAATGACCAGGTCGACGTTCGGATAGTCCTTTACCGCCGTCTTGTTCTGAATCATGTAGGGAACGCCATCTCCCACGTTTTGGTCCCCAAATTGGTGGACGATCAGGATTTTTCGGTGGGCGAGGTGTTGGGTGGCGACGTAATCGCTCAGAATTTGCTGGACCTGATTGACCTGATCGGCAGTGATCGTCCCAACCGGGATTCCGGGCGTCTCGTGCCCGGGCACAACGTGAAACTCCGGATCAAGGGCGACTTCGACGTTATCGTTTTTCAAGTAGCCCTTGGCGATCATGCGCTGGACTTGAGTAACCGGATCCGACTTGCCAAGTTGAGTATCGAGGACGACGAGCCAGCCGTGTTGTTGGGCTGGAACGATGTACGTCGCGGTGAGATCTGGAGTCTGTCCCTCGGCGTAAAGAAGGCAGTCGCTGCTCGCCGAGCAGGGCACCGCGAGGGCGTAGATCAAATGAATCGCGGGTAGGATTTTCTTGCCACCATTGTACGGTGCGATCTCAGCCGACCACTTGGCAACATCCTGGGCCATCTCGCTCGCGTTTGCATAGAAACCAAGCCGCCCCAATATCGGGGCGATACCAAAGCCCCGACCATACATTCCCATGACGGTCGAGTCAGTCAGCCAGGACGTGGCAATCGCCGGCGTCGGGGTGCTGGTTGGCGGGTTGGGAGTCGCAGTTGGCGGGACTGGGGTTGGGGTTGGGGGCGCGGCCGTAGCCGTGGGCGGCGCGGTCGCGGTCGGTATCGGAACCGGTGTCGGGGGGACCAGCATAGCGGTTGGAGCACTGGTGGGAACAACCGCTGGGAGCGGTGTGGCCGTGCTTGAAGGCTTGGCGCTCGAGGCGCACGCGGCAACGAGAACAGCGGCGGCGACCGCGATCACGGCGCGCATCACTAGTTTGAGTAGGCTCAATGTCATTCTCCGGGGGCGCCTGCGGTGAGGTGCGCCATCCGTAATATCATGCGACCGCGACGGTGGCAAGTCCCAATCTGGTCGGTAGCAAAGATGAAGGCTCCGAAACTGCACCGGCATGCCGGCGACTCGCTCAACTTTACGCTCCAGAACCGCTATGCTATCATCCCACTGAGACAGGCGCGATGTTAGAATCGCGGAGGGCAAGGTGTGGGCGGAAATTAAGCGTGCTCGGAATCTGATCGTCGCCGAGGCGTGGCGTGAAGTCTTCGAGAACCAGGGTATACCCTGTAAAATTTGGCCACTGGACTCGCGATCCCACGGGGTCGCGCTCGCGTCGTATCAAGTGCTGGTCCCGAACGATCGCTTGCACGTCGCGGATCTTGTCATCAGTCACACCTTCTAGCGTGTCTCTACCCCTTTGGCCGGAAACTACGGCGGACACGGCGAACTTCCCGGTCGCGTTCAACGTGGACCGGAGAGTTGATCGCGACCGTGAGCGGCCGTGGACCTGGAGCAGCCGGTTGTGAGTGGACAGCAATGAGTGTAGTTCTCGTCACCTCTCCGGACACCAACGCTGGCAAGACGGCGATCTGCGTAGCGCTTGGGCAGCGCTTGAGGCGGTTGGGCAAGCAAGTGGCATATCGCCGCGTGAGCGGTCCGGGAGCGGACGCCGACGCAAAGATGGTCGCCAGCGCGCTTCGCCAGTCCGATTCCCCGGACAGCCTCGTTCATCCTGCTGAAGCAATCGCGGGGTCCCTGCGAGGGGAGGCCGATGTCGTCCTCGTCGAAGCAAGTATTTCAAGTACTCGAACCGTGGTAGCCGCGCTTTCCACCGAGACGACAATCTCCCTAATCGTCGCTCGATACGTGCCGGATGATCTGGCGCAAACAATCGTCGACCACGCGACCGTAGCGGGCATTGCATCGGCGCAGGTGATCATCAACGCGGTGCCGGACAAAGGTCAGCGCCAGGTCGATCAGCGAGTGGCCCCGGCGCTTCACGCGGCCGGACTGACGGTTGTTGGGGTCGTTCCCCAAGACCGAATCATGCTCGGCATGACGGCGCGCGAGTTAGCGGTCGCCCTCGATGCGGAGGTGCTCTGTGGTGCCGATGGACTGGACGGGCCAGTTGAGGCGGTTATGGTCGCCGCGATGAGCGACGAGGGCGCGGAGCCGTACTTTCGTCGGCTCAATCGAAAGGCTGTCGTCGCGGCCGGCGACCGACCCGACATTCACATGCCCGCGTTAGCAACCGATACGACCTGCATTGTGCTGACGGAAGGCCGTGATCCGGACCCGACGGTTCTCAAAACTGCCGATCAACAATCGGTGCCCCTACTGAAAGTCGGTCCGGACACAACCGCGACGCTGGATCGCATTTCCGATGCCTGGTCGAAGATTCGATTTCACCAAAGCCACAAAGTGTCTCGAGCCTACGCCCTATACCAGTCCCACGTGGCGGAGGCGTCGCTGCTTGAGGCACTGGGCGTGACCTCGGAGGTTGTGCGATGACCCTACCCTCCCACGACCACCACAAACCCTATTCTTACGAGCAATCCGACTGGGAGGCACACGTTCGGGAGATTTGCCGTGGCCTCGAACAGACCGATGGCGCGGTTATCCTGGTTTTGCACCGCTTGATGGAAGATTTCGGCTATATCTCGGAGCGAGCGACGATTGTCGCCGCGGAGGAACTCCACCTGACCGCACCGCAGATTTTCGCGGTCGCGACGTTTTATCACGAATTTCGCGTGGAAAAGCCTGCCGAGAATGTCTTGATGCTTTGTCGTGGGCCGGCTTGCCGAGTTGGCGGCATGGTGGGATTGCGGCACGTGATGGAGGCGTCATTGGGCATTGATGTTGGTGAGCGGACCGAAGACGACAAATTCGCGATTGAGTCATCGGGCTGTCTGGGCATTTGTCCGCACGCGCCGGCCATGATGGTCAATCATCGCCTCGCCGGGCGAGTTAGCGACGCGGCGCTCGAGCAGTGGATCGCGGAAAGGTTAGGGACGCCCGTATGACCGCGCAGTATGAGGCACTGGTTGCCCGGGCAAAGGATTTCGAGGAGGCCGAGAGTTCTCGGAATCGCGTCCGGATCTCGGTCGGCATTAGCGGCTGCAGCGAAAGTGTTGGCGCCGAGGAAACCCTGGCCAAAATTCAAGACGAGTTGCGGACTCGACAAATCGATGCCCTGGTGGAAGTCGTTGGTTGCCGGGGAATGTGCTGGGCCGAACCAGTCGTCGACGTGCAACATCCCGGCGGTCCACGCGTCGTTTACGGAAACGTAACGCCAGATCGCGTGCGCGAGCTGATCCAGTCGGTTATCGTCAAAGGGACTCATCGGCCGGATCTTGCCGAGTTTGTCGTTGGAAGCAACGGTTACGTGGGGATTCCGGCCGAGACCGAGCATCCGTTCTTTAAGGACCAGACCCGGGCGATAATGGCCTACTGCGGGCTGCACGACCCGTTGAACCTGCTTCAATACGTGGCGGCCGGCGGATTTTCCGCCCTTCACAAAGCGCTGACCACCATGACTCCGGAAGAAGTCATCGCCGAGGTCAAAACGTCGTCGTTAACCGGTCGGGGTGGCGCGGCGTTTCCGACCGGCCGAAAGTGGGAATCGGCGCGGGCATCGACGGCGCGACCGAAGTACCTCATCGACAACGGCGAAGAGGGCGAACCGACGATCTATAAAGATCGGCGACTTTATGAAGGTGACCCGTTCCGGATTATCGAAGGTGTCCTGATCAACGCCTACGCCATTGTCGCGGACAAAGGGTACATCTACGTTGGCGGTGAGCATCACCTGGCAATTCCGCGGGTGATGCGAGCACTGGAGATCTGTCGGGAAGCTGGACTGCTTGGCAAGAACATTCTCGGCACTGACTTCTCGTTTGAGATCCAGGTTCGCGTTGGCGGCGGATCGTACGCGGCGGGCGAGTCGTCGGCGATGATGTCCTCAATCGAGGGACGCCGTGGGATGCCGCGACCTAAGCTGGTTCGGTCAACCGAGCGCGGTGTCTGGGCGAAGCCGACCTGTATGAATAACGTCGAGACCCACGCGAACGTGCCGGGAATCATCACCAACGGCGCGGCGTGGTTCAGCCGGCTCGGGACCGACAAGAGCAAAGGGACAAAGATCTTCGCGGTTTCCGGCGCGGTGAATCGCCCTGGCATGATCGAGGTGCCGATGGGCACGCCGCTTCGCAAGCTTATCGAGATTTGCGGTGGCATGAAAGATGGACGGCCCTTTAAGGCGTGCCAACCGGCTGGCGTGTCGTCCGCGCCGATCGCGGCGGCGAACCTCGACGTCCCGATGGCGCTCGAAACGCTGGAGAATATCGGGGCCTTGCTCGGCTCGGGGAGCGTGGTCATCCTCGACGACAGCGCGTGCATGGTCGATATTAACAATTATCTCGTGAACTTCAACGAATTAGAGTCGTGCAGCCGTTGCGTGACCTGTCGGGTTGGAACGATGCGGCTCACGGATATTCTGACGCGTATGTGTAACGGTCAGGGACGTTCCGGCGACCTGCAAGCGCTCGCCTGGCTCGGACCGCTGATGGAGAGCACGACCCTCTGCGGTCTGGGACAGGCCGCTCCGGTACCCGCGGTTGGCGCGCTGAATATCTTCCGGGAAGAATTCGAGGCCCACATCCACGACAAGCGATGTCCAGCTGGCTTCTGCGAGGCGCTGGCGGAGAAAAGAGTCCCGGTGGGGGCCGGTTACGGAGAACCGAGATGAGCACCGAGATCAAGGACACCAGCAAGCCGAAGGCGCCGGCTCCGCGTATGGTGACGCTTTCCATCGACGGTAAGTCCGTGTCGGTTCCGTCCGGCACCACGGTCTTGCGCGCCGCGATTGCCAGCGGGATCTACATTCCGCACCTTTGCGATTACCGCGACCTCGCGCCTTTTGCCGGCTGTCGCATGTGCCTCATCGAGGTCGAAAACGCGCGGGGCATCGAAACGTCCTGCACCGTCCAGTGCCGTGACGGCATGGTGGTTCACACGGACACCCCGCGGGTGCGCGAGCATCGGCTTGGGGTCATGGAAGTCCTCCTTTCGGATCACCCCGACCGCTGCTTGAACTGCCCCCGCATGGAACGCTGTCCGCCCTTTGTCGCGTGCCAGCGCGACGACCTGGTTACCGACCGGTGCGTTACCTGCCCGCGAAACAAGCAGTGCGAACTGCAGCGGGTCGTAGACTTTACCGGCTGGCGCAGTCAGCGGTTCTACAACCAGCGCCGATCGACCCTGCCGGAACGCTCGAATCCGTTTATCGAGCTGTACCCGGACTACTGCATCTTTTGCGCGCGCTGCACGCGGGTATGCGACGAAGTCATCGGCGCCTCGGCGATTGACCTGGCCCGACGCGGACCGAACTCATCGATCTCGGTGCACTTTGACCGCGAATTGACCGATTCTCCTTGCATCTTCTGCGGCGCCTGCGCCATCGTTTGTCCCACCGGCGCGCTGATGAAAGCCGATGTCACCTTTGGTCGAATCCCAGAGTACGGTGTCGCGACGACGTGCTCCTACTGCTCGGTCGGTTGCAGTGAGTTCCAAAACGTTCGTGCTGGTCGCTTGATCAGCGCCTCGCCCGACGTTGACGATAAGGCAAGTTCCGGTTACCTCTGTGTTCGGGGACAGTTTGGCTATGACTACACCAACCATCGCGACCGCTTGAAGGCGCCGCTGATCAAAGTCGCCGGCGAGCAGGAAGAGACAGCCTGGGACGACGCGCTGGACACAACCGCGCAGCGACTCGCGGAAATTGTTCGCAAGCACGGCGCCGATTCGGTGGGAGTCATTGGCTCAGGCAAGGTGACGACCGAAGAAGCCTACCTGCTCCAGCGGCTGGCGCGAGTGACGATCGGCACGAACAACGTCGACTCCCCGGCGAATCAGCTTTTCGGCTCGGCTACGGTACAAACGCTTATCTCCGCTCTTGGCGTACCGGCGATGACGATGCCAAATCAGGAACTCGAACATAGCGGTGCCATCCTGATTGTCGGCTCGAACACCATGGAGACGCACCCGGTGCTATTTTTCAAGATTCAGCGAGCCGTCCGCAAGGGCGCACGACTAATCTTGATCGATCCACGTCAAACGTCGGTTTCGCGCTTCGCTTCGTCGCAGTTGCGAATCAAGCCGGGGACGGACGTCGCCGCGCTCAACGGGATGCTCCGGATAATCCTTGACGACAAATTGCAAGATATGGCATTTATCGATGAGAACGTCGAAGGCTTCGCCGACCTCGTAGCGCAGATCAATGAGCACAGCGCCGCCGAGTACGCGGCCGAGGCGGGTGTTGACCTCGCCGAGTTGACGAAGGCGGCGCACCTGTTCGCATCGGGCGGTGCTGACAAGCGCTATCCCATCCCAGACTCCTGGTTCGGTTTGTTTGTCACGCCGGGCCAGCGCCCAACCACGACCGGCTCGGCAATTGTCTACAGCGGGGGCCTCGTGCAGCACGAGAACGGTGCCGAAGGAGTCCAGGGCGTCGTCAACCTCGCTCTTGCGACCGGCATGATCGGCAAACGTGGAGCCGGTATTTGTCCGCTGGGAGCGCAGAATAATAGCCAGGGGGCCGCGGATGCCGGCGTCCTGCCGGGCTACTTGCCAGGCTACGTTCCAATCGGTGCCGACGACGCGAGGCGAATTGGCGCGGTTTGGGGATCTGACGTTCCGGTTACCTCCGGAAAGACCCTCTCTGAAATGGTCGACGCGGCTCGCCACGGCGACCTCAAGGCTATGATTGTCGTCGGGGCAGACCTCGTGGCGGGATTGCCGAATCGGTCGGACGTTCTGGCGGCCCTCGAACGCCTGGAGTTCCTCGCGGTGTCAGAAATTTTTCCAACGGAAACCGCCAGGTTAGCAGACGTGGTGTTCCCGGCGGCGTCCGCGGCGGAGAAAGACGGAACGTTTACCAACGTCGAGCGCCGGGTACAGCGGGTGCGCGCCGTTCAGCCGCCGTCGGGTTCCTCTCGACCGGACTGGGCAATTCTGAATGACCTGGGTCTTCGTCTCGCGAGTATACTGAAGCGACCGGCCGCGGCTTACACTGGGCCAGCGGATGTTCTCGCCGAAATCGCACGAGTGATCCCGGACTATGGCGGCATTTCCCTCGAGCGCATTGACAATGGTGGAATCCAGTGGCCGTGTCCGACCGCGGATCATCCCGGGACGGAATACCTCTTCGAGGATGGTTTCGGCGCTCGGAGGGCCCGAGTCGCGCCGGTTCGCCAGCCCGCCTTGCCCGCCGATGGAGCGTACCCGCTGTCGGCAACGCCGGGGCGCGACGTTCGGTTTGCCAACGGGGTGGTCAGCCAGCACTCGCGGCGCCTAACCGAGATGAAGGCCGCGCCGTTCGTTCAGATTCACCCGATCGACGCGCAAGCACTGGGGATTGGTCCGAGGGATCAAGTGCGGGTGCAGTCGGCGCACGGCGACGTCGTCATGGCCGCCGAAATTACCCAAGCCGTGCGTCCGGGGCAACTCGCGGTGTATGCCAATTATGACGCGGGCCTGGTAAACGGTCTGTCTGGTCCGATGGGCGCGGTGGGCGCTCCCGAACTTAAGGGCATCGCGGTCCGGGTCGTGCGCGTTGGTGGCCCGGTTGAGACTACCAGCCCGAAGCGCGGATTCGTCGACCTCCCACTAGTCACGGTGAGTAGCCCGAGTCCGTCCTGAGTTCCCTTCCGCGAAATTCAGGCAATGGTGTCCCGGAGCCAGCAAAAGGTTGGCTCCGGGATACTCTGGTTTACAGGAATCGGAAGAGTTCGAGCCGGTTGCCGTCTGGGTCGCGATAGAACGTCAGCAGAATTGGCAGATTAACTCCCTCGAGTACTCGCCTTTCGAGAGGTACCTCGGCCTGGTAGCCCGCCGCGTCCAGGCGCGCGCAGACCTCCTCCAGGTTATCGATCGGAATTCCCACGTGGTCGAAACGACCACCCGGGGTGATTTCGGCGTCGCCTTGCCGAACCAACTGAATCCCGGGCAGGAAGATGGTGCGAGGATTCCCTGGCTGCCCGACCTCCATCAGGATTGGTAGGCCCATAATTCCGTGGTAGAAGTGCACCGAATCGTCAAGGTTCTTAACTTTCAACGCGGTGTGCAGGCGCGGGCTGTTTACCCTGGCGACGAATTGCTCGGACATCGCCGTCCTCCTTATTGGTTTGCTATTCGGGAAATAGGTCGGTGCTCAGGTACTTTAATCCCGAATCGTTCGCGGTCGTAACGATCACGTAACCGGGCGGAGATTGCCGCGCGACCGAGAGCGCGGCGGCAACGTTGGCGCCGGTGGAAAACCCGGCGAAGATGCCTTCGTCCCCGGCCAACTTGCGGGTCGTGGCGATGGCATCTTCGTCTGACACGGCGAGATAGTCGTCACAGAACGCCGCATCCCACTGTGGGGGAATCATCCCGTAGCCGGCTCCCTGGATTTTGTGGGCCGGGTTGGTCACCGGTTGGCCGGCCAGAATCGGCGCTCCCGCCGGTTCGACCACAATGCAGCGAATGGCGGAGTTATGGGCTTTCAGAGCCCGCGCAATGCCCATAAAGGTGCCGGCGGTCCCAACGGTCCCAACGAACGCGTCGATTTGACCGCGAGTTTGCTCGATGATTTCGGCAGCGGTTCCAAACTGGTGAGCGGAGACGTTGCTCGGATTGTGGAATTGATCGGCGCGAAAAGCACCTAGTTGTTCGACGAGTTCATGCGTCCGGTCTTCGACGAGGGCGAGGTCTTGACCAGAAACTTGACCGGGCAACGATCCGACCGCCTGCGGGACCAGTTCGACCTGGGCTCCCAGTGCTTTCAGCATCCGACGGCGCTCCACGCTGTTGCCTTCGGACATCACCGCGATAAGACGATAGCCCTTCACCGCGCAAACGACCGCGAGGCCGGTTCCGGTGTTGCCGCTGGTCAACTCGACCACCGTTCCACCCGGCTTCAGTCGGCCGTCCCGCTCGGCGTGTTCGATAATGCGGAGGGCGATTCTGTCCTTGATGCTATAACCGGGGTTGAAGAACTCGAGTTTCAGGTAGATCCGTCCGGGAAGGCTCTTCGTCAAACGATCGAGCGCGACCATGGGTGTGCTGCCGATTGCCCCCAATACGCTAAGCAGAACGCCTGTAGGTTCGGACATTATTTGGGCTCCGGGTCGTTTCAGCTTGTCATAGGTCGTGGCCAGGATTACCGAGCCTGAACGCGACGGACAAAGTCTATCTGGTCGGCGGTATTCTCGCTAGTGGCGCCGCATTTGGTATTTTGGGTTGCGGCGCTGGTTGGTCCTGGTTATACTGAGGTTGGAATACTCTAACAAAGGTGTTGACTTGAACGCCCAGTTATTCCTCCAGGGGTGCCCCACACCAAGCATCACGATGATCGCCAGCGCGACCTGACGCTGGCGGCTCTCCCCGGTCCACCCGCTATCCCGGTGAAAGTCGAGCCGGCACGACTACGCGGTCGCTTGGCCGAATCGCCCTTTGCGATTCCAAAAGTTCGGGCCGATAGTAGGTCAACCAACTCGACGGTAGCCCCCCGCGTCGTCGCGCTGCATCAGTCCGCCGCTCCTGACTGACTCGCCAAGTGATGTCCTGATGCATACTATAGTCGGTTGCTCGCGCGACGACGACTTTGTCAAACTGTGGTCCGGCCAGACCATCTCGCGACTCGGTTCCACGATTACCGCCGTTGCGCTAGAACTGACCGCGCTGCTTGTCCTGCGGGCAACGCCGCTACAACTGGGAATGCGCGTCTCAGTCTCCACGGTGCCGGCACTGCTTGGCGCGGTGTTCGTTGGTACACTTGTCGACCGGATGTCTCGCCGCCAACTCTTGATCGCCGCCGACTTCTTGCGTGCCGTGGTGTTGGCGGTTGTCCCATGGCTCGTCTGGACCGGCCAATTGCGGTTCCTCCATCTGGTCGTGGTATCGGCAGTCGTTGGCGCGCTGACCCTCCTGTTCGAAGTCGCCTTCCTGAGTTTCGTACCGTCCCTTTTTGAGGACTACTTGCTCGAGGCGAACGCGATGCTAGCCCTCAGTGACTCGACTGCCGAGATTCTCGGGGCGGGTCAATGCCGGAATGTACTTACTGCAGGCCGGCATCGGACCGGTCGGCGCTCTACTGGGCGGATTCCTCGGCGGTCGGATCGGCATTCGGGAAACTCTCGTCCTGGCGGTGGTGGGAACGTTTGTCGGCAATCTCTGGGTGGTACTTTCGCCGGTCCGCGCGCTCCGGCTCTTTTCAGAGGATATTGGGCAAGAGGAAGCACCGGGGTAAGGCCAATACAAACTTGCCGGCGAGCGTTGACGGATATTCCACCCGCGCGTATTCTCTTGAACATGCAACCCAACCTGTTCGCCGACGAGACCCCCGAGAACCGCAACTCGACTACCCCACTGGCGGCGCGCATGCGACCCGGCAGCCTCGACGACTACGTCGGTCAAGAACACCTCGTGGGTCCGGGTCGCATCCTCCGCCGTGCCATCGAAACCGATCGGATCAACTCAATGATCCTCTGGGGACCGCCGGGTACTGGTAAGACGACCCTAGCTCAGATCATTGCCAACGCTACTCAGGCTCATTTCGTCGGACTCAGCGCGGTTTCGGCGGGCGTCGCGGACCTTCGGAAAGCGATTGACGATGCCGCTCGGCGGCGACAGCAACTGGATCAGCGGACGATTCTGCTCATCGACGAGATTCACCGATTTAACAAGGCCCAACAGGACAGTATCCTACACGCGGTAGAGCAAGGGGTCATCACCCTAATTGGCGCGACGACGGAGAACCCGAGTTTCGAAGTGAACTCGGCTTTGCTGTCGCGTTGCCGCGTTTTTACGCTTCGACCGCTTCGCGACGATCAGATCGCGTCTATTCTTCGACGAGCCGTGGAGGATTCGGACCGCGGCCTCGGGTCGCTCCAGGTTCAGTTGCTGGATGACGCGCGCGATGCGCTCATCGCCCTCGCCGATGGCGATGCTCGGACAGCGTTGAACGGCCTCGAACTGGCTAGCCTCGCCGTTCCGGTTGACTTGGCCGGGCGGCGAATCGTCACCCGCGATGGCGTCGAGGAGGCGATGCAGCGGCGCGCCCTGCGGTACGATCGGGCCGGCGATCAACATTACGAAGTGATCTCGGCCTTCATCAAGTCGGTTCGGGGGTCGGATCCTGACGCCGCGATTTACTGGCTTGCTCGAATGTTGGAGGCGGGTGAGGATCCCTTGTTTATCGTGCGTCGCCTGGTGATTCTCGCGGCGGAAGACATCGGCCTTGCGGATCCTCAGGCTCTGGTCATCGCTTCGGCTGCCCAACAGGGAGTTCACTTCGTCGGCATGCCCGAAGGGTACCTCATTTTGGCCGAAGCGACGCTCTACCTAGCCGTCGCGCCCAAGAGCAACTCCGCCCTCGCGGCTTACGGTCGCGCGCGTGACGCGATTGAGAAACGCGGCACCCTGCCGGTGCCGCTCCACTTGCGCAACGCGCCGACCGGATTGATGCGATCCTTGGGTTTTGGCAAAGACTACGCGTACTCCCACGAATTCGCCGTCGACGACCCGCGCCGTTATCGCCAGCAGTATCTCCCGGATGGGATCGAACGCGGATTCTACCAGCCGACCGCGTACGGGTACGAAGCACGTGTCCAGGAGCGCATGAAGCGAATCGAAGAGATTCGTCGGTCGACGACCGAAGCACCGCGCCAGGACAGTGGGAGACCGGAGGTCGCCAAAGGTCACGAACCGAGTTCGTAAACCCTGGCGGCCTTCTCCGCCGCCTTTTCACGCCGAATTTGAAAGTGAACGTACAGCGGCAGCATCGCGGTGATGGTGAGAAAGCCGGCCAAAACCAGTAGAGAGTACGGATTTCTCTCCACGATTGGCGCGACCCAGGTTCCGAGGCGACTACCGAGATACAGGAACATTGACCACCAGACCGTTGCCGACGCCAGGGTTCCTAAGAAGAAGGCCGGATAGCGCACCCCAAATACCCCAGCGACAAAGGACGAACCACAGCGCATACCGGGTATCAGTCGGCCGACGAAGACCGCGAATCCCCCGTGTTCACGCAGTCCCTTTTCGATGCGCTCTTGCCTTGAACCGTTCACGTGGAGATACCGCCCATAGCGCCGCAGCAACGGTCGCCCCCCCTTCCGCCCAATATGGTACAGAAGGCACGAACCGGTTTGCGTCGCGGCGACACCTGCCAGCAGTGCGGAAGACCACGACGTTAGCCCCAGGTGAGCGCGGTAGCCGAAAAACGACATGAGGAGGTCGCCGGGAATTGGAATGGGAATTCCAATTTCCTCGACCGTCAATAAGACATAGAGCGCTACTGTGTCGTAGTGTCGCAGGAGATCCCAAATCTGGATGGTCACACGCGCTCCTCGGCCCAAACAAACCGGCCGGCGGCTCCGGCAGGGGACCGGACATCGCCGTTGCCGCTCGATTAACTCGGACGTCACCCCTTTCGAAGTCTAGCCCGCCAGAGACGTAGGCGCAAGGGTAGAACCTCGCTCCGCTTTCCGTGAAGGAGAGACCCGCGAGGTCCTACCCGTTGTAGAGGCGGCTACGTCCGTTGACCGATTGGGGCCACTTTCAGGTTCCAGGGTCCAACATATTCCGACGCCGGGCGAATCAGGCGATTGTCGCTCTGCTGTTCGAGCACGTGGGCGGTCCAGCCGGCAACCCGGCTGCACCCGAAGGTCGGAGTGAAAAGATCATCGGGGAGGCCGACCGCGTGCATCACCGCCGCGGACCAGAATTCGACGTTCGTGTAAATGCGCCGTTCTGGCTTGAGTTCGTGGAGCAGGCGGAGCGCGGTGTCCTCGACTGTCGAAGCCAGTTTGAAAAACTCGACTTCGGTCAGTTGGTCCGCGAGCTTGCGTAGCACCCGGGCACGAGGATCTTCGGTCTTGTACACCCGATGCCCAAATCCCATCAACTTTTCGTGTCGATTCAAGGCATTTCGAATCCATGTCTCCGCGTTCTCCGCAGTGCCGATAGCTTTGAGCATATCCAGAACGAGTTGCGGCGCTCCGCCGTGCAGCGGACCTTTGAGCGCGCCGATTGCGCCGACGACCGATGAGCACATGTCGGCCTCGGTCGAGGCGATGACCCGCGCGGTGAACGTCGACGCGTTCAAACCGTGATCGGCAGTAAGGACGAGGTAGGTATCCAGCGCTCGGGTCTTTTGCTCGCTTGGAGCACTTCCCGTGAGCATATAGAGATAGTTGGCGGCGTGGCTCAGGTCGGCTCGCGGCGCAATCGGCGCTTTGCCTTCGCGCATTCGCTGGAATGCCGCGACAATCGTCGGAAACGCCGCGGTAAGGGCGATTGCGTCTTCCAGGGTTGCCTTTCCGTCGATCTTCTTAACCGCGCCGAGCGCGGATGCGCCGGTGCGTAGAACATCCATTGGAACGGTTGACGTGGGCAAGGACTTCAAAATGTCCAGGACACCGTCCGGCAGGAGCCGGTTGGCGGCCATGCGCTTGTTGAGGTCCTGCAGCTCCGACGCGGTCGGCAACTGACCCATCCAGAGCAGGTAGGCAACGTCTTCGAACGTCGCGTTCTGTGCCAGATCGGCAATTTCGTACCCGTGATAGATCAAACGGCCGTGCTCGCCGTCCACCTCACTCAGTTGCGTATCGGCGACGACGAGACCTTCAAGGCCTTTGTTGATAGGCGGTTTGGGACTCTGGGTTGCCATCTCTCTCTCCCTTTTCGATTCTGTTGGAAACTATCATAATGCAACTTGCGGGCAGCGAATGGTCTCCCGCCCTGCCAATTCTCTGCCAGATTTCGTTCGGCGCCGCGTGCGCGGGCCGGACACGAGATGACGACTGTGGAGCGCGACGTAGTATCCGTCGATGGTATTGACCTGGCGTTCACCCAGACCGTTCGAGGCGTCCTCGAAGGGCTGGCCCTCGGACGCGAGCTTTCGGTTGACCCGGACGGCGGCCTGGGACATTTGATTGTAACATCCGGATCGAGCCCACGAGCTTCCGTCGTTGTCCTCGCGCAACGCTGGTTTGGCCTGCCTTCGACAACCAGCGCGTCCGCGAAACCCGACGCCGAGTCAACTCCCATACTCAATAACGAGCGGTTCAGTGAGGCTGAGAAGATTGGCGCGCTCATCGCGCTGCACGTGGGTAATCGGCGTCCCTGGAGTGCCCTGTCAACCAACGAGTCGACATTTTACCGCTATCGCCGAATGGCTTTCGTGGCTTTCATCGAACGGGCCTGGTCCGAAATTATCCACCGCCCTCTGTCGACCAATCGGCCACGCCCGGAGTACGATCGGTTTGTCGGCCGGGCTGCCGAACGCGCCGAGATCCTCCGGCTGATCGCGAGCGGTCCGGGAAGCGTGGTCGGCATCGAAGGTCCGGGCGGTAGCGGAAAAACCGCCCTCGCGCAAGCGGTTATTTCCCAGGTGATCGCCGCGGCGACCGATTGGCGACCGGTGCGAATTGGCGAGGTCGCTCTGCCAATCTTTGACGCGGTTGCCTGGGTTGCAAATCGCCACTGGGGCCTGACGCTTGGCGACTACCTCGACGTCCTCGCTCGGACACTCGATTATCCTGGCCTTCTCGGCCGCGAGCTTGCCGACCGTCGCTCGGCGTTGCGGGAGATTCTTGGGCGCCAGGCCGTCCTCATTGTGGTGGACGACGCCGATCAAGCGGATCCGGAAATTTTGGCATTTCTTATGGAGCTTCCCGGCCCAAGTCGAGCCCTGATCACGTCGCGCCGCAAGCTACCTCCGCGCGTAGCGGCCGTTGCTCCGGGACCGCTCGACGTCGACGAGGCGCTGAGCCTTCTTCGATCGGAAGGCGCGCGCCAGTCGGTACCCCGTCTCGCTGAAGCGCCCGACGCCGCCTTGCGCCCCCTGGCTGGCGCAACCCGCCGGTTCCCCCTACTGGCCGTCTGGGCCGCCGGGCAATTGCGGCAGGGGCAAACCGTCGAACGGGTTCAGGCGCGCCTGGCGCGCGCCGAGGGCAGTATCTTCGAGGAGATGTTCGCCGGTTTGGTCCAGGCCTTATCTACGGACGGCCGACTGGTGCTTCGGGTACTTCCGTTGTTTCCGGTTCCGGCCTCGCGATCGGTCCTCGCGGCCGCGGTCAGTCGCGGAGACCCGGAGGCGGGAATTGACGACCTTCTCGAAGCATCACTGCTGGAGGCCACCGACGGCCTGACCGATGATGAGCGTCGCTACTCGCTTCACCCGGTCGCTCGGGCTTTCGTACGCCGCCGACTGCCCCTCGACGAGGCCGAAACCTGTCAGGTGGTATTCGGCGCGGTTCAGGGCTACCGGCGGGTCGCCGAAGCCTTCGCGGGCAGCGTTCGGCGTTGGCCGAGCTTCGATCGGATCGAAGGCGAAATTGACAACATCCTCGAGTTGAGCGCGGCGCTCGTACGCGCGACCGGTGATCACGCGGGTTGCCCGGACCCACGAGTCCTCGACCAGACGCTAGTTGACCTCGCCCGGGATCTGCGTAACTTTTTCTGGCTTCGTCACTTCTGGCGCGATGGCCTGGCTTTCTTCCATCGCGCGGTCGACGCGGCAAGGCGCCTCGGCGACCGCCGCGCCCTGGGCTGGAACACCTATAGCCTGGCCTATCTTCACTACGAACTAGGAACCGCTGGGTATCGAGAGGCGCGCGTGCGCGCTGCCGAAGCTGTCGAGATCCTGCGCCAAGCGGGTGAACTCCGAGGGGTCGGACACGCAAAACGCCTCCTTGGACGCGCCGCCCGCGAGCGAGGCGAGTTCGACACCGCCTGGGCGCTCCTCGCCGAGGCGGCTGACTTACTGGCCATTCACGGTCGCGGCGACGACCTCGCCATCGTTCGCGCGAGCCAGGCGGACCTATTGCGCCGTCAGGGGCGTCTCGACGAGGCGGCCGACCGCTACCTCGCCGTCATTGATCAAGGGCTCGAGGATCCGGGCACCCGTGCGACGGTTCTACAAAACCTCGCCGATGTCAGGCTGCGCCAGGGCGATCTCGATGTCGCCGAGACCCTATTCGTCGAGGGAGAAGCCGTCGCGGCCGAGGCGGGAGTCCGGGGATTGGTGGCGGAGTGCCGCTGGGGGCTGGCTCAGGTTGCCCTTCAGCGCAACGACCCTCGTCGCTGCGCCGCCCTCGCCCGCCAAGCGGCGGATCTCTTTGAACGCCTCGGAGAATCCGAGCGGGCCGCGGAAGCTATAGCGAGGGCGAAAGCCCTCCCCGACGCGGAACAGCCGACATAGCCTCGCGGCCCAACGGTATCGTCGTCCCCCCCGAGTCCCCACGACCGATTGTCCATGAGATACGCGGAAACGGTCTACGAACCAGCCACTTTGTTCAGCCGTTGCAATTCAGTCTCAAGCGCGGTTTGCGCCGCGTTCAGAGCGTCCGCGGACGGCGACGTTCCCTGTATGACCGTTCCGCACGCGACTTCCCACTGTGCTTGCGCAAAGCCGGCAAGGAGGTTGATGGGCTGCCCGGCCAGCACTGTCGCCTGGGTTAACGAGTTGGCATAAAAGCTCAGAAGCGGGTTCTTCTCCCACGGTTGCGAGAGCTGAAAGGAGTCCGACCAAGCCCCGCAACCGGCTTCGTTGAACAGCAACCGGTTACCGTCGTCGCCGGCAAGGTAGCTGAGGAACGTCCAGCTGTCGTCTGGACGATTCGCGGCGACGGGGATCGTGAGAAAGCGACCGCCAACACGCTGCGTCCGCGCGCCGAGGCTGGCCGGCACCCACTGGACCCCAAACCGCATCGGGGTCTCGGCGCTGAGCCGGCCGGCGATCCGGTAGTCGCCGACTACCGCCGCCTCGGTTTCGCGGACGAGACCGGACGTCTCCGGTATCGTTGTCGCCGTCGAGTTCGTTCGAAATGCGTTCAGAGCGTCGATCCCCAGGGACTGATAGTAGCTTTTGAGGTGATCCAGGTAGGACTGGTAGGCGGGATTATTCAGTGAGATCTTCTTACTAGACGCGTCAAACCACGATTGTCCGGTAATACTTTCGACGGATTGGAGCAGGCCCCCGGTCCCGTTCAGGGGATCCCAGCCAAGAACTTGAATGCCATTGGCGTCCTTTTTCGTCGCTGCCAATCCGAAAGCAAACATCTTGTCCCACGAATCCAGCGCAGTCACGTCGGCGGACGTCAGCGAGTGGTTTACGATAAACCCGAGTTCGGGGCCGTTATCGAGCGCCGGCACGCCATAGGTCTTTCCGGTCCACTGACCCCCTTGCCACATCGCCGAGGAGTAGTTAGAGGACGCAACTCCGCCGGAACTAAAATAGCCGTCCAGAGCCCGTAGGACGCCACGAGTCGCATACGGAGCGAGCGCGCCAGGGTCCAGTACGTCGGGCCCAAGAGTGAGCGCCAAACTCTCGATGATTTTTCCGTAGTCCAGAGGACCGCCAACGACTTTGGCGACGAGGCTGGGGTTCTTCGCGCTGAAAGCGGCACCGGCAGAGCTGAGCGCTTCCAGGACATTAGTCGAGCTTTCCGTTGTCCAAAGAGTGACCGCGCGCGGAACCGGTGTCGGAGTAGGTGGGATAGCTGTCGGCGAGGGTGCGACAGTCGGAGGAATGGTTGGGATCGGCGTAGGAGCGGCGACGGTCGCGGGAATCGTGGGCGTAGTGGTTCGAACGCCGGCCGTCGGACTTGGAGACGGGCTCGGCGCGCAGGCCGCGAGGACCGCGCCGAGGCTGAACACGGAACCACCCATCAATAAACGGCGACGGCTAGCGCGAAACCCGCGCCGCTCGATACTCTGTTTTGCACTCATGAACTCGTTCTCCGAACTCCTCGCTCGCGCTTACTGGCGATTGTCTTTCTATTGGGGTGGCAGGCTTCGTGCCGACCTGCCGCTCCGTACCCGCTGAGAATACCATGCCGTGCCGCCCCGCGACCCGCGGTCCGCTGGATTGTGGCTGGACCACCCAGAGAATTCGGAAAATTTTACGATCACTGCGCTTTCGCTGGGGGCGAGTGGCCCGGATTCCACGCACTCTTTGGGCCGGACGCCCTGACGGTGAGCCCGCGCGGACGCAGTATAATAGACGCGACCGCCGCGCAACGCACGAGGGAGGCTACTAGGTGTGCAAGACGAATCGAGCCTGATCCTCGCGATCGACCAGGGTACGACCGGAACAACCGTTCTCTTGGTTGACCGAGCAGGGCACGTGGTCGCGCGAGGCTATCGCGAGGTCAGTTGCCGATACCCCGAACCCGGATGGGTGGAGCAGGTTGGCGAGGAACTCTGGAAGCGCACCCTCGAGGCGATTTCAGACGCCGTGCGGAAGACGCAAGGCCGACCAATCGTGGCCATCGGTATCGCGAATCAGCGCGAGACGACCTTGCTGTGGGACGCAAACACGGGCGAGACAGTGGCACCGGCAATAGTCTGGCAATGCCGGCGGACGACGGCTATTTGTGAGCGATTGCGAGCGAGCGGGCTCTCCGAAGAGGTGGCAACTCGCACCGGCCTGGTCATCGACCCGTACTTCTCGGCCACAAAGTTGAACTGGATATTCGCGAGCCAGCCAGATTTGCTCGCCCGCGCTCGTCGAGGCGAGCTACGCTTTGGCACCGTGGACAGTTGGCTCATCTGGAAACTCTCCGGCGGGCGGACTCACTGTACTGATTTCTCGAACGCCTCTCGGACAATGCTGTACAACATCCATAATCTCGCGTGGGATCCGGTACTCCTCGATGCCCTTGAGATTCCTCCGGAGGTGCTGCCGATCGTTGGCTCGTCGGCCGCGATTGTCGCCGAGACGATTCCCTCGACGCTACCCGACGGAACGACCCTCAGAGGAGGAATCCCAATCGCCGGCGTAGCCGGCGACCAACAGGCGGCGCTTTTCGGACAGGCGTGCTTTGAGCCGGGAATGGTTAAGGCGACCTATGGCACCGGAGGGTTCCTGCTGATGAACACTGGACGCGATGCCGTGCGGTCGAGCGCCGGGCTATTGACGACCCTTGCTTGCGGCGAGGGCGGAGAGCCAATTTACGCCCTCGAGGGAAGCATCTTCATTGCCGGCGCGGCGATTCAGTGGCTCCGCGACCAGTTGCAGATTATTGATAACGCCGCGCAGTCCGAGGCACTCGCCCAATCGGTCGCGGATACTGCTGGCGTCTACTTCGTGCCAGCCTTCGTCGGCCTTGGCGCGCCTTACTGGGACGCCGAGGCCCGCGGTGCGATTATCGGGCTGACGCGGGGAGTCGGCCGCGCCCAAATAGTCCGCGCCGCGCTTGAATCGCTGGCGTACCAAACTCGAGATATTGTGAGCGCGATGGAACGTGACACGCAACGGCCAGCCCCCGAACTGCGAGTCGACGGTGGCGTCGTCGCGAACAACTTTCTGGCTCAGTTTCTGTCCGACATCCTGGGTGTCCCGGTTGTTCGCCCTCGCGTGACCGAGACAACCGGATTAGGCGCAGCGTACCTGGCCGGGATCGCGACCAGATTCTGGACCTCCTCCGCTGACTTGGCTCACCTCTGGCAAATTGATCGCCGCTTCGAACCGACGCTCTCTCCAAACGTTCGAGATGATCTCTACAGTGGGTGGTTGAAAGCGGTCCAGCGGATACGCCGCTAGCCTCCCATCCTTCTTGGGGCTCAGTCTCCCTCTTGCCCCGGCAGAAGGGACGGAATGCGGCGCGAGTCTGGAATGAATTTTGCAAAGCTCGGTGACCTAACGCGGCTGTGGTACTGGGGGAGTTCGTGAGCGCTCAGAGGCCTGGCAACAACGTTGTTGTCATCGCGGAAGACTACGCCGATATCAGTCAGTTAGTTGGAGATATTCTGCGCGACGAGGGCTTTCAAGTCTACTCGGTCTCGCGGGGGGCCGAAGTAGTGAACGCCGTCAAACAGTTTAAACCCGCATTGCTGCTGCTTGACCTGTCCTTGCCCGACGTACCCGGCAACGATGTTCTCCAGCAACTCGCGCTTAGCCCAGAAACGAGCACCGTTCCGGTGATCATCGTTTCGGCTTACACCGATCAACTGCGGCGAGTTCCTCAAGTGTCCGGCGTCGTCAACAAGCCATTCGACATTTCAACGCTGCTCAACGCCGTCGAGCAGGCGATGGCCGGAAAACGCCGATCCGCTTAGGAGATTTGGGGCGAACGTCGCCGATGGACACCTTGTGGTCTCGCCTGCTCAACCCGCGGGTATGCGAGCAATTCGCACTGGCCTCTAACTTGCGTGCCGGTTTGGGAGACCAATAGCACCCGCGGACCCGCGAGATGGCGGTTGAAATGTCTCAGCGTCCACCGCCCCGGCAAACCCGACAAAGCAGCGTCGCCCAAAGAGCCTATCGCGCCGTGGTCATTCAGCCACTTGCACCCTACAGTTTATGGGTCAAACTGCTGGCCGGCGCCGCGTTGGCCATTGTCCCCGGACTGATCTTAGCGATCGCAGCCCTGTTGGAATCCGGTGTGCTGGCCACCCATTCCCCACGTCTTCTTGTCGAGGTCGTCGGCGCCTTTGTCGTCGTGATTCTCGTGGAAGTCGTGGGGACGTTCTACGTGGCCGGTCAAATCCTCGCACCCGTCGAGGCCATTCTGCACGCCGCGACACGTTGGCAAGGTGGCGACCTGTCGGCACGGATCGAGCTGACTCCTACGTCACCGGAGTTCGAGACCCTTATTTCCTCACTAAACGCCGTTGCCGCTGGGCTTGACCAGAGCCGCGAACGCGTTCGCGAAACCGAACAGCGTTTGCGCCTGGAGAGTACGCGACTGAAGGCTATCTTGGACACGTCGCCGGCCGGCATTCTCGTCATGGCACCAGACGAGACAATCAAACTGTCTAATCCGGCGACGGACTCTCTACTCGGCGAAACTTTTCAACCAGACGTGCCGGCTTGGAAGTACGACATCGTCAGTCACTTGTATCGTCCGGATGGTCAGCGCTTGCGGTACGAAGACCTCCCCATCGTGCAGTCTTTGCGCACCGGTGCGGTCGTGAGCGGCGTGGAGGTCATCGTTCGGCGTATCAATGGCTGGGAACTACATTTGCTAGTAAACTCCGCGCCAATTCGCAACGCCCGGGGAGAAATCGCCGGCAGCGTATCCGCCTTCTTTGACGTGTCGGCGCTCGCGGAAGAGGAGCGGTTGCGCAACGAGTTCGTGGTGTCCGCGGCGCACGAGTTTCGCAACCCGCTAACCGTGATCAAGGGGTACGCCGAAGTAGCCATGCGGGAGCCGTCGATTCAGAGTTCGCCAGTCTCTAAGGAACTCGCGCGGATCTTGAGCGCGGCCGACCGAGTTGAGCGTCTCGCCGATGACCTGCAGCACGCCGCGCAAATGCACCTTACGCCGATTACTCTCCACAAGGAGGTGGTGAACCTCGCCGAGTTGGCCGAGAGTGTTGTTCGCGATCACCGCTCGGTCGATCCTAACCACGTCTACATGGTAACGGCCAAGACGCCCACTATCGAAGTCGAGGGTGATCCGGCGCTACTTCGGGAAGCTCTTGACGATATGGTGCGCCAGGCAGCCTCGGCTTCGCCGGTTGGCAGCAAGGTTGAAGTTCGGGCTTGGGCCTGGGATGGCGTCAGTAACCTTTCAGTGACAGACCACGGTCCACCGGTCGCCGCGGAAGCAGTTCCGGTCCTCTTTAATCCATTTTCCCCACTGGCAACCCAACAGGAAACTCAGCAGCGGCCGGTTCTCTTGCTGTACCTTGCCAAGAGAATCATCGAAGAAAGCGGTGGCTGGATCCGCGGCGAAAGCAATGGTAACGGAACCACGGTTACCGTCACCTTACCTCGCTACATCGCGCCGTCTACCGGTCGCGCGGAGACGCTTCCCGAGGAGTCGGAAGCGTCCGTCGCGCCGGTAGCGAGTGGAAACGACAGCACCACGACGCAGCAAACGGCTGGAAATCCCGGAGGCCAAGCTTGACCGAAGCAAATCCGTTCGAGGAGATTCAGTCGGTCGTCGGCGAACGACTGGTGGGACCACACAACGCCCAATACGCGGTTGCTACCGGCGCGCAGGACATCCGTGACACGATCGTCATCAAGCAGCGGGATCTCTTCCTCCTAACGGACCTCAACGGCAACGTGCCGCGCGAGAACGTCAACGCTCTTGGACTGTACTATCAGGACACTCGCTTCCTTGCCGCCTATGAGTTGGTTCTGGAAGGCATCCCGCCGACCTACCTGCTCTCGACTGGCGAAATGCAGTTTGCCGAAGTCCAAGAATTGACGAACCCGGACCTTCGCCTACCCAATGGAACAATTGTTCCCAAGGAGACGATTACCTTTCACCGCGAAAGGGTCATTAGCCCGATGGCTCTCGACGAAGCTCTCTCGATCACAAACTTCCATATCGCCGACATCCCGCTCGAACTGGCCATTTATTTTGACGCCGATTTCAAAGACATCTTCGAGTTGCGCGGCTTTGTGACCCGCTTTTCGCGCGGAGTGCTCCACGACCCGATCTGGAACAGCAGTGACCTCCTCTTCCAGTACGACGGAACCGACGGAGTGACTCGCAAGACGACCGTGCGGTTTGAACCCTTGCCGGCCATCCGGAATCGCGGACAGGTGGTCTATTCCTTAAATCTCGCTGCTCGTTCGACGGTCACCCTGCGCGTTCATTTGACGGTCGAACTGACCGGTACTTCACTACCCACCGTCTCGACGCGTAATCTCAGCGCGCTTGTCGAGCGAGGCAACGCCGAATACCAGCACTGGCTCGCGCCGCAGCCGAAGATCACCTCGGATAATCACGTCTGGAACGACCTGATCAAACGCTCGCGGATGGACCTTCGCCTTCTGCAAAGCGGATTGCCCACCGAGCCCTACCCGGCCGCCGGCATCCCCTGGTTCGCCACCCTGTTCGGTCGCGATAGCCTGATTACCGGTTATGAGAACCTCTGGGATCCTGTTCAAGCGGCGTCGATCCTTCGCCTGTTAGCGAGCTATCAAGGGAAAGTGGTCGACAATTGGCACGACGAGCAACCGGGAAAGATCATGCACGAACTGCGACGTGGCGAACTCGCTAACTGCGACGTTGTTCCGTTCAATCCGTACTACGGTACCGTCGACTCCACACCCCTGTTTATCATCCTGCTCGCCGAATACTATCGTTGGACCGGCGACATCGAACTGGTGCGAACACTCGAGTCGAATCTGGCGGCCGCGCTTTCTTGGATGGAGACCTATGGGGACGTGGATGGCGATGGTTTTCTCGAATACGAGCGTGTATCGGGCTCCGGTCTGACAAATCAAGGTTGGAAAGATTCCTGGGACGCCATCATGCATCACGACGGCAATCTGGCTCGCCAGCCGATTGCCTTGGTAGAGGTACAGGGCTACGCGTACCTGGCTCGCCTGGGAGCAAGCGAGCTGTACGCGGCGCTGGGGAACGACGCCGAGGCGGAGCGCGAGCGCTACCTGGCCCACTGGCTGCGCAATGCGTTCGACGCCGCCTTCTGGCTCGAGGACGAAGGCTTTTACGCTCTCGCGTTGGACGGAGATAAGCGACCGTGCCGGGTTTTGAGTTCGAATCCCGGCCAGGCTCTCTGGACCGGTATCGTGCCGCCGGACAAAGCAGCGAAAGTCGCGGAGCGCCTGATGCGGCCGGACCTGTTCACCGGGTGGGGCATTCGGACTCTCGGCACTGGCGAGATACGATACAACCCGATGGGGTATCACGTCGGCGGCGTTTGGCCACATGACAACGCCATAATCGCGATGGGTTTGAAGAGGTACGGCGAGGAAGCGAAGCTTCGGTCACTCGTCACTGGCTTTTTTGACGCGACCCGATACTTTCCCGACCTTCGAGTTCCCGAGCTTTTCTGTGGTTACGACCGCGCGCAGTTCCGGATTCCCGTCCGGTACCCGGTTGCCTGTAGCCCCCAGGCCTGGTCCGCGGCCGCGTCTCTCCTATTCGCGCGCGCGCTGCTCGGTCTCTTTCCCCACGCTTCGCGGAATGAACTCCTGGTTGTTCGACCGGTTCTTCCGGAGTGGCTCCAGTCCGTGAAGGTCGAGGGACTGCGCGTGGGCCACAACACCGTCGACCTGCGTTACCAACGTCAGGGTGAGCACACGTTTACCGAAGTTCTACGCCAGAGCGGCGACGTTCGGGTGGTGTTTGTCCAGACCTGGCCGGCAGAGTAGAACGGCTATATCCGGTGGGATCCTCGTGGTTATAATTACTCCGCGTTTGTCACAAAGTGGAGGAGAAGACAATGCCACGAGTACAATCGGTTGCGGCCGGTAACCTTGCCAAGACCGTAACTGGCATCTTTCAGGGGGTCGGCGTTCCCCCAGAGGACGCGCGGGTCGTCGCGGACTCCCTTGTCGACGCCGACTTGCGCGGCGTCTCGTCTCATGGGGTTGTACGCGTACCAACTTATGTCAAAGGTCTGCGGTCGGGAGAGATCAATCCCCGCCCGGCCCTGGAAGTGACATTTGACGGCGGCGCCCGGGCGCTCGTGGATGGCGACAATGGCATGGGACAGGTGAGTTCTCACCGCGCCATTGCTCTGGCCGTTGCGCGAGCACGCGAGCACGGTATCGGCGCGGTGGGTCTCACCCGAAGTCGCCACTGCGGGGCGATGGCGTACTGGGCGATTCAAGCCTTGGCCCAGGATTGCATTGGGCTGGCGACGACGAATGCCGGACTCAACATGGCGCCGACCGGCGGCCGAGACAAGATTGTCGGAAACAACCCGATCGCAATCGCGGTGCCCACGAACCGGGATTGGCCGATGGTCCTGGACATGGCTACTAGCGTCGTCGCGGGCGGCAAACTTGACGTTGCTGCGATTCGTGGTCAGAAGATCCCCCTGGACTGGGCCACCGACATCGACGGAAATCCGACCGATGATCCAGTCAAGGCGCGGCACGGAATCCTTTTACCGGTGGGAGGACCGAAGGGCTACGGAATGGCGCTCATGCTGGACGTGCTTGCCGGTGTTCTTACTGGCGCTCGATTTGGTGGCGGGCTCGGACCCACGGGAAGCGGCCAGTTCTTCATGGCCATCCAGGTCGATGGCTTTATGCCGGTGGCGGAGTTCAAAGAGCGCATGGATGGTGTGATCGACCAAATCCATGCGTCGCGGCTGGCCGAGGGGAGCAGCCGGATCTATGTCCCGGGCGAGATCGAATTCGAGAAGGCACAGCAGCGTCTCGCGGAGGGCATTCCGCTCGAAGAGAAGATCGTTAGCGATCTGAACGCGTTGGCAGGCGAAACCGGAGCGCCCGCGCTCGTCTAAAGAGAAGCCAGGCCGGCGCCTGGCTTCCGCATCTGGTGCTCGTGGCGAGGCTACAATGCGCCGTAGAATGCATTAATCGCCCGGTCTCGCGCGAATCCGGTCTGGCTCCAACGATTCGTCAAGAACACCAGCACGAGTTGATTGAACGGATCGACGAGAAGACGGGTTCCGGTCGCGCCGCCGTGTCCAAAGCAGCCAGCAGGTATAAGTTCTGAGCGACGTGGACCGCTGAGGGCCCAGCCAAGGCCGCGGTAGACCGGTGCCGGTTGGATCGGCTGATCGTCGTCGGTACCTTCGTATTGAACCCGGGTGGCCGCGGCGACCGACGCGGCGCTGAGTACGCGTCCGCCGCCGGCCACCCCATTCTTGAGCCAGCTTTGACCGAACGAGATGAGATCGGGTGCCGTGCTCCAATATCCTCCGGACGGAGACCCAAGGGCCAGCCACGCGTCCATCGCATGCGGAAAGTCTAATACCGGCGCGACTTTTTCGGACGACGGGTCCGGCACGAAGGTCGTGTTCGGCATGTCCATCCTAGTGAGTACTCCACTGCTAATCGAGGAAATGTAATCCTGGCCGGTCAGAACTTCGATCACGTGTGTCATGACCCGAAACGCCGCGTTGCAGTAGCGGTAACGGCTGCCGGGGGCATAGTTGAGAAACGTATCACGGACACCCGCGGTATCGGCCGCTCGAAGATCCGGCACAGCCTTTTCCCGAAATTGCGCTGTGTAGCCCTCGTCCAGACCCGAGGTATGAGTCAAAAGGTGCCACAGAGTGACCGTTTCCTTGTGGTTTGTCGCGAACTCCGGCCAATATCGGGCGACCGGTTCGTTCAGGAGGATTCTGCCTTCCTCCACGAGTTGCAGCACCCGGGTAGCGACAATGGGTTTGGTAATCGAGGCGAGGAGAAAGATGGAATCGCTCCCGACCCTCCACGCCATACCCGGCGCCGTCATTGCCTCGGTCCGAATCGTCTCGTCGGCATTTGCGACGGCCAGAACCGCCGATGGTAGCTCTCCGGACTCCACATCCCGATGTAGTGACCTCCAGGCCGCGTCAAAGGCACGACTTACCACGCTTGCAGAAAGGCTCACGCGACGACTCCCGTAACTTGCTGATACCGCGTCGATTATAGCTAATAACCCAGATATGGTTCCGCTATCACTCGTTGGCCAACCGCGAGCACGCGAAGAACACAAAATGACCCACCGGCGCCGCGCCTCCTCGTTGACGAGCGGGCGACGCCGGACGAGTCCGGGGAAACCGTTTTACTCTTCGAAGCGCGGAGTCGGAATTATGCGACCTGCGTCTTGTTCGATCCTTCCTCGCCGCGAACCGCGTCTAGGAGGCCGGAACCGGCGGTAAACGATACACGTTTGCTGGCGGGAATTGTAATCTCTTCGCCGGTCCGTGGGTTTCGGCCAGCGCGTTCCTTCGTCTCAGCGGTACGGAACGTGCCAAACCCGGTGATTCGAACATCTTCTCCGTTCTGAAGAGCGTCGGCAATCGCGTCAAAGATTTCATTCACGATTTTGCCGGTCTGGTTCTGGGACAAGCCGGTGTCCTTGGCGACTTGCTGGATTAGGTCACTCTTGGTCATCCTGTCCACACCTCGTGTATCGGGTCCAACGCGCCGGAAGACAGCGGTCAATGCAGTCCGTCGCCTTCGACACACTTCAACCCGTAATGGGCATCATCCGTGCCGGCCGCGGAAAGCCGCGCTTCGGTGCGCCACGGCGGTGAGTGTCCGCGCCGCACCGAGAATGAGCTAGTTACGTACTCACCGGATCGAAAGCAGCTTCCAATTCTTTCACCTCGCCGAACTCGCCCGGTCCGGAGTCCGATCGCCCGAAGATGCGCCGGACGATATTCTGAACGTCGTCCGCGATCGTGTAGGCCGCCGGAATGAAAACCAAGGTTAGAATCGTCGAGGTCACCAGACCGCCTATCACAACCACCGCCATGGGGGCTCGTAGCTCAGACCCCTCACCAAGCCGAAGCGCTGACGGAAGCATCGACACCACCATCGAGGACGTCGTCATCAAAATGGGTCGAAGTCGGGTCGGTCCGGCTTGGAGCAGCGCCGCGTTGCGCTCGATGCCTCGCTTGCGTAGGGTATTCGTGTAGTCAACCAGTAGTACCGCGTTCTTGCCGACGAGACCGGTCAGCATGATCATGCCGATCATCGACATCATGTTCAAGGTATTTCCGGTCAGCCACAAACCGCCCAACGCGCCTACAACCGCCAAGGGCAAACTGAGCATCACCACGAATGGAAAGAGTAGCGATTCGTACAGCGCTACCATCAACATATACATCAGAAGGATGGAAAGGGCAAGCGCCTGAATCAAAGAGGTGAATGTCTGCGACTGTTGCTGAGTGTCACCCCCAAATTTAATCGTGGTTCCGGGTTGCAGGTTGATCGCGTTCAATCGATTCTGGATTTCCGTCGAGACATCGCCGAGCGAGCGGCCGTTCGTGTCCGCGCTGATCGTGATAATTCGCTCGCGGTCGCGCCGGGTGATCTGGGTTGGTCCACTCGTTTTGACAATCGTTGCGACCTGACCGAGCGTGACTTGCTGGCCAGACGCGCCGACCAGCGGAATATCGCGAATTGCCTGCAGATCGGAGTATTGCGCACCGTCCGTCAAAACGACTACGTCGATTGCTTTCTGGCCGGTCGGTTGGAACTGGGTAGCCGTCGTACCGCCGATCGCAGTGCGAACCGCGGTTCCGATCTGGTCGGCCGTCAGTCCAAGGTCGGACACCTTGGCCCGGTTGATCTGAATGTCAATCTCCGGCTGACCAAGTGTCGTGCTGCTCTGAACGTCGACCGCGCCCAGGGTGTTCTGGACGATGGCCTGGACCTGGTCCGCGACCTTCTGCAGATATGTCGGATCATTGCCTTCGATCTGAACCTGGATTGGTGGACCGCCCGGACCGGCGATTGACGGCTGTTGAATCGACAAGCTCATGCCGGGGATACTGCCGTTGAGTTGACGAATTTCCTGCGCGATTTGGAGGGCAGAGCGATTCCGATTCGCCAACGGAATGAGCTGGACCTGGATATTCGCGTAGCGGGGTTGACTGACCGTTCCCTGGCCCGCGACTCCAATCGCGGTGAAAGTGTCCTGAATCTCGGGGATTTGCTTGAGTTTCGCTTCCAATTGCTTTGTAGCGGCGTCGGTTTGAGCGAGCGTCGTTCCCGCCGGCATCTGGATCGTGATGGTGAATTGTCCCTGATCGGCCGAGGGAATGAACTCCGTGCCGATCTGATTCGTCGCGACGAGTGCGATGCCAGCCGCGAAACTGACGACGCCGAGCAGCACAACCGCCCAGCGGAACCGTAGTCCCCAAGCAAGCACCACCCGGTATACCGCTACCAGGCGGTCGTAGCCGGCCTCCCAGAGACGTCCGAAGACGGCCAGGGGCGAACGCGAGGCGCGGTCCGTGAGGCGCAGCCAGCGCGACGCGAGCATCGGGGTGAGGGTGAACGAGACAAACAGGGAGAAGAGGGTTGCCGCGACGATAACCAACCCAAATTGCTGGAAGAACTGCCCGACGATGCCACTCATAAATGCGACGGGTGCGTACACCACCACGTCGATTAGGGTAATTGCGATTGCCGCCAATCCGATTTCACTTCGCCCGTTGAGTGCCGCCGAGAATGGCGTCTCACCCAATTCGAGATGCCGGTAGATGTTCTCGAGGACCACGATCGAGTCGTCGACGAGGATGCCCACGGTCAGGGTGAGACCCATCAGAGACATCATATTCAAAGTGAAGCCGAGAGCGAACATGACCGCGAACGTTGAGATCAAGGACGTCGGAATTGCCAAGAGGACGATGGTCGTGCTTCGCCAGGTGTGCAGGAAGAGAAGTAAGACGAGCCCGGTTAAGATCACCGCCTCGATGAGAGCGTTCTGCACACTGGCCAGCGACTGTCGGGTAAACGTCGACGAGTCGGTTACAACCTTCAACTGGGTGCCCGGTGGCAATTGCTTATTTAGGGAGGTGAGAACTTGCTTGACGCCATCGGTGGTTTGAATGGAGTTAGCGTCAGCTTGCTTAGTAATCTGGATACCGACACTCGTCACGCCGTCAGTTCGGTTCAGTTGCGTCTGTTTCTTGAAGCTGTCGACAACCGTGGCCACGTCCCGAACGTACACCGGCCCGCTCGCGGTGGTCGCGACGACGAGATTCTGCAGTTGTTGGGGATCCTGAACCTGAGCGTTGAGGCGAACCTGGTAATCAAGGGGGCTCTGGGTGACCGTGCCCGCGGGAATGTCGACGTTTTCGCTCGCAAGCGCGTTCGTCACCTGCAGAATCGATAGACCGTACGCGCGCAATTTGGCTGGATCCACCCGAACGTCGATCTGTCGTTGAAGCCCACCGACAATGGTGACAGAACTGACCCCGGGAACGTTGCTCAACTGCGGTGAGATCGTCTGATCGGCGAGATTGTACAACTCCGCGGCGCCAACCGATCCAGAGAGCGAGATGTTCATCACCGGGAGTGCATTGAAATCAGCTTTTACGATCGAGGGATCCTGAACGTCCACCGGGAAAGTGCCACGCAGGCTACCTACCATCCGCTGGACATCGATCGACGCCGTGTTGCCGTCGACGCCATCTTTGAAAACGACGACGACGTAGGACAACCCCTCCGAGGAATAGGACTGGATGTAATCCACTCCACTGAGCCCGGCAACGGCGTTTTCGATGGGCTTGGTAACGAGTTGCTCCACGGTCTCCGGGTCGGCGCCGGGATACGCGGTCACAACGGAGGTGACCGGAAAGTCGACGTTCGGGTAGAGATCTACCCCCAACTTTGTGTAGCTCACGGCACCGACAACCACTAGCGCGAGGATGACCATCGCGATAAAGAGCGGTCGGAGAATTGCGATGCGGGTTAGTCCCACCGAATTACCTCCCTACGAGTACAGGGGTGACCTTATCGCCATTCTGGAGGGTTGGCTTATCGCCGACCACGACAATCTGGCCCTCGGCGAGACCACTCGTTACTTCGACGTTGTTGCTGTCACTTAGTCCGATCTGGACCGGCTGAACCTTGATTGTTCCGTTCTGAACCAGGTAGACGTCGGTCTGGCCGTTATTGGCGATCAGGGCCGACTGCGGAACAATCAGCACGCCGGTGTGTTGGGCGGCGCTTAGGGTTACCTCGGCAAACATGCCGGGCTTTAGTAGATCTTTTGGATCGGTTGGGGCTAATCGCACGACCGCCGTCCGACTCTTCGAATCGACAACTGGCGGGTCGCCAATGACCTTTGCCGGGAACGGGTGGTTTGGATAGGCGGTCACCGTAATCGTCGCGGCCTGCCCGGGGCTAATGAGACCGAGCTTAGCTTCTTCAACGTTCACGGTGACCTCTACTGCCCGTGAGACGAGGGTAACGATCGGATTGGCCGGGCTTGCCATGTTGCCCACATCCAGGAGTTTTTGTGAGACAACCCCATCGACCGGTGCCGAGATCGTCGCGTAGGTCCGCTGAATCTTCGTCAGGTCGAGCGCGGCCTGGGCCTGTTCGACCGCCGCTTCGGCGGCCTTCAAATCCTGAGCGGTATAAGGTTGCTGAGCCAGCTTGAGTTGATCCGCGGCGGCGTTTACGGCGGCCTGCGCCTGAGCGATGTCGTGCTGAGTGGCGGGTTGTTTCGCCAAGAGATACGCCTGCTGGGCGGCGTCGACCGCCGCCTTGGCTTGATCGACTGATTCTTTTGTCGGAGGCGAGGTCAAAATCACTAACTGCTGCTGGGCCTGATCGACACCGGTTTGGGCGGCGTTGGCAGAGGCCACGGCGGCATCGCACACGTATCCCGGATTATGGGGATTGCAGGCGCCGTCTTTATTCACCTGCGCCGAGTACAGTGAGTTCTTCGCCTGCGATACCGCGAGTTGCGCGGCTTTGACCTGTTCCGGCGTTGGACCGGCGAGAAGTTGGGCCAACTTGGCGTTCGCCGCGTCCAAGTTCGCCTTTGCCTGCGCTACTGCCTCGGGACGTCCGCCGTCCTGTAAGGCGGCAAGCTTGGCTTGCGCCGAAACCAGATTCGCTTGAGCTTGAGCAACATTCTCCGGTCGAGGACCGACCTTCATCTGATCCAATTTTGCCTGTGCCGCGTCGACGCCGGCTTGTGCCTGTTGGACCTGCGCGTCGAGGATGCTTGTGTCGAGGGTTGCAATGACCTGGCCGGATTTGACAACGCTTCCGACGTCCACGTTGAGGGTTTGAATCTTCGCGCTGACTTGTGGAACGACGTTGACGACAGCACTTGCCTGGACGCTGCCGCTATAGGTCAGCTTGCTTTGGATGTTGCCCCGCTGGACTTGCTGAACATTCACGCTCGCTGGCTCCTGGGTTGGAGTGGGGCTGACCGCGGGGCTTGGGCCGGGAGCCCGACAAGCCGCGAGAACAAGGGTGAGGCCGGCGATGCCCAGAGTGGCGGCTTGCAACTTTACCTTCACGTTGCCTTCTCTTCTTCGTTCGTCTCGTCCATTGTCACTAGATAGCACGCCGACACCCTCGGACACGAGGACTCGATTGTCGATCGTCCGGGTCCTTCGCTCGGCGATTCGGCTAGCGAGGAATCCATTAGTGGGACGGCTCCCAGGTTAGGATTGTTGCAGTCCGTCTGGGCTGCCAGACCAAAAAGTATGAAATCGACGGTTTGATGTGCCAATTGTTCGCAGTCAGCACGGTCTCCTTGGGCGAGCAAGCACTCAATTGCCATCCCGAGAAGGTGGACGACGATGTGAGCAGCTTCATCGGGATCGACCGGACGGATCGCGCCGGCCTCCGAGGCTGCGCGAAGTCGGCGTGATAGGCGGGTCGTCAGGTTGGCCCGGAAGCGCTTCACCGTCGCGGCCACCTCGGTTCCCCCGCGATCGGTCATCTGCAGGGAGACTTCGGCCATCCCCGGATGGGCGGCACAAGCTGAGAGCGCCCGATGGAACATCTGATAAAGTTCGAGACTAAGTTCGCTCGAACGCTCGGAGATTCCCGGATTTTTTGCGCCGGGCGTTGCCTCGCTCGGCGGGTCGGTAATGCTGTCGATGAGTGTCTGAAGGAACCAGGAGACCAGGGTTTCGAAGATCGCCGCTTTGTTGCGGAAGTACAAATAGACCGTTCCGTGGGCTAGTCCCGCTGCCGACGCGATGTCAGAGATCGTCGCCGCCCCATACCCACGTTCGCTGAACACTCGGACCGCGGCGCGGAGGATCTGTTCGCGCCGTTCTTGGACCTCGACGGATTTCGCCATTCCCATCCTGCCAGTCTAATCCGGAACCAAATGACTGACGCGTCAGTCATTTTCTGAACCATCCTAGCACTCAGACCAGCCGCGATCAATAATTTTCGGCGGTTATCCGGAGAGCGCACTCTTCGCGGAGACTGGGGTACAATTCACGGTGGGAAACGCGTTCAGGTAGGGACCGGAAGTTGACCCAAAGGATCGTTGTTTACAGCCACGAACGCTGAAGCGCCTGCCGGGTTGTGAAGGAGTTCCTTCACGAGCGGGGCCGGATGTTTGAACTTAAAGACCTGAATCGCGACGCCGAGGCTCGGGCGGAGTTCGTTCGCGCTGGGTACCTCCTTCCGCCGGTCACGGTCGTCGATGGGGTGGTTGTGACTGGTTACGACCCGGATCGCCTGGATGAACTTCTCAATCGCGAAGAGTTTCCCGCCTGAAGGCCTTAGACGGCGTTGGCAGAAGAGCACATTTCGCCTGCGGTGGGGGGCATTTGGACTTACCGATACTAACTGTCGATATGGACGGTGTTCTCTGCCGTCCAGCCTCTTGGTTCAATTTCGTTATCAGTCGGGACATTGAGCGGTCCCCGGACCTTAGCACGCCCAGGCGTGAGCCTTCGGCGAAGCAACGGTGGGCCGAGACGCGATTTGGACAAGTGTTACGCTATCGCTGGCGACCGGCCATGCCTGGCGTGGCGAATGCCCTCGCCGACCTGGCCGAGGTTCGCCGACTCGTCTTGCTTTCCGGTCGCCCGGAAACGTCGCGAAAGGCAACCGAGGATTGGCTACGGCGGCGTGGCTTGCGCGAGTTGTTTTCGGAAGTACTGCTGAACGACCGCGGATTACCGAACGCGTCGTTCAAACTAAGAGTCGCTCGGGAACGCGACGTGCGCGAGCACGTCGATGATGATGGTCGAGTGGCGTATTTTCTGACGAAGGACGCACCGCGAACAGTCTACCTGATCGCCTGGTGGGCAAACTCCGGTTTGCCTTATCCTCCTGGTGTGCTACGGGTCAGATCGTTGGGACATGCGGCGGAGCGAATCCGCGATTCCCGAATCGTGCGCGACTCGACAACCAATCCGGTCGTTCCAGATACCTGAGACGGCGGGGACACACCAAACTTTCGCCAAAGCGGTCCGAACGAGACTACGAACTGTACTCAAATGGCCACCAGGCGTTGTTGCTCCCTGCGGCGGCCTTTTCCCCGGTTTTGGCTTCGTTGGCAGCCGCCGGTTGCGAGTCGGATTCCCGAGCCGGTTCCTTTGCCTGCTCGCTCGGAACCTCTTGTAGGGTACCGTTCTTTTCTTCGACCGTCGTTCTGCACCAGGGACAGGTATCCCGTGCCGACTCAGAGTCGACGATGAACTCTCTGCGACAGCTGGGACAACTCCAAGACTTGATCGGCAATCGGATCCCCTCCGAACCGGTGGTAATAGCCTGGCCTCTGGTGCCGTTCCAAATCTCCACGCGTACTCGCCAAGCTTCGTTGCTCGACACGCATTATAGATGCCAAAACCAACCGGCTAAATCAGCTAACGACGTCGTGGTAGCTGATCGCGGGGGTGTCGCTCGCCTGAAATGTTAGCGTTGTCACTGAGCCTTTCTTCGGCTCATGGGGACCGCGTAACGAGGTGACGACAAGGGGGCGGTCCTCAAGCCCGGCTCGAAGGATGGCTATCGGCGCTTGATGACTAACGCAAATGATCTCACCTTTCTGGCAAACTTGCGCGACACTTCCTCTCCGAAGCCAATCCAGGAACTTCTCCATGCGTCGATAAACGTCGGCGATTGATTCGTCGCTGGCATCCCGCGGGTTGTCAAACATATTGACACTAGCCGGAACATCCTTCTCGCGTAATCCCTGATAGCTGGTCCGAACCTCCTGCAGACGACGAGACGTCCGAATCATCAACCCGGAGTGGTGGGAACGAATAGCCCGGGCAGTCTGCGTTGCTCGTAACAAAGGGCTGGAAAATAGAGCTGTAATTTGTCGTTCGGCGAAATACTCGCCAAGACGATCGGCTTGACCGCGACCAACCGCGCTCAATTGAAACCCGGCCAATCTGCCGTAAACTATGCCCTCGAGGTTTTCGACGTCACAGTGACGAACGAAGTGAATGACACGCACCAAGGTACCTGCTCACCGCTGCCAAATTCGGCCACGGATTATAGCACGTTGGTCGCTCTACCCGTGTTCGTCACTGCTGACCCGAATTGGCAGGGAAAACTCGAACTTTGTCCAACCCGCGGCACTGTTAACGCCAATCGTGCCGCCGTGGGCCTCGACGATGCCACGTGCGATGTAGAGGCCGAGGCCCAAGCCGGGCGCGCCGTTTTGTCGCGCTGAGCGCGCCCGGTGAAATCGGCGAAAGAGGGCTTGCGAGTCCTCCGACGCGATCTCCTCGCCCTGGTTCATAACCGCTACCCACGCAAAGTCCAAATCCCACCTCAATTCGACGATAATCGGAGTACCGGCGGAGCCGTACTTAACCGCATTCTGCAGTAAGTTCTCCAGGACCTGGGCAATCCGCTCCGGATCCGCGCTTACTTCGCTCCCTCGATCATCGGGTCGCGTGACCTGGATTGGGCGGTTTTCGACGGTTTGACGGAGTCCTCCGACGACACGTTCGACGAGGGCGACGAGATCCACCTGACTTCGCTGAATCGATAGCTGGCTGATCTCAATACGGGATGCGTCCAACAGGTCCGCGATCATCCTGGTCAATCGCGACGCGTTCGTCTTGATTGGTTGGAGCGCCGATAACTCCGTGCTGCCTTCTTCGGCAAGTTGCTTTTCGGCGAGTTGGGCGTAGCCAGCGATGACCGCGAGCGGCGCCCGTAAGTCGTGCACGACCATCGAAAGCCACTCGGAACGGCGCTGCTGCTCCTCGCGGATCTCGGTGACGTCGTCAAGAATGAAGAGCGCCCCGCTGATTTCTCCCCGACTTCCCCGAACTGGGGTGCCAGACAAGCGAATCCAGCGCTCACGATCTCGCTTCGGGCGGACTAGCAGCATTTGCCCAACGATCGACTCGCCTTGCCGAATCTGATGGCTCCAGAAGGCGGTCATCGCGTGGGCCTCGCCGTTCGGGAGGTAGGTTGCCGAATCGCACTCACTGAGATTATGACGGGACGCGCGTGACGTACCGAGCACCGCGCGCGCTGCCCGATTGAGCAGAACGTGGTCGCCCGCGGCTCCCTCAACCAGGACTATTCCCACCGCGCAGTGCTCGAGCGCGTCGCGGAAAAAACCGACCGATTCGTCTCGAGGACTGTGTTTGATCGCCATTTCCGACTGCGCAGCGCTATCCGCCAGAAATTGGCCTGGACCGGGCGCGTCCTCGCGCAGACACCACAGCCATCGGGGCTCGCGGTATTGCCGGCGGGGAAGTGGGACAATTCGGGCATTCAAATTGCCCCCGCAGGCAACCTCACAAACCCGGTCGATGCACGGCAACCCCAGATTTGGCGGGACCGAGACGCCGGGGAGTCGCTGGCGTAGCACATCAACCAGACTCGACCCGACCGCGGCGTTTGGAATCGCCCTTAAGAGAACCGCCGCCGCGTGGTTCAATCCGATAATGTCGCTGTCGATGGTCGTTACGACGAAGGCGGCTGGGGAAGCCTCGAAAACGTCGACGTAGGACTGCGCTAGGGCTTGAAGTTCGTCGACAATCTGCCCTAGCCCGGATTCGGCCTGGGCCAAAGCCTCAATGCAGGTATCTAAATTGCCCGGCGATTCGCTCACTCCGTGGGTTGCTGCTCGTCGCAGTTGATTGGCACAACTCTGAACTTCCTTTACTCGCGACTGCACGTCAGAGAGTTGCCGTTCCAACACATTCGACCTCCTGGATTCCCAATGGGCAGTGGTGGCCTCAACCGTCGATCGACGGACCGATGATTGACACGAGAGAACCGTGACTACGCTTTGACGAATGGCAAATGAGCGCTGATGGATACGTTGGAAACCGGGTTAGCGGTGGAGAGGTACCGGTGAAGACGTCAGCCCTGGTGCCCACCATGTGCCAATTATATCGCATGCGTCGGACACTCAGCCAGGCTAGGCCCGGTGTGTCTACATTCAGTATACCCGGCTCCTCGGCGAGCAACAACTGTTTTCCTCACCTCTGTCCAATCTGGCGGCCGGTCGGTCAAGGCGCGCGGCCATGCCGGTCGAGACAGACGTCTAACAGTTCTAGCAACCGGTCGACGTCGCGCGAGCCGTTGTAGGCGTGCACCGAGACGCGTACCCGGCCATCGCTGCCCCAGAGGACAACCCCGTGAGCCCCAAATTGTTCGGCGATTGCCTCGGCGTCAGGAACGCGGAAACATAGATTGCCGGCTCGTTGCTCTGCTGGAAACGGGGTCACGACGTCCAGGCCGTGAGCTCGTAAGCCATCGAGGACAACCGTTCCCAGGTCAATAACGTGTTTTAGCAGGACCCGCTCTGGTATCTCCGCGAGGCGCGTAAGCGAGGCGTGCAGCAAGTAGATACTTGGAAACGCGGGATTCCCCGCTTCGAGGCGATCGGCGTCGGGCCGCAAATTGACGAGGAGCGGAGTTGCCGGACCGGACGACGGAATGATGGAATGCCAACCAAGTGACGCTGGTTTGAGTTCCGGCACCCGTGAACGGTTCCAAACGAAGACGCCCAGACCATGACCGGCCAGGAGCCACTTGTAGCAACTGGAAACCAGGAAGTCACAATAATTGGCGTCGACCGGAACGACCCCGAGCGCATGAGTGGCGTCGACAACGAGTCGCGCCCCAACCTGCCAGGCGATGTCTGCCACGGCGGGAAGGCTGATTCGCTGGCCGGTCAAATAACTGACCTGTGAAATCGCTACGACTCGCGTGCGCTTATCGACCGCCGCGCGAAGGTCGCTTAGTTCGATCAGGCCGGACCGAGTCGGCAGCGCGCGCAGTTCGGCGCCGCGAGAGATGCCCTGGGTCCAGGGATAAATTAGAGAGGGAAACTCGGCGTCGGCAACAACGATGTTATCGCCGGGTTTCCAGTCGATCGCCCGAGCGACCAGGTTTATGCCTTCCGACGCGCTTCCGAGAAGCGCGATGTCGCCAGGAGGCCGGTTTAGCAACCAGGAAAGGTGTTGCTTGGTTTCGTCGTAGGTTCGAAACATGCGCTCGCGTCCCGGCATACCGCAAGACTTGTCCGCGGCGAAGCGCTCAATCGCCGTCAATCCCGCCCGCAAGATTGGCGCCTCACCTCCCGCGCAAAGGTGAGTGACAGTCTCTATGCCAGCAAACTCACGCGGGTCGATAAGTGGCTGGATCGACGCTGTTTCCATCTTACATGCTCCGGTCGCGAAGAGCTCTAGCTTTTAACCTGTAGAAGTTCCTGGATGACTGAACGTACCACATCGCCGGGGACGCCCGATTCTATTCTGGTGTGGCCAATCCGATCCAGCAGTACCCACTGAATGCGCGAGTCCCGAGCCTTCTTGTCACGTGCAATGCCCTCCATGACGGCATCGACGGTGATTGGCGGGGCGTTGGAAGGATAGGATGTTGGCAGGGCGAAACGCCGAAGCACAGCAGACTGGCGCTCGGCGACCGTCGGTTCCAGGACGCCAATCCGAACGGCGATTGCCGCCGCGCCAACCATACCAATACTGACCGCCTCGCCGTGGAGTAGCGTCTCGTAATTTAGCGCCGCTTCGATGCCGTGTCCGATCGTATGTCCGTAATTGAGGATCATGCGCAGATTTGCCTCGCGCAAATCCTCGTCGACGACCCGAACCTTGTGCTGAGCGCAACGCTCAACGACTTCGGCAAGCAGGCTAGATCGAAACACCGACGATTCGGGATTTCGGAGACTGTCGGCGTTGCCTGCCAGGAGGTCAAGCAACTCCGGGTCGAGGATCATCGCGCATTTGACCGCCTCGGCCCAGCCAGCCGACAAATCACGCGGGGAGAGCGAGCGCAGGGTTTCCACGTCGTCGACGATCAGTCGGGCCGGGTGGAAGGCGCCAATCAGGTTTTTGCCCAGGGGATGATTCACGGCCACTTTGCCGCCGATCGCACTGTCAATCTGTCCCAAGACCGTGGTCGGCACTTGAACCAACGGCATTCCCCGGAGGAACGTCGCGGCGGCGAAGCCGGCAACGTCGCCGACAACGCCACCGCCCAGGGCAAGGACGGTGTCGATCCGTTCCGCGCGTTGCTCGGCGAGCCAGTCGTAGAGTTTGCTGGCCCAAGCCAATGACTTCGTCGTTTCGCCGTCCGGCAATTGATAGGTGGCGACGGGATAGCCGGCCGAGCGCAGACCCGCGAGAGCCGCCTGGCCATAGAGCGGGAAGATTCGCTCATTGCTCACCAGGAATACTCGCCCCTTTAGCCCTGCGTTCCGCATAAGTTCCCCGACTTGGGTCATAACACCCGAGCCAATGACTAAGTCGCTCATCTTCGCGCTTCCATCCTCATCCCGGTTGCATTCCGTCATGACGGCCAGAATCGGCGCAATTTTACCTGATTCGAATCGTGAAGACACCGATATTGACGGCAACTCTTGCTCTTCGTAAGTTTTCCGGATCAAGTGAATCGGCTAGAATAGTGCGACCGAGGGTTCGCTCGGATTACCGATCGACCGGGCCACCTCGCCAGCATTCCCCGATGGAGGCTTTTTGTTCGTGAAGCGTCTCTCTGGAAGTCTTCGACTACTTGCCGCGCTGATGGTGACTCTGACGAGTCTAGTGGTTTCCCCCCGGATAGCCCAGGCGGACGGTCCGGTCAAATTTGGCATCGACGAGGGAAACGCGAATCCGGCACTCTTTAAGCAGTCGGGGGCCACCTGGGACCGCATCGACTTCTTCTGGGATGCCTACCAACCGACTGGACCAACTGATTGGGTCACGAATCCAAACCATTACGACGACGAAGTCGCCAGTGATCTCGCGTCCGGCATTCAGGTCGTGGGCGTGGTGACCAATCCGCCCGCCTGGGCAACGCGAAACGGTTCGGTTCCCTCTGGTTTGAATCTGCCAATTGACGATCCCAAGAACTACTGGGCAGCCTTCATGCATAAACTGGCCGCGACCTACGCCGGTCGCGTCGATCACTGGATCATCTGGAACGAGCCAGACTTCGATCCTCAACACTACGCCAATAGTTCCTGGGGTGGGACTGAGGACGAGTTCTACTTATTGACCAAAGATGCTGATCTCGCCGCGAAGGCCGCGAATCCGAATGCCAAGATCATCTTTGCCGGAACGATCTACTGGACCGACGTGCTGTTGAACCGCAAGTTGTTTTTGGACCGCGTTCTTGACCGTGCGACGGCGATTGATCCAACGGCACCCGCGAACGGCTACTACTTTGACGCGGTGGATATTCACATTTACAGCTCGCCCTATCAACTCCTGACGACAACCCAGGCGTACCGCAGCGTGCTCGCTCATTACGGACTCGACAAGCCGATTTGGGTGAGCGAGATGAACGTCGTACCTTGGAACGACCCGGCTTCGAGTGTTCCCCGAGGTGGTTTCCGAGCAACCCTGGACGAGCAGGCGTCTTACATCATTCAGGCGTTTGCTTTGGCTCGGGTGGCCGGGCTGGCGCGTGCCGCGGTGTACAAAATGGTCGACGGAACGATACAGCGAGGCGAGCCCTACGGTTTGGTGCGCAACGACGGCAGTACCCGCCCTGCCTACCAGGCCTATCAGACCGCGATGAAGTACCTCGCGATACCCGGCACGACATCTTATGTCGAGCAAGGACCCGCGCGCATTGTTACGATTACCGACGGGAAAGAGAAGGTGACGGTTGCCTGGACGACCCAGCCGCAGGCGACCGACGTGTCAGTGGTGCCCGCGGGAACTTCGGCGCAATTAGTCAGCAAGCTTGGCGCGGTAACGAATCTTTCTCTCCCTACGGATCCAAACCAGGTCAATTACGTCCTGCACCTCCCGCCCGCGACCGCGAACACCGACGACGCCAATCCGAACGACTACATTATTGGTGGTGACCCGCAGATCCTGGTCGAAAACGGGGTCGGCGACGCCGTGAACCTTAATCCGACCACGGTCTATTATCCAATCACCGGCTTTAAGATCAGCGGCGCATTTTTGGATTACTTTGACCACCGCGGCGGTTTGGACACTTTTGGTTACCCGATTTCCCGACCCTTTAATCTCCTCGGTAGCACCGTACAGCTTTTCCAGCGACGGGCTCTCCAACTCCGGCCGGACGGCACGGTGGGACAGCTTAACTTGCTCGATCCAGGGTTGATGCCGTACACCCAGATCAACGACGCGACGTTCCCAGCAGACGACCCGAGCCTCACGAAAGGCCTTCCGGTGCCAGGAAGTCCCGGCTACGATCAAAAGATCCTCGACTTCGTTCGCCAAACGGCGCCAAACAACTGGAACGGAATGCCGCTTAACTTCGGCTCAACGTTCTTTAACACGGTTACCCTTCAAAATGCCTTCCCGCAGGGGCACGGCAATCCCGCGCTCCTCCCCGGGATAGAACTGGAACTCTGGGGTCTGCCGACCAGCCATCCGGCCCTGGATCCGAACAATCACAACTTCGTGTATCAGCGCTTCCAGCGCGGGATTATGCAGTACGACAAAACGACCGGACTGACCGAGGGCGTTTTGATCGGGGAGGATTTCAAATCCCTGATTACCGGCCAAAACCTGCCCAGCGATTTGGCTCAGGAAGCTCAGGGGAGTCGCTACTTTAAGCAGTACGATGCGAGCCAGCCGCGCTGGCTCGCGCGCCCGAACGATTTACCGAACACCGATTTGACCTTCGCCTTCGAACGACAGCCCGCGGTTCCCTAAGTGGTGCGCCGAGGCAATCGGGAGAGCACCGCCGAATCTAAGACCGCGCAATCGGTCCGACGTCGCGAACTCGTCGTCGCCGGAGTCGCTGGTTTGTTGCTAACCGCGTGCGCCGGCCTGCCGAAGTTACGTTCGATTGTGCCAACTCCAACCAGGGCCCTTCGTAGCGCGGCCGCGACGGCTCAGCCGACGGCGCTGCCAACTCCGGTGCCGACACCGGTCCCGGTGGACACTTTTCGTCAGTTGATCCGACCGTTTGTCCGAGAGGCGCAGACCCGCCGGGCGACCCGCCGGGCCGCCGACCCATCGTTCGCGGATCGCATCGATCCGGACCTAAATCTTGACCGCATCAATTTCAGCATCCTGGGTTATGGCCCAACCTACGAGCCGCCCTTTCACGATCAAATCGGCAGTCCAACGATTCTCTCGCTCAACCTCTCTGCACGACTCATCGACGTCGTGTCACTGACGCACGACCTCCGGGCGCCGGAGATTGAGCGTTACCAACTTGCTCACCACGCGCCGCCGGACCCAACCAAGATCGATCAAGCGTACTGGCGAGGCGGGTTTGACCTGAGCCGACTGGTCATGGAGGACGCCACCGGGTTTTCGGTCGACTTTCAGGTGACGATCAGCGACGACGCGGTCGGCGCCTTTGTCGATAATGTGCTGGGAAAACTCGAAGTGGTCGTCCCGGTGGCCCTCGATACCGCGCCCTACCAGATCGACCAGGAAATGCATCCGGGTTCGCACTTTAGCGTGGGTCCCCAGTCGATGAACGGGAGACGGGTACTCGAATATATGCAGGCCATCGAAACGGTTCACGACATTGCGGTGGAGCGCAACGCCCGAAAGGCCGTCGTCTTTGGAGCAGTCTTTCACTACATGCAGGAGCACTCGATCGACCCGTTCTTTTGGCTACACGCGGTTGATTATGTGAACCAACAAACCGCGAAGGGGCAGATAACCGCCGATTTCGACGTTGAGCAGCTAGTCGTGGGGAATCTGAACGAGGTTGCCCGCGGGATGATCTCGTTCGCGACCAATCGCAACCGCGGCAGCGTTATGCCAACTCTGAACCGCTCGGTCTACATTGTGGACAAGACCTCCGGTGACGGCGGGACCGAGTGGGTGAGCTTGAGCGACAATCGCGCCGCGATTCAAGATATCCAGGAGGGCATTTACCCGAACCTGTCGTTCCAAATTCCACTAGAGTCAAATCCGTACGCGGAAGACCTTCCGTACAACTACTGGTGGTCGGTGCGGCGGAGAATCAAAACCCTGATTCTCGGTTTGGAGCCAAAGATCTTCCGAGAAAAGGAGCAAGCGTTGATCGACGGCATAGCTGACCGGGCACCCTAACGGTTACCCGCGCTCACGTGCTGATTCAGTTCCGCGAGGATCGCTTCCGCAACTTCCACCGGCGTGCGATCCTCGGTATCGATTGAAAGATGGGCCACGCCATACGCGTCGGCTCGTTGGGCAAGAAGACCGCGGATCCGTTCAAGCGGATCGTCCGCGGCGAGCATCGGTCGATCCTCGGTATCGGTTTGGGCCCACAACCGTTCGAACAGCGCCTCCGGGGATGCTTCCAGTCGGACAACGAAGTTGCCTCGGCAGATTCGCTCCCGGTTGACCGCGGCCACTGGCGCGCCGCCGCCAACACTAATGACCTTCTGGCTCCCCTGACAGGCATCGAACACCGCCTCAGTTTCGGCACGTCGGAAAGCTGCCTCGCCTTGTTCGCGGAACAATTGTGCGATCGGCATGTGGAAGCGTTCCACGATACGCGCGTCGGTGTCGATGAACTCCCAGTCGAGCCTCTGGGCCAGGAGGCGGCCCACCGAGCTTTTGCCGGACCCGCTGAACCCAATGAGAACGACGTTGTTAAACACCCACGGCGACTCCGAGGACGATTTCGCGAATGGCACGCAGCGCGTGCTCGACGTCAGTTCGTTCGATTCCGTAATGAGTGACCATGCGAATGCGGCCAGGATATGGCGAGGTACAGAGAACGCCGCGCCCGCGCAATGCGTTCACGAGGCCGGCACCGCCAACCGACGCCGAAACGTCGTAAAAGACGAGATTGGTTTGTACCTTGGTCGGATCGATGTCAATCCCCGGGATTTCGGCAAGCCCTTCCGCGAGAACTTTCGCGTTGTCGTGGTCTTCCGCCAGGCGGTCGACCATGCTACCGAGCGCTACGATACCGGCTGCCGCGATCACGCCGGCCTGGCGCATGCCGCCGCCAAGCATCTTGCGATACTTCCGAGCGCGTTGAATGTACTCGACACTGCCACAAAGTATCGAACCGACCGGTGCGGATAGTCCCTTCGAAAGGCAAAAGGTGACCGAGTCGGCGGGACCAGTCAGTGCCTTGACGTTGACGCCTAGCGCGACGGCAGCGTTAAAGACCCGGGCGCCATCCAAATGAAGCGCGGCACCGTGTCGGTGAGCCAGTTCCGCTACCGCCGCGGTGTGCTCAACACTAACAACCGCTCCACCGTTGCGATTGTGAGTGTTCTCCAGGCAAATCAGCGCCGTCCGAGGAACGTGGAGGTCCGACGGTCGGATAGCGGCTTCCGCCGCGGCAAGGTCCAACATGCCGTCCCGATTGGGGACGGTTCGCAATTGCACCCCGCCCACGACCGCGCAACCGGCAACCTCGTAGTGAAATACGTGCGATTGATCGCCGCAAACTGCCTCGTCACCGCGCTGGGTGTGGGAGAGAACTCCGACGAGGTTGCCTTGCGTACCCGAGGTGACCAACACCGCGGCGGGTTTGCCGACCCGCTCGGCCGCCATCTCTTCAAGCCGAATGACCGTCGGGTCGTCGCGGAAAACATCGTCGCCGAGCTCCGCTTCAGCTATCGCCCGTCGCATCTCCGGCGTGGGTAAGGTCACGGTGTCGCTTCGCAAATCGATCGGTCGATCGGTCATCATATCCTCTTCTCAATTACTCACGCTTATCAACGGCCAGCGACCATCCGTCGCGGCCTTGAAGCTACCAATTTGGCGCGCTAAACCTCCGGCAACCCCATTATACCGGCGCTCACATCAGAGAGCACCCTGCGATTGCGCCGTCGCGAGTACTAGCTGCTGATGATGTCCAGAAATCGGCCAATCGAGCCGTCGGTAAGGTATGGGGGCCGATAGCCGGGGAAGTCGGCGGCGATGCGGATGTCACGCGGCAAGTCCAATCGGTTCTGGGACACCGAATAATAGGTGCCCTGACGAGCGTGGAACTCGGCGAGATACTCCTGTTCGGTTTGTCCAGGAGTGGGGATGTATAGTGCCCGCTTACCGAGTTCGGCAATCTCCATCATCGTCGTGTAGCCAGAGCGACTTACGACAAGGTGCGACCGATTCATCAACTGCTGCTGCTGACACCGATTGACATAGCTATGAATGGTAACTCCTCGTCGCGTCCAGGAACGGCCTGCTTCCTCGGGCTTGCCAAGTGAGATCACAACGCTTCCGGAGAGGTCGTCTACCTGGTCCAGTATGGCTTCCTCCAGAATCGTGCGCTGTGGCTCGGGACCCGAGATTGAGACGTAGCAATCGATGTCACATGGAACGTCCAGGCGGCGAACTCCGCTGAGAATTCCAATGTAGGAGATTCGGTCAGTCGAAAGGAACCGCGGATCGTGGGCGAGGTCGCCGCTCAGCCCTCCATCTTTGAAGTCCGGAACCACGAGGTGGGTCGTCCGGCCATAGCAGCGATAGAAGACGTAATCCATCAGGATTTCCAGAAGCCGGGCGCGATGCGGCGCAATAAAGCGCAGACCATGGGAAATTTGATAGGACCGAACACGACGACTCCGAATACCAAATCGCGTGTCGGAAACGATCCGGTCGAACGATTGCTGGTCGAGCAAGTCGTCGACCGCGCGGTGCTCTGAGATGATCGCGCGCAGCGCGACCGGAAGATTCAACAGAAACTTCGCGTAGAAGAGCGGGGCGTTCTTCGCCATGCCCTGGGGCAGATCCGGCCACTCTAAGAAGTCGCAGCGGCGGCCCAGCTCTTGTTTGAGCAATGCCAGCGCCCGGCCGGCGGAGATAATGGTAATTTCGTGGCCGTCGTCAAGCAACCGCTGGATGAGCGGCAAATCCCGCGTCGAGTGGCCAAGTCCCCACGATGCTACCGCGAACAGGATCTTCAAGCGCGCGCCAGTCGGCGACCGTACCGATTCGATGGGGGGCGTAACCTGTCCGCGGACGTTCGCTTCCAACAACTCTCTCGCTCGACGGTTGTCTGATAGAAGTCTCTTCAGCCGTTGAGTGGTTGATACATCAATCCACGCGCCTGGTCAAGGTGCGGTTCCGGACGTGCCTTCGCACCACACCGACGACCGCGCGCCGTCTCGTTTATCTTCGCATCCGGTTAGCAAAATCGCAAGGTGACCGCGCAAAATGCCCCTCGAATCTCTGCTACAATGGCCGTCAGCCGTTTCCGGACGGCTGATTCGGAACCTGCCGGTCTTAAGGCCGCGCGCCTGTAACAGATTAATGCGTACTACGTTTGGATTAGTGGAATTTTCTTTGACACCTGACGAAACTGCGCGTCGCCCAATCGACGACGAGGCTCGGCTGGTGGCTCGAGCGGTTCAGCGAGACGCTGAGGCATTCGGGCAGCTATACGAGTTGACTTTGCAGCGGATTTATCGCTACGTCTTCTATCGGGTCAATTCGACCAGTGAGGCCGAAGATCTCACTGAGCAAGTGTTTTTGAAGGCGTGGGAAGCGATCGACCGCTACGAGCAGCGCGGCGTGCCGTTTCTGGCCTGGCTCTATCGCCTGGCCCACAATCTGGTAGTCGACCATTATCGCGCGCAACGCCAGACCGTTCCGCTGGACGATTTGCGCGAGACAGAAGAATCGTCGGAAAATATCGAGGCGTCGGTCGAGTCGCAACTCGATGCCGAAGAGCTTCGGGTGGCTCTTCGGTGCCTTAGTCCAGAGCATCAGCAGTTGATAACGCTACGCTTTGTCGAGGGTCTCAGCCACGCCGAGGTGGCGCAGATTGTCGGCAAAAGCGAAGGCGCGACGAGGGTGGTACAATACCGTGCGCTTCAGGCCCTGGCTCGTGCGCTTAACGGGAATCGCGAAACCTCGCGACGCTCGTGACGCCAGTCTGTTAGGTACATACCTCGTTGATTTAGACCGCCGAGGTTGGGATCTCGATGCGTTCGTAAAAGAACGTCCCGACATGTCCGCGTCCCTCCAGGCGATGTTGCGTTCGGCGGACCAGGTGCGCCACGCGAGCAATCCGGTGGCGTCGGAAGCCTTTCAGTCGCGGTCGCGAGAACGCCTGTGGGCAGCAATGGCGAGGCCCGGCCCGCGGCGAAGGCTGGCGCTGGTCGGACCGCATTGGCGATACCCACGACCGCTTATCGCACCGGTCGCCGCCGGGTTGCTGGTCGTTTTGGGATTGGGAGGCGTGTGGTCGGCCTCGGCTGAGGCGCTGCCGAACACCCCGCTGTATTCGGCGAAATTAATCTTCGAACAAGCCCAACTGATTACGGCGGTCTCCCCGGATCGCCGGGCTGAGGTGCATCTGGAAATCGCTCAGGCGCGATTGCGCGAGGCTCAACTCGAAAGCAAGAGTGGAAACGTCACCACTGCCGAGGAACTCATCAGAGGAAGTGAAATCGAGGTTGCCCGAGCAAAAGAGGACTACCAGGGGCAGTCACCGCCGACAGCCTTCGCAACCGCGGTAGCGAGTCAGGTTGCCCAGGTGGACTCCGAACGTAGGGTGGTCGCGACCCGGGTGGTCTCTCTTGCTCCAACCGATACTCCGTCGATGGAAAGCCCGGATGACCATTTGTCACCGACTGCCGTGGCCGGTGATGACCTTGAGATTGCCCAGGTCGGCAAACCGTCCCGCGTACCGACGGTTCAACAGTTCACTCCCACGTGGTCGCCAACCCCCGCGGCCGTGGAACATCCACAGGGTCACCCGTCGCCGGGCCGCGGAGGCTCGCATCGGGACGAGATACCCGCGACCTCGACGCCGTTGATGACGCCAACCTGGACCGCCGTGGTGATTCACCCGACCGCGACGGGGATACCCACGCCCATCCATGCTCCGGTGGTGATGCCAACCGCGGTGCCGCCAACCGCAGTCCCGCCGGAACCGACTAATACGGTTACGCCAACCACCAGTCAGAACGCCGATCAACTGCTGCATCTGCTTGTTTCCCAGGCCCTGTCCGACGATCCGGCAACGCAAGCAACGGCGAGGCAGTACATTAACCTTGTGAATAGTTCGACGTTGTCCGGACCGACGACCCAGGAGTTGGTCGCTCAGCATCGAGCGATTCTCGAACGGGCGATCGCGTCCGCTCCGGAGAAGACGCGACCAATCCTTGAATTCGTTCTCGCAGCCCTTAACCATTCCGAGGGAAGTTTCCTCACGGAGACTGCCCGATCGGTTACGCCGTCTCCGACGCCGACGCGCGCGCGACCTCTTTCGCCGACGTCGACCCCAACCGGAACCCGTCACGACGCCGCGACCAGCACTCCAACTCCGGCGCCACCCACCGCGACTCCAGTCCCGCAAGTGACGCGAATCCGCGCCACGACGGCAACTCCAACCGCGCGACCAAACGCCAAAAGGCAGCCAACGCCCACCATCACCCCAACGCCGACCCGACCGACGCTTCCGATTGGTCGGCGCTTGCGAGTCCGTGCGTCGACCCGCCTTGCGGGGAGTCACTCGATGCCCGTGAATCAGGTCGCCTAAACCTTGGCAAATGATAGTCGTCGATGAGATCGCCCGTTCAGGTTTCTTCCCCATCGCGGCTTCCCCACGGCAAATGCGGCGGTGCGGCCCACGCTTTGTTATAATGTTCCCGATCGTTCGGAGCGCCGGCTGTGCCAGCAACCGAGTTCGTCATCGACATCAATCCGGTCCTCGTGCAAATTGGGCCTCTCGACCTCACCGCGACCGGGCTGTCGGTCGGGGTCGCCGTCGCCGTCGCCATCCTGTTGACGGCCGGGAACCTGCGTCGTCGTGGCCTGGCTCCAGCAGTGGTCTACGACTTGGTCCTCTTCGTCGTTCCCGCGGGACTGATCGGCGGTCGCCTATTCGAAATTGTCGATAACTGGACCTATTACGGGGTACATCCAATAGCGGTAATCGCCCCCGGCGGCTTTTCTCTTGGCGGCGCTTTGCTCGTCGGAGGTGTAGTCGGACTGCGAAAGCTACGCCGGAGTGGGGTGGCGGTCGAGGACTTACTGGATTCTCTTGGCCCCGGAGTTCTCGTCGCATTGGTCATCGGCGGCATTGGTCCGTTGGCCAGCGGCGGATTCCTGGGACGACCGACGGAGACCTTTCTCGCGGTGAAATACATCAACGCTTATGCCGTTGACCAGCGCGGTCTCTATGTGTACCCGGTTGCCGTGTATTGGATCCTCTGGTTTGCTTTCGGATGCGGTCTTGGACGACTCCTTCGGTCAGTCACCCTGCCATCGGGAACCCTCGGCCGCTTTTGCGTCTTGTGGATTGGCTTAGGACAGCTTTGGCTCGGCGCGTTCCGGAGTGAACCCGCGGACTATTTCGGATTATCCCAGGGGCAGCTTCTCGGAGTGCTTTTGGCGACGCTGGCCATTGCCTGGTTCAGCGTGGATGCGGCGCGGCATAAAGCTTGCTCCGTTCCGGGGCATGTTGCGCAACCTACTCGCTGATACCGTCGTTCTAGCTGCTCGTGGAGACCTCGACCGGGTCGTTTCCGGATTTTCGACCGATAGTCGTGAGATTGCTCCGGGCCAGATTTTCGTCGCCTGCCCGGGCCAAAAGGTCGACGGCCGCGCATTCGTGATGACCGCTCTCCACAATGGAGCGGCGGCGATCATTTGCGAGCCACCATACGATCTTGACCTGCCGGTTCCCTTGATCCTCGTTCCGAACGCTCGAAAGGCGCTCGCCGAAGTTGCTTCGGCGTATTATGGCCATCCCTCGCGGACAATCGGGCTGATTGGCGTTACCGGAACTGATGGCAAAACGACAACTACTCACATGACGGCGGCGATCCTCCGTGCCGCGGGTCTCCGAGTTGGGTTCTTGTCAACCGTCGCGGTCGATTGGTCGAATGGCAGTGACGTCAATCGAACCTCTTTTACGACTCCGGAGTCGCCGACCATCCAGTTCAATCTGGCGCGTATGCGCGATGCGAGTGCGCAGGTCGTTGTCCTCGAAGTTAGCTCGCACGCCCTCACGACCGAGCGAGTTCACACTTGCGCCTTTGATTGTGCAGTCTTCACAAATCTGGATCGGGAACATCTCGACTATCACGGAAGCTTCGAGGAGTACCGCGACGCGAAGTCTCGTCTCTTCAAAATGTTGGAGCCAACCAACGGGAAGCCGTGGGCGAAGCTGGGTGTCGTCAACGGGGACGATCGGAGCTCTAACGCGATGCGCGCCGCCAGCCGGGTTCCGTGCCTCGACTTCGGTTTTGGCCAGGACAGTGCCCTTCGCGCGGTTGTCCAAAGTGAAGGGACACACGGCTCGCAATTTTCCCTTCACAGCAAGCAGGGACAGATAACCATCCGGACGCGACTCCAGGGGCGCTACAATGTCCTGAACTGGCTTGCCGCCTACGGAGCGGCGGCAAACTTTGGCGCGAATTTGGACGCGTTCCGTCACGCCGCGGCGAACTTTTCTGGCGTCCCCGGTCGACTAGAGCCGCTTCACCTTGGCCAGCCATACAACGTCTACGTCGACTTTGCCCACACCCCCCAGGGGCTTGCCGTGACTCTCGATACCCTTCGCCGATCGAGCTCTGGGAGACTCATCGCCCTTTTTGGACAAGCCGGACGTCGCGACCATGGAAATCGCGCCCGAATGGCGGAAGCGGTCGCGTGTCGCGCCGACTTCGCGGTGCTCACAACCGACGATCCGTACGACGAAGATCCTCAGCGGATCCTAAACGATCTATCCGCCGCGATGCGCGCGGTTGGTCGGATCGAGGGTCGAGACTTCGTCGCCATCCTCGATCGCCGCGAGGCAATCGCCTACGCGATTTGTAAGGCACAGCCCCGGGATTGTATTCTCCTGGCCGGGCGCGGACCGGAAGAGGTGCAGGTGATTGGTGGCGAGCGGGTCGCTTTGAACGACACGGAAGTCGCCCGCCAATGTGTCAAGAAGCGCGAGGCTGCCTAAAAGTAAGAGCCGCGGGTTGACGCCGACGAAATTCGTCGACAATTCGGCTTCCAAAAGCGGATTGATGTTCGCCGACCAATGTGTTACAATTAATTCGTTGCGCCAAGTGCGGCGCGACGAGACGTTACCAAGTGAAGAGTGACAGGAAGCGGACCAACGTTGAAGTGAAGGCATCTTGATCTTCCGTGAGGGGGAGAGGGATGTTGGATGGAAGCTAAGGAATTAAACGGAGAGTTTGATCCTGGCTCAGGATAAACGCTGGCGGCGTGCCTTAAGCATGCAAGTCGCACGGACCGAAAGGTGAGTGGCGGACGGCTGAGGAAGACAGG